>WBZX01000371.1_pt1 | contig 41835 bp, 36 predicted proteins | sample 5204211 | NCBI WGS metagenome assembly WBZX01 (sample SAMN12344362, study PRJNA552823) | activated sludge metagenome | biome: Activated sludge suspended growth; feature: Nitrification reactor; material: Wastewater; isolation source: activated sludge from nitrification reactor of wastewater...
CTGCCAATAATCTATGATAGCCGGATAATACAAAGCCCACTGTACAGCATCGGTTGGGCGAATGAGGATCTCTTTTCGTGGCGCTTGATCTTTAAAAGTAATGGCTGCTTCGTGATCGTTTAAAACAAGACTGCCCAGATCATTGCTGACAGATACCTTACCTTCATAAACAACAACCTCGGCATTGTCCTCATGAACGCCGACGAAGAATTCCGTGCCTTCCACGCTCGCATTGACGAACGGTGTTCTGATTTTAAAGGGTTTTGGCGTGCGCGTGATGATGTGTATCGCGCCTTCCAGTAAATCCAGTAGCGAAGTGCTTTTTTCTGCTTGCAATTCCGGGAATGTCAGGCTTGTTCTTTGATCGAGCCGCAGCATGCTGTCGTTACTCAAACGTAGCGCTGCGCGGCTTTGCGAGCGAGCACGAATCATGTCTCCGGCACAGAATGTTGTATTCATGTCAGTCTGCTGCCAGACGGTTGCTTGCGCCCGGCGCAATTCGATAATGCCTTGCATCGATACCATTCGTGCAACCTCCAATTTGCAAAGTGGTGCCGCATACGCTTTACCTGTAACTATCCCCAAAAGCGTCACTGTAAGAACAGTGAGCAGCCATGTTGAAAATTTCCTGTGAGAAAAGTAAATCGCAATTGCCCAGCTTATTTTCATTATTAATCTTTCTTTGCTTTTACACGCTCACGAAACGAGCATTGATTCACTTTCAATATGCAAAAAAAACAAATATATTTAATAACTTATCTAAAGTCATCATCAATTATAGGAAATCAGCGACCTTATAACCAGCCAGGATATTTGATAATTAGAAAACTTAGCCAAAGTGTAGTAAAAAACCCTATTTCCTGTATGTGAGAATTCTCACATACAGATTGACATACTTAGTCTCTGTTTTTCTTTTGGAAGATATTTGGATTATTTGATGTCGATTCTTGAAATAGCATTCCACGGATCGGTTGGTGGTTTATCTTTGTATTTCAAGCACAGCGGAAGAAAGAATTGTGCCGGACCATCCGCAGGAAACACTTTAAGAATGTCGGAAAAGCCTTGATTGGCTTCCGCCCATTTTTGTGACTGGTAGGCACTTAAGGCTTGTGCGAAAATCTCGCATAACCATAATTGTTCTTTACTGGCCAGTTGTTGGTAAGTAATGAGTTCAAATAAATTGACTGACTGTATTCTGCCAGGCAATACAAATCCGCCTAATGGACGTACTAGAAAACCATCTAACCCGTCAAGCACATCACTCGAAAGCAAAATTCGTGTTTTTAAAACTTTATTAGCGCCTTGAATTCGATTCGCTGTGTTTACAATATCGCCTGTAACTCTGTAAACCCCGTCTTCTTTACTCATAGACATGTTGCCAAAATGCAGGCCAACCCGGGTCGGCAGCGGTGGATTATTCAATTTATTAAAACGCTCAATCGCAGCACTTAAATCGAGTGATGCTCGGCACGCTTGAATTCGTACATCCGAATCAACAGGTTTCTTGATCCACATGAAGAGTATCCTTACAACTGGATTGACAGACTTCTTAGTCCACACTGAGAGCGACGCGTCTCCCGTAGTATCCATGACCCTGCCACCGTGCTGCTTGATCGCGCTACTTAATATAGTGCGATAATTAACCATCAGTCTCTCAAGATCTGACGGATTCATTGATTCTGATAATGTTGTATAACCTGCAATATCCGTTGCTAAGCATGGACCATAAAAGCGGCCCTTCTTTTTTCTGATAATCCTATCAAAATCTTCATCAGAATCATCAAGATCACCAAGTTTTGTCCACCATGCAGCAATTAAAGCAAATACAATTTGCAAAACCGGAATAATTACCGGCAACCAAAAAATTGCTTCTTTGAAAAAGGAATACGAGATGAAGATGTAGACGCATATGACAAAGATACCTACGACTATAGCGCTTCGAGTGGACAAAATCAGGAATGCAACCCCCATCGCAAAACCAAGTACGAACAGCACACCTAAACTGCCTGAAAGTGGCAAAGGCCGGATGGGTTTGTTTTCCAACAAATTGGCAAAAGCTGTGGCAGCGATCTCGACACCGCTAATAAACAATCCGTCGGAATTAGAGAACACCGTATGATAATCGTCCCGCACGATATCTTGTTCGGACTGGGTCGCACCTGAGAACCCGACAAAAACAATCTTATTTTTGAAATCGATTCCTTCCGGTAGATTTCTCATAACGTTATCTGCATTCAGTTGCAACACTTGATCATACGATATGGTTTTAACACTACGCGGTGGGCCATAGAAATTCAAATAACGCTTTTCAGGGCCTGAATAGAGATTCAGCAGTGCAATGATCATCTTTTTCTCAACAGAACCAATGCTTGCATCATGACTGAGTTCAGTTCGCATCTTCGATGCGACTTGCGGGTTACTGACAAAGATATTCCGTAGCATAAAGATCAAATCCTCAATATCGATCTCATCCGCAGTAACCGGTAATTGTACGGCTAATGTGGGATCTGCCCTGTGTAATAACCGCACAAAATCGCCATATACCGGTAAGGTAAAAATTTGTAATACAACGGCTGGCGCTGTCGGGATATCTCCGGCACTTGCCTTAAAAGTCCAATAATCATTAACTCTCTCTCCCTTGGGCAACGGAAAAGGCGCTTGTGCTTTTGTCGCCGCCGCAATGATTGGTAGGAGCGGCGCGGGGCCTTCCTGGAGAACGCGACCATGTGGCTGTTTATCGTTCATGAACAATCCGGTATCCCGATAAACCAATCGCTCGATCAATACCACATTACCCGCCATTTTCATGGCACGCGCCAGCTTTTCATCATTTTCCGGTATCGCGCCGGGTGTATCAAAAATAAGGTCAAAAATAATGATACTTGCACCGGCTTGTGCGAGTTTATCGATCAGTCGGGCATGTAAATCGCGCGGCCATAATCGCGGCATGATCGGTAAATCCAATTGCGTGGCGGAAGGTTGATCGATCGCCACGACGATCACATCATCCGGTGCAGTGATCGCACCTCGTAAAGAAAACAACCCATCCAAGCCAAATTTTTCTTCCAGTACTAACCCAAGCGGTGATAGATACACGAAAACACCGAACAAACCAATGACGCCCCCTAAGAGCAGTTGTTTTAACCATTTTGTCATATTGAATTGTATCTACAGGTCTTGCGCTATCGAGGATTACCGGAATCATTACTATTATCTGACAGATAATTCAGAGTCGTTCTGTATTTTTATTATATCAGGCAGAAAAGTTTTCTTAATATTGGGCCGTTGAGTCGATACATCAATGATTCAGTACAAGTCTCCATCATTTCGATTCCTCAGTTCGCACGGAATAAACACCTGTGTATATAATGGAACCAATTATTCGTACTTGATATCACACTAAGTTGACAGCCCCATCTTTTCAAGATAAAAATCTTTTTGTGGATTTCCGCTTCGCGCTAAAAATATACTTGAGTGAGACATGTTTTATCTGATACTTACGATCGCTATTACTGCGCTTATTTTAGGACCTTCTTACTGGGTCAAGCACACGCTGGCGAAATACAGTCATCCTGATGATCGTTATCCCGGCACAGGTGGTGAGTTAGCACGGATTTTATTGGATTGGGCCGACTTGCAAGCTGTCAAGGTTGAAGTAACGGAGCAGGGTGATCATTATGATCCGATAGAAAAAGCCGTGCGCCTGACAGCGGATAATTTTAATGGTAAATCACTCACAGCCATTACGGTAGCGGCGCACGAAGTGGGACACGCCATACAAGACCGGGATGGTTATTTACCGCTGAGACTACGCACCCGATTGGTACAAATCGCTGCGCCGGCTGAGAAACTGGGTGCGGCTATTTTGATGCTTGCGCCTATCATTACGGTTGCTACCCGGGCACCCAGCGCAGGCGCATTGTTTTTGCTCGGTGGCCTATTGACACTCGGTACTGCAACCGTCGTGCATTTGGTGACACTGCCAATGGAACTACACGCCAGTTTTGCGCGTGCCTTGCCGATGCTGGAGCAAGGCAAGTATTTGATTCAGGGAGATGAGCCACACGCGCGTAAAATTCTGCGTGCAGCTGCCTGGACCTACGTTGCAGCTTCTCTCATGACATTACTCAATATAGGCCGGTGGTGGGCGATTCTGCGGCGCTAGTTGTTTTGAATGGGTAAAATCCAGTATTTATAATACACTCGGTCTTGATTCTGTAATATAAGCAACTTACCATGTCATATTAATGATAACTGCTTATTTACTCACAAGTATAATCAGCAATTTCTTAAGTTAAAGGACAAACATGATGCATTCGATTCGCCAGCAAAAGATAAAAGCCGCACGTGGATTTACGTTACTTGAGTTGCTCGTCGTCATGGTAATTATTGGCTTATTGGCTGCCTACGTTGGGCCCAAATACTTTTCACAAGTCGGCAAATCAGAAGTTAAAATGGCGCAAGCGCAAATTGATGCACTGGAAAAAGCCTTACATCAATATCGTCTGGACGTAGGCAGCTACCCGGCAACCGAGCAGGGATTAGCCGCGCTGGTAAACCGCCCCAGTAATGAAGCAAGATGGCAAGGACCATATCTTGCAAAAATGCCGCCATCCGACCCATGGGGACGGCCTTACGTATATAAATATCCCGGCGACCGTGCGGAATTCGATTTGCTGTCTTTTGGCAAGGATGGACAACCCGGTGGTGAAGGTGAAGCGGCTGATATCAATAATTGGTAAGCACTAACCTATGCGTTACGAAGTGAAAGCAGTCATGTCCGGGCAAGGTACCGTACATCTTGAGCTGGAAGCTAACAGCGAAGAAGAAGCACGCCTTCAGGTCACTGAGCAAGGCGGCATGGTTTTAAGCGTGCGGCGCAGCTTTTCGGGCTTCTCACTGAAATCGAATACGCGTTTTCCGCTCGTCCATTTCAGTCAGGAATTGCTTTCCTTACAAACCGCCGGGCTCAGTCTGGTGGAAAGTATCGAAACCTTGCTGGAGAAAGAACAGGATGCCGGTAATCGCAAAATTATCCAGAATATTCTTGCACGGCTTTATGAAGGCATAACCTTTTCGCAAGCGTTGGAAGAATATCCGCTTGCGTTTCCACCGCTATATATTGCCACCATTCGCGCCAGTGAACGTACCGGGGATCTTCCGGAAGCGTTGACACGATTTATTTCCTATCAAACGCAAATGGATTTTGTACGCAAGAAACTGGTCGGTGCGTCCATTTATCCTGTTCTCTTATTAGCGGTGGGTTTTCTGGTCTCCATTTTTCTACTGGTATTTGTCGTTCCCAAATTCAGTGCCATTTATGACGATATGGGCAGCGATTTGCCCTGGCTTTCACTATTACTGATCAAATGGGGACAATTTGTTGATGAACGCGGCTGGGAATTAGCTATTGCTACGGCAATCGTACTTACTGCGACAATTTATTTAGTGACACGACCGGCCTTTCGAGCCAATATCCTAAAATTGTTATGGCGCGTGCCAGCGATTGGTGAACACATGCGGGTTTATCAGTTAGCCCGCTTCTATAAAACGCTGGGTATGCTGCTACGTGGCGGAATTCCCATTACACAAGCGCTGGAAATGGTCAGCGGATTGCTTCAATCCCATTTCCGCCCAAAAGTGGAAGCCGCCGCCAAACATATCCGTGAAGGCAAGACAATTTCCAGTGCGATGGAACTGGAGGGATTAACAACCGCTGTGGGTAATCGTATGCTGCGCGTCGGTGAAAGAACGGGCTTAATGGGCGACATGATGGAACGAATCGGCAATTTTCACGATGAAGAAATTGCCCGCTGGGTGGAATGGACAACCAAGCTGATAGAGCCTCTGTTGATGGCATTCATCGGCATCGTGATTGGTGGTATTATTATTCTCATGTATATGCCAATATTTGAATTGGCTGGAAGTATCAATTGATAGAAACAGCCTTATCTTCCGAAAGTAAACAACCGATTGATATCAATCATCTGGCAGGTGCGCGGCAGAAAGCTTTTGACCAAGGCATTTCCGTCATTCAAGTACTGGAAGAAACCAGTGGTTATACGCCTGATGAGCTAATCCAACAGCTAGGGCGGCTATTGCATATGCCGGTCATGGAGATGAAAGCGATCCATACACTCAGTCCAGCTTTTGATCTGTTGCCTTTCGCAGAAGCCATCATGCATGAGTGTGCATTGTTTCGCCGCGAGCGGGATTATTTACTCGCGGTCAGTAACCCATTTTCAAGCAAATTACGTGCCTGGGCGGAAGAACGCTTCGATATGGCTATTGAGTGGCATTTAGTACACCCGGCCGACTTAACCGCCTTTTTTGCTCAGCAAGAAAAAACCATGCGCGCCATGGATCAGGTATTGCATTCGACCGAGTTGGATAAAATACAAAGCGGCATTGAAGATCTGTCTTTAAAGAGCATCAACGAAGGCACCAGTCAGGTTGTACGGCTGGTACATTCCACACTATATGATGCACACAAATCCCAGGCCAGTGATATTCATCTGGAAATGACAGTGGGCGCGCTTTCTATAAAATACCGCATTGATGGCGTATTATCCTCCATTGGTGTCATACAAGGCGGAGATTTGGCCGAGCAGGTGATATCCCGTATCAAGGTCATGTCGGAATTGGATATTGCCGAACGCCGCGTGCCACAGGATGGTCGATTCAAAATTTCCATCCAGGGTCGGGAAATCGATTTTCGTGTCTCCATTATGCCGAGCATTTTCGGCGAAGATGCCGTCCTGCGTATTCTTGATCGCCAGGCGCTTTCCGATCAAATCGAAGGATTGACATTAAATCAGTTGGGTTTTAATCCGGTGGCTATTGCAAGCATTCGCCGTCTTAGCTCGGAACCCTATGGCATGTTGCTGGTTACCGGTCCGACCGGTAGCGGAAAAACAACATCGCTGTACGCGGCGATATCCGAAGTGAATAAAGGCAGCGACAAGATCATTACCATTGAAGATCCGATTGAATATCAGTTACCGGGCGTTTTGCAAATCCCGGTGAATGAGAAAAAGGGACTAACCTTTGCGCGCGGTCTACGCTCAATTTTGCGGCATGATCCTGACAAGATTATGGTTGGGGAGATCCGTGATTCCGAAACCGCGCAAATCGCCATACAGGCTGCACTGACCGGGCATCTGGTGTTTACCACGGTGCACGCCAATAATGTATTCGATGTCATTGGGCGATTCTCACATATGGGCGTCGATCCCTATAGTTTTGTATCCGCTTTGAATGGAATTGCTGCACAACGGTTGGTACGCTTGTTATGTACGCACTGCGCTATTGATGAACGTCCGGATGATACGGTTATTACGGAATCCGGAATTCCAATTGAAGAAGCGAATCAATACAAGTTTCGTAGTGGGAAAGGTTGCGGCCAATGCCGCGGCAGCGGATATCGGGGAAGAAATGCGATTGCCGAGATTCTGATTCTGAATGATGAAATTCGCGAACTGATTGTGGCACAGGAGCCGATACGCCGCATCAAAGAAGCGGCAAGAAATAATGGCACTCGTTTCCTGCGGGAAGCCGCTTTAGATATGGTAAAACAAGGATTAACCAGCTTAGAGGAGGCCAACCGTGTCACGATTGTGGCGTGATCAGATTCAGGTTTTTCTGGCACCCGAGCGAGTGGATCTCGTTCGTTCCTCACGCGGCTTGAAACCGGTGCAATCAGCCAAAGTGACTGCATCATGCCAGCGTGTTCAGGGAATGCCTGTCTGGCAATCCGCGTTACAGCAGTTGGAAAAAAATCTGGTTGCTGCTGCCGGCACAGAACTGACCATCACCTTATCCAATCATTTTGTCCGCTATGTCACATTGCCACCCCAAGCCGAAATATCAACACCGGAAGAAGTTCAATCCTATGCGACTTTCCGCATGCGCGAAATTTATGCGGAACGTGTTAATTCATGGATACTCAGCGTCAGCGAATGGAATCCGATAAATGGCGCTATTTGTGCGGCAATACCTCGTGATTTGATGACACAATTGGAAGCAATGGCAACACGACATCAGTGCAAACTCAAAGAAATCGAGCCTTATCTGGCATCTGTTTATGATCACTGGCAAAAACTGCTGAGCGGCAGTAAAACCTATGTTGCCGTGATAGAAACCGGGCGTATTTGTATCGCCCTCTTGGTCAATGGAATCTGGCACAGCATCCGCAATCAGCGAATTTTACACAGCGTTGCCGATGAGCTGCTCGCGGCACTGGATCAGGAAGCAATCCTATCCGGAAATAAAGCGGCATTCGAATTAGTACACTTGTTCGCCCCCGAGCATGCGGAACTCGCTTTACCCAAAAATTGCGGATGGAACATTGTGCCGATATCAACCGAGCAAATACCTCCATTGGCACACTATCCATCCGTGATAACCGACAGTGCTGAGATAAATCAATGTCCCGCTTAAGATTAAGATTTCCTTATCAGCAGCAGTCCGTTCCGCAGATTGATTTTGCAATACTGCTCATTGGATTGCTGATTCTTGCCGGTGTGCTGTTACAATTCCGCCAAATCACTGAAGAAGTGAATTACTGGAGTAATCGCGTCGAACGCTTGGAAAAACAGCAACAACAAAAAGCTGCGCCGCGCACCCGTTCAACACCGCGCGTGCGGGAATTCAGCCAGGAGATACGCAAAGAAATCGCCCAAGCCAATTTGATATTGGATCAAATCAATTTGCCCTGGGAAACATTATTTGATTCAATCGAGTCTGCGGCAACGGAACAAATCGCATTATTATCACTGCAACCCAATGTATCCAATCGCACCTTACGTATTAGCGGCGAAGCCAAGAATATGTCGGAATTACTCGACTTTGTTGAAGCGCTTGAGCGCGAAACGGTGTTTGAAAATGTACATTTGCTCAACTACAAAATAAAACAGGATAATCCCCATAAACCGATTATTTTCCTTCTAACCACTGCATGGATTGGAATCTCTTGAAGACTGAAATACTACAAGCACATTTGGATCGATTGGCGCCCCAACTGCGTTGGCAAATCGGTCGCTTGGGTGTTATGGGAAAAATCGGCTTGGGACTGATTGTGGCGACCGGCATCTACTTTTTCTCCGCGGTTTTACCGCAAGAATCCGTCCTGCAAAAATTGACCGAGCGCGCTGAAACACTACAAATGCAAGCACTATCGAAACAATCGCCCGGAGATGCGGAAACTGGTATAAAAATGACCGGCGATCAGGCATTACAAGCTTTTTATGATTTCTTTCCACGTATCGACTCATCGCCATTCTGGATTCGCGAATTGGTACGCATCGCAAAAAAACACAACGTAGAACTCAGCAGTAGTGAATATCGCCTGGTCAATGAAAATGATGCCCGTCTGGCACGGTATGAAATGATTTTGCCAGTACGAGGCCGCTATCCCCAGATACGCGCTTTTATGGCCGATGCTCTTGAAACCGTACCGGCCATGGCAGTTTCCGCGATTGCTATTAAGCGTGAGAACGTCACTGCTGAGAAGCTTGAAGTACGCCTTGAAATTAACCTTTACTTGAATAAATAAACCGGATGGATTCAGCTGAAAAAAAACGCAAGTTTTTATTGGGCGGCGCCTTAATCGCAACATTGATTGCCGTTGTGCTGGTCGATGAAAAAGACGAAGAAAGCATGACGAATACCGTGGAACCCATACAAGCTATGAAATCACCCGGCGATAAAGCAAAGGCGCAAGAAAGCAATTCCGAATCTCTCGATGTCAGCAAACTGGGACAACGAAAATTTAACCCCTTAGCGGGAGAGCTATTTGGGTCCACCACATGGACACCCAAGCAGCCCCAAATCAGTCTGCAGGAGCAAGCGGCCAAAGCGGCACAAATAGCAAAAGCTGCGCCGCCGCCAGCACCCACAGCACCCCCGTTACAATTCAAATATGCCGGTAAGGCGATCGCAGACAATGAAACCTGGGTTTTTCTTTCCCAATCGGGAGAAAATCATATTGCTAAAATTGGTGCAAAAATTAATGACAAATACCGACTGGATGCTATCAATGACAATGCAGTTACCATGACCTATCTGCCTTTGAATATCAAACAGACACTCACGATCAATAACAAAGTAGCAGGAACTTTCCAATGAAAAGCTGGAGAATTATTGTCCTTATCGCCCTGCTCGCAGTTACCGCGGGATGTGCAATCAATAACAGAACATTCGGTACGCGGAATATTGCATTTGATGAAGGCCAGAAACTGATTGTGCAAGGTCAACTTGAAAATGGTCTCCAGAAATTGGAACAGGCGGCACGCGAAGAACCTGAGAATAAAGAAATTCGCACTGTGCTGATAAGACTGCGCGAAGAAGTGATTGGTAAATTATTTTTTGAAGCTGACAGCTTACGCTTCTCGGGTAAGCTAGATCAAGCCGAAGAAGATTATCAGCGTATTTTGAACATATATCCACTCCATGAACGAGCCAAAGCAGGCATGGAAGCGGTGAAATCAGAGCGCCGTCATATAACTATCGTAGATTCCGCGAAAGCATTGCTGGCACGCAATGATGTGTCTGGAGCAGAAACAATCGTTCGCGCTGTACTGCAGGAAAATCCACAACAATCTCATGCCCGTGACTTAATTGCACAAATCAATTTACTCATTTCACGTCCCGAAGTTTCTCACTTGGCGCTGGAATCCGCTTTTAAAAAAGCACTTACTATGGAATTTAAAGATACCGATTTAAAATCAGTATTTGAAATCATGGCGCGCACAGCCGGCATCAATTTTGTTTTTGATAAGGATATTCGGCAAGATACTAAAATTTCTGTCTTTGTGCGTAATAACACCATTGAGGATATTCTCAAATTAGTGCTGATGACTAATCAACTAAGCTACAAGGTACTCAATACCAACTCGTTATTGATCTACCCGAATACACCGGCAAAACAAAAGGATTATCAAGAACTGGTCGTACGCAGCTTTCAAGTCGCGCATACCGATGTAAAACAAATGGTGGCGATGGTCAGAGGCATCGTCAAAGCAAAAGATATTTATGTCAATGAACAATTGAACTTGTTTGTTATGCGAGATACGCTCGAAGCCATCCGTCTAACGGAGCGATTAGTAACATTAAACGATCTGGCTGAGCCAGAAGTATTATTAGATGTTGTAGTCCTTGAGATCGAGCGTGATAATGCTTACTTACTGGGCCCAAATCTTCCTCAGTCGGTTACATTTAGCGGATTAACGAATACGGCTGCGGGTGCGGCTGCGGTGACAACAGCACCGACTGCTATACTCAATCAAATTGGTGCTAATGGTCTTGGTTTAAAAAGTTTTACCATAAGTAATCAAGCAGCGATTAATTTTCAACAAAACCTCACAAATGCGGATTTACTTGCAAACCCGAGAATCCGAGTAAGTAATAAAGAAAAAGCCAAGATTCACATTGGTCAAAAGGAGCCTTTTTTCACAGCCAATGTCCAACCGGGCATTAATTCTATCGTCACGTCAACGCCGACTTTTATCGACGTTGGGATCAAGCTGGATGTTGAGCCACGTATTGGTTTAAATGATGATGTCACCATGAAAGTAACACTTGAAGTAAGCAGTATAAGTGGTTTTGTGGATGGGCCGTCTTCTGCTGGATCCACTCCACCGAAGGCGCCCAGGATTGTAAGTCGTAGTGCTGAAACTATCTTGTCTTTGAAAGATGGTGAAACACAGGTACTAGCGGGACTTGTTCAAAATAATGAGACTAGAACTGTCCGTGGTCTTGCGGGATTGATAAATATTCCCGGACTTGATAGATTACTTTCAGGTCAAGATATAAAACGTACCAAGACTGAAGTTGTGCTGTTAATCACACCACGTATCGTGCGAAATATTCAGAAACCAACCAACCAGGAAAGCGAATATCACTTCGGCACCGCGAGCGAAGCAGGTAAATTACCGGTCACCATTAAAAAAACAGCAGCACAATCATTGGCCATTGCACCGGCTGGCTCGGGACAGGGTTCTATAAGAGGTGCATCGAATGTCTTTGCGCCATCGGGTGATCAGCAAGATGTTCCGAATCCTTTTGCCAACGTTGCCACGTCAGAGCCTACGCTCACCATGCAAGTACCCACCAATGTGGGATTGGATAAGGAATTTTCGGTGAATGTTCGCCTGGTCGGCGCAAAAGCCACGGTAAATACGGATTTACAACTCAACTATGAGGCCAGTGTATTGGAAGCACTGGATGGCGGCGCCAAATCAGGTACACGTACGATTAAATTAGGGAAAGACCAAGTTTCCGGTTTAGCGACACAATTACGCTTTAAGGTGATTACGACAAATCCGGGAACCACTGAGATCAATATTCAAGGCGTAACCGGGGAAGATATCGAGAATGGTGATTTCGTCAATGTGACGCCGCCGCCGCCGGCAACGATCAATATTAAATGATCCGGTGATCATGCGTTCGTTCAAAATCTTTGAAAAATACAAGGGTTTTACGCTGATTGAATTGATGATTGTGGTGGCTATCATGGCTATTCTGGCAACGGCTGCCTTACCTTTTCGGGAGCTCATGGTGCAACGTGAAAAAGAGCAGGAATTGCGCGTTGCTTTACGACAAATACGTACAGCCATCGATGCTTACAAACAAGCTGTCGACGATGGACGCGTTGCCAAAAAAGCCGATGAATCCGGCTACCCCCCCCGATTGGAAGAGTTATTTATGGGTGTACCCGATATTAAAAGTACGGACAAGGAAAAAAAGAATATTTATTTCCTGCGCCGCTTGCCCCGCAACCCCCTATTCATTGAACTGGATATTGCCGGTACCGCAATTACGCCAACAGTGGACACCTGGGGAAAACGCAGTTACGAAAGCCCGCCCGACAGCCCCAAAGAGGGCGATGACGTTTTTGATGTGTATGCCCCTTCTGAAGCCATTGGCTCGAACGGCATTCCTTATCGGGAATGGTGATGGATATGCCCATCAATCAGAGACACCGGGGCTTTACACTCATCGAGTTATTAGTGGTGATGGCCATTATCGCGACACTGTTAAGTATCGTCGCGCCACGCTATTTCAATTCCCTCGATAAAGCCAAAGAAGCCGTTCTGCGCCAGGATCTGGGCATCATGCGCAACGCCATCGATCAATTTTATTCTGATTTTGGTATATATCCCCTGGATTTGATGGAATTGGTCGACAAGCGATATTTACGCAATATTCCTGTCGATCCCTTCACTGAAAGTAATGCAACCTGGATTGAGGTACCCCCCAAGAATCCCGTAGAAGCGGGTGTGTATGATGTTCATAGCGGCTACACAGGACGACGGGCAACGGATGGCTCGTTTTATGAAGAATGGTAAAATTTCAACTTATTTGCTATTAATTCTAATATGCCTCGGTTAGAAAATGGCTTTGTTTACCTTTGGGCTTTATTTGCCGTCGTGCTGGCTGGAATTGTGATGGCAGGAACAGGACAAATGTGGCAAACCAAGTCTCAACGCGAAAAAGAAGCGGAATTGATGTTTATCGGTGAAGAATTCCGCAAAGCGATTATGTCTTATCATAATAGTGGTACCAAACAATACCCGGACTCACTGGAGGACTTACTGAAGGATGAACGTTCACCTAACATTAAGCGCCATATACGAAAAATCTATCTGGACCCGCTAACCAACTCGACGGAATGGGGTCTCGTGGAGGAACCGCCGCCCAATACCAATACCAATACCAATCCCGCAGCCAATACTACTAAGCCCGCTACCGCAACACCGAGTACTACTAATGCAACAGCTAGTAACAGCGTAGCAGGTAATGCCAGCGCAACACCGAATAATAACCAAACAGCTACTAATACCAACCAAACCTCGGCATCCGGTAACAGCACAACACCCGGCAACACCACCACGCCCAGTACGAGCTCAGGGATGAGTTCCAATATCGGTAAGAGAATTATCGGCGTATACAGCCTATCCGAGAAAAAACCTATTAAGAAAAGCCAATTTCCAGAACATTTTGCGAAATTTTCTGAAGCTTTGACTTATAAGGATTGGCAATTCGTATACAAACCAGGAGATGCTAAGAACCCATCCACATCAGGTGCTACCGCTGCAAAACCCGGTGCGGCATCAGGAACCAACCCTTTCGCGCCGCAATCCTCATCGACGTCTTCCACAACATCCTCTAAAGGCGCCTCACCTTTTGCATCCCCATCTGATTCAAAAGCCCCTGCGACTGGTTTTTCATCGGCGCAATAGTTTGACGACTGTTATTGATTGTTCGAGTGGATCGCTAGAAAGCTGTTGGAAAATTCTGTGAATTACAAATGCAAAGCGAGAAAACCAGTCATCTCACTTCAGTAGTGATATCGAAGTTGAGCAATGAACAAATCACCGCCGGTGACTTTATAAACAATTCGATGTTCGTCATTAATACGTCTTGACCAATAACCCGACAAACTATGCTTCAACGGTTCTGGTTTACCTATCCCCTCAAAGGGATTTTGTTGAATAGCTTTAATCAAAAGATTAATTCTTTTTAGCGTAGGCTTATCAGTTGCCTGCCAGTACAGATAATCCTCCCAAGCCTTAGAGGAAAAAATCAGATTCATTCAATCAGTTTTTGCTCAATGCCTTTCCCTGTTTCAAGCTCAGCAATAGATTCCAATAAATGACGTGCATTGGCAGGTGAACGAAGTAAATAGGTCGTTTCTTCCATTGCCTGATAATCTTCCAAGGAAATCATCACTACGGGAGCTTCCCGTTTGCGAGTGATAATGACAGGTGAATGATCGTTACACACCTGTTCCATCGTTTTGGCTAAATTGGCGCGAGCGGCTGTATAACTGATAGCATCCATAATAATTTCAATTATCGGTACAGAATAAAGTACAGCAAGTTTAGCATGCGTATTCAATGCGTCAACTTAGATGCTGAAGATTGCAAGGTTTCAGGTTTGACATTTAAGTAAATTTTTTGTCTTTTTATCCCTTTAATACACTTGTTTTTAACTCTACTTCTTGCTACTAGCGTAGCAACTCAAGAAGTTTTAGAACTAATTCACGGGTCGCTAACGCGTCCGCTAAAGCCGTGTGCCGATCACTCTCAGCAATTTTTATTCCGAAGTATTCAAATGCACCATCAGAACTTAGAGCGGGCTCCGGTAATTGACCATTGAGATACAACAGGTATAGCATCGTGTGTGTATCTAACGCTCTGTGAGAAATTCCCGGAAGTTCATTTTTTCCCGCAAGAAAAGCCAGCTTACGCATAAATGCCACATCAAACCCAACATTGTGACCAATAGCAGTTACGCATCCTTGTCCGAAGGTTTGATTGAGATATTGCTCAATCTTCTCCAGCGCAACAACGGCAGGGACTGCTTTTTCATTCCAATTAGCCGCAAATTTTTTAAAATTTTCCTTGGCAAACTGACTCCAATGAATCTCATCATGCTGTGGCCGAACATACACAACACAAGGAGGTGCAGGTAGAGTCAGTGGAACTATGGCAACAGAAAGCACTTCATGCTGGAATGGATTAATTCCGCTAGTCTCAAGATCAATCACTACAAGATTATTACTTACAGGATCAAGCATTTCTTTGAGGCATGTAAGAGTGAATAGGTTTCCGTAACAATTGAATTACCGAACAGAGTCCAGTTATACAGGTAACTTCCAGAAAAGCCCCACACCAAAATAAGAGAGCCGATGGATAGCGCAATCAAGGATGGCCAATGCGGCTGTATGCAATAAAAATATAGCGTCACTATCCCTCCGAGGATACCGAATAAAGAAAACCAGAAGAGAAGTGTGCTAGCAGTAGTTATCGATCTGTGAAGCGTATATTTATTTTGATAAGTGGTGACAAGTGAGTGCGATAAGTGCTGAGCCAAATAAATTCTAAACACTGGATAAAGAGAACTCCATGTTAACTCAATGCCTTTAGGAGAAAATTCCTTCTGTATAACTTTGAAGAGCGGCTCCAATTTTGGATCATATGAAGATTCAGGCTTGGGAATACGAAGCTTGAGGGATTGATATACTCTGCATCTATCAGATATTTTCCCTACAATAGGACTTCCTGATCGACCAATCCAGTTTAGTAAATGTCCGAAAAAATACCAAAGAAAAATGAGAGGAATAGCAACGAAGATTCTACCTTCAAGACTCAATGTATCTACCAGATGCGGTAAAGTCTGAATCGTAAATTTTGAAATACCATTGTTAGTCCAAATTGGCACAAGAGAATCCAGTGCAAACCATATCAGAAGAAGAAAAATGTTGAATATGATTCCCGGCAGCAATATACCGAAAAAGTCATAGCTAAGATTTGTCAATTTGGCTAATAGTTCATCCATAATCACTCAGTCACTTCGATATTTAAATAAATTTATCTCTGACAGATTACTGACTAGCCCAAGCCTCGAAACTTAAGCTGCTCTTTAAATTTTACGTCTATGACATTCATCGACTAATCGGCTTAAACCGTATCCGCTTCGGTTTCGCGCCTTCCTCGCCGAGGCGTTTTTTCTTGTCGGCTTCGTATTCCTGATAATTACCGTTGAAGAATGTCCATTGCGATTCGCCTTCGGCAGCGAGGATGTGCGTAGCGATACGGTCGAGAAACCAGCGATCGTGTGAAATAACCAGTACGCAACCGGCAAATTCGAGCAATGCATCTTCCAACGCACGCAACGTTTCCACGTCGAGATCGTTGGAAGGTTCATCCAGCAACAGCACATTACCGCCGGAAATCAATGTTTGCGCCAGATGCAGGCGTCCGCGCTCACCGCCGGAAAGCTGGCCGATGATTTTTTGCTGGTCGCCGCCTTTGAAGTTAAATCGTCCCAAATAAGCACGTGCCGGGGTGGTGTATTTACCGACGGTCAGCAGATCGTTGCCGCCGGAAATGGCATCGAATACGGTTTTATCATTTTCCAACGTGTCACGCGCTTGATCGACGTGCGCAATCTTCACGGTGGGCCCGATTTTCACCTCGCCGGAATCCGGCTGCTCCTTGCCGGTAATCAATTTAAACAAAGTGGATTTACCTGCGCCGTTCGGACCGATAATGCCGACGATAGCGCCCGGCGGCACCTTGAAGCTCAGATTGTCGATCAGCAAACGGTCGCCATACGATTTCGAAGCACCGTTAAACTCAATGACTTCATTACCCAAGCGCTCACCAACGGGAATAAAAATTTCCTGGGTTTCATTGCGTGTTTGGTATTCCTGCGAATTGAGTTCTTCAAAACGCGCGATGCGGGCCTTGGATTTCGCCTGACGGCCTTTCGGATTTTGCCGCACCCACTCCAGTTCCTGCTTCATCGCCTTCATATGCGCATCAATTTGTTTGTTTTCCTGCTCCAGCCGCGCTTCTTTCTGTTCCAGCCAGTTGGAATAATTACCTTTCCATGGAATGCCGTGGCCGCGATCGAGTTCCAATATCCATTCAGCGGCATTATCAAGGAAGTAGCGATCATGCGTCACCGCCACCACCGTGCCGGGGAAGCGCACCAGGAATTGTTCCAGCCATTCCACCGATTCCGCATCCAGATGGTTGGTCGGCTCGTCCAGCAGCAACATATCGGGTTTTTCCAGCAACAATTTGCATAATGCGACACGGCGTTTTTCACCGCCGGAAAGATGCTTAATCTCCGCATCCCATGATGGCAAACGCAAGGCATCGGCGGCAATTTCCATCTGGTGCTCGGCATCGCTACCGGCTGTGGAAATAATGGCTTCCAAGCGAGCTTGTTCTTCCGCCAGCACGTCAAAATCAGCGCCCTCTTCGGCATAAGCGGCATAGACTTCGTCCAGCTTTTTCTGCGCCTGCATCACTTCGCCCATCGCTTCCTCCACCTCCTGGCGCACGGTGCGTTCAGGATTCAGTTGCGGTTCCTGCGGCAGATAACCGATGCGGATATTGGGCAGGCGTTGCACCTCGCCGTCAAACTCCTTATCCACACCGGCCATGATACGCAACACAGTAGATTTACCGGAACCATTCAACCCCAGCAAACCGATCTTTGCACCGGGAAAAAAACTGAGAGAAATATCTTTAATAATCTGACGTTTGGGAGGAACTATTTTGCTCACGCGGAGCATCGACATTACATATTGAGCCATGAGTTTGATCTTTGTTTATTTAGGGAAAAAGTTTAGAACTTGATAGATAGTGAGTTTAGCGTAGGTTATCGGGCAATGAAAGTCGCGATTGCCTGGATCACAATCAATCACTCACGCGGCTGATCGATACGAATTTATTATTCTCATCGAAAACCAGCTCGAACGTGCCATACACGCCATTATTCTGTACCACGGCACGCAAGATATTGGCGGGAAAATGGATAATGCGGCCATCGACTGCCTTCGCCGCCACAGTATCCACCTCACCTTCGTAATAGTATAGGAGTTGATGTGCAGGAATTTTGAGAACAACATGCAAACGTTGGTGCATAGGCAAACCTCATCCGTTTCTAGCAGGCCGTTGAAAAACGTTTTCGAGGCAGCCGATACAAAGCAAAAACAGGCGAGAAAGCGCAGTTTATGCGTAATAAATGAGCATTTTGAGCCTGTTTTTAACACCGTAGCGGCAACGCAGATAGTTTTTCAACGGCCTGCCGTCAAAACTTCTCTCCATCCTCCAGATAGCGCCATTGACCTTCTGGCAAATTGCCCAGTTTGACTTTGCCGATACGCACTCGTTTCAAGCCAGTCACTTTCAGATTAACCAATTCGCACATGCGGCGAATCTGGCGCTTTTTACCTTCCTGCAGGATAAAACGCAGTTGATCCTGATTTTGCCAAGTCACTTGCGCACGTTTGAGAGCTTTGCCATCCAGACCCAAACCAAAATTTAATAACGCCAAATTTTCTTTCGATAAAAAACCTTCGACCCGCACCAGATATTCCTTTTCAATTTGTGAATCCGCACCGATCAACTGCTTGGCGATACGCCCATCCTGCGTCAAGATCAACAAGCCCTGCGAATCGATATCCAGTCGACCAGCGGGCGCCAGGTTTCTTAAATGCACAGGTTGAAAGCGTTTGGTGGACGCATTATTACAAAACTGGTTTTCCGGTTTGATTAACACCACAGCGGGCTGATAACCCGGTTCCGGCTGTCCTGACACATAGCCAACAGGCTTATTCAGCAAAATGGTTACCGACTGGATCTGTTGCGCCTGTGCCGCTTTATTCAATTTGATTTTCTGCGTCGGGTAAATTTTGGTGCCCAATTCAGAAATCCGTTCACCATCGACAAACACCCAACCCAACTCAATATAGCGATCCGCCTCACGGCGCGAGCAGATGCCTTGTTCGGACATCAATTTGGATAAACGAATTTTTTCCATGAGGCGCTATAATGAGAAAAGTGGAAAGGATGAATGCAAATTAGTTGCTTATTATAAAACCAATCGCCCCATCATTTTTAACAACTATCAAGAGGTAATATTATGGAAACAACCGCAGCAATACTGGAAAAAGCGCACCAACGCGCTGACGAAATGGAGCTTCCTTACAAAGGTGCGTTGCTCCCCATGGAAGCTTATCGAATTTTACAAGAATCTGCCCGGGCACAATTGGTCGATGTACGTTCCCACGCTGAATTGGATTGGGTTGGGCGTATTCCGGGCGCAGTGGAAATAGAATTACGAGCATACCCCGACATGCAGCCCAATCCGGATTTTCTCGATCAGCTGGCCAAACAAGTTGATAAAACATCGCCGGTTCTGTTTATTTGCCGCAGCGGTTCACGTTCGAATCAGTCTGCGATAATGGCCACCCAAACTGGTTTTACCGACTGTTACAACATCCTTGAAGGCTTTGAAGGCGATAAAGATGAGCAGGGACATCGCGGTAAAGACTCCGGCTGGAAAGCGGCGGGATTGCCATGGGTGCAGAGTTGAAAATAGTGTTTTAAAAAATCTCCCGCGTCAGAATGTTCTATCCAAACGCTCCATCAGGTAGCACAGACAATCCTGACGAATGATGCGGATATCGCGTGTCAGCATAGCAGGCATTACCTGCTGCTTGGTTAAAAGATTGCCTTCCCGGTTTTCAAAATAATGATCGCTCATGTCATTGCCTGCGCCATTGCGAACATGCAAAGGGTTTTTACAGTCGGGTGCAGCGATTGCCAAGCGCGTTCCGGGCTCCAGCAAACGGAAATTGTAATGATCGACATTGTCTATCAAGCATAAATCTGTTGACGGATCACCGACGCTCAGGCTGACCGTTTCCGGCACTGTAACTATGGCTACCGTATGAAAAAGCTCCAGGTCTTGGCTAGCCACTGGATGCGTCGGAAAAGCGGATAAATGCAGCGCGCCTTCGACAAAAGAAGCCGCATGTTCGGCCCCGCCAATTCCACCCGGCTTGCCACACTCCAGTGTAACCGCCGGACAAAGCTGCGCAAATGCTTCTGACTGAACACCTTTGGGTTCGGTGAAATACACCACGATACGCGAGAACATCGTGGCGAGATGCAAAAAAGCATCATCCAGGCGATTAACGCACGCATAATGTGGATTCAATCCGGTATTGTTGTGAATGTCGATGCTGGCAAACACGCCGCGCCGCGCCATGACGCTCGTGACTCTTTGCATCATGCGGTGCTCTTCTGTGACGGCTGAATCCGCATCGAATGACCAAACGCGGTTGTAATCCAACTGCCCTTCAAGGCGACGCACACCAGCACGCGCAGCAGTAACATTGCCGACATAGAGTGAAAGAGCGCGCGGCAGAAGCTGATTTTGATATTTTTTCAAGACCGCCTGCATGGCCTTCAAGCCGGTATCTTCATTGCCGTGCAGCAGAATCGACACAAACAAGGGTACGTCACGGCGACCGGGAAGGTGGATCAGGGTAGGGCCGGGCAGTATCGTATGCAATTCATTGGCTTCGACCTGCAGAAATTTTTCAGGCAGATAATCGAATTCCGTCAGCATGCCTACAACGCCCACTCATGGACAGGTGCGCCGCTGCGTTGCCGCTCAAGATAAGCTGCCACAAGATGCAAACTGTCGGATTGATGCTTCTCACGATACGCGCGCTGCCATGCGGCGCCTGTCTGACCACTTTTGATCCGGGATTCCAGAATATCGAGATTTTGATCGATTTCATCATGATCAATTTGAAGCGATTTCAAACCCTGACGCGCCATCGGTAAAATTTCTTCCAGCAACAAAGTCCTGGCATCGGTTGTGCTGCCATCCAGCCAGATAATCTTGGATTGGAGTCCGTCACGTGCTGCTGCATAAAAATTATCGCGGGCTTTGTCAAAACTGAAAACTAATTCAGGTGCTTCAAACATGCTAGCCAGAAAACGCGCCAGGCCGTAAAACAGGGCGGCATTGGCCATCATATCGGCAATGGTGGGGCCGGCAGGAAGCACGCGCTGCTCGATGCGCAAATGCGGCGTGCCATTCGGATCAAAACCGATGAGGGGCCGAATCCAACGCCAGATCGTGCCATTATGCAACCGGAGGTGCGCAAACTGTTGCGGCGGGCTATCCATCAGAATGGGTAGCAGCACGGCATGTTTGGCAAGATTTTCCGCAAAACATTCGAACAGGGATTCGCGGGCATAGCCCTGACCAAAACTGACACGACGATTCTCTTGATTAGGCTGATCGTCAATTTCAACCGATTGTTCAAACAGCGGGATACGCGTTTCGTCCCATAAATCGGTACCAAACAACAACGGTGAATTACCTGCCGCTGCAACCAGTGGTCCGGCTGCAATGATGGATGCATTAAAATAGCGTACAGCGTTGTGTTGTGCGCTTTGCAAGTGAACTTGGAACGACGTGGTAGCCGCTTCCAGCATCACATCCGGATGATGGAGATCCAAATGTTCATGCCCGTTAATGCAGATGTGAAGCGGTCGTCCGCAACGCCGTTTCACCACTTGTTCGTTCAGTGCCCGATACCGCTTGAGATCCGACATATTCGCCAGACACAAATCGGATTGCCGCACCGTCGGCAAAATGCCGATCATCATCAATACGCTATCCATTCCATGCGCAACGTCTTGGCATTCCCGCCAATTCCGATTCAGCTCAAGCGCCATGGCAGACAAAGCGTTGCCTTTAAGCGGCAAAGGCGCGCCGTTGAGCTCGACGTTGAAGCGGGACAACTCATGCACGACAAGGGGATTGTTCAGACGCGTCAGGAACGCTTGATTGATCGGTGATGGAAAATAATTATGATCCACCAGCCAGGATTCGAGCTCATAGCCACCGATCTCACCAATACCCGAAAAACATCCTTCCGAGAGCTGGTTCCTTAATAGCTCAGCTTCATGACATAAACGGCGCTCATATTCCTTGAAAACCTGATCATTGAACTGCGTTTGGTTGATTTCCTGGCCCATCGCGATCACTCGAATTAATTATTCAGGCTCGTTAGCAGCAACACCCTTGTGGAAAGTAACATACACGTAGATAGGTACTTGCAAATCACCCAGATGCTTAGTGATCAGCGGACTGACGTCATCCCAGTTCAATCCACCGACACCAGTGGCCAGACGCGGCAACGCAAGACTGTGAAATTTTTCAGCATCCATCAATCGGCGTAGTTCGCGCAGCGCGTGATTCACATGCTCGATTGTCGCTTTTCCTGGTTTGAAAGTATGTTCATGAGCAGCATCCTGCGTAAACAGGTTAATGATGCGCGATCCTTCCGCCCCTCCCCACATCCACACGCTTCCTGGTTTGGGATGCGTAGTTTGGCAAAAATGCCGGAAATCCTTATACATGGCCGGCCACCGCTCCCTTAAACTTAACGCTAAACCAGTGGAGAAGGGATCATTCGGCGCAACACCATGGGCGATGACCTGCGCTTTCGAAAGTAGAATATCACCGATAACGTGATGAATCATTGTATTTATATAATAAACAAAGGGAAGGAAAGGTTTGCTGGCTTCAAAAAGACTGTACAGAAAGTTGTATTAAGCGTCAACCGTAAGCCTTGATCTGAGCGAGTACAGATTAAGAGCTCCGTTTTCCTCACACCTCTGACCAAGCAATCACACCCGTATACGCCGTCACCAAAATAATGAAACCGAATATGATGCGATACCAAGCAAATACGGTAAAGTCATGATTACTGATGAAACGTATCAGGCCACGCACCGCCAACAGGGCGCTGATGAAAGCAGAGACAAAGCCCACTGCGAACATCCCCAAATCATCCCATTCTAAAAATTCGCGGTGTTTGTAGACATCATAAAAGGTGGCAGCAAACATGATGGGGATTGCCAGGAAAAATGAAAATTCGGTAGCCGCTTTGCGCGACAAGCCAAAAAGTAAACCGCCGATAATGGTGGCGCCCGAGCGCGAAGTTCCGGGTATCAGTGCCAAACATTGCGCCAGGCCGACTTTCAAAGCGTGTTTCCAATCCATATCATCAACTTGCTCTACTTCGATCACATGTTCTCTGCGTTCCGCCCATAAAATCAGAAAACCGCCGATGATCAACGCCAACGCAACCGGTACAGGATGAAACAAATAAAATTTAATGGTTTTAATGAACAGCAACCCCATGATGGCGGCCGGCAAGAATGCAATAAACAGGTTGATTACAAAGCGATTGGCTGCACTGCTTGAGCCGATACCGCGAATCACTTCAGCGATCTTGCTGCGATATTCCCAGCAAACCGCCAATATTGCACCCAACTGAATCGCAATGGTAAAAACCATCCCGCGTTCATCGTTGAAATCAAGCAGATCGCCAACCAGAATCAAATGACCGGTAGAAGAAACTGGCAGAAATTCGGTCAATCCCTCAACAACACCCAGGATCAACGCTTTTAACAGTAAAGTTATATCCATATCACGTTGTTATGTTTTATAAAATTCCGGAGATCGACTTTACAATTTGCTGTAAATCTCTGCGCCCTTTTCCTTAAATTCCGCTGATTTTTGCGCCATTCCCAGTTTCAATGCCTCATCTTCAGCAACACCTTGATTGGCAGCATATTCGCGCACATCCTGGGTAATCTTCATAGAGCAAAAATGCGGGCCGCACATTGAGCAGAAATGCGCCACTTTTGCGCCATCCTGCGGCAAGGTCTCATCGTGAAATTGTTGCGCTTTGTCGGGATCCAGGCTGAGATTGAATTGATCTTCCCAACGGAACTCAAAACGCGCTTTGGATAAGGCATTATCACGAATCTGCGCGCCCGGATGACCTTTCGCCAAATCCGCGGCGTGCGCGGCAATCTTGTAGGTAATGATACCATCCTTGACATCATCCTTGTCCGGCAAACCCAGATGCTCCTTCGGCGTCACGTAACACAGCATTGCCGTGCCGTACCAACCGATCATCGCAGCGCCAATGGCGGAGGTGATGTGATCATACCCGGGGGCGATGTCCGTCGTCAGCGGGCCGAGCGTATAAAAAGGCGCTTCGTCGCAATATTTTAATTGCAATTCCATGTTTTCCTTGATCAGGTGCATCGGTACATGGCCCGGTCCCTCGATCATGGTTTGTACATCATGTTTCCATGCCACTTGGGTTAATTCACCCAGTGTTTTCAGTTCGGCGAATTGCGCTTCATCATTCGCATCGTAAATAGAACCGGGACGCAATCCGTCACCCAACGAGAAACTGACATCATACGCTTTCATAATCTCGCAGATTTCTTCGAAATGCGTGTACAGGAAACTTTCCTGATGATGCGCCAGACACCATTTCGCCATAATCGAACCACCGCGGGAAACGATACCGGTCATGCGTTTCGCCGTCATCGGTACGTATGCCAGGCGCACACCGGCATGGATAGTAAAGTAATCGACACCTTGTTCGGCTTGTTCGATCAATGTATCACGGAAAATTTCCCAGGTTAACTCTTCGGATTTACCGTCAACTTTTTCCAACGCTTGGTAAATAGGCACCGTACCGATCGGTACCGGGCTGTTGCGGATAATCCATTCGCGCGTTTCGTGAATGTTTTTGCCGGTGGAGAGATCCATCACCGTGTCGCCACCCCAGCGGATCGCCCAGGTCATTTTTTCAACTTCTTCCTGGATGCTGGAACCTAATGCGGAATTACCGATATTGGCGTTGATTTTCACCAGAAAATTACGCCCGATAATCATCGGTTCGGCTTCGGGGTGATTAATATTCGCCGGAATGATGGCACGTCCTCGCGCTACTTCGGCACGCACAAATTCCGGCGTGATCATTTTCGGCAGCGACGCGCCGAAATCCTGCCCCGGATGTTGGCGTGTCAGCAATTCATGATTTTGACTATTGAATGCTTCGACACGCTGATTCTCACGAATGGCAATAAACTCCATTTCCGGCGTAATGATGCCACGGCGCGCATAATGCATTTGCGTTACATTCATTCCGGCCTTTCCGCAACGGGGTTGACGCTGCAAATTAAAGCGCATGTCGGCAAGTTTGGGATCTTGCAAGCGCGCTTGGCTATATGCGGAATTATGGCTGGATAATATTTCGGTATCATTACGCTCGGCAATCCATTTTTCGCGCAATGCCGGCAATCCCGAGCGAATATCAATCTTTACCGTAGGATCGGTATAAGGACCGGAAGTATCATAGACCCATATTGGCGCGTTCTTTTCTGCGCCCATACTGGCGGAAGTGTCGCTTTGTTTGATTTCACGCATCGGAACCTGAATATCTGTCCGCGAGCCTTGTACATAGATTTTGCGCGAATTGGGCAGCGGTTTTACAGCCGCTTCATCGACTTGCGCTGTTGTATTGGAAAAATTTTTTGGGTTTAAAACTGTAATACTCATAATAGTGTTGCTCCTTAAGATGCCATAAAGAGCAGGGGGATTAATCCCAGCTTCCCTACGGCGGCATTATCCGCGTCAGGTAATAAGGGACTCTCTCACCTATTGAGTGCCTCTAAAACCAAAACTTCGTTACAATGCATCGTTACTCGCAAACAACGCTTCCTCACATATCATTCATATATGCTACGCTAACATTTTTACGTATGCCTTGCCTTGTATTCCGGGTTTTTAGAAGCACCCAATTTTCTCAGAATATGCAATTCTGAAAACGGACCCCTAGCTGATGCTGTGAAGCTAATGGAAATGTGAAATAATTGCAAGTCTTACCTCAATTTAACGACACGGATCTAGAAATGAATCTTGAAGAAACTCGATCGAATATGGTTACGCAACAAATCCGTACATGGAATGTATTGGATGATAGTGTCCTGGATTTACTGTACAAAATACGGCGCGAAGAATTTGTCCCCGCTGAAAATCGCGCAATGGCTTTTGTGGATATGGAAGCTCCGCTGGGTTATGGCCAGGTAATGCTTGTACCCAAAATGGAGGCACGCATACTGCAAGAACTTCACATCAACAAAACAGATAAAATTCTGGAAGTCGGCAGCGGCAGTGGCTACATGACAGCGCTATTGGCTGAAAAAGGTGCGCATGTTTATAGTGTCGAGATTGTGCCGGAACTGAAAACCATGGCGGAAAACAATCTTAAAACTTACGACATTACGAATGTCACCATCGAACAAGGCGATGCTGCACAGGGTTGGCCTAAACATGGCCCATATGATGTCATTGTATTAACCGCATCGACACCTGTTTTGCCCGACGCTTTTCTGAAAAGTCTGAACCCGGGAGGTCGATTATTTGCGATTGTCGGAGAAGATCCCGCCATGGAAGCTTCGCTCATCACTTGTTTAGCACCGGGCGAATACACGACCAAGAAATTGTTTGAGACCAGTACAATCCCACTCATCAATGCACTGCAACCGGCAAGATTTACCTTTTGAATATTAGAAAAATCACGTATGTCATAGATCACAGCGATCAACTTATTGCTGAAATATCATCAACTCCGAACGATTATCGGAAATCAATATGAAATTTTTGCAATCTGTATTGGCTGCCTTTATCGGTATGTTTGTATGGCTGCCTTCCTTGCAAGCTGCGGATTTGATGGGCATCTATCATGAGGCTTTGGCACAGGATGCGCCGTATCGATCGGCACGTGCCGCCTATCAAGCTGTGCAGGAAAAATTAACGCAAGGTAGAGCGGGTTTTTTACCGAATATCACCCTATCGGGAACACGCACGGTTCAACAAGTCGATGCCAACAACATTGCCGTTACCGGCGTAGGTATTGTTAATCCGTCAGAAGTTACGATTCAAAACCGTGGCGTAACGCTATCCGCGACACAACCTTTGTTCCGCATGGAAAATATTGTCATCTATCAGCAGGCAAAAACTCAAGTCAGCCAAGCGGATGCACAATTTATCGTGGCTGGGCAAGATCTAATCTTGCGTGTCGCGCAAGCGTATTTTGATGTATTGGATGCCCAGGTCGATGTGGAAGTCGCCGAGGCGCAGAAAAAAGCCATTCTGATACAACTGCAACAAGCCAAACGCAATTTTGAAGTCGGTGTATCCACCATCGTGGATACCAATGAAGCGCAAGCCCGCTATGATCTGACCACTTCACAGGAAATTGCTGCGCGGAATGCGCTTGAAATCAGAAAACGCACATTACAAGGCATCATTGATCGCTTTCCTGAACATCTTGTCAGTGCCAAGGAAATTGTCGCCGATTTGACGAATTTGCAATACAGCAGCATGGATGAATGGGTACGGGTTGCGGAAGAAAAAAACTTCTCGTTGAAAATCCAGCAAGCCGCCTATGAAATTGCGCATCAGGATGTAAAAAAAGCCTGGGCACAACATTACCCGACATTGGATCTGGTTGCGCAATACAGCGATCAAACCGGTGTCGGTGGCGCTATCACCGGTCGCGGTATCGATCTCGTGTCAAAATCCATCGGACTGCAACTCAATGTGCCACTGTTCCAAGGTTTTTCCGTGCAATCCCGCGTACGCGAGGCACTGGCGCTTCAGGATAGAGCATTACACGATCTGGAAAACACCCGGCGCACGATCACCTTGCAAATCCGTCAGCAATTTTTGAATGTCACCAACGGCATCGCACAGGTAAAAGCGCTCAAACAAGCCTTGATATCCAGTCAAAGCCAGTTGGATTCCACCATGCTTGGAAAAGAAGTCGGCGTCAGAACCGAAGTCGATGTACTGAATGCGCAACAGCAAATGTATTCGGCCAGACGCGACCTGGCCAAAGCATATCACGGCTATCTGATGTCCAGATTACGTCTAAACGCGGAAGCGGGCGAACTCGACGAAGAAACGCTCACACAAATTAATGCCATGCTGATCAAATAGCAAACAATCATTGTTGCTGTCGCTCAGATCGAACTGTCTTTACTCCTCATGCAAGGAATCTGATTTCGAGTCAATTCGAAACGATCAAGTTTTTGGAGAAGAAAATTCAATATTATGCTCGGCAAATAGTGTTGTGATTCGTGTGTTGATCGCATTCTGGACTTCCATTCGATCACCCACGGCATTAACAAATACACGTAGCTCAAAATCAAGAGAATTAGCACCAAAAGCCACAAACCAACATGATGGTTCTGGTTCCGTCAATACTCGCTCATCTTTCCTGGCGGCCTGCAGTAGCAATGTACGCACTTTGTTTGCATCAGTACCGTAGACAACACCTACTTTGATAACGACGCGAGTGATCGTATCGGTCAATGTCCAGTTGGTCAGTTGACCGGTAATGAAGGTCTTATTGGGAATCACAATTTCCTTGTTATCGAAATCAAGAACGGTGGTGGCGCGAGTACGAATACGAGTCACCCGACCGGAAAAACCGCCGACCGTGATCACATCACCAACCCGAAACGGCCGCTCAAAGAGCAGAATGATGCCGGATACAAAGTTGGCAAAGATTTCCTGTAAACCAAATCCAAGCCCGACCGTCAAGGCGGCAGCCATCCACTGCAATTGCGACCAACGCATACCCAATAAACTCAGTCCCACCAGGGTACCGCCAATTACGATTGCGTAGCGCAACACGCTGGTAATGGCGTAACGCGAGGCTGCATCGATGCGAATATGTGACAGCAAACTGATTTCGATCAATCCTGGCAAGTTTCTGGCACCAGCGGTGGTCAACGCTAACGTAAAGATACCCAGTAGCACCGCCATCAATGTGACGGGTTGTTGGATCGTAGCACCATCGGCTCCAATATCGCTAAAGTGCCATAATGCAATCTCATCCAAACGTGTAACGGCCGGCAGTATGGCAGCCCAAACCCAGATCAGGCCGAGTGCGAGTAGACTTAAGCGTAGCGCTCGTAGCAATCGGTGAGTTTGCGTGTTAACCTGTTCCAACGTAATGTTTTCGTCTGGTTCCGGCGTCACTTCATCGGATTCTTCAACAGCCTGAACCGCTGCCACGCGACGATCCTCCAATCGACGCAGCGCCAAACGTCGTTCTCCGAGCAAAAACCAACGTGCAAGCAAACCCAGGACAATAACAACCACAACAATCACATTAAAACTGGCCAGTAACGATTGCAATATCATGCCCGCAGAGTAAACATAGCCGGCCAACGCCAAGATCGCAACGGCCAATAGCGATATTGGCAGGAATACACGCAATAGTTTGCGTAGCGCCGACGGTTCGTTGACGACGCCTCGAATGACCCAAAGCCGGCCAACATCCAACAGACGCCAAAGAGTCCAAGCAAGCATCACGCAGCTCAGCACGATAGCCAACCGCGCCTGTACATCAATGGCTAAATCAAGCTTGCGAATAAATGCGAGCACGCTAATAAAGTACATCGGTAGTACTACAATGGCGACTAATAGCCAATGACGCAATGCAGTACGACGTTGTCGAGTCCAACGAAAATGTGCATGACCAAGGCCACGCTCGATACTGACCCAGCGGAGCAGTTGCACTGCCAGTAGCGGCAACACCAGAGACATGCAAGCTTGACTCAAGGAATGACTGAACCGTCCAGGATTGCCGATGTCTTGCAGCAATTGTCCCAACAAGGCTAATGCGGCAGGTGCAGGCAGAGCGGCTAGCAAAGTCCATCCCAATGCTTTCAAAGTCGTTTGGTAACTATCTTTGCGAATCTGATAGGTATCAACTGCCAAAGCTTCAATACGTGCCGGGGCGCGACGCCGGAGTTCCACCAAGATCAGCACAAGCAACAGGCTGCCCAACCAAGGCAACGGATACTGATGGAAGCTACGCAAGATCAGATCCATCGTGGTAGTAAAGCGCGAGGGCTTGATCAGATCGTACAATCCTTCTGGCAACCGTTGCAGCCAATCGCTATCGATCAGACTATGGCCAGGAATCCATAACAAGTGACGGTCAAGCATTTGCTGTAACTCTCGAGCAATTTTAATCTGCTCCTGCAGAGCTTGTTCACTTTCTTCCAGTGCTAAAATACGCCGCTGTAGCGAAGATTCCAAAAAAGATAATAGTTCGGTGCGTTTATGCAGCAAAGAAATTAGCAGATTTTTAACGTTTTCGTTTTTATCGGCATCGCTATTATTGTTTGCTTCAACATGTGTTTTGATCAATGTTTGAGCAATCGTATCGATATCGAGCAAACTTCGTTGCTGTTCGCTTAATATTACCCGTTCCAATCGCAAATCAGCCAAATCATCACGGATCAATTTCACGCGGTGCTGAAGATGTATTAAAGGTTTCAGTCGGCGCCGTTCGCTCCACAACCAGCGCCCAACACGTTCATTGGCCCCACCTACATCAAGCCGGGTGCGACTATCTTGCAAATTCACCGCAATGCGCTCACGGGCTTGCTCAATGCTGGCCAATGCGACACGATCTTGTGCCAAATGCTCATTTTGACGCATGAGCTCCTCACCAATTGCACGATTCGCAGTGGCCGCGGATGCAAGGATCGGAGCATCATCTGCAAATTCTTGTTCACGCTTGATTAAGTGTTCGATCAATGATTCCAGTTCGTACCGACCACGATTGGTAATACGTTGCTGTAAATGTTCCACCCGCTTTTCATGCAACCCCAGCCGATAACGCAATTCACGCAATTCCAATTCGTGCACACGTTGGCGCTGTGTGGCGGTATCCTGCTCGGCAAAGCGTAATGCCAGTGTTGCTTGTAACCGGTGCTGCTCGCTATTACGACGCAGACGCTGCGCTTCAAATAATGCGACAGGCTCGTCTTTCTGGGCCATAAAAGGAACTGATAGCTCTTCAATACGACGACGCAATGTGGTGATTTCATCTGCCGCCTGAGCCGGACGCGATAACGCCAAGGCCAGATCCGTACCGGCTGCATCGATCTGCGCACGCAAATTGGTGATGATAGTACGTTCCTGCTCCAGAATTTGTTCAAGTGTTTCTCCATCGGCGTCGGTCGGTATACGTTTGGACCATTCGAGTAACTCCTGCTCACGATTTGTTACCAGGGCTTTTTGCAAACGCTCTATCTGTTTTGGCTGTCCTACAGTTTCAGCACGTAGCGCAATCAAACGTTCGTTCAGTGTTTCTGCCTCACGTTCATCAGCAAGCGCAGCATCAAGATGGTCAATGGCCGCCCGCCGCTGAGTTTCTTCCATCTTGCTGCGATTGATGGTTGCACGTGCGCTATCAATGACTTTGAACACAGATATCTCAGTTTTTGAGTAGACGCTGCCAAGCGGCAAGAACAGTAATGCTAATGTGCTGCACAAAAAACTGAAATAAAGCAACTTGAAACGGAACAAGGTTTTTAACAGCATGGATATCAATAGTCGTGATAAAAAGGTAAGGTAGTCATCTAAAACCCAGACAGGTAGGCTTGCTAGCTGGACAGGGAAACACTGCAGTAATATACCGAGTAAGGATTGCAAAGGGTTTTCTTTGGAGACACCTCATTTTGATCCAAATGAAAAAGCCCATTCACTAAAGGCGCTCTGAACAATTGTTACATTGCGCATGTTGATAAATCTATATTGTTAATTCTCCAATATTTATCATCAAATTCGAAAGGACAAACGAAGTTATTCAGATGCTCCTGGAATGCCTTACGAACATTGACCGATTATTTCCCTAACCGATCATTTTTGCAAGTGATAGAATAATCGGCGAAGCTGGCTAGGCAGTCGCCGCCTGCTGTTCATTTTGAATACAGGGGGAGGAAAGTCCGGGCTCCACAGAGCAGGATGACGGCTAACGACCGTCCACCGTGAGGTGAGGAACAGGGCCACAGAGACGAGCGTATTTAGTTACGGTGAAACGCGGTAACCTCCATCCGGAGCAAGACCAAATAGGCAGGCGATGATGCTGCTCGCAGAGCCTGCGGGTAGGTTGCTTGAATGTACAGGTAACTGTGCATCTAGAGGAATGACTGTCCACGACAGAACCCGGCTTATCGGCTGGCTTCAACTGAATTTTTAACAGGTTTAAAAAACGTTTTCGAGGCAACCGATACAAGGCAAAAAAGCGCAATTGATGCATGATAAACGAGTATCTTGAGCCTGTTTTTAACACCGTAGCGGTAACGCAGATAGTTTTTTAATGCCTGTAAATCCGTCAATCATTAACACTGGATGCTTTCAACCTATTCGATTAATGGGGAAAAGGGAAAACAGCCCAACATGAAAGAATGAATCAAAATCATGCTATTAGTTATCTATTCGAGCGGTCAATTACAGCTTCCAGGTTCAATCAATCGCAATGATCCGTAAATTTCTCCGCAAGGTGTTCAGCCGCAAAACCGCTGCTCCCGAGTCAATCGCAAAGCTGAGTGTCATTCCCTGTAAACGTCACGGAATACAACGTAACCAGATTACCCCTTGCGCATTGAAAACAACCGCTCAGTTACAGCAAGCTGGATTTTCAGCTTATATTGTCGGCGGCGCGGTACGTGATTTGTTGTTGGGATTAACCCCCAAAGATTTCGATGTGGCGACCAATGCAACACCCGAACAGGTGCAACATCTTTTTCGTCGGTCACGCATTATCGGGCGTCGTTTTCGCTTGGTTCACGTGATGTGCGGTGCTGAAACCGTGGAAGTATCGACCTTTCGTGGACCTTCGCCAGACGATGAGAATAATCATGCATCGATTACCATGACTGATCAACATGGCCGCCTTTTACGCGACAACGTTTTTGGTAATCAGGAAGAAGATGCCATGCGTCGTGATTTCACCGTGAACGCACTGTTCTATGATCCTGCCAAAGAAGAGATTCTGGATTACCTGAATGGTTATGAAGATATCAAAACCCAAAAACTGCGTATTATCGGCGATCCGATTCAACGTTACCGGGAAGATCCTGTGCGCATGCTACGGGCTGTGCGTCTGGCATCGAAACTGGCGATGCAAATAGAAACGGAGACTGCTAAACCGATCGGCGATCTAGCGCCATTACTGCAAAATGTTCCGCCATCGCGCCTGTTTGATGAAATGCTGAAACTGTTATTGTCGGGATATGCGTTGTCTTGTGTTGTTGACTTACGCGCACGCGGCCTGCACCACGGTCTTTTACCAATGCTCGATGTCATACTGGAACAACCCTTAGGCGAACGTTTCATCACCATTGCATTGAAAAATACCGATGAACGGATCAGAGAAAATAAGCCGGTTTCCCCAGGATTTTTATTTGCCATATTGCTATGGCACGAAGTGCTATCAAATTGGAATTCCCTTCAGACCTCCGGCGAAAAACCTTTACCGGCGTTATTTCAGGCAATTGATCAAATTCTTTCGATACAACATAAAAAACTGGCGATTCCACGCCGCTTTGATGCAATTATGCAAGAAATATGGACGATGCAGCCGCGTTTTGAAGTTCGCATTGGACGCAAACCTTTTCGCTTGATCACTCATCCACGTTTTCGTGCAGCCTATGATTTTATGCTGCTACGCTGTGAAAGTGGTGAATTGGATATAGCATTGGGTGAATGGTGGAAAACTTTTCTGTCTGCAGATAATGAGAAGCGGGAAAAAATGCTGCTCAAGGAGACATCACCCAAAAGAAGCAAAAGACGGCGCAGCCGTAAAAAAGCCTCACCAAATTCTGTGTTGAATTCGGAAAATCCCACCCAAAGCGATAACAATTAATTAGTGCTTTTCATGAATAAAAAACTGAGTCAGGCATTCATCGCTTTGGGCAGCAATCTGGAAAACCCGATTTCCCAAATACAACACGCATTTGAAGAATTAAAACAACTGCCCAGCACACGCTTGATTAGCCGCTCTTCACTTTATAAGAGCGCACCTGTCGGACGCCTGGATCAACCCGATTTCATCAATGCGGTGGCATTAATCGAAACCCAGCTTGCACCGCATGATTTGCTCAACGCATTACTGGATATTGAACACCGCCACGGGCGTATACGTGAATCTTTGAATGCACCACGCACATTGGATCTGGATATTCTGCTGTATGATGATCTGCAATGCCATGATGAGAAATTAACTTTACCACATCCACGTATGTTGCAACGGGCATTTGTCCTGAAACCGCTGATGGAAATCGCACCGGATTGTTATATTCCGGACGTTGGTCACATTGCGCCACTATTGGCAGCATGCAATGAACAACAACTGGAATCTATCAAGGTTTGAATCTATCTCGATAAAATTTGCAATCCGTAAAATATATGAGAACGACACAGATCACTCTGCAGAAAATGGCTGAGAACAACGAAAAATTCACAGTCCTAACCTGTTATGACGCGATCTTTGCAAGTATCCTGGAAAATGCAGGTGTTGATGTTTTACTGGTCGGCGATTCATTGGGAAATGTTTTACACGGAGAAAACACCACGTTGTCCGTAACATTGGATGACATGATTTATCATACTCGCTGTGTCGCACGCGGTTCCAACAAGGCGCTTATCATCACGGATATGCCGTTTGGCAGTTATCAGATCTCTGCCGCGCAAGCGTTTGAGAATGCCGCCAGGATTATCGCCGCGGGCGCGCATATGGTTAAAATTGAAGGCGGCCATATCATGGCCAGCACGGTCGAGTTTCTTTCCCAGCGCAGCATCCCAGTATGCGCACATATTGGCTTGACACCGCAATCGGTTCACCAGCTCGGTGGATATAAACTACAGGGCAATACGGAGAAATCAGCCAAACAATTGCTCGATGACGCAAAAAGTCTGGAGAAATCCGGCGCTAGCTTACTGGTCATGGAAGTCGTACCGGCAAAGCTGGCCAAAAAAATCACCCAAACATTATCCATTCCGACAATCGGGATTGGCGCAAGCGCCGATTGCTCAGGCCAAGTGCTGGTGCTGCACGATATGCTAGGGTTATCCCAAGGTAAAAAACCCCGTTTCGTCAAAGACTTCATGCAAGACGCCAAGAGCATACCTGAAGCCGTTGCAAATTATATTCAGGCTGTCAAAACTGGACAGTTTCCGGGTAAAGAGCACGAATTTTAATTAACCGCACTGCATGAACATACTGACCGATATTGCCGCATTACGCGAAACGCTCCGCAATGAAAAAAACATTGCTTTTGTTCCGACCATGGGAAATCTGCACGCGGGTCATCTGGCATTGATCGAACAGGCAAAACAGTTATCCGGTTGCGTGGTTGTCAGTATCTTTGTCAATCGCCTGCAATTCTTGCCGCACGAAGATTTTAATCAGTACCCACGTACTTTTGAAAATGATTGCAAATTGCTGGCTGAGCTGAATGTCAATACCCTTTTTGCACCCAACGAAGAAATTCTTTTCCCAACGCAACAGGAATTCTTGTTAGCATTACCCCCTATAGCGGATACTTTGGAAGGGGAATTTCGTCCCGGATTTTTTCGGGGTGTCACAACAATCGTACTAAAATTATTCAATATTATTCAACCCAGTTTTGCTGTATTCGGAAAAAAGGATTATCAGCAATTATATCTTGTGGGTGAAATGGTACGACAATTGAATTTTCCCGTTGAAATGGTTGCTGGTGAAACCATTCGTGCACCTGATGGATTGGCGCTAAGTTCGCGCAATCAATATTTGAACAAAGCGCAACGTGCGGAAGCTTGCCATCTCTATCAAGTACTGCTTCAGATCAGACAAGAAATTATTTCCGGCTGCAAGGATTTTCCGACATTACAGGAAAATGCGACTAAAAACCTTACACAACGTGGATGGAAAGTTGATTATGTTCGGATCGGAAAACGCAGTTCCCTAATGCCTGCACAGCGTAACGATCAAGACCTGGTGATATTAGGTGCAGCCTGGTTAGATAAAACACGATTGATCGACAACCTGGAACTATAAGACTAAATATTTTTTGTATATTGATATTGCACTGTGACCGCCTTTCAAAACCAGACAGATAAAGAACAAAAAATCATGCAATCACTAAATACGTTCTGGTTGTCATGCCTTGATCATTTTAAAAAAGAACTCAATGCACAGCAATTTAATACCTGGATCAAACCACTACAGATTGATCCAGCGTTAAATAGCGACAGTGAAGTTGTACTCATTGCTCCGAATCGTTTTGTTTCTCAATGGGTAAAAGACAACTTTATTGGGCATATCGAAGCAATGGCGCAAGGATATTTCGCTAAAAGAATTCAGTTTCATCTAAAACTTGCTGATCAAACCGAAGCTAAAAATACGCCATCCGACTCAATTTCTGTTCACGCACAAGATGAACCTAAATCGGCATCCAATACGATATATCCACCTACTAAGAAACCCCCCTCCCGCCTGAACCCGAATTTCACCTTTGATAATTTCGTGACGGGAAAAGCTAACCAATTGGCTCGGGCAGGTGCCATCCAGGTAGCAGAATCGCCCGGAATCGCTTATAACCCACTTTTTATCTATGGTGGCGTGGGATTAGGAAAAACCCATTTGATTCAAGCAATTGGAAATTACGTGTATGACAATAACAAGAACGCAAAGATCCGTTATGTACACGCTGAAAAATATGTCTCCGACGTCGTCAGTGCCTATCAACATAAAGCTTTTGACAAATTTAAACTTTACTATCATTCACTGGATCTCTTACTGGTTGACGATGTGCAGTTTTTCGGCGGAAAAAATCGTACTCAGGAAGAATTTTTCTATGCTTTCAACGCACTGGTAGAAACACATAAACAGGTTATCATCACCTGCGATTCTTATCCGAAAGAAATTTCTGGATTGGAAGAACGTTTGGTATCGCGCTTTGGATGGGGATTAACCGTAGCCATAGAACCCCCTGAACTGGAAATGCGCGTTGCAATTCTGTTAAAGAAGGCTGAGTTGGAAAAAATCCGCTTGGATGAAAATGTGGCTTTCTTTATCGCTAAACATATCCGCTCGAATGTACGCGAACTGGAAGGTGCATTAAAACGGGTATTGGCTTTCTCACGTTTCGTCAGTCAGGAAATAACACTTGATCTAGCTAAAGAAGCATTAAAGGACCTACTGGCAGTACAAAGCCGTCAGATATCAATTGAAAATATTCAAAAAACCGTTGCGGATTACTATAAGATCAAAGTATCCGAGATGTACTCAAAAAAACGCACACGCATTGTCGCAAGACCTCGGCAAATGGCCATGGCAATCGCCAAGGAACTGACTTCTTTAAGTTTACCGGATATTGGCGAAGCCTTTGGCGGAAGAGATCATACCACCGTGCTCCACGGTTACCGGAAGATTAACGAATTACGTGTTTCAGATCCGGTAGTTAGCCGTGATTTTAACGCACTGATTATGATTTTAAGAGGTTGATGTTAACAAAGGTTGAATAACTTGTGCATAACTGGTTGATATAAGAATTCGCGGTTTTTATCCACAAACTATCCAACTTCTATACAGTTATCATACAAACAAAAAAACTATGCTATCTTGTTGATATTTATCAGATGTTAAAAAACATACAGAAGCACGGAAGACATTATTAATTGTTATTACTTTTTATACTATATAAATGCTTTTAATAAAAACTAACAGAGACACATTGCTAAAACCACTGCAAACAGTCACCGGAATTGTAGAACGCCGTCAAACACTACCTATCCTATCAAATGTTCTGATTCAACAAGATCAGGAAAAGACCTCTTTTTTAACCACTGATCTGGAAATACAAATCAAAACAGTCTCAATAAAAAATTCTTCTACACAACAGAATTTTTCTTTAACCGTTTCAGCCAAGAAACTTCAGGATATTTTACGTTCACTGGCAACGGATGCAGAAGTTACACTGACAAGACAAGATGATCATCTCCAGGTGAAATCAGGAAAAAGCGCCTTTAATTTACAAATACTACCCGCAGAAGATTTTCCGGAAATCATTGAAGAATTAAAATCAGATATTTTTGTCACGCTTAAACAAAGCGAATTAAAAAAACTCTTACATCACGTTCAGTTTTCAGTGGCACAACAGGACATCCGGTATTATCTGAATGGGCTCTTATTATTAATAGAAAACAATAAGTTAATTGGTGTTGGCACCGATGGACATCGGTTAGCTTATACTGCGACAGGTTTAGATAATACTCAGAAAAAGCAGGAAGTTATCCTTCCCCGTAAAGCTGTTTTTGAACTGTCAAAACTACTCAACGATAGTGAAGATCCGATTAATATCGAGTATTTTCAAAACAAGGTACGTTTTTCTTTCTCTGACATTATCTTAACGTCTAAAATCATTGATGGAAAATTTCCGGATTACAACCGCGTTATTCCAACAAAAAACACAAAACTATTTGAAATACAACGTACAATCTTTCTACAAGCATTACAGCGGGTATCCATTCTTTCCAATCAAAGTGAAAAATTTCGCGGTGTACGATTGATCGTCAGTAAAGATAACCTATGCATCATCTGCAAAAATAACGAACAAGAAGAAGCCCAGGAAGAACTGGAAATTAATTATGACGATGAATCCATTGATATCAGTCTTAATATCACTTATCTATTGGATTTATTAAACAATGTGGATAGTGAAACAGTGCAATGTGCGTTTGAAAACGCCAATAGCAGTGTCTTGGTAACCGTGCCAGGAAATCAAGAATTCAAATACATCGTGATGCCGATGAGGATTTAGTGACAATCCTTAATAGAAATGAATCAAAACCTTCAAAAGCCGCAACACGCCATTCAAACTTCATAACCATAAGGCGTCCTAACTGATGAGTGATCTCAATACCAACCCACCTAACGGAAATCAAGATTACGGTTCCGAAAGCATCAAAATATTAAAAGGCCTGGACGCAGTACGCAAACGGCCGGGAATGTATATCGGCGACACCAGCGATGGTACCGGTTTACACCATATGGTCTTTGAGGTTGTTGACAATGCCATTGATGAAGCGTTGGCTGGCTACTGTGACGAAATAACAGTCATTCTCCACCCGGATAATTCCGTCAGTGTGTTGGACAATGGACGGGGTATTCCAACTGGTATTAAACAAGACGATGACCTGAAGCGTTCCGCAGCGGAAATTGTAATGACCGAATTACACGCCGGCGGTAAATTTGATGATAATTCGTATAAAGTTTCCGGCGGTTTGCATGGTGTAGGCGTTTCCGTAGTCAATGCCTTATCCGAATGGCTGAAGCTCACCATTCGCCGGGATGGAAAAATTAACCAGATGGAATTTCGTCTGGGTGTTGCGGTTAAACCACTGGAAATTACCGGGGAAAGCGAACGGCATGGCACGGAAGTTCATTTTCTGGCAAGTAAGGAAATTTTTGGCAATATCGAATACCACTACGATATTTTTGCCAAACGTTTACGCGAACTTTCTTTTCTCAACAATGGCGTAAAAATCCATTTGATCGATCAACGCACCGGAAAAGAAGAGAAATTCGCTTTTGTTGGCGGGATCAAGAATTTTGTGGAATATATCAATCGTTCAAAATCGGTACTTCATCCTAATATCTTTTATACCATTGGCTCAAAAGACAATATCTCGGTAGAAGTTTCCATGCAATGGAACGATAGCTACACCGAACAAGTGCTGTGTTTTACCAACAACATTCCGCAAAAAGATGGCGGCTCTCATCTGACGGGCTTACGTGCTGCCATGACACGTACGCTCAATAACTACATGGAAAAAAATGAGCTGACTAAAAAAGCCAAGATTGAAACCTCCGGTGATGACATGCGTGAAGGTTTGTCATGTGTATTGTCGGTAAAACTGTTTGAACCCAAGTTTTCATCACAAACCAAAGAAAAGCTGGTGTCTTCGGAAGTGCGTCCGGTGGTTGAAGAAATCGTGTCACAAAAGCTATCCGAGTTTTTATTGGAAAATCCAATCGATGCCAAAACAATTTGCAACAAAGTCATCGATGCGGCCAGAGCCCGTGAAGCAGCGCGCAAAGCGCGCGAATTAACGCGTAGAAAAGGCGTGCTGGATAGCATGGGGTTACCCGGAAAACTGGCCGATTGCCAGGAAAAAAATCCGGCATTATGTGAACTTTATCTGGTCGAGGGCGATTCCGCAGGCGGTTCCGCCAAGCAAGGGCGCGATCGTAAATTCCAAGCGATCATGCCGCTTAAAGGAAAAATCCTGAATGTTGAAAAAGCCCGTTTTGATAAATTGATCTCGTCGCAGGAAATCATTTCACTGATCACAGCACTCGGCACCGGCATCGGCAAGGACGAATACAATCCGGACAAACTGCGTTATCACCGCATCATCATTATGACCGACGCGGACGTGGATGGCTCGCATATCCGCACGCTACTGTTGACCTTCTTCTACCGGCAAATGCCCGAATTGATCGAACGCGGACACATTTATATCGCGCAACCGCCGCTGTACAAAGTCAAGCACGGCAAAAAAGAGCGCTACGTCAAAGACGATCATGAATTGAAGCAATACATGCTGAGCCTGGCGCTGGATGGTGCGGAACTGCATACTGGCGATGACAAACCTGCGTTGAGCGGCGACACGCTGGAAAAAATTGCCAATGAATACATTCTGGCCGAAGCAGTGATCGAACGCATGAGCCAGGCGATCGACAGCCATGTCATGCACGCGCTGCTGCGCAAACCCGATGTCGATTTGAGCAACGGGCAAGCAGCGGCAGACAGCGCAGCCCGCTTGGCGGCGCGCGTCAAAGATGTGGAAATCGCCGCCGAATACGACGATCTACACGAACGTTACCGCCTCAAAATCATGCGCTTATCGCATGGTAACGTGCTGACTAGCTACCTGGATAACGATTTTCTCGACAGCGGCGACTACGCGCAAATCCAGAAAACCGCGCAAGTGTTTGAAGGCTTACTGAGTCAAGGTGCTTACATTCAACGCGGCGAGCGCAAACAAACAGCCGGTGAATTCAAGCACGCGCTGGAATGGCTATTGGAAGAAGCGAAAAAAGGCCTGAACGTGCAACGCTATAAAGGCCTGGGAGAAATGAACCCAAGCCAGCTTTGGGAAACCACCATGGACCCGCAAAACCGCCGCCTGCTGCGTGCACAAATCGAGGATAGCATCCTCACCGACGAAATTTTCACCACCCTGATGGGTGACGTGGTTGAACCACGCCGGGCGTTTATTGAAAGGAATGCGCTGAGGGCAACGAATATTGATATTTAAAAATTTTCGGATACCACAATAAGTGAAAAGTGTGCCAAATTAGTGCCATAAATCTGGTTATTAGGTTTTTCGGCTATAGAAGTTGACCAAATGAGAAGTGGCTTCGCAAATTTGGACAATCGGATAAGTGTTAATTTTGCTCAAACTAAATCCGTGAAGTTTACGACGAAAAAGGAGCGAGAGTATGAGAAGGACGAGAAGGAATCACGTACATCTCAATGAAGCGCGGTTTCGTTTATCTGTTCGCTTTGATCAAATGAGAGTTCTATTTCAATAACCTGCCTGCAATGAAAAAAACAGCGTAGCGTAGGTATTAACACAAGATTTCTACTTAGAGCCTACTCAGAAATTCAGCGATCAGATATGCGCTACCAAGTAAGAATTCTGGTTTGAGATGAATTGGTAGGCACGCGCAAACGGAATTTCTCTGGGCATGCACTTTTTTATCACCCAGAATGC
>WBZX01000372.1_pt1 | contig 41823 bp, 35 predicted proteins | sample 5204211 | NCBI WGS metagenome assembly WBZX01 (sample SAMN12344362, study PRJNA552823) | activated sludge metagenome | biome: Activated sludge suspended growth; feature: Nitrification reactor; material: Wastewater; isolation source: activated sludge from nitrification reactor of wastewater...
GCCACGCTGTTCCAGCGTCCTGCGCTGGAGGTCGCGGCCTACCACCGACGACGACAACGCCAGCTCGCCTTGGCCGCCCTTCAGCCAGGGTTGTTCGCATGAGCAAACATTCCGGACAGCAGTGCGCCTGCGCGGGAATGACGGGGAAGATGCAATTCAGCGGAGGAAGAGCCGGTACACCGGGTTGTCGGTCTCGTCCACGCAGGGGTAGGCCAGCGAATCGATGAAGTCCTTGAAGGCCTTCTTGTCGGCCTTGGGCACCTGGATGCCCACCAGGATGCGGCCGTAGTCGGCGCCCTGGTTGCGGTAGTGGAACAGGCTGATGTTCCAGCCCGGGTGCATGGCCGACAGGAAGCGCATCAGCGCGCCGGGCCGCTCGGGAAACTCGAAGCGGTACAGACGCTCATCGTTGGCCAGTTCACTGCGCCCACCCACCATGTGGCGCACGTGCTCCTTGGCGAGTTCGTCGTCGGTGAGGTTCACTGTGGCGAAACCGTGCTTGACGAAGTTGCGCTCGATCTTGTCTGCCTCGTCGCGCTTGGCGATGGCCAGGCCCACGAAGACATGCGCCACGTTGGCGTGCGAGATGCGGTAGTTGAACTCGGTGACGCTGCGCGGCCCCACCAGTTCGCAAAAGCGCTTGAAGCTGCCGCGCTCCTCCGGGATGGTGACGGCGAACAGCGCCTCGCGCTGCTCACCGAACTCGGCCCGCTCGGCCACGAAACGCAGCCGGTCGAAGTTCATGTTGGCGCCGCAGGTGATGGCCACGAAATGCCGGCCCTTGAGCTTGTGGCGCTCCACATACTGCTTGATACCGGCCACGCCCAGCGCACCCGAAGGTTCCACCACGCTGCGCGTGTCCTGGAAGATGTCTTTCATCGCGGCGCACAGCTCGTCGGTGTTGACCAGCACGTAGTCGTCCACCAGCTCGCGCGCCAGTCGGAAAGTCTCCTCGCCCACCAACTTCACCGCAGTGCCGTCAGCGAACAGGCCCACGTCGGCCAGCGTGACACGCTTGCCGGCCTTGACCGAGCGCGCCATGGCATCCGAATCCACCGTCTGCACACCGATGACCTTGATCTCCGGCCGCACGGCCTTGATGTACGAGGCCACGCCAGAGATGAGGCCACCGCCGCCAATCGCCACGAAGACCGCATCAAGGGGCCCCTGGTGCTGGCGCAGGATTTCCATGGCGATGGTGCCCTGGCCGGCGATCACATCGGGGTCGTCAAAGGGGTGTACGAAGCTCAGCCCCTGTTCCTTCTCCAGCGCCACCGCATGTCCGTAGGCGTCGGTGTAGCTTTCGCCAAACAGCACCACCTCGCCGCCCAGCGCGGCCACGGCGTCCACCTTGACCTTGGGCGTGGTCACCGGCATCACGATCACGGCGCGGCAGCCCAGGCGCTTGGCGCTCAGCGCCACGCCCTGGGCATGGTTGCCGGCCGAGGCGCAGATCACGCCCTGCTTGAGCGCTTCGGGCGATAGGTGCGCCATCTTGTTGTAGGCCCCGCGCAGCTTGAAGCTGAACACCGGTTGCAGGTCTTCGCGCTTGAGCAGCACCTGGTTGCCCAGGCGACGGCTCAGCGTGCGCGCCTTGTCCAGCGGCGACTCGATGGCCACGTCATAGACCTTGGCGTTCAGGATCTTTCGCAGGTAGTCGGCCGGCCCCAGCGCCTGAGTGGCCAAGGGCTTGGACGTTGCCAACTGGGTCGTGTGGGGGGGCGCCGCCGGGCGCTTGGTGCGAGCAGCGCCGGCCATGGGCGTGTCTCCTGGAAGGCAAGGGGAGGGTGGGGCAGGGCCCACCGGGCCTTGCTGCGGTGCCGCATGATAAGTCAGCGATCTTTGCGACCTTGCCCGCCAAGCACCCAGAAAAAAGCCCGGGACCGTGAGGACCCGGGCCAATCCACCATTGAGGAGGTGGAGGAGACAAGCGGTGCGTTGAAGAAATCACCAACGCGATGGGCACAGTCTACCTGCAGCCATGTTGCACTGCAATAACGTTTCCATAGAGTGGCCACTCCAGGCCCGGATAATGCGCAGAAATTCCGGTTGGCCCTGTGGCTGGCCCTCGACTGACAAGGATGTGGCGATGGATTGCACGGTGCATTGGGTGGCGGATGCGGGCATGGTGATGCTGGCCGAGACGGGCAGTGGCCATGTGCTGACCATGGACGGCGCGCCCGAAGGTGGTGGCCGCAACCTGGCACCCCGGCCCATGGAAACCTTGCTGGCCGGTGCCGGCGGCTGCACGGCCTACGACGTGGTGCTGATCCTCAAGCGGGGTCGGCAGCAGGTCACGGGCTGCACGGTGCACATGAAAGCCGAACGTGCCGAAGCCGACCCCAAGGTCTTCACCAAGCTGAACCTGCACTTCGTGGTGACGGGCCAGGCCTTGCCGGAAGCCGCCGTGGCGCGTGCCATCGCCCTGTCGCACGAAAAGTACTGCTCGGCCACCGCCATGCTGGGCCGCACGGCCGAAATCACCACCAGCCACGAGATCCGCGAAACGGCCGTCTGATCGCTTCCGTCTCGGCCGCAGTCTCTGCCGGATGAGACCGCCAGGCACCCATCTGGAACAAAGATGGGCGCATCTCAAGCGCAGCGCCTGTTATTCACCGGCAAATGTCGTCAAACAGTTGAAATGTGTGGGTGCGTCGCCCACCGAGTCATGACCAGACTGAGACACGTTGTTGGTAGACAACAGGCTTCCGCCAATTGCCCCCGAAGTCTTTGCATCGGCCCGGGGGGTCTGGTGCAATAGCGCCAACTTCCGATGAGGAGGTTGGCCTGATCAACCCCACCTGCCCTGGTGATTCGGGTTCCCCCTCGATCGGGACCTCTTGTTCAAACTAGGAGATAGTTGCAATGAAGAAATCTCTGCTCGCTCTGGCTGTGCTGGGTGCATTCGCTGGCGCCGCTTCGGCCCAATCGTCGGTCACCGTCTACGGCCTGGTGGAAGTTCAAGCTCAAAAGGCCATCGGCACCAAGGACAAGGCCATTGCCGACTCCGTGACCGGCAGCCGTCTGGGCTTCCGCGGTGTTGAAGACCTGGGCGGCGGCCTGAAGGCCACGTTCGGCATGGAGCACCGCCTGAACCCCGCCACCGGCACGTCGACCAGCGCCAACTTCTGGAACGGCTACAGCAAGGTTGGTGTCGCTGGTGACTTCGGCCACATCGAACTGGGCCGCGACTACACCGTCAACTTCCTGATGGTGCAGAACCAGATCGACCCGTTCGCCGGTGACACCGTCGCCATCCTGCGCAACGTCGGCATGATCGCCAACCTGGTCGGCAATGGTGGCTCGGTTCGTTACTCGAACCAGATCGAGTACCACATGAGCGCCAACGGCTTCAACTTCGGCGCCCAAATCGCTGAAGGCGTTGCTGCCAACGGCGGTACGGCCAACAAGGCCTACTCGCTGGCCGCCAACTACGCTGCCGGCCCCCTGTTCGTGGCTGCTGGCATGGAAAACGGCGGTGGCGCCAAGGACAAGATGTGGGACATCGGTGCCCGCTACAACCTGGGCGTGGCCACCCTGACCGGCGGCTACAGCAACGGCGTGTCGCAGACCGGCGTGAAGCAAAAGGGTGCCCTGATTGGCGCCATCATCCCGGCCGGCCCGGGCAATGTGAAGGTGGGCCTGGCCCGTTCGAGCAACAACACGTCGAACAAGTTTGGCCTGGGCTACGACTACCTGCTGTCCAAGCGCACCAAGGTGTACGCCGACATCGCTCGCGACAGCAAGGTTGCCACCGAAAAGACCGGCTACGACCTGGGCATCGCCCACAGCTTCTGATGCTGACGGCCGGCCTTGCGCCGGCTCTGGCAAGATGCAAAGCCACCTTCGGGTGGCTTTTTCTTTTTGACCCCTCACACGCCATGCTGGCCTTTTTTCTGCGACGTGCGCTCCAGTCGGTGGCGGTGCTGCTGTCCGTGGCCATGCTGGCCTTCTGGCTGTTTCAGTTCGTCGGTGACCCGGTGAGCAGCATGGTGGGACAGGATGCGTCCGCCGAGGTGCGCGACCAATTGCGGGCAGATCTTGGGCTGGACCGGTCCGTACCGGTGCAGTTCCTGAATTTCATCGGGCATGCCGTGCAGGGGGATTTCGGGCTGAGCCTGAAGCAGGGGCGCAAGGTGTCTGTGTTGTTGGCTGAGCGCTTTCCCGCAACGCTGGAACTGGCGCTCGTGGCAGCCCTGCTGGCCCTGGCGTTGGGCGTGCCGCTGGGTGTGTACACAGCCTTGCGCCAAGACGCATTCTGGTCGCGGGTGGTCATGGCGTTGTCCTTGCTCGGCGTCTCTGTGCCGACCTTTCTGCTGGGCGTCGTCCTGATCTGGCTGTTTGCCGTTCAATGGGCCTGGTTGCCCAGTTTTGGGCGCGGGACCACGGTGTGGATTGGCGCTTGGCCGACCGGTTTGGCCAGTGTTGACGGCTGGCGCCACATCGCCCTGCCCGCCATGACCTTGGCGGTCTACCAGGTCACCTTGATCCTCAGATTGGTACGGGCCGAAATGCTGGAGGTGCTGCGCAGCGATTTCATCAAGTTTGCCCGGGCGCGAGGGCTGACCGACCGGGTGGTGCACTTCGGGCATGCGTTGAAGAATTCGCTGGTGCCGGTCATCACCATCACGGCCTTGCAATTGGGTGGGCTGATCGCGTTCTCGCTGATCACCGAGACCGTGTTCCAGTGGCCTGGGATGGGCCTGCTGTTCATCCAGGCGGTGCAGTCGTCCGACATTCCGGTGATGGCGGCCTACCTCTGTGTTGTTGCACTGGTGTTTGTGGTGGTCAATCTGGCTGCGGACTTGATGTACGTGCTGGTGGACCCGAGGTTGCGTGGGGCGGAGGGCCGGTGAGGGCGGCGTCTGCCAATCCGAAGGGCGAGAGGGCGCCACGCAGGTTTCAGCGTTGGCGCAGCAGTGACCTGTGGCTGCGCTTTCGTGCCTCGTATTCCGTGCAGTGGGCTGCGGCGGTGGCCGTGTTCTGCCTGGCCTGCGCGGTGTTGGGGCCCTGGTTGGCGCCCACCGACCCTTTCGATCTGGCGCAGATTGACCTGATGAACTCGCGCATCCCTCCGTCGTGGTGGGTCGAGGGCCAGCCTGCGTTTTGGCTGGGCACGGACGACCAGGGCCGCGACATGACCTCGCTGCTTTTGCATGGCACGCGGATCTCGCTGGTGGTGGGTCTGGCGTCGGTGGCGCTGTCCCTGCTGCTGGGGGTGATGGCGGGCTTGGTGGCTGGCTACGCTGGCGGGGCGGTGGATGCCCTGATCATGCGGGTCTGTGATGTGATCCTCTCATTCCCGGCCATTCTGATCGCATTGCTGATCGATGGCCTGGCCAGGGCTCGCTATCCCCAGGCACACGACGAGATGGCCTACGTGGTTCTCATCCTGTCGATCGCACTCACCGGATGGGTGCAGTACGCGCGCACGGTGCGGGGGGCCACGATGGTGGAGCGGCACAAGGAGTATGTGTTGGCCGCCAGGCTGATTGGGGTGGCACCCTGGCGCATCGCGTTGCGCCACGTGTTGCCCAATGTGCTTGGCCCGGTGACCGTGATCGCCACCATCCAGGTGGCCGCAGCCATCCAGATCGAGGCGGCCCTGTCCTACCTGGGGGTGGGGATGCCGGCCACCAGCCCGTCCCTGGGCACCCTTGTTCGCACCGGCCAGACCTACCTGTTCTCGGGGGAGTGGTGGATGGTGCTGTTTCCCGGCCTGATGCTGGCCGCCATTGCCATCAGCGTGAACCTGCTGGGGGACTGGCTGCGCGACGTGCTCAACCCCCGCCTGGCATGAACATCTCGTCCGACAGCCCTCTGCTGGAGGTACGTCACCTCAGCGTCGAATTCGCGTCGCGTGGTGGAGCCGTGCGCGCCTTGGACGATGTGTCACTGTCTCTGCGTGCCGGTGAAATCCTGGGTGTGGTGGGGGAGTCTGGTGCGGGCAAGTCGCTCACCGGTGCGGCCGTCATCGGCTTGCTCGACGCGCCCGGTCGCGTGGCGGGCGGTGAGATCTGGCTGGCGGGCCAGCGCATCGATGGGTTGGGGCCGGATGCGATGCACCGCTTGCGCGGGCGCCAGATCGGGGCCGTCTTTCAAGATCCGCTGACAGCGCTGGACCCGTTGATGACCGTGGGTCGGCAATTGGTCGAGACCTTGCGTACCCACTTGCCACTGAGCGCCAGTCAGGCGCATCAACGCGCAGAAGCCTTGCTCGCGCAGATGGGCATCCCGGCGCCCGGGCATCGCCTCGAACAGTACCCCCATCAATTCTCTGGCGGGATGCGCCAGCGGGTGGTGATCGCCCTGGCCCTGGCAGCGGAGCCTCGGCTGCTGATCGCCGACGAGCCCACCACGGCGCTGGATGTCTCGGTTCAGGCCCAGGTGATGGACCTTGTTCGACGGCAGGCCCGCGAGCGTGGCATGGCGGTGATGCTCATCACCCACGACATGGGTGTGATCGCCGAGTACTGCGACCGGGTGGTGGTGATGTACGCCGGACGCACGGTGGAGACCGGCGCTGTGCAGGCTGTGTTGCAGCACCCGCTGCACCCCTACACCGCCGGACTGTTGGGGGCCATTCCGTCGATGCAGGCGGAACGCCAGCGCCTGGTGCAGATCGACGGGGCCATGCCCCGCTCAGACGCCAGGCCTGACGGTTGTGCTTTTCATCCGCGCTGTTCGGCGGCGCAGGCAAACTGCGGCACCACCCGGCCGGCGCCCAGCAGGGTGGGCCAACAGGAGGTGAGTTGCTGGTGGCCGCTGGTGGCCGACAAGGTGATGGGCCGTGGCTGAGCCCTTGGTGCGCGTGCAGGGCTTGGAGAAGGCCTTTGATGTTTCGGCGCCCTGGCTGACACGCCTGGTCGAGCGTCGGCCGCGCCAGTACCTGCATGCGGTGGCCGGACTGGACTTCACCATCGAGCGTGGTCGCACGCTGGCGCTGGTGGGCGAGTCGGGTTGTGGCAAGAGCACGGTGGCCCGCCTGGTGGTGGGCTTGCTCACTCCCAGCGGCGGCGAGGTGCGCTTTGACGGGCAGCCCTTGCATGGGACTCTGGCGGGGCCTGACGGGCGGGCCCTGCGACGGCGCCTGCAGATGATCTTCCAGGACCCCTATGCCAGCCTCAACCCACGCTGGCGGGTGGCCGACATCGTGGCGGAGCCACTGCGTGAACACCGCCTGGCCTCCACGACTGCGGCGGTGCGCGAGGGCGTGGCCGAACTGTTGCGCAGCGTGGGCTTGTCACCTGACGATGGCGCCAGGTTTCCTCACCAGTTCTCGGGCGGGCAGCGGCAGCGCATCTGCATCGCGAGGGCGCTGGCCACCCGGCCGGAATTGCTGGTCTGCGACGAGCCGACCTCGGCGCTGGATGTGTCGGTGCAGGCCCAGGTGCTGAACCTGATGAAGGACCTGCAGCAGACCCGCCAACTCACCTACCTGTTCATCTCGCACAACCTGGCGGTGGTGCACCACATGGCCGACGAGGTGGGCGTGATGTACCTGGGCCGCCTGGTGGAAATGGCGCCCAGGCAGGCGGTGTTCCATGCGCCGCGGCACCCCTACACGCGCGCGCTGCTGGAAGCGATTCCGGACGTGAAGCGCCCGGCGCGCGAGCGGGCATCGCCGCAAGGTGAAGTGCCCAATCCCTTGTCGCCTCCGACCGGGTGCGCCTTCCATCCGAGGTGTCCCTTGGCTCAGCAGCGCTGCCGTCTGGAGCGGCCGACCATGCAATGGCATGGGCTCACCCAGGTGGCCTGCCATGCGGTGGCCGAGGGTCGGGCCTGAGCGTTCAGCGGGCGGCTGGACTGTGGGGGGCGCTGGCCGCCTCGCCGGGAGCCTTTGCCTGGGGCGCCAATGGGGCGGTGGGCAAGACCAGCGGGCCGCGTTGTCCGCAGCCCGCCAACGGCGCGGCCATCAGCGCGAAGCTCAGAGCCAGACCCAATCCCCACGTCCCACCTAGGGCGGGGCGCCCCACTACACTCGCAGCCAACATCTTTCGTGCCATTCGGGCATCTTACCCACCATGTCTTCAGCCTCCCTCACCGACGCGCAGTACCGCCAATTGGCCCACCAGACCCTGAGCGCCGTCGAAGCCCAGGCGGACGCTTGGCTGGAAGACGATGTGGTCGACATTGACACCCATCGCACGGGCGGCCTGCTGGAACTGGCCTTCCCAAATGGCAGCAAGATCATCCTCAACACCCAGCCGCCGCTGCAGGAGCTGTGGATGGCCGCCAGGGCCGGCGGTTTCCATTTCAGGTGCGAGGGTGGCGCCTGGCGTGACACCAAGGACGGGCGGGAATTCTTCAGCCGCTTGTCGCAGCTGGCGAGCGAACAGGCGGGCTTGCCCTTGGAGTTCGCGGCCAGTGCCTGATCAGTGCTTGAACAGATCGAGGATGCCCTTCTTCTCGTCCTCGGTAGGCGGCTGAGGTTGGGTGTCGTCGTGCGAGCCGCGGTCTGAGGTGCCCACGGCGCCCACACCGTGGCCTGGACCAAACTCTTCAAAATACCACTCGTTGCCCACGTTCACCACCCCCTCGGGCGGCGTTGACTCTTGCACAGGAACGTTCTTGAGCGCGCGCGACATGTAGTCGATCCAGACCGGCAGCGAGAGGCCACCGCCGGTCTCCTTGTCGCCCAGCTTCTTGGGGTTGTCGTAGCCAATCCAGACCACGGCAGTCAGTGTGGGGTGGTAGCCGGCAAACCAGGCATCCATCGAGTCGTTGGTGGTGCCAGTCTTGCCATAAATGTCGGCGCGCTTCAGGGTGGCCTGGGCTCGGGCTGCCGTGCCTGAGCGGGTCACTTCTTGCAGCAGGCTGGACATCAGGAAGGCGTTGCGGGCATCGATGGCGCGCGTCTGCTGCGCCAGCGGTCGCACAGGCACCTCGAACAGCGACTTGCCGCGGTTGTCGGTGACCCTCGCGATCAGCGTGGGCGTGAGGCGGTAGCCGCCATTGGCGAAGACGCTGTAGGCCGTGGCCATCTGCAGCGGCGTGACCGAGCCCGCGCCGAGCGCCATCGTCAGATAGGGGTCGTGGCGCTCGCGGTCAAAGCCGAAACGCGTGATCCAGTCGCGGGCGTAGCCCACGCCGATGGATTGCAGCACTCGGATCGAGACCATGTTCTTGGACTTGGCCAAGGCCCGCCGCAAGGGCAGGGGGCCATCGAAGGTGCCATCGTAGTTCTTGGGTTCCCAGGGCTGGCTGCCGGTGCTGCCGGCATCAAAGAACAGCGGGGCGTCGTTCACCACGGTGGTTGGGGTGAAACCCTTCTCCAGCGCGGCGGAATAGATGAAGGGCTTGAAGCTGGAGCCCGGCTGCCGCCAGGCCTGGGTGACGTGGTTGAACTTGCTCTTGCCGAAATCGAAACCACCCACCAGGGCGCGGATGGCACCGGTCTGTGGCTCCATCGAGACGAAGGCCCCTTCCACTTCGGGCTGCTGGGTGAGCGTCCACTCGCCTTTGGCACCACGCACCGCGCGCACCACGGCGCCGGGACGGATCTGCATCTTGGGCGCCGCCTTGCTCGACAGACCGGAAGCCACCGGGCGCAGGCCGTCGCCCGTGATGCTGATGGTGTCGCCGGACTGCAGCACCGCCACCACCTTCTTGGGGTTGGCGTCCAGCACCACGGCAGCCTTGAGTTCGTCGTTGTCAGGGTGCTCGGTGAGGGCTTCGGCCACCCGTGCGTCGACGGCTTTGGCATCGGCGGGCAGATCGATGAAGGCCTCCGGGCCCCGGTAGGCCTGGCGGCGCTCGTAGTCCAGCAGGCCCTTGCGCAAGGCGTTGTAGGCGGCCACCTGGTCGGCACTGTGGATGGTGAGGTACACCTGCAGACCACGGGAGTACGCGTCGGCGCCGTACTGGCTGAAGATCAACTGACGTGCGGCCTCTGCCACGTACTCGGCGTGTACCGGCACATCGGCGGGGGTGCGAAGTTTCAGCACCTGGGCCTTGGCGGCCTTGTGCTCCTCGGCAGAGATGAACCCGTTCTCCAGCATCCGGTCGATGATGTACTGCTGCCGCAAGGTCGCGCGCTTGGGGTTCGAGATCGGGTTGTAGGCCGAGGGTGCCTTGGGCAGGCCCGCCAGCATGGCGGCCTCGGCGATGGTGATGTCCTTGAGCGGCTTGCCGAAATAGATTTCGCTGGCGGCTGCAAAGCCGTGCGCGCGCTGCCCCAGGAAGATCTGGTTCATGTAGACCTCAAGGATCTGCTCCTTGCCCATTTGGCTCTCGATGCTCATCGCCAGCAGCACTTCATAGAGCTTGCGGGTCAGCGTCTTCTCGGTCGACAGGTAGAAGTTACGCGCCACCTGCATGGTGATCGTGGAAGCACCCTGGCTGTGTGTGTCGCGCAGGTTCTCAAGAGCAGCCCGAAGCACGCCCTTGTAGTCGACGCCGCCATGCTCGTAGAACCGTGCGTCCTCGATCGCCAGCACGGCGTTCTTCATCACCTTCGGAATCTCGGCGATGGGCACAAACTGACGTCGCTCGTCGCCAAACTCACCCAGCAGCTGGCCGTCGGACGAGTAAACGCGCAACGGCAGCTTGGGTCGGTAGTCGGTCAGCGAATCGAGTTCAGGCAGGTTGCGGTAGGCCAATGCCAGTGCGATGCCAATGCAGGTGCTGAGCACCAGAACGAACACCACCAGCACGCCACCCAACCAGATCAGGGCCTTCGTCAAGGGGTGGTGAACGCCGCCACGGGCTGGCGCCGAAGAGGACGAGGGCGGTGTGGAGACTTTTGCTGATTCGCTCATGAGGTTCCCGTTGGGGCGCCGGAATTATAGGAAGGCTGAATCAGCCCTCATGGGCTCCAAATTGCGTGCACCGAGGGGCTTGTGGCGGTCTCGTGTAACCAACGGTCAATGTTTCCAATCCTGTGCATGAATCGCAACGACAAGGCTGGTAGAACCCGGATATTTCCTTGGTTTGACAACAGCCTTGCTGATAGGATTGAAGTGCTTTGTTAACTTTGCGGTCCCTTCACAAGACCGCTGGAGCCTAGTCTCGTGGGTTTTCTTGATCGCCTGCTCGGCCAGAAACATCCCCAGATGGTCGGACTCGATGTCAGCTCTTCCAGCGTCAAGCTGGTGGAGTTGAGTCAGTCCGCCTCGGGAGAACTGGTACTAGAACGCTTGGCCAGCGAACCCTTTGAGAAAGGGTGGATCGTTGACGGGCAAGTTGAAAAGTTCGACGAAGTCGCTGACGCTGTGCGCCGCGTGGTCAGCCGCAGCGGCACCAAGACACGGCAAGTCGTCATGGCCATGCCGCAATCGGCCGTCATCACCAAGAAAATCGTGCTTCCCGCAGGCTTGCGGGAAGACGAGATGGAAATCCAGGTCGAGTCCGAAGCCCACCAGTACATCCCGTTCTCTCTGGATGAGGTGAGCTTGGACTTCTGTGTCATCGGCCCGAATGCGACGTCTCCCGGCGATGTGGATGTGCTGATCGCGGCATCTCGCAAAGACCGGGTGCAAGACCGGCAAGGCTTGGCCGAGGCTGCAGGTTTGACCCCCGTGGTGCTTGACATCGAATCTCACGCGTCGCGCCTTGCCATGGGGCGGCTCATCAACACCCTGCCCGAAGCGGGCAAGGATGCACTCGTTGCGTTGTTTGAAATTGGCGCTGACACCACCAGCCTCAAGGTGCTGCGTGACGATGACATGCTGTATGACCGTGACCAGTCGTTCGGCGGTTCGCAACTCACACAGCTGATCTCACGCCAATACGGCTTCTCGTTTGAAGAGGCAGAGCAGAAGAAGATATCGGGTGATCTCCCCGAAGATTACGAGCCCTCGCTGCTCACGCCTTTCGTTGACAGCCTGGCGCATGAGATTGGCCGCGCCTTGCAGTACTTCTTCACCAGCACCCCCCATCACAAGGTTCACTACGTGATGTTGGCTGGTGGCACCGCGTCCATGCCGGGCTTGCGCGAGCGTGTGAAAGATGTGACCGGCTTCCAGTCGAAGGTGGTCAATCCTTTCGAAAACATGAAGATCGGCTCGGCGGTGCGTGAGAGCCGCCTGCGCCGAGAAGCGCCTGCCTACCTGACCGCTTGCGGCTTGGCCATGCGGAGGTTTGCGCAGTGATACTGATCAACCTACTGCCTCATCGCGAGGCCAAGCGCCAGGAGCGCAAGCGCGCCTTCATTTCAGGGCTGGGCCTGGCCGCTGTGCTGGGTGTTGGTGTGCTGGCCGTTTGGTACGGCGCACTGCAACAGATGATCTCGGCTCAGCAGGGGCGAAACAATTTCCTGGTGAACGAAAACAAGAAGCTGGACGAGCAGATCAAGGACATCGCCACGCTGCAGGCCGAGATCGACGCCCTGAAGGCCCGCCAGCAAGCCGTGGAAGATCTCCAGACTGATCGCAACGTGCCGGTCTATCTCTTGGACGAACTGGTTAAGCAGACGCCGGAAGGTGTCTACCTCACCAGCATCAAGCAGAACGGCAACCAAGTCACGATCGGCGGCATGTCCCAAACCAACGACCGCGTTTCGGAACTCTTGCGCAACACCGCTTACAACTCGCCCTGGTTGGAGAAGCCCGAATTGGTCGAAATCAAGGCAACCACCGTACAGGCCGGGCGCGACCAACGCAAACTCTTTGATTTCACGATGCGCGTATCCATCAAGCGCCCGCAGGCGCCTGCCAAAGCTGCGAGCGGTGGTGCCCGATCGGCGTCAGCTCCGGCAGCGTCGTGATCGCGAGGACAGGCATGGCGACCACGCAACCGAATACCACCAAGTTGGATCTGGCGGCCCAGTTGGGCAAGGCTGCCAGCCAGTTCCGAGAACTCAACCCAAAAGAGCCAGGTCAGTGGCCATTGCTGCCCAAGGTGGCGGCGTGGGTTGGCATGTCTCTGGCCGTCGTAGCGCTGGGCTGGCCCTTGTTGCTGAGCGGTGCCGATGACGAGTTGCAGGCGGCTCGTGACCAGGAACCCTTGCTGAAGTCTGAGTACCGTAAAAAATATGCGGAAGCCGTCAACCTGGCTGAACTCAGAAAGCAGAAGGAGCAGGTGCAGGAGTACGTCACGCAACTGGAGAAGCAACTGCCCGGCAAGGCTGAAATTGATGCGCTGCTGTCGGACATCAACCAGGCAGGGGTGGGGCGCGGTCTGCAATTTGAACTGTTCCGTCCCGGGCAAAGTGTTGCCAAGGACTACTACGCCGAGCTGCCCATCTCGATCAAGGTGGCTGGCAAATACCACGATATCGGCTCTTTCGCGGCCGACATCGCCAACCTTTCCCGCATCGTCACTTTGCACAATCTGGTGATATCTCCGCCCGCCAAGGAGGCGGCCGGTACGGGCCTGTTGTCTATGGAAGCCACGGCGCGCACTTACCGCTATCTGGATGCGTCTGAAGTGGCCGAAGTCAAACGCGCCGCTGCTGCCGCGAAGAAGGGAAAGGGTAATTGACATGCGGCTAACAGCCCTGTTGTCATGTGCTGCGGCCATGGCACTCTCCGGTTGCAGTGCCGATCAGGAAGAACTGCAGCAATGGATGGCGCAGCAGCAAAAAGAAATCAAGCCCCATGTGGCTCAGATCGCTGCTTCCTCCAAATTTGTGCCCCAGCCCTATTTGTCGTTGAAAGACACCGACCCGTTCAGCAACCGCAAGATGGACCCGGGCGCGGCCGTTGCCAGACAACCAAATGCGGTGTTGGCCTCTGAGATGCGCCGGCGCAAAGAGCCTCTGGAGGACTTCCCCTTGGACAGCATGTCCTTGGTGGGCAGCGTCGTGCGCAATGGCAAGCAGCATGCGCTGATCAAGGTGGACAACTTGCTGCACTACGTGAAGGTCGGTGAGTACATGGGTCAGAACTACGGGAAGATCACCAACCTGACCGAGAAGGAGTTGACCCTTCGGGAAATTGTTCAGGACGCTTCCGGTGAATGGACAGAGCGCACCAGTACCCTCCAACTTCAGGAGAAAGCGCAATGATTTTTGGGTTGGAGTCTTACAGTATGCGCAACAGGTGCTTGGGGGCTGTGGCCCTGGTCGCCGTCTTGGTTTCACCAGCGGTCAGCCGCGCGGAAAATCTCATCCAGTCCATCACTGGCTCGCAGCAGGCGGGGGGTGAGGTCGTGCGCGTGGAGATGTCCGAGCCCTTGGCGGCGCTGCCTGCCGGGTTTGCCATCCAATCGCCGCCTCGGGTGGCGATTGACCTGCCAGGCATTGGCAACGCGCTGGGAAAATCCTTCGTTGAGATGAACCAGGGCAACGTTCGTGGGGTCAATGTGGCCCAGTCGGGCGAGCGCACCCGGGTTGTTCTGAACCTGAAGCAGGCCGCCAATTACCGGACCCAGATCCAAGGCAAAACACTGCTGATTCTTTTGGATGCGGCCACGGTCGCTGCACCGTCGGCGGCCACACCCCAGCAGCCAGTCCACTTTGCAAGCAGCCAGAACAACGAGAAACTGGCGCTGCGAGACATTGATTTCCGTCGGGGGCCTGATGGCGCTGGCCGGGTCATTGTGGGCCTTGCCAGTACCCAAGTGGGTGTGGATCTGCGGCAGCAAGGCCAGACCCTGGTGGTGGAGTTTCTGAAGTCGACACTGCCCGAAAACCTGCGCCGCAAGCTGGATGTGTCCGATTTCGGCTCTCCGGTTCAATCAATCTCCACCGTGCAAAGTGGGGACCGGGTTCGCATGGTGATCGAGCCGCGTGGCGCCTGGGAGCACAGCGCCTACCAGACTGACAACCAGTTCGTGCTGGAAGTGCGTCCTGTGCGCATGGATCCGAACAAGTTGACCCAGGGCCCTGGCTATCAGGGTGAAAAGCTCTCACTGAACTTCCAGAACATTGAAGTTCGCTCCTTGCTGCAGGTGATTGCCGATTTCACCAACTTCAACGTGGTGACCAGTGACTCGGTCAGCGGCAACGTCACATTGCGTCTCAAGGACGTGCCTTGGGACCAGGCGCTGGACATCATCCTCCAGGCCAAGGGCCTGGGCATGCGCAAGTCCGGCAACGTGCTCTGGATCGCGCCCAAGGAAGAGTTGGCTGCCAAGGAGCAGGTGGAACTCGAATCGAAGAAGAAGATTGCCGATCTGGAGCCTGTGCGCACCCAGTCGTTCCAACTGAACTACACCAAGGCCGAAGAAGTTGCGAAGGCCCTGGTGGGGCAGAGCAATGGCTCCGGTGGTGGCCAAGGTACGGGCAATGTGCGGATCTTGTCGCCTCGTGGGTCTGTGCTGTTTGAATCGCGAACCAACCAGCTTTTCGTTTCCGATGTGCCTTCCAAGTTGGAAGAGGTGCAGCAGATGATGGCCAAGATCGACGTGCCCGTTCGGCAGGTCTTGATCGAAGCCCGAATCGTTGAAGCGGACGACAAGTTCGGACGCGCCTTGGGGGTCAAGCTTGGCTCTTCCGACATGCGCGGTCTGCGTGGCGGCACGCCTGGGTACTCGGTCGGCAGTGGCAACTACCTCAGCATTGGTGGCAATTACAGCAATGTTGGTGTCCAGACCCTGCAGACACCCAACACGGCCACCAGTTACAACGACACCCAGTTCGTGAATCTGCCTGCGGCCGCTGGTGCCATTGGCTCGTCTTCGGCAGCCACTTTGGCGCTCTCGCTTTTCAGTGCCTCGGCCAACCGGTTCCTCAATCTGGAGTTGTCCGCGCTGGAGTCGGATGGCAAGGGCAAGATCGTTTCCAGCCCGCGCGTCATCACCGCCGATCAGATCAAGGCGGTCATCGAACAGGGCGAAGAGATTCCGTACCAAGTGGCCACCTCGGCCGGCGCCACTTCGATCCAATTCAAGAAGGCCAGTCTCAAGCTTGAAGTGACGCCCCAGATCACCCCAGAGGGCAATGTGATCCTGAACGTGGACGTGAACAAGGACAGCCGCGGGACCGACACTCTGGCCGGCCCGGCCATCAACACCAAGCACGTTCAGACACAGGTCCTGGTGGAAAACGGCGGTACCGTGGTGCTGGGTGGCATCTTCACCCAGGAAGAGCGCGACGCCGTCAACAAGGTGCCGTTCTTGGGGGATGTGCCCATCCTGGGCAACCTGTTCAAGAACAAGGTTCGGTACAACAACCGGACGGAGTTGCTGATCTTCATCACGCCCAAGGTTGTGACCGATCGGTCTGCGGCGCGTTGATGGTGGTCCAGCCAATACGAATTCAGGAGTGAATCGATGATGCGACGCATCTTGGGATGGGTCTTGGGCCTGTCGATGTTGTTCCTTGCCGCCTGTGGCGGTGGGGGCGGAAATGCGGGCACTTGCGCCCTGTGCGGTAACGGTGGAGGTGGGAACAACGGCGGATCCACGACCAGTGGTGTGGTGGCCCTGAGAATCGATCTGAGCACCGCGACCATTGCCAATCTGGCGCCCGCTCCGGTGACTGTGACCGTGACGGCCGTTGACGCCAACAACATTGTGGTGGCCAGTGCCCCTGTGGTGGTGCAAGCCGACAGCGGCGGGGTTGTGACCTCAAATTCTTCGTCCACCGACGCCACCGGTACGGTCACGTCTCTGGTTGGTATGGGCGCCAACAACACTGCTCGCACCATCAATGTCACTGCCACCAGTGGCGCCATCAGCGCCACCGCGCAAATTACCGTGGTGGCCAGCATTGGTGGCGGTACTGCGTCCTTGGCCCTTGACCTTTCGTCGCCCACTGTGACTGCCACTGCGCCGTCCGTGGTCTCCGTGACGCTGCTGGACTCCAATGGCAAGGCCGTTCCCAGTGCCGTGGTTTCCTTCAGTTCCATGAGTGGCCTGGGCAAGTTCAGCTCCACCGGGGTCTTGACGGACTCTGCTGGCAAAGCCTCCGTGCTCCTGTACCCGGCCAGCAGCACGGCCGGTGCTGACTACGTGGTGGCGTCCGCCACGGTCAATGGAACGCCGGTGACAACCAACAAGGGTTTCCAGACCAACGCCACATCGGTTGCCATCCAGTCACTGACCTCGACCGCGACTGGGCGCTTGTCGGCCTATGGCCAGACATCTGTGTCTGTCACCTTGTCAGGTACCGTGCCAGGCACCCCCGTTGGCCTGTCGGTGACGTCGTTGTGCTCGGCCAAGAACAAGGCTTCGATCACGCCGGCCTCCACCACCACCACCAACGGCACGGCAACCTTCACCTACAAGGATGCGCAGTGCGGCGCAACCGACAACTCCGACAAGGTGACGGTGACCGTGGACGGTACGTCAACCACGGCCTCGGTTGACATCCTTCTTACGCAGCCGAAGTCCAACAGCATTGGATTCGTTTCTGCCGCGCCTGAGGTCATCTACCTCAAGGGTTCTGGCTTTGGTGAAACATCGGTTGTGACCTTTGTTGTGAACGACCAGGTTGGCAATGCGCTGCCTGGCCAGTTGGTGGCCATGCTCCCCACCACGACGGTCGGTGGTTTGTCCATGGTGGAAGCGCCCGTCGGCACACCCTTTGTGGGCAAGAGTGACTCGAGTGGCCGTGTGGGCGTGCATGTCAATTCCGGCACCATACCGACGCCTGCTCGCATCAAGGCGGCATTGCGGCCCGTTCCTGATCCCTTGAATCCGCCCACTCCGCCGCTGGATCCGGCGGAGTGCTTCCTGACCAGTTTTCCTGCTGATTGCATCTTCACGGTGTCAAGTAACCTCAGCGTGGCGGTTGGGTTGCCTTCGCAGTTGAACTTCTCGTTGTCACAGAAGACGCTCAACATCGAAGGCATGGATGTCGATGGGACCACAAACACCTACACGGTGATTGCGTCAGACCGCATGGGCAATCCTGTGCCGGCGGGCACCACGGTGAACTTTGTCGCCGAGGGCAGTCAGATCCAGGCCCAAGGGTTCACCACAATGAATGCTGGCCTGGCCAGTACCACCGTGAATTTCCAGTCCTCGCAACCCAAGCCCAAGGACGGACGGATCACGGTGTTGGCCTACGCTCTGGGCGAGGAATCGTTCATCGACGGCAATGGCAACAACCTCTGGGAGGCCGGCGAGCCCTACCAGGATCTGGGTGCAGTTTTCCTGAGCCGCAAGTTCAGTGGCACATTCAACGCTGGTGAAAGCGACCAGTTCATCAAGGGGGATGGTACGGCCGCTTGCGATGCACCCACCAATCCTTTGTTGAACCTGGGTCCCAGCATCCCCTCGAAGGGTGATGCCTGCAATTCCAGCAAGGTCTGGACCAACACCGGGTATGTGCGGCGCGCGACTGAAACTGTACTTTCGACGTCGGGGTCCCGATTGCTTTGGGAGTCGATCTCGCCCAACGCGGGAATCCTTGACAATGGTTGCTTGTTGGTCAATGACCCGACGCTCAAAGGTGATGTCCAGACGGGGACGATTGTTAAATCTGACGATGGGTTCAATATTTCCAACGGTGGAGTGGCGCCAACCCAGAAATATTGGCTGGTAGGGGCCGGCGTCTTGTACGGAATGCCTACCCAGGGTAGTTTGTCATTCTTGGTCGCAGATGCGAACTCCTTCAGGCTCAACCCGATGCCCGCTGGAACCACCATAACGGCGTCAGCAACACAGGGCATTTCTGTCTCGGTTGGCGGTGGCAGCCCGGTTGCCAACACGTCTGAGGCGCTGCGAGGCTCTGTTGGCTTCAAGTTTACTGAAGCCAGCTCCGGAACGATCTTCATCAACACCACTTCTCCCAGGGGCGTTGGTACCTCGTATTCTTTGAATGTTGACACGGCCCAACTGCCGGTTGGTACCGCCTGCACCAAGTGACCATCGCGCTTGTCGGGATGCCCGGCAGTGGCAAGTCCACCGTTGGGCGTCACCTTTCCCGTCAACTGGGTTGGCGGTTCGCGGACAGCGATGTCGAAATTGAGCGGGAGTTGGGTGAATCCATCCGCTCGTACTTCGAGAAAGCCGGAGAGGACAGCTTTCGGGCGCTGGAGACCGAAGTGCTGGGCAGTTTGTTGCAGCGCCCAACCATGGTGCTCGCCACGGGCGGTGGTGCTGTGCTGCGCGAGGCCAACCGCAAGTTGCTGAGCGAGCACGCGCAGGTGGTGTACCTGCGTGCCACCCCAGAAGACCTGGCGCGGCGGCTGCGGCACGACACCCAAAGGCCCTTGTTGCAGGGTGGCGACCCGCTTCGCAAACTGCGCGACCTGTTCCAGGTGCGCGACCCCCTGTACCGCGAAGTGGCGAACTTCACCATCGACACCGGCCGCAGCTCGGTGCCTACGCTGGTGAACCTGCTCAGCATGCAACTCGAAATGGCAGGCGTGATCGCCGCTGGACCAAGGTGAATGACCGTGAAGAACGTGCGCATCGCGCTGGGTGACCGCAGCTATGACGTTGGCATTGGTGAGGGCTTGCTGAAAGGCACAACCCCTTGGCCCGAACTGCCCAAGGGGACGGCCGCGCTGATCGTGACCAACACCACGGTGGGGCCGCTGTACGCCGCTGCGCTGGCCGACAGGCTGCGGCCGCACTACCGGCGCGTGGAGACGCTGGCCTTGCCCGATGGTGAAGCCCACAAGGACTGGCACACGCTCAACCTCATCTTCGACCACCTGCTGGGCAACGGGTTCGACCGCAAGACGGTGCTGTATGCCCTGGGTGGCGGTGTGGTGGGCGACATGACGGGTTTTGCGGCCGCCACCTACATGCGCGGCGTGCCTTTCGTGCAGATCCCCACCACTTTACTGGCGCAGGTGGACTCTTCGGTGGGTGGCAAGACCGCCATCAACCACCCGCACGGCAAGAACATGATCGGCGCGTTCTACCAGCCGGAGCTGGTGCTGTGCGATTTGAGCTCGCTGGCCACGCTGCCGCAGCGCGAGGTGGCGGCGGGCCTTGCCGAGGTGATCAAGTACGGGCCCATCTACGACGAGGCCTTCCTGGTCTGGCTGGAAGCCAACATCGAGAAGCTGGTGGCCCGCGACCCCGCTGCGCTCGCCCACGCCGTGGCGCGCTGCTGTGAGATCAAGGCGGCCGTGGTGGGGGAGGACGAACGCGAATCCGGTCTGCGCGCCATCCTGAACTTCGGCCACACCTTTGGCCACGCCATCGAGGCGGGCTTGGGCTTTGGCGTCTGGCTGCATGGCGAGGCCGTGGCAGCTGGCATGGTGATGGCGAGCGAACTCTCCGAGCGCCTGGGCCTGATGCCGGCCGGCTTTCGCGCCCGCCTGGAGGCGCTGATCCGGCAGGCCGGCCTGCCGGTGCGTGGGCCCCAGCTGGGTGCGGCCGAATACCTGCTGCACATGCGGGTGGACAAAAAGGCCGAGGCCGGCGCCATCCGCTTCGTGCTCATCCACGGGCTGGGCCGGGCCGTGGTGCAGGCCGCGCCCGATGAACTGGTGGCCGAGGTCGTCGAGCAGCTGAGCGCCTGAGCCCATGGCGCAGGCAGGCCCGCTCACCCGGCCAACCCTGGCCCCTTATGCCTGCAGGGCGGACGCCAGCCGCGGCCGCCGCCACCCCGAGCCGCCAGCCCCCACGCGCGACGACTTTCAACGCGACCGCGATCGCATCGTGCATTGCTCGGCCTTCCGGCGCCTGGTCTACAAGACCCAGGTGTTTGTGAACCACGAGGGCGACCTCTACCGCACGCGCATGACACATTCGCTGGAGGTGGCGCAGCTGGGCCGCTCCATCGCCCGCAGCCTGGGCCTGAACGAAGACCTGGTGGAGACCGTGGCCCTGGCGCACGACCTGGGCCACACACCTTTCGGCCATGCCGGGCAGGACGCGCTGGACCAGTGCATGCAGCCTCACGGTGGCTTCGAGCACAACCTGCAGAGCCTGCGCGTGGTGGATGTGCTGGAGCAGCGCTACCCCGAGTGGCGGGGCCTGAACCTGTGCTTTGAGACGCGCGAGGGCATCCTCAAGCGCTGCCCCTTGCCGCAGGCCCAGGCCTTTGAGCAGAGCGAGCCTGGCGGCGTGGGCCACCGCTTTGTGGCGGGTTACCAGGCCGGCCTGGAAGCGCAACTCACCAACCTGGCCGACGAGATTGCGTACAACGCCCATGACGTGGACGACGGTGTGCGTTCTGGCCTGATCACGCTGCAGCAACTGCGCGAAGTGCCGCTGGTGGAGCGCTTCGTGGCCGAGGCGCTGGCCGCCCATCCTGGCCTGGCGCAGGGGCCTGCGCGACGGCTGCTGGCCGAAACCATCCGGCGCATGCTTTCGGCCCAGGTGTATGACGTGATCGACACCACCCGCGCGGCGCTGCAGCGGAGCCAGCCACACACCGCCGACGAGGCCCGCCAGCTGCGCGGCCTGGTGGGCTTTGGCGACGAGATGCGCAGCGCCAGTGCCGAACTCAAGCGCTTCTTGTTCGCGCACCTGTACCGGCATCCGCAGGTGATGGAGACGACGGCGCAGGCGCGCCGCATCGTGGCCGATCTGTTCGCGGCCTACATGGCGAAACCGGCCGAGATGCCCGATGAGTTTGCCCAGACCGACGACACACCGCGTGCCGTGGCCGACTACATTGCCGGCATGACCGACCGCTTTGCCAGCCGTGAGCACCAGCGCCTGACGGGCCTGCGGCTCTTTGCCTGAGGGCCGGTGACCGCGCCCTGCAGGCACCCTTCAGTGCCGCACCGCGCTGGGGGCGCCACCGCGATGGCGTCGCAACGTGTCCGACGGCAGCTCCCCAAACAGCCGCTTGTAGTCCGCACTGAAGTGGCTGAAGTGCCAGAAGCCCCAGCGGGCGGCCACGTCCAGCACGCTGGCGTGGGGGCTGGCCAGCTCGCGGCGCACGCCGTTCAGGCGCACGGCCTTGATGTAGGTGGCGGGGTTCTGGCCCAGCACGTCCTTGAAGCAGTACAGCAGCTTGCGCGGGCTCACGCCCAGCTGGGTGCAGACCTCGATCAGCGTGGGCGGCTGGTCGGCTTGGGCCAGCATCAGCTCGCAGGCGCGGTCCACCAGTTGCTTGCGGCCGTGGCTGCGTTGCAGCTCGGTGGGCGGCGCGGTGGCCGAGAGGGCCTGCACCGTGTGCCACAGCAGTTCGTCGCGCAGGTGGCGCTGCGTGCCGGGGGCCTGCAGCGCCTCGGGCGCGCGCTGGGCCAAGGCCAGTGCGGCCTGCAGGCGCGCGCGCAGCGCCACCAGCGTGGCGGCCGGGGCCTCCACGGCTTGCAGGGTCTGGCCTTGCAGCACGGCGCTCAGGTCGGGCCGGCCTGCGGCGGCATTGCGCAGCAGGCTGGCGTCGATCACCATGCCGGCCAGCGTGCAATGCGGCGGGGTGCACACGTCCAACTCCTGGCCATGCACGGCGATGAGCGTGTTGTGCGCCACGCTGCGGCCGTTCACGTGCAGGCTGCCCTCGCCCGCCAGCATGGTGCCGAAGCTGAAGCTGCCTGGCGGCAGAAAGCCGCGCTGGCGCACGCGGCGCGTGGTGGTCTCCTGAAAGATCTGCAGCCCCTCGCAGCGGATGTCGGTGAAGCGGCCTTCGAAGCGGCCGCAGTCCAGCTGGTCGTAGCGCAGGTCCCAGTCGAGCAGCTCTTCGGTGTGGGCCTCGATGTGGGTGGAGGTGCTGTGGCGCACCTGCAGCGCGGGCAGCGGCGGCAGGGCTGACTGGGCGTGGGGGGTCATTTGGCGGCCTCGTCGGGTGCCAGGGTGCGCATCAGCTGCACGCGCAGCTGGCCCAGTTGCTGGTAGAGCTGCTGGGTGTCGCCGGTGCCAAAGCCTGCAAACAGCTCCACCAGCCAGCGCTCGTGCTCTTCGGCCATGGCGGCAAAGCTGCTGCGGCCGGTGGGGGTGAGCCGCACGATCCAGGCGCGGCGGTCGGTGGGGCTGCCTTCGCGCTGCACCAGGCCGTCGCGCGCCAGCTCGTCGGTCAGGCCGGTGACGTTGCCACCGGTCACCATCAAATGGCGCGAGAGGTCCTTCATGCGCAGACCATCGGGCGCGCGGTAGAGCTGGGCCAGGTAGTCAAAGCGCGAGAGCGAGGTGCCAAAGCGCTGGCGCAGGCGGCGGCGTATCTCGGATTCCACCTGCGTGCTGCAGGCCAGCAGGCGCAGCCACAGCTTGAGCGAAGCGTGGTCGTCGTGGGCCACGCGCGCCTCCAGGCCCAGCTGGTCGGCCTCGGTCAGCAGGGCGCGGCTGGCGTCGGTGGCGAGTTTCATGCGGCGCTCTTCATGTGGCGAGCATGTCCTGGTGCTTGCCGCCCAAGCCCAGGTAGGCCTGCACCACGCGCGGGTCGTGGGCCAGGTCTTGCGCGGGGCCGCTCAGGCTGACCTGGCCGTTCTCCAGCACATAGGCCTCGTCGGCCACCTGCAGCGCGGCGCGGGCGTTCTGCTCCACCAGCAGGATGGAGACACCGCGCTCGCGCAGCGCGGTGATGATGCGGAAGATCTCGCGCACGATCAGCGGCGCCAGGCCCAGGCTGGGTTCGTCCAGCATCAGCAGCTTCGGCTTGGCCATCAGCGCGCGGCCCACGGCCAGCATCTGGCGCTCGCCGCCCGAGAGCGTGCCGGCCTGCTGGCCCTCGCGCTCCTTCAGGCGAGGGAACAGGCCATAGACGTCGGCCAGCGTTTCGTCCAGGTCGCGCGCGCCACGGCGCCAGCGGTCGAAGCCGCCCAGGCGCAGGTTGTCCTGCACGCTCATCTCGGCAAACAGCTCACGCTTCTCGGGCACCAGGGTCAGGCCGGCGGCCACCATCTGCTCCACCTTGGGCGAGCGGCGCGCCACGCCGTCAAACACCACTTCGCCGCTGGAGCGCAGCTGGCCCATGGCCGCCGAGAGCAGGGTGGTCTTGCCGGCGCCGTTGGGGCCGATGACGGTGACGATCTGGCCTTCGCCCACGCGCAGGTTGAGCCCGGTGATGGCCTCGACCTTGCCGTAGGCCACGGCCAGGTTGCGGATCTCGAGCACGGTGTGGTCGGTCATCATGCCACCCCACCCAAGTAGGCTTCAAGCACGGCCGGGTTGGCCTGCACTTCTTCGGGCAGGCCGTCGGCGATCTTGCGGCCAAAGTCCATCACCACCACCCGGTCCACCAGGCCCATCACGAAGTCCATGTCGTGCTCCACCAGCAGCACCGCCATGCCTTCGCCGCGCAGCTTGCGCAGCAGGTCGGCCAGGGCCTGCTTTTCCAGATGGCGCAGGCCGGCGGCGGGCTCGTCCAGCAGCAGCACGCAGGGGTCGGCGGCCAGGGCGCGGGCGATTTCCACAATGCGTTGCTGCCCCAGCGCCAGCGCGCCGGCCGGCTCGTGCAGCCAGGGGCCCAGGCCCACGCGCTCCACCTGGCGCGCGGCCTCTGCCAGCAGGCGGGCTTCCTCGGCGCGGTCCAGCCGCCAGGCGGCGCTGACCACGCCACGGTGGCCGCGCAGGTGCGCGCCGATGGCCACGTTCTCCAGCACGCTCATGCGCGGCAGCAGCCGCACGTGCTGGAAGGTGCGCGACAGGCCCAGCCGCGCCACATGGCGCGATTCCTGGCCGGCGATGTCCTGCCCGCGCAGCCACACCTGGCCGCTGGTGGGCGTGTCCACGCCCGAGAGCTGGTTGAACATGGTGCTCTTGCCGGCGCCGTTGGGGCCAATCAGCGCCAGGATCTCGCCGGCGTGCAAGGTCAGGCTCATCGCGTCGTTGGCCACCAGGCCGCCGAAGCGGCGGGTGACCTCGCGGGCTTCCAGCAGCGGCTCGCCCTGGGCGGGCATGGGCTGGCGGGGCAGCGGTTCGGCGGCCAGGTTCACGGCCTTGGTCTGCACGCGCACCGGCACCAGGCGCTGGAACACGCGCGAGAGCAGGCCCCAGAAGCCGTCGTTCGAGTGCTGCAGGATGAGGATGAGCAGCGCGCCGAAGACGATGCTCTCGTAATTGCCGGCGCGGCCCACCAGGGCGGGCAGCAGGTCTTGCAGCCACTGCTTGAGCACGGTGATGAGCCCGGCGCCCACCAGCGCGCCCCAGACCTGCGAGGCGCCGCCCACCACGGCCATGAACAAATACTCGATGCCCATGTGCAGGCCGAAGGGCGAGGGGTTCACAAAGCGCTGCAGGTGGGCATAGAGCCAGCCGGCGGTGCAGGCCTGCAGCGCGGCCAGCAGGAAGATCACCATGCGCGCGCGCGCCGTGTCCACACCCATGGCCTCGGCCATCACCACGCCGCCTTTGAGCGCGCGGATGGCGCGGCCCTCGCGCGAATCCAGCAGCTGCTGGGTGGTGATGGCGCCCACCAGCACAAAGGCCCAGATCAGCCCGTACATCTGGCCGGCGCTGCTGAGCGGCAGGCCAAACAGCTGCACCACCGGGATGCCGGCCATGCCGGTCTGGCCGCCCAGGGTTTCGAGCGTGCCGAACATGAAGTAGATGCTGATGCCCCAGGCGATGGTGCCCAGCGGCAGGTAGTGGCCCGAGAGCTTGAGCGTGAGCGCACCCAGCACCCAGGCCACCACGCCGGTGAACAGCAGGCCGGCGGCCAGCGCCAGCCAGGGCGAGTGGGTGAGCCAGGCCAGCGATTCGGGCAGCGCCACGGTGCCGGTGCTGAGCGCGGCCGTGGTGTAGGCTCCCAGGCCCACAAAGGCCGCCTGGCCGAAGCTGGTGAGGCCACCCACGCCGGTGAGCAGCACCAGGCCCAGGGCCACCAGGCTGGACAGGCCGATGTAGTTCAGCAGCGTGATGTAGAACGGCGGCAGCCACAGCGGGCCCGAGGCCAGCAGCAGCACGAAGGCCGCGAGGATGGCGACAGGGGGCAAGCCACCAGGCCGTGCACCGGAGGACTTGGCAAGCACGCTGCTCATTCCTCTTCCTCCACATGGTGCTGGCGCAGCGAGCGCCACAGCAGCACCGGGATGATCAGCGTGAACACGATCACTTCCTTGTAGGTGCTGGCCCAGAAGGCCGAGAAGGCTTCGATCAGGCCCACCAGCAGCGCGCCGCCGGCGGCCACCGGGTAGCTCACCAGCCCGCCGATGATGGAACCGACGAAGCCCTTGAGGCTGATGAGAAAGCCCGAGTCGTAGTACAGCGTGGTGAGGGGCGCGATCAGCACGCCCGACATCACCCCGATGAGCGCGGCCAGCGCGAAGGTGGCCTTGCCGGCAAACACCGGCGAGATGCCCATCAGCCGCGCGCCGGCCCGGTTCATGGCCGCCGCGCGCAGGGCCTTGCCGTAGAGCGTGCGCTCGAAGACGAGGAACAACGCCAGGATGAGCCCGGCCGACACGCCCAGCACCCACAGCGTCTGGCTCTTGAGGCGGATGACGCCCAGCTCGAACACCGCGTCCGAAAAGGCCGTGGTGCGCGCGCCGTCGGGCCCGAACACCAGCAGGCCCACGCCCACGCAGGCCACATGCAGCGCGATGGACGCCACCAGCAGCACCAGCGAGGGCTTCTCAGCGATGGGCTGGAAGACGATGCGGTAGAACAGTGGCCCCATGGGCACCAGCAGGGCCAGCGTCAGTGCGATCTGCGCCAGTTGGCCCATCTCGGCCAGCGGCAGCCGCTGCATGGCCCCGGCCAATGCCAACGGGTAGGCCAGCTGCGCGGCCAGCACCAACCCTTCGCGGCGTGTAGGCCGTTGCCGCTTGCGCCAGAAATCGAACCCGTCCATCGCCGCCCCCAGCCAGCACAGGCCGGCCAGGAACCACACCACCTTGGCCGGCTGGCCGGCCTGCAGCGCGGCCAGCGTGAGCGCCCCGAAGGCGACGAACTCGCCCTGCGGGATCAGCAGCACCCGGGTGACGGTGAACACGAGCACGATGGACAGGGCGAGCAGCGCGTAGATGGCGCCGTTGGTCACCCCGTCCTGCCCCAGCAGGACGGCGATTTGCAGGTTCATGGGTGGCGCGTGCGCTTTACTTCAACAAAGTCCACGTGCCGTTCTTGACGACGATGAGTTCACGGCCACGTTGGTCAAAGCCGCTGTGGTCGGCCGCGCTCATGTTGTAGACGCCCTGGGTGCCCACCAGCTCATGGGTGGCCTCCAGCGCGTCGCGCAGCGCGGCGCGGAACTCCTTGGTGCCGGGCTTGGCCTTCTTGGCGGCGGTGGGGATGGCTTGCTGCAGCAGCAGGCCGGCGTCGTACACGTTGGCGCCGAAGGTGGCCGGCTTGCTGCCGTTGAGCTTCTCATAGGCGGCGATGTAGTCGGCGGCCACCTTCTTCGAGGGGTTGCTGTCGGCGATCTCGGGCAGCACCAGCATCAGGCTGGCGGCCAGGATGGTGCCTTCCACCTTCTTGCCACCCAGCTGCAAAAAGGCCGGCAGCGCGGCGCCGTGCGTCTGGTAGACCTGGCCCTTGTAGCCCTGGTCCACCAACGTGGCCTGGGGCAGCACGGTGGGGCCGCCGGCCGCAGCCACCAGCACCGCATCCGGGCTGGCCGAGAGCAGCTTCAGGCTTTGCGCGGTGACCGAGGTGTCGGCGCGCAAATACTTCTCGCTGGCCACGATCTTGATGTTGTTCTTGGCGGCCAGGTCGTTGATGACGCGGGTCCAGTTCTCGCCGTAGGGGTCGTTCAGCGCGATCAGGCCCAGGGTCTTCACCTTGGCCTTGACCATGTGCTCCACCAGGGCCTTGGCGATGATGTCGTCGTTCTGCGTGGTCTTGAAGACCCACTTCTTCTGTTCGTTCATGGGCAGCACCACCGCCGCCGTGCCCACCGGGGCCAGCATGGGCACGCCGGCATCGGCCATGAACTGGATGACGCCCATGGCGTTGGGCGAGCCGGTGGGGCCGATCAGCGCGTCGATGTTCTGCTCGCTGAGCATCTTCTTCAGCTCGGTCACGGTTTGCGTGGGGTCGCTGGCGTCGTCACGGGCGATGTACTCCACCGTCAGGCCACCGATCTTGGTGGGCAGCAGCGGCACCGTGTTCTTCTGCGGGATGCCGACCAGCGAGGTGGGGCCGGTGGACGAGGAGATGACGCCGATCTTCACTTGCGCGAAGGCCGGGGCCAGGGCGGCGGTGAGCAGCGAGAGGGCGAGGATGCGCTTGATCTGCATGGGGAGGACTCCAGGTCGGGGTGGGTGGGGAAGGTGTGAGGGGAAGCGAAGCAAGAACGGTGCGAGAAAGAACAGGCTACAGCGTGAGGCTGCCCACGCTGCTGCCACCGCAGACGTAGAGCACCTGGCCGGTGACGAAGCTGTTGGCCGGGTCGGCAAAGAAGGCCACGGCGCGGGCCACGTCGCCCACCTCGCCCACGCGCTTCACCGGGATGGCGTTGGCGACCGCGCGCTCCTTCTCGCTGCCCGCGGGGATGACGTCGTGGAACATGTCGGTGCGGATGGGGCCGGGGGCCACCACGTTCACGGTGATGCCTTCGGGTGCCAGTTCGAGCGCCCAGGTGCGCGCCATGCCCAGCATGCCGGCCTTGGTGGCCGAGTAGGCGGTGCGCGTGGCCAGGCCCAGCGCGGCGCGCGATGACAGCAGCACCACGCGGCCGAACTGCCGCTGGCGCATGGCCGGCAGCGCGGCCTGCAGCAGCGTGATCGCGCAGCCCAGGTGCAGGTTGACGAGTTCGTCCACCGTGCTCAGCTGCACGTCGGCCAGCAGGGCCGGGCGGATCACGCCGGCGTTGTGCACCAGCGTCGTCACGTCACCGCGCTTTGCCAAATCGGCGGCCACCAGCGCGGTGGCGGCGCGGTCGGCCAGATCGACTTCGATGTGGGTCAGGCTCGGGTGCTGCACCTCGCCGCGGTGGCGGGCCAGCGAGACCACCTCGTACCCACGCACCAGCAGATCATCGGCAATCGCGCGGCCAATGCCGGCGCTGCCGCCGGTGACGACCGCGACGCCACGTTCAGCAACACCGCTCATGCCGCGTGCTCCACCAGCGCCAGCACCCGCAGCGGGCTGCCACTGCCGTGCTCGATCTTCAGCGGCGGCGTGATCAGCACCGCGCCGGTGGGCGGCAGCTTGTCGAGGTTGGTCAGGCACTGCAGGCCGTAGCGGCCCGCACCGTGCATGTAGTAGTGGCAGGGGTAGGGCGGGCGCAGGTGGTAGCCCTGGCCAGCGTCGGTGCCGATGGCCTCGGAGCCAAAACCCAACACGCCCCGCTGCTCCACCAGGAACTGCACCGCCTCGCTGCTGGGGCCGGGCGTGTGCTGGCCGGTTTCGTCGAAGTTCTGGTAGGCCTCGGGGTCGCTGCGCTGCGACCAGTCGGTGCGCATCAGCACCCAGGCGCCGGCGGGGATGCGGCCGTGCGCGGCCTCGAAGCGCTCGATGTCGGCCACGGTGAGCAAATAGTCGGGGTCGGCGGCCGAGGCAGCGGCGCAGTCGATCACGCAGGCCTGGGCCACCAGGTGCTGCACGGGAATCGTATCGACTGAATTGTTCGGCAGGTCTCGGCCCGAGATCCAGTGGATGGGCGCGTCGAAGTGGGTGCCCGTGTGCTCGCCGCAGGAGAAGTTGTTCCAGTACCAGCCGGGGCCGCGCTCGTCGTAGCGCGACACCTCCTCGATGCGGAAGGGCCAGCACTGGCCCATCTCGGGCGGCAGCGCGATCTGCGGGAACTCGGGCGTGAGCGTCTGCGTGAGGTCGATGACCTCGATGCGGCGCGAGGCCAGCGCCGCGGCAAAGGCGGCCAGCACGGAGGTGGTGTTTGTGGTCATGCGAATTCCGGGTGCGAGGATGCGGTCATTCCCGCGAAGAGCCTGCCCCCAGCGAAGGCGGGGGCGGGAATCCAGCGTATGGCTTGGGTGGTGTGGCAGAGGTCGCCGGGTACCCGCCCGACTCCATCTCCCCCTGCGCCACGCCCTGGTCCGGGCGCGACGCATTCCTCCTTAAGTTCCGTCGGGCGGATACCCGACACCCTCTGCCCAGAACCGGCGGTGGTGCGCACCCTGTGGGAATGCAAACACGGCTTCTTGAGCGACAGGCGGGCAGCCGGGGCTGGCGATTTCTGGGGCGCTGAGGAGCGCAGGGTTCGGGGTGGCGTGCGCAGCACGCTTCGGCAAACAAACTCGCAGCGCTTTGTTCGACCACAGCGAGCAAGGCGAGCGGCGGGAGTTGCGCAGCGCACCCCGAACCCGAGCACCGCAAGGGAGTCGGCGCGCAGCGCCGACCGCCACAGCATGAGCCAGCCCCGGCTGCCCGTCTGTCGCGAGCGCACCTGAAGTTGAGGAGGGGGCAAGAGAACCACAGCCGGTCAACTCCCACCGGCCGCGAGTTCGCGTTCCAGCACCTTGGGGTTCTCGCGCCAACGCTCCAGCCACTCCTGGGCCACGTCGCCGGGGTAGATGTCTTCCACGCCGTCGCGCAGCGCCTTCACGATGGCGCTGGCGAGCGCTTCGGGGCTCACCTTGGGGGGCGGCATGTTCTGGTTCCACTCGTCGTCGAGCGGGCCGGGGAAGGCATTGATCACGCGGATGCCGGCCGGCCGCATCTCGGCGCGCAGGCATTGCGAGAGCGACAGCGCCGCGGCCTTGGACGCCGAGAAGGTGCCATGCGCCGGGAAGTTGGCCAGCGCATAGATAGACAGCACGTTCACCCAGGCCGTGGCGGCAGCGGGGCCGTCGGCCGCGCGGCCCTTGAGCGCGGGGCCGAAGGCCTGGGCCAGGCGCAGCAGGCCGAAGTAGTTGATGTCCATCTCGGCGCGCGCCACCTCGGTGCCGCGCCGGCTGGCGATGCCATGGGTGCGGTGCACCTCGGCGTTGTTGATGACGATGTCCACCTTGCCGCCGATCTCGCCGGCCAGTTCGTCCACCGAGCGCGGGTTGCTCAGGTCCAGTGGCACCAGGCTCACCTGCGGCAGCGCCGTCAACTCGGCCAGGCCACCGGTCTTCTTCCAGGGCTCGGCCTGGCCCACCCAGACGATGTCGGCACCGGCCTTCACCAGCGCGCGCACCAGGGCCTGGCCCACGGCGGTCTTGCCATCGGTGACCAGCACCTTGCGGAATTTCGGATCGCTGGTCATCTCGCGCAGCATCTTGTCGTCGGCCATGTGTTGGCTCCCGTTCGGTGGGAAAGCAATGAGTACGGCGGCGCCGGTGCGGTCCAGGCGGGCGCCGACGCGGACGCGGACCGGTGGGTCGTCGGGCTTGGTGGGCGCTTGCAGTTCGCCGTGCAGGTGCACCATCAGCGAGGCGCCCGCGTCCAGCTTCACCAGGCCCAGGCGCCAGGGCAGCTTCTCGCGGAAGTAGAGGTCGTTGCTGTGGTGCAGCGTGGTCTCGGCCAGCAGCTCGCCTTCGCCGCTCTGTGCGCGCCACTTCAAGGCGGCCGACACGCAGCGGTGGCAGGCTTCGCGCGGCGGGTACTGCACGGCACCGCAGTCGTCGCACACCTGCAGCTCGAAGCGGCCTTCTGCCGCCGCTGCGGTGAGCCCCAGCGCCACACGGCTGCGGCCGGCCGGCGGCTGGTTGGCCTGCGGCGTGCGCAGGACGGGGTTCTTGCGCTTGGGGCGAGTGAACTCTTGGGTCATGACGATGCCCCCAGGATGACGGCGCCGGTGCACAGGCAGCGGTCATAGGCCACCATGCCGAAGCCGCAGACCAGGCCCAGCTTGGCCTTGGGCACGGCGCGTTCGCCGGCACCGCCGGCGAGCTGGCGCAGTGCTTCGGTCATGCCCAGGAAGCCGCCGGCCGCGCCGGCCTGACCGGCCGAGAGCTGGCCACCGCTGGTGTTGTTGGGGAAGTCGCCATCGTGCGTGAGCGTGTGGCTGCGCACAAACGCCGGGCCCTCGCCCTTCTCGCAGAAGCCCAGGTCCTCGAACTGCATCATCGCGATGACGGGGTAGTCGTCGTAGGTCTGGATGAAGTCGATCGCGTCGGGGCCCACGCCGGCCTGGGCGTAGAGCTGGTCCCGGTCCACGCGCCAGCCGCCGCGCTCCATCACCGGGTCGTCGGCGTAGGCGTTGTGGCGCTCGATGGCGCCGCGCAACAGCGCGTGCGGCAGGCCCAGTTCGCGGGCCTTCTCCTCGCGCATCACCAGAAAGGCCTCGCCACCGGCACAGGGCATCACGCAGTCGAACAGATGGATGGGTTCGGAGATGGGGCGCGCGGCCAGGTATTCCTCCAGGCTCAGCGGCTTGCGCAGCAGGGCGTGCGGGTTCTTCATCGCGTTGGCACGCTGCGCCACGGCGATGCGGCCGAAATCGGCCCGCGTGGCGCCAAAGCGCCGCATGTAGTGGGCGGTGATGAAGGCGAACACCGAGTTGGGCCCGCCCGCGCCGTAGGGGTAGCTGGCGTCGCGCGCAAAGTGGCTGAAGGCGCCCAGCATCTGGCGGAACGAATCCACGTGGTTGGTGTCGCCGGCCACGCAGGCCACGATCTCGGCATCGCCGGCCTGCACCGCGCGCGCCGCGCGCCGCAGCGCCATCACGCCCGAGGCCCCGCCGGTGGGGATGTGGTCGAGCCAGCGTGGCGACAGGCCCAGGTGCTGGGTGACGCCCACGGCCGTGTCGGGGCCCAACGAGAAGCTGCTGACGGTGAGGCCGTCGATCTGTTCCTTGGCCAGGCCACTTTCACGTAGCAGACCCTGCACCGCCTGGCCGATGAACCAGTGCGCGCCCTTGGTGGAGTAGCGCTCGTAGGGCACCGTCACCGGTACCGCCACTGCCACGCCTTCGTAGGAAGCTCTGCGGGCGCTGCTCATGCGGCCAGCCGTTTCTTCAGCGCGTTGGTGTCCACACAGTGGCCTTGTTCCAGCAGCGACAGCGCCAGGCTGCGCAGCTCGCCGCGTTGCACCTTTTGCGAGGTGGTGAGCGGCAATGCTGCCACGAAGCCCACGTAGCCGGGGGCCTTGTAGTAGGCCAGGCGGGCCAGACACCACTGCACCAGCTCGATGGCCAGGGCTTGCTGCTCATCGGCGCTGCTGGCGGCCGGTTCGGCCACGATGCAGGCCAGCACCTCGTCGCCGCGCACCGCGTCGGGCACGGCGGCCACGGCGGCGGCTTTGATGCGCGGGTGCTGCAGCAGCACGCTTTCCACCTCCACGGCCGAGATGTTCTCGCCGCTGCGGCGGATGACGTTCTTGCGCCGGTCGATGAAATGCAGCTGGCCATCGGGGCCACGGCGCACGATGTCGCCGGTGTGGAACCAGCCGCCGGCCCAGGCCTCGGCGGTGGCGGCCTCGTCCTTGAGGTAGCGGCTGAAAAAGCCGAAGCGCGGGTCGGCGCCGGCATGGCGCACCAGCAGCTCGCCGGGCTCGTCCACACCGGCCTCCTGCCCATCGTCGGCCAGCAGGCGCAGCTCGATGTCGGCGCCTTCGCGGCCGAAGCAGCTGGTGCCGATCAAACGCGGCTCGTGGTTGGCGATCACCACGGCGCCGGCGCCGGTTTCGGTCATGGCCCAGGCCTCCAGCAGCGGGAAGCCGAAGCGTTCTTCAAACGGCGCGTGCAGGCGGCGGTCGACCCCGGCGCCGAATCCGAAGCGCACTTGGGGCAGGCGGTCGTGCTCGCTGGCCGGGGCCTTCATCAGCATGGCCGGCATCACGCCCAGGTAGTGCACCACGGTGGCCTGCGAGCGGCGCACGCTGTCCCACCAGGTGGCGGGGTGGAAGCGGTCGAGCACGGTGAGGCAGCCGCCGGTGAGCACCATGGCCAGCGTCGAGTAGGCCATGGCGTTCATGTGCACCAGCGGCAGCGGGGTGAGCATGCGTTCGCGTCCCGGGCGCAGCGTGGCCAGGCCGCCCACGTTGGCGTACCAGTGGCCCGAATGCAGGAAGTAGCGGTTGCTCAGCACGCAGCCCTTGGGGCGTCCTGTCGTGCCCGAGGTGTAGAGCAGCGCGCATTCGCTGTCCACATCCGGCATGCGGCCGGCCTCGGGTGGGGCGAAGGGCGCGGCCGGTGGCACGTCGCCATCGGCCATCACGGCCATCGGACGGTTGGCCGCCTGGGCCGCTTCGCGCAGGCTCGCATGTCGCTCGGGCAGGGCCACCGCCAGCGCGATTTCGGAATGCTGAACCAGGTATTCCAGCTCGGCCGAACGCAGGTCGGCGTTGATGGGCACCACCGAGGCGCCCAGGCCGTTGAGCGCAAACCAGTGCAGGAAGAAGGCCGGCCGGTTCTCCAGCAGCAGGCCCACGCGGTGGCCGTGGCCGTAGCCGGCGGCTTGGTACTGCGCCCGCAGCGCCTGCACCTGGGCCTCGAAGGCGGCGTAGCGGTGCTCGCCCGCGGGCACGCCGTAGATGCCGGCGGTCTCGGGCAGCACGCACAGGAAGGGCAGCTCGCCCCAAAGTGCTGCGGCCTGGGTGAAGGCCTGGGCGACGGTGACGGGTGGGTTCGACAAGCTCGGTCCCATCTCACATGAAGAGGTTGATGTTGCCGAAGGCGGCGTCGCTGTTCACCAGGTCCACGCGCTTGAGGACTATCTTCAGCGCATCGCCTTCGGCGCGCAGCGTGTGCGTGGCCCAGCCGGCGTAGAGCGTCTGCACATCGAGCCGCGTCTCCACGTAATGGAAGGCGGTGCGCAGCACGTAGTGGCCGGCCGCCGCGTCGGCCGATTCGACCGTGGGCTGTTGCAGCAGGTGGTGGCAGCGGCTGCGCGGCTGCTGCGAGAAGGTGCGCGCCCCGCTCAGGCGCTGGATGCGCACGCCCAGCAGCAGCTTGTCTTCGTACAGCAGAGACGTTTGCAGCTTGGCGTCGGTCTGGCCGGGCAGCAGCGGCATCCAGTAGTGGCCGTCGTCGGCGAACAGGGCCAGCCAGTCGTCGAAGCGCTGCTCGTCGAGCATGCGCGCCTCGGCGTAGACGAAGTCGGTGAGTTGCTTGTCGGTGAAGGCGGCCATGCTCAGTCTCCTTGGGTCACGGCAGGGGCCGTCGACGCCGTCATCGTCTGGGTCATGTACTGCGACCAGGCGCGGAACTGGTTGCGCATCTGCCATTCGTTGGTGCCGTTGGTCACCACGTTCACCTGGCCCTGCTCGGCCGGGTCGTACAGGCGGGCCACGTTGATCCAGTCGCTGCCCTGCGAATGCAGGCCCTCCTGCGCGCGCTCGTACATCTCCAGGTCGTCGTGGCCCACCACCGACGTGGGGGCGTTGACGAGCCGGTTGTACATGCAGGTGCGCTCCAGCAGCAGGTCGGGCGCACCCACCAGGCGGAAGGTCCAGCTCTCCACCAGCGTGCGGTCGGCGGCGATGGGCTTGAACAGCCGCAGCGTTTGGATCGGGCCCTTGACCATGAGGTTGGGGAAGTACACGGTGTTGTGGCGCACGTCGCCCAGGATGGCCTTGGCCCGCTCTTCGCCGTAGGCCGCCACCATCTGCTCCATGTAGCCGGGAACGGCCGAGTAGTCGGCGTGGATGGAGTTGGACACGCCGGTGTGGCCGTGGCCGTTCTCCCACACGCGGATGCCCATGCCCTCGAAGAATTCGTAGGGGCTCATGAAGGGTGCGAACAGCTCCACCGCCATGGGTTTGGGCGTGCCGGGGGGCGCTTCGTTCCAGACCTTCACGGCGGTGCCGGCGGACGACTCGTGCGCCACCATGGGGTGGCAGGTGTCGGTCTGGTTGTCCTGCAGCATCTTCCAGTTGCAGTGGTGCAGGTAGCGCAGCATGCCGCCGGCCACCTCCAGCTTGCCCTCGGGCGAGCGGTCCACCATGTTGTCGATGGTGGAGAGCGACTGGCCGAAGTAGTCCTCGAAGCCCACGCCCTCGGCGTTCAGGCGGCAGAAGACGAAATCGCGGTAGACCTTCATCGCGCCCACGCAGGCCAGGCCCTTGGCGGCTTCGGTGTCTTCCAGGCCGGTGCCTTCGTAGCCCTTCTTGAGCGGGATGGACATCAGCGTGCCATCGAGCTTGAAGGTCCAGGCGTGGTACGGGCAGCGGAAGAACTTGCCGGTGTTGCCGCAGCCCTCGCCCGCCACCTTCACGCCCTTGTGCGGGCAGCGGTTGTACAGCACCTTGATGCTGCCGTCGGTGTGCCGCACCATCACCACCGGCTGGGTGCCCACGGTGGTGGTGTAGTAGTCGCCCGCCTTGGGAATCTGGCTGCCATGGCCCACGAAGACCCAGGTGTTGGAGAACAGGTGCTCCATCTCCAGCTCGAACAGGCCCTGGTCGATGTAGAGGTCCTTGTGCACCTCGGTGTCGCGCACCAGCGCGGCCACGCGCTCGGGGTTGCCACGGTAGTCGGTTCGGTTCAGGCTCATCGTTGCTCCTTCAGACCTTCTAGAGGTCCCTAGAGGTCAAGTACCAGGCGCTGCCCCTTGCAGCGCGAGACGCAGGTCTGGATCACGTTGCCCGCGTCTTTTTCGCGCTGGGTGAGCACGAAGTCGCGGTGGTCGATCACGCCTTCCAGCACCGGCACGGCGCACACGCCGCATTCGCCGCGCTGGCAGTCGAACATGGGGTCGCAGCCGGCGTCTATCAGCGCCGACAGCAGGGTCTGGCCGGCGGCCACGGTGAACTGGCGGCCGCTCTGCGCCAGCACCACCTCGTAGGGCTGCACGCCGGTGTCGGCCACGGGCGCGGCAAACAGCTCGAAGTGCACGCGCTCGCGCGGCCAGCCCAGGGCCTCGCTGCGCTGGAGTACCGCGTCCAGCATCACCTGCGGGCCGCAGACGTAGAGCACGTCATCGGGCGCGCAGCGGGCCAGCAGCGCCTCCACGTTCAGCGGCGCGCCGGCCTCGTCGTCCAGGTGCAGGGCCAGGGCCTCGCCCAGCAGCGTTTGCAATGCGGGCAGCAAGGCCATGTGGTCGCGGCTGCGGCCGGCGTAGTGCAGGCGCACCGGCAAGCGCTGGCGCAAACGCTGCGCGGCCATGCTGGCCAGCGGCGTGACGCCAATGCCGCCGGCCACCAGCACGGCGGTGGCGGCGTGGTCGCCCAAGGGGAAATCGTTCTTGGGCGGGCGCACCGTGAGCGTGGCGCCCGCCGCCAGATCGTGCACCCAGCGTGAGCCGCCACGGCCTGTGTCTTCGCGGCGCACGGCGATCACGTACTCGTGCGGGGTTTCGGTGGCCGAGGTGTCGGCGGCCAGGTCGCACATGGGATCAATGAGCGAGTAGTGGCGCCAGTCGTTGCCGCCACCCGGCAGCGTCACCTGCAGCTGGATGTGGGCGCCGGCCTGCCAGCCTGGCAGCGCGGCGCCGTTGGCCGCGCGCAGGCGCAGCTGGCGCACCAGCGGCGTCAGCATCTCGGCGCTGGCCACGGTGAGGGTGAGGGCGGTGGTGGTCATGGCGGTGTCAGGCCAGGGCGTGGCGCGCGAGGGTGAGTTGCAGCTGTCGGCCTTCTTCGTCGGCCTGCGCGGCGACGCGCAGCTCGCGCAGCGTGGCGGCAGGCAGGTGGCCGGCGCGGGCGTGTGCGGCGGTGACGGCGGCCATCACGGTGTCGTAGAGCTTCAGGCCGCGCTCGAAGGTGTCGCCGTAGCCGCGCACCAGGCGCTGGCATTCGGTGAGCTCAATCGCCAGGGCGGTGTCCTGCGCGGCGGCGGCCTGCACGCGGGCCAGCCAGGCCTCGATGCGGGCGTTCTCCAGCGCGTAGCGCAGGCTGCCACGGCGCCAGCGCTTCAGGCCGGCCACGGTGCGCAGCATCAGGAAGCCGCGCAGGCCGCTGGTGCGCACCACGCGGCCTTGCTGGGTGAGGCCGGCCACCAGCCTGCGCGGCCAGCCCGCGCCCAGCAGCCAGCGGCCCAGGCCGGCGGGCAGGGTCTCGGCGATCTCCTGCAGGCGCGGGTGCATGTACTCGGCAATGGTCAGCGGCTGGTCGGCCTCGGCCTTGACCTCGGCGCGCACGCGCTCGAAGCGGCTGCCCCGGGTCTTGAGGTCGGCCACCCGCACCGTGTCTTCATAGCTCATCCACAGCGCCAGGTGGCGGGCCAGCGCGGTCAGCAGCTGCGGGTCGTTGCCGCCGGGGGCCGCGCGCAGGGCATCAAGCCGGTCGAGGTAGAGCGCGGCGTAGGCCGGGTCCTGGTAGTCCACCAGGCGGCGCAGGCCTTCCAGCAGCAGGGGTTGCGTGGCTTCGGGGTAGGTGGCCCAGCGCGCCAGCAGCGGTTGGATGGCAGGGTGGCTGGAGGTGGGCTGGGCTGCGGCGGGGGGCTCGGCCTTGAGCGCAGGCGCATCGCCGGTTTGCACCTGGGCCAAGGCGCCCTCGAACGCGCGCAGGCTGGCCTTCACGCCCACGCCACCGCGGGTGATGGTGGCCTCGAACTGCTCGCGGGTGAAGGGCAGGCAGCCGGTGCCGGCCAGCGCACCGAACAGCACCGCGCTGATGACGCTGCCGGCGCGCTCGGCCGCCTCGGCCATGTCGAAGCGCACGAAGCGCTGCGCGGCACCGAGCGCGTGGGCCACCAGCTCCTGGCTGTCCACGCGGCCATCGGCCGGGGCCGACTTCTCGGCGATGGCGTAGACGCGGTGGGTGGAGGCGATCAGCGTGGTGCGGTCCGGCGTCACCAGGCCGCGCTGCACCGCGCGGCCGGCTTCCATCAGCTCCGAGGCCAGCACGATGTCCACGTCGCCGGGCAAGGGCATCAGCGCCAGCACCGGGGCGGCACCGTCGGCCTCGGCCTGGGCTTGGGGGAACAGCTCGACGTAATAGATGGTGGCGCCGGTGCGCTGCGCCACGCCGGGCACCGAGGTGGTTTGCGCCAGGTAGCCGTTGTGCTCGCCCAGGTCGACGATCCAGTCGGCCAGCACGCCGCCGCCTTCGCCGCCCATGGCGAGGATGGCGATCTTGATGGGCTTGGCTTGGGTCATCGCGTTCATCTCAGAAAGCCAAGGCCGCACGGCGGCGTGCGGCGGCAGCCTGCAGGCGGCCGATCACGGCATTGCGCACGGCCTGCGTGAAGCGGTCCCACCCGCTGGGGTTGCTGACGATCTGCGCCTTGTAGAACGAGGGGCAGAGCACGGCGGCGTGCGAGACGTCGCCGCAGTGGCCGCAGCCCACGCAGCTGTCCATCACGGCGGTGATGGGCTCGGTGCGCAGCGGGTCGGGGTTGTCCTTGATGGTGAGCGAGGGGCAGCCCGAGATGCGGATGCAGGCGTGGTCGCCGGTGCAGGTGTCGGGGTCCACACCAAAGCGCTCGCGCACCACGCGCTCGCCGCGAGCCTGCGCCGCACGCGCCAGCGGCTTCTCGCGGCGCTGGCGGTTCAGCATGCACTCGGACTGCGCAATCAGCACCTTGGGGCCCTTCTCGGGCGTGGTCAGCGCTTCCTTCATCGCGTCGCGCATCGCGGCCACGTCGTAGGTGCGGGTGACGGTGCGCACCCAGTTCACGCCCACGCCGCGCACCGCCTGCGCGATGGCGTGGCCGGTGCTGCGCGTGGGGTTGAGGGCGACCGAGGAGGGGATGTCCTGCCCGCCGGTGGCCGAGGTGTAGCTGTTGTCGACGATGAGGGTGAGGTTGTCGCTGCGGTTGAAGACCGCGTGCGCGATGCCGCTGGTCAGGCCGTTGTGCCAGAAGCCGCCGTCGCCCATCACCGAGATGGCGCGCTTGCCCGCCGGTGCGTTCAGCGCCGAGGCGCCCGCCGTACCCAGGCCGTAGCCCATGGTGGTGTTGCCGATGTGGAAGGGCGGCAGGATGGAGAACAGATGGCAGCCAATGTCGGCGCTGACGTGGTGCTGGCCCAGCTCGCGCTGCACCAGCGCCATGGCACTGAAGATGGGGCGCTCGGGGCAGCCGGTGCAAAAGCCGGGTGGGCGCGGTTGCACGCTCTCATTCAACGGCCGCAGCGGCTGGATGGGTGGGCGCGGCCGCGCAGGCTGCGCAGGGGCGGCGGGCGCGAGGTGGCCGTAGCGCTCAAGAAAGGCGCGGGTGCCTTTGAGCAGCGCGGCGGCGGTGTATTCACCCGCCACCGGCAGCACGTCCTTGCCGTGCAGGGCGGTGGTCGAGCCGGACTGGCGCAGCACGGTGGCCACGTTCTGCTCCAGGAAGTTGGGCTGGCCTTCTTCCACCAGCAGCACGGCCTTCTTGCCTTCGCAAAAGCGCAGCACCTCGGCGTCCACCACCGGGTAGGCCACGTTCATCACGTACAGCGGCAACTGGCCACGGCCGTAGACGTCGGCCAGGCCCAGGCGCTCCAGCGCGCGCATCAGGGTGTTGTAGCAGCCGCCCTGCACGATGATGCCCACATCGCTGGCGGACCCGGTGTTGAAGAACTCGTTCAGCCCCTGTTCTTCGATGTACCTCACCGCAGCGGGCCAGCGGCTGTTGACCTTCTCCTGTTCGTGCAGGAAGCTGGCCGGCGGCAGCACGATGCGGTTCACGTCGCGCTGCGGGTGCTCCAGCGCGTCCTTCAGCGTGAAGGCGCTGCGGCGGTTGTCGCTGGCGGTGAAGTGGCCGTGCACATGGCAGCTGCGCACGCGCATCTGCAGCATCACCGGCGTGCGGCTGGCTTCCGAGAGCTCGAAACCCTGCTTCACCATCTTCACGATGGAGGGCAGGTTGGGACGTGGGTCCAGCAGCCACATCTGCGACTTCATGGCGAAGGCGTGGCTGCGCTCCTGCATGATGGACGAGCCCTCGCCGTAGTCCTCACCCACGATCACCATGGCGCCGCCGGTGACGCCGCCCGAGGCCAGGTTGGCCAGTGCGTCGGACGCCACGTTGGTGCCCACCGTGGCCTTGAAGGTGACGGCGCCGCGCAGCGGGTAATTGACCGACGCGGCCAGCGTGGCGGCGGCCGTGGCCTCGCTGGCGCTGTTCTCGAAGCGGATGCCGTGCTCGGCCAATATGTCTTGCGCGTCGGCCAGCACGTCCATCAAATGCGAGATGGGCGAGCCCTGGTAGCCGGCCACATAGGCCACGCCCGATTCCAGCAGCGCCTTGGTCACGGCGAGGATGCCCTCGCCACGGAAGGTTTCACCCGCGCCCAGGCGCAGCTTTTGAACCTCCGTTGCGAACGATCGCTCAGCCATGGTGCTCCTTGATCCAAGCCGGTGCGGGTGTGCACTGCGGTGGACTATATTTAGAGGTCAATATATGCAAAATCATGTATTACCCTCATGTGAGCAGCTTGTGTGCCAGACGTACCATGGTCCCCAGATGAGCACCGAACCCGCCTTTGTTGACGACTACCTGGCCGCGCTGCTGGCGCAGGCCAGCCAGCTGATCTCGGCCGAATTCCACGAGGTGGTGCGGGCCCACGGCATCAGCGTGCCCGAGTGGCGCGTGCTGGCCTCGCTGGCCGGCGGCGAGGCCATCAGCATCGGCCAGTTGGCCGGCATCGCGGTGACCAAGCAGCCCACGCTCACCCGCCAGATCGACCGCATGGCCGCCAAGGGCCAGGTGGAACGCCTGCCCAACGGCGAAGGCGACCGCCGCGTGACCCTGGTGCGCATCACCCCCACCGGCGCGGCCATGGTGGCCAAGCTGATCGACCTCGCGCGCGAGCACGAGCGGCGGGTGCTGGAGCCCTTCGGCCTGAAGCGCGCGGAGACGCTGAAGAACACGTTGCGGCGGATCATTGAGTTGCACCAGGGAGCTGGTGGCGGGTCTTCAGACGAGTGACCATCGCTGACCGGCGCAACGCGGTCATTCCCGCCCCCACGCGCCGTCATTCCCGCGCAGGCGGGAATCCATGTCTTCTGGTCTTCTGGTGCGCCCGCGCCAGGCGGGCAGCCGGTGCTGGCTCATGCTGTGGCGGTCGGCGCTGCGCGCCGACTCCCTTGCGGTGCTCGCCTTCGGGGTGTGCCGCACAACTCGTTTCGCTCGCCTCGCTCGCTGCACTCAAACAAGATGCGGCAAGCATGTTCACGAAGCGCGCTGCGCGCGCCACCCCGAAGCCTGCGCTCCTCAGCGCCCCAGAAATCGCCAGCCCCGGCCGCCCGCCTGTCGCTCGACAGGCCGTGTTTGCATTCCAACCGCCGTAGACGCCACCGCCGGTTCAGCAAAGGGCTGGGCGGGCAGGTTGCGGCGCGAATGAGGGGCGGCGAGGCGCGCAGGGCCTGTGGCGGCGTGCGCAGCACGCTTCGTAGTCGACCCTGCAAAATTCATCCAGCCGCTGCGAAGCGCCTGGGCATGAACACTGAGCGCGATGGTCGTGGCCTGCTGAGTGCAGGCACGGCCGACCCCGACATCGCCAACGCGCCCACCACCAA
>WBZX01000373.1_pt1 | contig 41725 bp, 21 predicted proteins | sample 5204211 | NCBI WGS metagenome assembly WBZX01 (sample SAMN12344362, study PRJNA552823) | activated sludge metagenome | biome: Activated sludge suspended growth; feature: Nitrification reactor; material: Wastewater; isolation source: activated sludge from nitrification reactor of wastewater...
GACGGGGTCATTCCTGATACCGCTGATTGTCATGCTGGCGATTCCTTTAACGGTGTTAGGGGTCATGCCCGGGTTCTACCTGCTGAACATGATGATGGGACAATCAGTTGGTGGGTATGCTGATCCCGTGTACTTCACTGCGACAGCCATGATCGGCATGATTGCCTTGTCTGGCATCGTTACTCGTGATTCCATCATCCTGGTGGATTTCATTCATCAGTCAGTAAAACGGGGACGTCCGCTGTTTGATGCGATCATGGAAAGTCGTGTCGTCCGTTTACGGCCCATCTTACTGACAGCCAGTGCAGCTATGCTCTCCAGCTTGCCAATCACTCTTGATCCGATCTTCTCCGGCCTGGGATGGGCGCTCATCTTCGGCCTGATAGCGTCCACTATCTTTACCCTGTTTGTGATCCCGGTGACCTACTGGCTGGTGTATGCAGGTAATGAGCCCAAACAGGTGGTCATCAAATAGCCATCGAAAAGGAATATGACTATGTCGAACCTGGATAACTTGAAAGAGAAAATCAGTTCATCGCTAGCAGCAGCGGCGACCCGAGCGGCAGAACGACGTAAGGCCTATCTTCGGGATCAGGATGAATTGAAACAACGATTGGCGCGGTTCGATGCGACGGTGGAGCAATTCTGTTCCGTCTGGCGACCTCGGCTGCAATCGCTCGTGGAACAGTTTTCTGATCTGGTTGAGGTCAAGCCGGTCATTCAGCCTCACTCTCGCGAATCCACGTTTTCTTTTGCCTCAGACAAATACCGAGTCGAGTTGAAGTTCTCTGTTGGACCTGACAAAGATGTTCGACAGATGATCCTCGATTACGACCTGACAATCATTCCTGCGTTGATGAAATTTGACGGACATAAGCGACTGGAGTTGCCTCTTGATCAAGTGAATGAAGAGGTAATTGCCCAATGGCTCGATGAGCGGATTCTCGAGTTTGTCGATACCTATGTCGCACTTCAGGGGGATGACTTTTTCCTTGAGCACTTGAAGCATCAACTAGTTGGTGCATAAGTGGCACTGTCTACAGGTCAATCTGGAACATGAAATACAGTCCGTTAACCCCTCGCAAGATTGTGAAATATCAAGGAGAACGTGAATAATCATCACGCAAGTGACTGAAGACAAATGATAGGATATTTTCGGCTAACCTAAGCGCCACCCATGAGGGACTGATCATACTTGCCCTGGGCAACGTCTATGGTGTGATCGTCTTCGCGCTCTTCATTGCCATCTTGGGCGTGTTGTCGCTCATTACCGTACTCATCGATATTCTTCCGCAGTTCAAGTCGCCATCTGTACAGGTGATCACCTTCTTCAACGGTATGCCTGCGCGTTCCATTGAACGAACGATTGCGGATCGGCGGCGATGGTGACGGGCATGGGCAGATAGTTAGGAGGTATCTCTAGGACATGGCAGTTAACATCCGATGCTTCCAGAGAGATGATTTAGCAATAAACATCTCTACCTGCCTGGAGAGATACTTACGCGAGGTTAACAGCGATCTTTTGAGCGTTTGCTCTAAGTCATTGCCATCAAACATGTTCGACCGACGACAATTTCTCTCTACTCAGAGGAGAGAATGTTTTGAAGCGCGCCTCATTCGGGGAGCTAATAAATCCGCATCGAGTGGCACGTGACAAGCGGGTTCACAAGAACGCCAGGCAGAGAGTCTGGCGTTTTTTCGTAGAGTTTGGGCAGTTGTGGGTGTGATGGTCGGGTAGGTGATGAGGGGTAGAGATACATTTGCAACTCTCAAATCGGGCAGATTTGGTGCATCATTGGCCGAAATCTCTCTGGTTGGCGGGAGAGAGAGGGGACACGGGGGTTTACAACAGCTGCAAACTCTGTGCATCATTAATCCGTCTCTACTAGATCAACATCAATAAATTTCGTTTAGACCTTAGTGAAAGCGGAGTAAGTCATGCAGATAAGAATTTTAAGTATAGCTTACTGTTTGGTCGTTTGCCTATCTGCTAGCTCTGAGGTAACTGCACAGCCATCATGGCAGTGGCAGGCGTCTCAGTCGGGTCTGCTATGGTGCGTCTTCCACAACTTCAATCAAGTACTCACTCCTGAACTCACCGTTGAGATTGCATCAAGTAAACAACCGCACTCTACTGAGCCCTTCAAAGTCCGAGTTTTGAGGAATGGACAAGAAGCTTGTGCGTTCAATGCTCATCCAAGCACAGTGCTACTCCGTAAAGACATGACACTCTATGTTTCTGACTTCCACTATATGAGGTCGGGGTGCTTGGTAATTGTCTTTGATCTTGAACACTCAAAGGTGAAGTGGAAGACTGCTTTAAAAGGCATAGGGCCTGTCGCACACTCCAAATATCAGAATCATGTGAACTTCAAATTAGAGAATGATTTGCTTGTAGTCTTTGGCAAAGAGTCTCAAGGGCGTTACATCGAGTCTCTGAATGTTGAAACGGGTCAAGCAGTTTCTAATTACAAGTTGCCTAAGGAGTAAGGGGAAAGGTTCTGCCTGTAGTTACATATCGCTGATTCACACAGACGCCAGGCAGAGAGTCTGGCGTTCTTATCGGTGCGTTTCATCGTTAGACTTGGATTGAGACCGCAAATATCATCACCAATCACGCAACATAGCCGAAAACTCCATAAGTGCAACATTGGTCGGGGTACATAGTGGCTTAAAGATTCTCACCATCTGCCGCCATCAACTTCAGCTCTTTTTTAGCCATCGTTCTGTCTTGGTGCGTGCGGGCATCGATGTGATGCTGGCTACGCATGATGACAGTTAGAGGCTGTGGGGAGTATGGGAGGTGGTGGGAAATCGATTTTGCAAAGACGGTTTGGCGAGGTACTATGCAGTCCTGCCAAGTATTCCCACCGAGACCACCCATGTCCCTAACTCGTCGCGACTTCATCACAAGCACCGTGTTCACTGCCATCGGCGCACATGTCGTTACACAGACTCCTGGGCATGCGGCGATTGGACCGAATGACAGGATAACCTTGGGCTTCATTGGCGTAGGAATAATGGGTCGCGGTCACCTCTCTGGGTTTCTTGGGCAGCAAGATGTCCAAGTGATGGCTGTTTGTGATGTGGTCAAGGAGCGAAGAGTCGATGCCCAGAAGATGGTGGATTCCCGATACGCGAAGAAATCTCTGAGTGTCGGGAACAACTGCCTTGTCTTTGAAGATTTCCGCGAACTACTGGCGAAGAAAGAGATTGATGCCGTTGTTATCTCAACACCAGATCACTGGCACGCTATCCCATGCATTCTGGCGGCACGTGCTGGCAAAGACATCTATTGCGAGAAGCCTCTCACACGAACAATTGCAGAAGGTCGTCGAATTGTAGATGAAGTCGTCAAAGCTGGAAGAGTATTTCAAACTGGTAGCCAGCAACGGAGTGAGTTTGGTCATCGCTTCCGAAAAGCATCATTACTAATTCGGAATGGAGCGATTGGCCAAATCAAGACGGTACGCATCGGAGTCGGTGCACCAGCAATCCCGTGTGACCTTCCTGGGCAGCCCGTCCCGAACGGCACCAATTGGGAGATGTGGACCGGGCCAGTACAGCTACGAGAATATAACGAGATACTATGCCCCAAGGGAATCCATCGTCACTTTCCTCTATGGCGTAACTATCGGGAATATGCAGGGGGTGGTCTGGCTGACATGGGTGCCCATCACTTTGATATTGCACAATGGGCACTTGGAATGGACGCCTCTGGACCTGTGTCCATTGAACCGCCGCAAGGCAAGGAAGTAGTCGGGTTGAAGTACATCTATGCGAATGGAACAACAATGATTCATGGAGGGCCAAGTGGCTGTACATTTGAAGGCAGCGAAGGGACAATCTACGTTGACCGAGACAAATATGAGATCACTCCCAAGAAACTTGCTGAAACTGAAGTCAAAGATGATCGACAAGCAGTCTACTACTCAACCAATCACCATCGCAACTGGCTCGATTGTATTCGCAGCCGAAAACAGCCAATCTGTACTGCTGAGATAGGGCATCGATCAGCGAGCATCTGCCACTTGGGCAATATCGGCTATCAACTAAAGGAGACACTCAAGTGGAATCCTGCCACCGAGCAGTTCATCGGCAACGACAAGGCCAACAAATTGCTTGATCCAGGCTACCGAACAGAATGGAATCGACTGTAATGGCTGGCATCGTTGTGATGCTAGCTACTCATGATGACAGTTAGAGGGTGTGGTGAGTAAGGGAGGTGGTGGGGATGGAATGAGGGAAGTTGTTAGCTTAGGGGTGATGCCTTATGGCTTTGGATAAAACGCCAAAGATGAATTGGTGTATTGCAAATTCATCATGGGAACTATCCTCTGAAACACCATTGGTTTTTTCGCACCTACGGGAACGAGCATCAGAACTTTTCCAGTCCGTCGCACATCGTATCGCTGATCGAGAAAGGTATCGAAGTAGTACAGGTACGGACTGATCCAGGCAAAGTACTTGTCGGCTTTGGTTTCAGAGAAACTGATTACCTGTAGGTTGCCACGAGGTCCCTCTAGGGCAACTTGCAGCTCTACTGCATTCAATGGTTTGCCATTAAGTACTGGAATCACATCCCATTGCCCATCAACGAGAATCCATTTTCCTAGATCGCGTAGATATGCTTCGGTGACAACATGTCCAGCGCCCGACACGCGGGTTTCCATGTCAGCAGTTTTTAAGCCTACTGTCCGTGTTGGAATATCCAGCGCGGTCAATGCTGCTTTAAGCACAATGCTGAACTCGACACAGCGGAATCGTTTCCCTGTCGCTGCTTCATCTAGTATCGAGATGGCATCAGACTTTTTCGGGGTGTTATTGCCATCATGTTTCCACCGGCCATGAACCCATTGGGACACGGATTGCACTTTCTCAAGATCGCTCTTGGCATTCTTGACGAGGTCAACAATTGGATATGCCTTAATTAGCCGCTGAATGTAATCTGCTCGTGAGTCGCTAAACTGAAAATGAAGAGAGGCATCTAATTCCTGAGTATAGGTCGGCTTTAACATTGGTTCTTGTGCAGGCAGGGTGCTGGCCATTGAGACGAGAAGCAGCAGAGAGCGCATGGCGGTTCCTAAATGAAGTCATTCAAGTTGATTCGTCAGAGGAGTGCAGCCATTTGATGTAGCGTAGCTTTCTTATTCAACCAAACGGAGGCATGGCTGCAAAGAATTAGTTGTCGTGCCATCCCGCAAATCACTATTTTCATCAAATCAAACGCTCTGTCTCCTTATGCGTACTGGCATAGTGGTGATGCTTGTTATGCATGATGAAGTTAGAGGCTGTGAGGAGTAAGTGCTATCTTTCGGGCAAACAAGAAAGCGTCCATCGATCTCATCCGCCAAGGGGCACATGGCAAGCCGATGTGGGCAAAATTCAAAACCAGTCCCGAGACAGGCGTATTGACAGCGAAGAATGCAGATGAACGTGCGATTGCATTTGCCAACAACGCCTTTGTTGTTGATCCTGATCTCGTTTCCAAAAAGGTTGCCCGGAGGGTAATGAAGGTCAATGGAAAAGAAGTGATTCAAGAGGTAAAGCTAAATGGCAACTGGAAAGTGGAAGCAGGTCAAGTAGCAGGGAAAGATGGAAAACCGTACGTAGGAGACTATGATTTACTTGGCGTAGCACCCATAAAATCTCCAGCTAGCAATGTTTCTCTTGTACCAAATGATGTTATCAATGGAGATTGGAACGGTCCTTGGGTGAAGAGATACTCTGAGGCAATCAATAAACGCCTGGATAAGCCGCGAGTCTTACATGGTGCTCAAGATGCATACGGTGGTAAACCCGAGTACCGTGGTCTAACGGATGACACGGCATATGCAGTCTTTCCTGATGCAAGCACGTTCGTGATGCGTGGCAAGCCTTTTATGATCACATCGGGAGAACTGCAAAGTCCGCTAATCTCGCACCTTTTGGTAATCTCAATCACAAATTGCAGGTGGTGAAATAACTTAACGGCGTTAGTGTATTTATCTTGTTTGCCATCTCTCTTTCTCCTGGTGCGTACATGCATCGTTGTGATGCTGGCTACGCATGATGACATTTAGAGGGTGTTTGTGGATAGACCACTTCGGATGCAACTCATGGAATTTACGTTAACTCTCAAATATCTCTCACACTTTAATTATTGATGATGAGCCGTTCCAACGTCTGTCACAGTTGCGTACTTATACATAGTTGCCATGTGAGTTGATGTATGACACGCTATAAGTCTTTGACCATCCTGCTCTGCGGATTCGTCATCATTGTGCTGGGTTGCAATAAGCCTGCCGATAGCAACACATTGGCTGGCAAACCTGCTGTAGTTTACTTTACCATGCCCATATTCAAGGAGGTAGCAGAGAACGAAGAGTTCACTGGGCGTACGGAAGCGGAGCGTACTGTCGAAGTACGGGCTCGAGTTTCTGGCTATCTTGACAAGGTCAATTTCAAGGATGGGTCTGAGGTCAAGCAGGGTGAAGTGTTGTTTGAAGTCGATCCACGTCCTTACCAGGCGGAGTTTGATCGAGCGAGTGCCGCTCTTGCACAAGCTCAGGCCCAGATCGTCAGGCTCGATGCTGACTTCTCCCGCGCACAGAAATTGTTGGCCTCTAACAGCTTGAGCAAGGAAGACTACGACAAAGTTGTTAGTGATCGTGATTCGGCCTATGCTGCAGTCAAGCTTGCCAAAGCAGTACTGGATACTGCTCAACTCAATTTGAGTTTCACCAAGATCACCGCTTCACTCGCTGGTCTGGCCAGCAAACGCACTGTTGATCCTGGCAACCTCATCAAGGCTGATGATACTCTGCTGACAACGATCGTCTCGCTCGATCCCATGTACGCCAGTTTTGACATAGATGAACGAACGATGCTAAAAGTCCGCAGACAGATTCGGGAAGGCAAGCTTCAATCAGCCCGTGTTACTGAAGTTCCCATTTCGATTGGTTTACCAGACGAAGAAGGATACTCGACGCAAGGCACCATCAACTTTGTTGACAATCATGTCGATGCGAGCACTGGTACCTTGCGGGTGAGAGGGGTGTTTGCCAACCCCTCACGTCTCTACTCGCCTGGTGTATTCGTGAGGGTTCTCTTGCGAACCGGACCAACGCGCCAGGCCATGGTGGTTCCCGACGAGGCGATCGGTACAGACCAAGGCCAGAAGTACGTCTACACTGCCAATGAAAAGAACGTGATTCAGTATCGCAAGGTGACGACAGGTACGCTTGCTCCGGGCGGCTTGCGGGTCATTGAAGAAGGCCTCTCCACATCCGACAGAGTCATTGTCACAGGGTTGCAACGTATTCGCCAGGGTGCAACGGTTGATCCCAAGCCCGTTGAAATCCTGAAGACGCTCGGACTGAAGAATGGCCCGACTGGAACTACTACCTCCCCCACTGTTCCTGAAAAGAAGAGTCCACCTGCAAAATAGTCCCGCGTTGAGATGTTGATGGTCAACCTGAACGCTGAGGATGTTTGATGTTTGCCCGCTTCTTTATTGATCGTCCGATCTTCGCAGCGGTGCTGTCGATTGTCATTACGCTGGCTGGTCTGCTGTCCGTCTTTCAACTGCCCATTGCCATGTTCCCGTCGGTCACGCCTCCTCTGGTGCAGGTGGATTGTCGGTATCCTGGTGCCAGTGCCAAGGTTGTTGCAGAAACTATTGCTGCCCCTATCGAACAGCAGGTAAACGGTGTCGAAGGCATGATGTACATGTCTTCCCAATCAACTAATGATGGTGGGTACAACCTGGCTGTCACCTTTCGACCTGGTGTTGATCTCAACATGGCCCAGGTGCTGGTGCAGAACCGGGTAGCCCAGGCGATACCACTTCTCCCTGAAGTGATCAAGCAGGCAGGCGTGACTACACGCAAGCGTTCGCCGGACATTCTTCTCTCTGTGAATCTGAACTCCCCGGGTGGCGAGTTCGATCAACTCTACCTCAGCAACTATGCACTTACCCGGGTTCGTGAAGAACTGGCCAGGCTTCCCGGTGTCAGCGATGTACTCATCACCGGTCAGCGTGACTACAGTATGCGTATCTGGCTCGACCCCAACAAGCTGAGTACCAGACAACTGACATCTGGCGATGTCATCAATGCGGTTCGTGAGCAGAATTTCGAGATCGCTTCGGGACAAGTGGGACAGCCACCGGTTCCAAGCGGACAGTTACTACAGGTGCCATTGAACACGATGAGCCGGTTACGTTCTCCGGATCAGTTCGCCGAGATCGTAGTCAAACGAACAAGCGATGGCCGATTGGTGCGACTGAAAGATGTTGCCCGGGTCGTTCTCGGATCAAAGAGTGAAGATGTAACCGCCCGGCTTGATGGACGCAGTTCAGTAGGCTTGCCTATCTTTCAACTACCCGATGCCAACGCTCTGGATGTAGCGGATGCTGTCTCGGAAAAGATGACCGAACTTGCCAAAGACTTCCCTCCAGGCATGCGTTGGGACATTGCGTACGATACGACACCCTTCATTCGTGAATCGATCAAGGAAGTCTTCAAAACATTGCGAGATGCCATTCTGCTGGTAGCCATCGTGGTGTTGATCTTCCTTCAAAACTGGCGTTCCGCCATGATCCCGCTGGCTGCGGTACCGGTTGCCATCATCGGCACCTTTGCAGCGATGGCTGTCGCTGGCTTCAGCTTGAACAATCTGACACTGTTCGGACTGGTACTGGCTATCGGCATTGTCGTCGATGATGCTATTGTGGTGGTGGAAGCCGTTGAACATCATATCGAGAATGGCTTGTCTCCACGCCAAGCGACCATTCAAGCCATGCAGGAAGTATCCGGCCCTGTGCTGGCTGTAGGCCTGGTGCTGGCTTCCGTCTTTCTGCCTTGTACGTTCCTGACAGGCATCACCGGGGCGTTCTTCAGACAGTTTGCCCTGACGATTGCGGTTTCGACTGCTATCTCCACGTTCAACTCACTGACACTCTCGCCAGCACTCGCTGCGATTTTGCTTAAGCCCAAAGGTCAGGGACGAGCTACGGTACTTCCCTGGCCAGTGCTGGGGCTCATCGGCGGATGGATTGGCTATGAAGTGCTACCGGTGCATGTGCAACATTGGCTCGATCAATGGGGTTCGTATCTACCTGCTTCCATACTTCCATTGGCTACGCAATATCTCCCCTGGATCAGTTGTGCCGTGGGTGCGATCCTGCTCATGGCTCTCACATTCCCCATCAACTTTTTGCTGAGGCTGTTTTTCAAACTATTCAACACCGCATTCCGCTGGGCCACGGCGGGGTATCTGCTTACCATCCGTGGACTGCTTCGCATTGCCATTCTAGTCTTACTCGTTTACGTCGGCTTGCTCGCCCTGACCTACTGGAGCTTCAGACAACTGCCGACAGGGTTTATCCCCTCGCAGGATATGGGCTACCTGATGATCAATACGCAGCTTCCCGATGCTGCATCCACGGAACGTACCACCGCAGCGATGCGAAAGCTGGAAAAGATTGTGATGGAGACCAAGGGCGTCAAGCATGTGCTGACCGTCTCTGGGCAATCACTTCTTTTGAGTGCGTTTGGATCAAACTATGGTTCCCAGTTTGTGCTATTGGACGACTATGATCAACGACGTGATCCTAAACTTCATAGCGATTGCCAACGAATTACGTCGTCGTTTTGCGATTGAAGTACCCGAAGCGACACCAGCGGTATTTGGGCCACCACCACTGCGTGGTTTAGGACGGGCTGGCGGGTTCAAGCTGCTGGTCGAAGACCGTGCCGATATTGGGCTCAATCCGTTGCAGATCGTTGGTGATGAACTGGTACTGCAAGGGAACAAGACCGGATCGCTCGTGGGTTTGTTCAACATCTTCCGGGCCAACAGTCCTCAGCTCTTTGTTGATGTGGATCGAGTCGTTTGCCGTATGCTCGGAATACCTATGCGATCGGTGTTCGACACCATGCAGGTTTACCTCGGTTCGCTTTATGTCAACGATTTCAACATGCTGGGACGAACCTGGCAGGTCATCGTCCAGGCTGATGCCCGCTTTCGCAACGAGATTGAAGATGTCAAACGGCTTCAAGTGAGAACAGCTAACGGCAAGATGGTGCCACTGGGTACGCTAGCGACCGTAAAGGAGAACAATGGCCCACTCATCATCACTCGCTTCAATATGTACCCGGCTGCAGGCATCAATGGCAGTGCTGCTCCAGGGGTCAGTTCGGGCACCGCTATCCAGATCATGCAGGATCTCTGCGACAAGGTCCTGCCACCCGGTATGAAGTACGAGTGGACTGAACTAGCATATCTGGAACTCGAAGCTGGCAACACCACCCTGCTCGTCTTTGGTATCGCGGTGGCAATGGTCTTCCTCGTCCTGGCTGCCCAGTATGAAAGCTGGTCGATGCCTCTGGCTGTGATCCTGGTCGTGCCAATGTGCCTGCTCAGTGCTGTTGGTGGCGTGGCAATGGCCAAGCATGACATTAACATCATCACTCAAGTCGGGTTCGTGGTGCTTGTCGGCCTCGCCAGCAAGAATGCCATTTTGATCATCGAGTTCGCCAAGAAGCAGCGGGAAGCAGGCCTGAGTGCCCGTGATGCAGCCCTTGCTGCTTGCAAATTGCGTTTGCGGCCGATCATCATGACATCGGTTGCCTTCATCCTGGGTGCACTACCCATGGTGCTGGCCCGGGGAGCAGGCGCTGAGATGCGAAGCATGCTCGGTACTGCGGTATTCAGTGGAATGATCGGAGTTACCTTCTTTGGCATTCTCCTGACGCCCATCTTCTTCGTTACTGTCGATCAGGCTGGCGTTTGGACCTTTGCCCAATTTCCCTGGTTACGACGATTGAGTAGAAGCATCCTGTGGATGACTTCGTTTGGATTTGTTCGATCATTCATTGCTATGTCCAAACGGCTATCCAACCGACGTAGCAAGCAACCACCCGTGACATAACACGACACCTTCAGGATTCCGAGATGTTTTCACGGTTCTTCATAGATCGACCCATCTTTGCAGCAGTGCTGTCGATCATCCTCGTGTTTGGCGGTTTCATCGCATTGATGAATCTCTCCGTTGCCCAGTATCCCAACATCACTCCCCCAACAATCGAAGTTTCTGCTGTCTTCCCCGGTGCCAATGCCCAGGTACTGGCTGATTCCGTAGCTGCCCCGATTGAACAGCAAATCAATGGGGTGGAAGGCATGCTCTATATGTCTTCCCAGTGTACCAATGATGGCGTTTACACACTGACGGTCACCTTTCAACTGGGCGTTGACCTGAACATGGCTCAGGTGCTAGTGCAGAATCGCGAAGCCCAGGCCGAGCCGGTGCTGCCTGACCTGGTCAAACGCAAGGGCGTGACGGTTCGTAAGAAGTCGCCCAGCATGTTGATGATCGTCAATCTCTTTTCACCCAAGGGAACTCGCGACAACCTCTACCTCAGCAATTATGCCACCATCCAGATTCGTGATGAACTGTCCCGACTGGCAGGTGTAGGCGATATCACCTACCTGGGCCAGCGCGATTACAGCATGCGTGTCTGGCTGGACCCGGAGAAGATGGCTTCCATAAGCCTTTCATCGGATGATGTGGTCAAAGCTATTGAAGAACAAAACGTACAGGTGGCAGCAGGACAGATTGGGCAACCTCCGGTTCCACAGGGGCAGGTGTTCCAGTTTGCCATGACCACCCTGGGGCGGTTGTCGAGTAAGGAACAGTTTGAGTCTATCATTATCAAAAACGGTACCGACGGCCGTGTTGTCTACCTTCGTGATGTGGCACGAATCGAACTGGGAGCACAGTCGTACGATCAGGTCTGTACGATGGATCGCAAGCCATCTGTAGCTCTTTCTATCTATCAACTACCTGGCTCGAACGCTCTAGCCACTGCTGCTGCTGTGCGGGCAAAGATGGAAGAACTGAAGCTTCAGTTTCCAGACGATCTTGATTATGCCATCGTCTACGACACGACCCCGTTCATTTCCGAATCGATTCTGGAAGTCTTTAAGACCCTGGGCTTGGCTATCGTACTAGTCGCCTTTGTTGTCATCCTGTTTCTGCAAAACTGGCGTTCAGCCATCATACCCTTGCTCGCGGTACCTGTGGCAATCATTGGTACCTTCGCAGTCATGTTTGCCTTCGGCTACAGTTTGAACAACCTGACACTCTTTGGGCTCGTGCTTGCTATCGGCATCGTGGTCGATGATGCCATCGTTGTCGTCGAGGCTGTTGAGCACCATATCGAACATGGGTTATCACCCCGCGATGCCACCATCAAAGCAATGAACGAAGTGGCTGGGCCAGTGGTGGCAGTGGGACTTGTGCTTGCTGCAGTCTTTGTTCCATGTGCCTTCATTAGTGGTATCATGGGACAGTTCTTCAGACAGTTTGCTCTCACCATTGCTGTTTCGACGGTGCTTTCTGCGTTCAATTCACTGACACTCTCCCCTGCCCTTTCCGCACTGCTACTCAAGCCCAAGCAGGATCGCCAACTGGAAGTGATGCCGTGGTGGCTCTATGGAATGATCGGCGCGGGTGTTTGCTGGTATTATCTCACCCACTGGGCGATGCTGGGTGTCAACTGGTTTGATCATGCGATTATGCCCATCCCGGCTGAGTTCAAGCAACATTCCACAATAATTGTGAATGTGGCTGTGACCATACTCGGTGGACTCGTGTTTATCATGCTGACGCGAGTGCTCGACATCGCGCTAGGCACTCTCTTTTCATGGTTCAACATGGGTTTCAACTATCTGACACTTGGCTATGTTGGCATCGTGTCAGGCATGCTGCGTGTCTCTGTGATCGTGATTGTGGTGTACTTCGGTCTGTTGGCTCTCACCTGGTACGCCTTCGAGAAGACCCCGACAGGGTTCATTCCAACCCAGGATAAAGGGTATCTGCTACTCAATGTTCAGCTACCCGATTCGTCGTCAATTGAACGAACGAATACGGTGATCCAGAGAATTGAACAACTCGTTGGTGAAACACAAGGTGTCAGTCACACGGTCGCTATCGCCGGGCAATCGTTGTTGATCAATGCCAATGCCCCCAACTTCGGCTCGATGTTCATCATGCTTGATGAGTTCGAGAAACGCCACGCACCAGGCCTTTCAGCTGATGCGATAGCAGCCAAACTCGAAGTGACGCTCCGTGACGAAGTCAACGATGGCATCATCAGTATCCTGGGAGCACCTCCGGTGGAAGGGCTGGGAACAGCAGGCGGATTCAAGACGGTGATTGAGGACCGGAATAACTCGGGAATTCGCGAACTGCAGAAGGTGGCGGATCAGGTGATTGCCACCGCCAATGATACGAAGGGACTGCAAGGACTCTTCACCAGCTTCCGGGCTGATACTCCCTGGTTGCAGTTGAACATCGACCGAAGCCTTGCGAAAACCCTGGGTGTCTCGCTTAATGAAGTGTTTGGTACACTACAAACGTATCTGGGCTCGCTCTACGTCAATGATTTCAATCGCTTCGGCAGAACCTGGCAGGTGAATGTTCAAGCTGATTCGATCTTCCGCAAGAAAGTCGAAGACCTCAAACAGCTCAAAGTGAAGAACGATCGAGGCAACATGGTGCCCCTCGCCAGCATGATCAGCTTTCAGGAGATCAGTGGGCCTGTCATGTTACTGCGGTACAACATGTACCCCGCTGCCCCGGTGCGTGGTTCACCCTCGCCAGGTACCAGTTCCGGTCAGTCGCTGGAACTGATGGATGATGTGATGGCCAAGACGCTGCCGCCTTCGATGCGTGCCGAGTGGACGGAACTCGCTCTGTTACAACGCCTGACAGGTAATACCGCCATCTTTGCCTTTATTCTGGCGGTGATCCTGGTCTTCCTCGTGCTGGCTGCTCAGTACGAAAGCTGGTCACTCCCATTGGCGGTGATTCTAGTAGTGCCGATGTGTCTGCTCAGTTCGTTGATCGGTGTCATCATGGCACGGATGGATGTCAATATCTTCACGCAGATCGGGTTCGTGGTGCTAGTCGGTCTGGCCTGTAAGAACGCCATCCTCATCGTCGAGTTCGCTAAAGTTCGCCGAGATGCTGGTGGTGATGTTCGGGAGGCGATCCTGGAAGCCTGCAAGATTCGCTTAAGGCCAATCATTATGACTTCATTGGCGTTTATTCTTGGCGTGGTACCTTTGGTGCTCTCCACCGGTGCAGGTGCAGAAATGCGTCGCACGCTAGGTACCGCGGTCTTCGCTGGCATGCTGGGTGTAACAATCTTTGGTATCTTCCTGACACCGGTGTTCTTCTACCAGATTCACTTAATTACCAGCAGATTGATTAAACAGAGCAAGCAATAGTGGTTACTCTCGTTCAGCCAAGACACTTACGGTTTCATCGGTGTCCACTTCAATATGAATGACATGTGGGCGACAACAAATGGGGCAGTCCTCGACATACTCTTGGTTTAAACCTTCCGAAAGTTCGATGGACCCTGACCACAAGTCTCTTCCGAATCCTGAGATTTGTAAGCTAGGGTTTAGGGTTCGACCCCCTCGCCTCCACTCAAAAACCTCTGCACTTGCAGAGGTTATTGCATTTGTGGATTGGAAAGCTATTGGGGAGCAAACAACTGATCTGCTGCGGGCAGTTGTTTGGGCCATTCGCCTCGCAGTTTCACATTGCGTACGCGGACATTGGTTTCGTCGGCATAGTGAAACAGACCGATGTGGCGGGTGTTGCCTTGGTTTAGTTGTCGCTTGGCGATTTCTTTACCGTTGAGTAGCAGTGTCACGGTATCGCCCTTAAAGGTTAGAACCATGCTGTTCCAGGCAGAGGGTTTGAGCGGAAGAGGACCACTCCCCCGGCGAGTCTCAGGTTCAACATTGGCATTGTCTGGCTTAGGCTGGCCACGATCTGGTGCTGCATTCGTAAGCCAATGGACTTTCACGTCCTGCTTGTCGAGCAGGAACACCAGTCGATCTAGAGCAGGATGAACCTGGGTTTTGCCTGGTTCGTAGTAGAACTCATACTCCAATTGGCCATCTTCCATCATGGGACGATGATAGCGAAGCACACTTTCACTCTTTCGCCCCAGCGTTTTCTTGCTGACAGTACCAACAATCTCTTCACCTTTCTTCTCCCACCCCAGGTTTTCAGTAGTCTGTTGCTGGTAGTACCTGCCCCCGCCATCATTATTTCGCTTGATGATGATTTCGCCGAAGTAGGATGGCACCCAATCCTGAAGAGACTTGCTCTTCGAGAGTTCGACTTCGTTGGGGATCTCCGGCAGACCGGTGATCTTGAGATGACGAATGCCGCCAAGGTGACCGGCACGGCAAGCGATAGCCAACCAGGGATCAGCATCAGTCGACAAGCGTTTCTCGAATACCTTGCGATCATTCAGGTAGGTTGTCATGTTGCCTTGCTTGACACTCAATTTGAACCGGTACCATTTGTCCAGTTTGTCGAGCTTGGGAACAAAGTTGTTCTCTCGTTCTTGATCTCCAAACTGGTAAAGTGTGTACTTTTTCAGATCGTCTTGTGGCTCCAGCCTCTGGCCTGCATACTGGATAAGCGATTTGTTGAATCGTTCGAAAGGCAACTCGCACTCTACCGTAAAATCGCCTCGCAGCGGCGAACGGAAGAAGAGCAGATCGTCATCATGTGAGGAAGTGTGCAGAATGGATGAGTCTTGCTGGAGCCATTGTGATGCAGGTTTACTTGCTGCCAGCGATCCAGCAGTAACATGGCTGGCTGGTGCCCAATGTGCCAAGGTACGCGCAGAGATACTTTTGCTATTGGGCGCCTGTCTTTGCTGAGATACTCCACGAACATGCAGGAGTGCGTTCGCCCAGTCTGCTTGATCCGCAAAGCCTATGTTCTCTGTGATAAGGTTAACATATTGCTGTACCAACAGGTCCAGAAGCTTATCAGTCTGGACACGTGCTACAGGGCTATCCAGCATGGCACGGATGGCAATCAATTCCGGCCAGCGTTCACGAGTGGGTACTCGATCATCAATGACAGCAATGGCTTTCTCTACAACTTCTGCTTCTTTGTCGATATCCTGGCCTAGCGCGAGTTTGATGATCAACCGGAAAGCGTTGATACAGCGACGGTCGTAGTCGTTCTTGCCGGACAACTTATCGACTTGTTCCAGTAAACTGTTCAACTGGTTCTGACCCTTGGCGGCCTCAACCAGTACGAGCGCTGGGCAGACCCATTCCCCGTAGGTGGTTTCCTGTGCCGAAGGTGCCTGTAGGCTGGCAAACCCCGCATACAGTCGAACCTTCACAGATCCGGATTCCGGAAGTACCCAGGAACGGAGGAGTGCCAGATATGCAGCAGGTGACAGTGGCTTTGCCCTCTGCAACAGCGATTCGATGGAGTTCTCCATGATGCCTTCGTTCATCAACGCTGCATGGAGCTGAGCCACTTCAGGTGAACGTGATGGCTCTTCGATCAGGTTCTCTGGTGGTGGGGTAGTTTTCCACCCCCCCTGCAACATGACTTTTCGCACTTCGACTCGGCTCGACTGTTTCCAGTGGAACAAGCCGAACCGGGTGCCTGCTTCAATTTCGTGCTTACGTTGATAAATGGGTTGATCGTTCAGTACCAGATGAACCTGCTCGCCTTCGAGTCGCAGTTGCAGTTTATTCCATTCACCGGACTTCAAAGGCAACTTGCCTGGAGTGCTGACTTTCGGATCAGTGATGCCTGCCAACAGAGATTCCTTACCATTGTTCAGTTGTTCATCCAGCCAGACAAGCTTTACACCTTCTGGCTGCATCACGAAGGCAATGCGCCCCAGGCTCGGATGGACTTCATACTTTTGAGCGGGATCGTAGTAGAATTCATAGTGGATACTGTCTCCTGGTTGCAATGGACGCTGATAGAGGATTTGTGAAGGATCAGCAGCGTTACCAGGCGTTTCCAGTTGTCTGCCTAGAAGCACACCATCGTTCGTGATCCAATCGTAAGCGTCCTTGCCTGACTTCTTTTTGACAGCAGTGACAGCATATTCTTCATCAATCCATTGCTGGGTTTCGGTACCGATGCTGAGTCGGGGTGGCTGGGTGTCGTTGAACAAGCTGGGCATCCAACCATCCATGCGGTCTTTCTGAAGCAGAGAAATCTGTTGAGGCACGCTGGGTTGGCCGGTCAGCTTCAACTGGCGAAACGCACCAGAAGAGTAATAGGCTTGCAAACTGAGCCAGGGGCTGGTGCCAGCGGGATTTTTCTCCTCATGGAAGAGTCGCCCATTCAGAAAGAGGCGAACCGATTGCGGACGGACTTCAAGTTTGAAGGGATAGAACCCCTCGCCTTGTGAGAAAATACCAGGGATGACTTTGATATCAGTACGATTGACACCCGATGCTGCCGATTGCTGATGTGTTCCGCGAAGTGTCCATTCGAGACCAGCATAGCCCAGGGTGGGGGTGTTGGAGCCCAGGAACACTTCGCCAGTGAAATCAAAACTGCCGACCAAAGGTCTATCAAGGAAGAGTGAACTGTTTTTGTTGCCTTCATGAGCAATCATGCCATCGTGTACTATCCAAGTGGATGTCTCGCCTGATGAATCGGGGACGGCAAATGATGTAGTTGTCTGCCAATGCTTGAGACCCAGTTCAATCTTCGGCAAGACCAGCTTGCCCGAGGTCTTGAGTGTCTGCAATTGGCGTTCAAGCAACTGAAGGCGTACGGCATGTTGGCCATGTTGCAGGCGTTCATGCATCAATGGAAGGAGAGAACGTGCCACCTGATGCAATGCTGGTTGCTTCAGCAGAGTATGCAGTAGCACGATTTCGGGAACGTGATCCCGTTGGTTTTGCTGCTGATAGATGTTCTCTCCCAGCTTGGGGCGCTGCTTCTTCGCTTCCACCAGGTACTGCTGCAAGGTGGCTGGTACAGTTGGATCCTGTTTGATGACACGAATAAGCAGTGCCAGAGGTTCGGCTAGTTCCACCTTTTCTTTTACCGCGAGATCTGTTGCTTGCAGTAGTTCATCCAGCTTGCCCGTAGCCTGGGCTGCTTCAATCAACAGCCAGGGCGTACAGAACAGGCCATCTGGAAGTGATTGTGGCTCCCGATACGCAACGGGTGCATCAGTAAATGGGGTGTAGCAGGCATACCAACGAATCGATTTGCGTGTGGCAGTCGGAAAGCTCCAGGTCTTTAGCAACTCGTATCGCTCAGCAGGAGACTTGGTTGCAAGGTACTTCGATAGGCTGATGATGCTGGTTCCAAACTCGGGGTCATCACCGTAGTAGTAACGTGATTTCTTATTCGCGAGATCGACATACTGGCCGAGGAGATCCAGTGCATCTGTAGGCATGTCAGCTTCAGCAAACAGCCTGGCAGCCTGGATGAAGAACCCACGACGCTGATAGCTCCATGAATCGGCATCCTGGTTCCGTCCACCCTTCTCAGCAATCTTGAGATATTCCTGGATGCCTTTCTTGATCTTCTGCTGGTCCTTGCCATGACTGAGATAGTGTTTGACGAGGAACATCTGCATGGAGGCTGCTGGTTCTGTGGCTCCGTTGTTGGCTTGCTGGATGAAACTTTGCAATGCTGCTTCAATGACTTGCAGCGCCTGCTCCTCCAGCACTTTGACTTTCAGGCAGGGGAAGGCAGCATGGCAGGCAAGATCGGACGTGTTCTGCAAGGTATCCTTGGCAAGCTTTTCCTTGAACCAGGTGAGGGCTACATTGCCTTCAGGCTTTAGGCTGGCTGCAGCCAGTTGAGCGCGTATCACGTAGCAATTCACCTGGGCGAGCGGTTGCTTTTGTCGTTCGTCAAGCAGTTTGAGGAGAGCATCCACTTGGTTGGCTTTCACAGCCCATTGTGCCAGCAGCAGGGAAACACTTTGGACGTTCTCAATGCCCTGCTGAGTATACGACGTGTTGCGGTTGGAATACGAATAGGGGCTGACTGGTTGGGTGTACAGGAAGACCTCGGTCGGTCGGCCGTTCGGCAGCACTGCTTCGCGCAACAGGCGATAGATGGTTGCTGGGGGTACTTGATGCTGGCTCCAAAGCAGGCATAGTCGTGGCAATTCCGCTTCAAGATTGAGCGCGGAGGGAGTCTGCTCATCTATCACCATGCCACTGGAGGTCATGATTCGTCTGGATCTGGTGTTCATGCTGATGTCGGTCAATTGAACGGGCGGACCTGATTTGATGGCCTGCTCGACCGCCTGGACGGAGAGATCAAGCATCCCTTCCTCAGCAGCAAGCCTTGCCAGGCTGAATGCCTTCAGTGCCTGTTCGGTTGTGACGACATCAATGCGGCTGGCGGTGCTTCCCGGTCTACCAGGAGAGACCACTCTTCCTTGTAAACCGGGCGCAGACTTCATTGGGACAGCTGCTGTTGCTGCCAGTGGCTGGAGACTTGGTCCAGGTCGCACCACTGATGTTGCGGGTATAGCAACACCCGTAGCAGTCGCTGCAGTTGGGCGTTGCGCTTGCTTGCCTGACTTACTAGGAGCAAAGATCAGCTTGAGTATTTCCCGGTAGCGCTCCTCAGCAGCAGCCTTGTTGCCAGCTTTAAGTTCGAATTGGCTCCATTCCTTGAGGATGGCTAACAAGTGTTCTTCGCTTTTCATCCGTCTGGCGATGGCGAGGGCTTTCTCTGCGAGTACTGCACCCTGCGGCCGCAAATTGGGGTGTACCAATGCCGCACGAGCAGCCAGCCAAACGACAATCTGCTTGCTGGCTTCTGAACGCTGACGGGCATTGGGAGCCACACCCGCAGAAAGCGTTTCCAGAGGATGGGCTTCCACGAATTTGATCAAACGGTTGACTGATTCCACCGCAACATCGGAAGCAGGCTGATCTGCCTTGGTACGACTCAATTCAAAGATCACCTCCAGAACAGCAACCGAATAGTCATCCGGGTATTCCTTTCGAAGCTGGCTCAGTCGGGTACGGATCGCTTCACCCTTATCTTCCTGGCTGATCTTGTCCAGTATCAGCGAATACACACTGGAGATGGAAGACTTCTCAAGATCCTTGACATTAGCGAGGATGATGGGGTCAATGGCATTCGGCTTCACATTGCCAGACAGATTGGTTTTGGAATCCAGTGTTGGGGTGAGTAACTCCATGAGAGCAGCCTGGATGCCCTCTTCATCAAGGGTGCTCAGTGCATGGTTCAGCCCCATCTCGATCTGGCTACGGAAGTTGCCACCATAGTATCGTCGGACGCTCTCCAGTTTCTGTGGGTCGGAAAGCATGTCGGAGTAGAGCTTGGCTGCGTCGACAGTAAATCCCATGCTGGCCAGTTGGGTTGCAGCCTGACTGAGTTGCTGCATCCGCTGATAGTCTCGATATTCACTGTCATATGGTGAATTATTGTTTTCGCTCTTGGCAGCTCTCATCAGCAAGGTTCGGGCTTCGTTCTTGCGACCCACTTCAATAAAGAGCTTGGCGAGCCTTGGTTCTACATCGAGTTCTGGGGAGTAACCCCAATTCTCAATGGATTGTCCTTTGGAGCTTTGATAGAGCATAATAGCCAGATTGTGTGTACTGGCTTGTTGTTCCATTTCCTGTGCCAACGTGCGTTTGACGGAAACCGGCAGCTCGTCTTCTTTATTATCTATCAGCATCTTGATGATCTTCGCAGCTTCATCGCTTTGGCCAAGCCTTGCCAGAAGAGCAGCTTTTGCGACATATCCACCCAGCCATTTCGGCTGAGCTGCTATGCTCTCGTCAATCTTCTTGCCCAACTCGTCGAGCCTGCTTTGTTTGTTACCCATGTCCAGACAGCGACTCAAATAGGTGATCAGTCGACCATCCTGGTAGTACGATATTACTTGAGAGACGTTGCCCCAGGGATCACGCAGGGGAACACCCTTCTCGGGTAACAAACCTTCCAGCACGTAGTCGAAGATTTCTGGCAATGCCCAGACTTGTTCATCGTAAAGATTCGAGATGAGATTCTGACGCTGATCCTTGAACGCCACCCAGGCTCTCTTGAAGAGCCTCAGCCCGGCGTCGCGAGTCTTTTCGTTCTGCAGTTGCTGCGTGAGAAGATTGCTGATGACGTAGGGCTGTCCAAGCGCTTTCAGATCAACTTCTTCAATGAACTTGATCAGCTTTTCACCTTCGTTAGCCTGGTTAAAGATCTGTTCGACCTCCCAGTAACGATTGGCAAAGAGTTGTGGATCTTTCTTGAAGACCTGGAGATACTCTTCGCAGCATCGCTTAAAGTCGCCCATTTCACGGTAGAGTTGGGCAACCTGCATGCGAAGCTGGGTATCTTCGGGTCTGAGCTTAGCCAGCTTTTCGACAGCATCGCGAACTTTCTCTTTTGCCCCAGCTGCCTGGTAGTACTCGATAAGCGTACGCCAGAGTGCCACTGAATTGGGAGCAGATTTCAGTTGTGACTCAGAACGAGCAATCAGTTCATTGAGCTTGCCTGAACGGGAGAGCACTTGAACAGCCATTGCCCGGGCACTGCGCATTTCCTCATCGCCCTGCACGTAGTAATTCATTCGGGTGGGGGGAGGAGTCTTGCGAAGCAGTTGGTAGGCAATCTGCAGCGAAACCTCATTCTTGCCTTGCGAAGCAAATTGCTGCATGAGACTAGTTAGCGCATTGGTCTTGTTACCTGCCTGTCGGCGGGCACGGGCGAGTACTGCTTCCGCCAGGTCGTGCATCGCCAGGGCCTGCATGGTCTTGGCCAGGCGGGCTTGAGCGTCAGCATCCAGGCGCAGACCAAAGAGCCGCTGTGCTGCAAGCCGGGCGCGATCGAGATTGCCCAGCCGCTGAGCTACGGAGAGAGCCAACTCTTCCTTGCGTGTCGTCGTCTGCTGATCGAGCGGAACAACATTCTCAATCGAAGTCATGGCATCTTCGAAATTCATCATGCGGATGTTCATGTCAGCCAGATCGAGTTGCAACTCGGCGCTGCCCGGCTCTAATTGACAGACCGCTGTCAAATGCTGCAGAGCCAGAGGCTTATCACCCATCCACCAGGCCATCGCACTGAGCGCCATTTGATAGACTGCTTTGTCACTGACGGGGGCATTCGTTTGCGCCTTATTCAGATGGGTGACAAGATCACTGACAAGGTCAGCATCCTTGTAGGCTTCAAAGGCATTGCGCAGCACATTGATCGAATCAAAGTCGAGCAGGCTATTGGCTTCAGGGTATTCAAGGTTGATGTAGTTGCGGGTATTGGGCTTGCCGGTCATGATCTGGAAGTTCATGCCACCACGACCAGCATTGGCTGTTCGCTGCCTGGTCGAAGTTGTTGGTTTCTCTCGTCGCTCAATACACCAGGTTTGGAGTTGGTAATCGATGATGCCAGGGAACTTGGAGATATCCTTGCTCTCAACTAACTTGACCATCGAACTCACCAATGCATTGCTCAGCAACCCGGCATACATCTGGCCGCGTGTCGGCATCTTGCGGAGGGTATCAGCTGTCTGAAAGACCACCGGCAAATCGCTTCGGGAGGCAGCTATCGAGAGTAACTGCTGCAATTCCTCTGGCTTGCTGGCTGACTTCCTGAGTGATTGATATATCTCATCACTTTCCTTATCACGCTTGGCCAGGTCCATATCGGCCAGCAAGGTAGTTAAATGCGAACTGGCATAACTAGGCTGAGTCCTGGCTAATTGCCTGTAGGCTGCAACTGCTTTGTCCAAGTCTGCCGCTTTGGGTGGGGTCCGCTTCCCCGTACCCTGGTTGCGTCGGTTGAATTCGTTCTGGCGGCGCTCGTTGTACTTCTGCAGCGATGTCCAGAGTGCATTAGGCGACTGCAGACGAGCCAATTGTTCAGATGCTTCCAGCCGGTCCTTTTCATCAGATCGGAATGTGGTGAGGTGGAACCAATCCCACAGGGGTTGTGGCTCGGGAACGGTTTGCTTCACTGCAGCATCAAAAGCCGTTCGATAGGCTTTAACGAAGGCATCTTCCTGACTGTTCTTCTTCGCCATCTGAAACATCCACGCAAGTGAGGCAATGCGTGCTGAACCATAGTCAGAAGGAGTCCACTGCCGAGGGTTCATGCCTCCGTAGTATTCACGTGAGATCAACCCGGTTGCGTACTGGACTTGGGAGTAAGAGTAATACCTGGTTTGTGGAGGGATCATGCCTCGGCGCTGAACAGGTGTATTCGATGACTTGTTGAGCTTAGCCTGTGCAGCACTGGCGGCCATGCTGAGTTCATCATCGTTGTTCTTGAGAGCCAGCAGCGAACGGAACCGTGCTTCTGCCTCAGCAGGACGTTTCAGGTTCACCAACGCAACGCCTTCACGATATAGAGCTTCCCAAGTGGCCGAACCTTCCCGACGCACTTTACCCAGCACTTCCAGCGCTACTTCAGGCTTCTCGTTCTGGATGAGTCGATCGACGGAGGTCAAGATTTTGATCTGATCCTGTTCAGCCAGAGCAAGCCGAGCATAGATAGACTGTGCCTCTTCGCTCTGTCCAAGCCGATCAAGCACACGTGCCAGCTTTTCATCAATGTCTTTGACACTCGCCGTTTGCGACAGTTGGCGCAAGTATTTGAGGGCTGCGTTGTCGTCGTTCTCCGATTCGGCCAGTGTTGCCAATTGTTGGAGAACAACTGCATCGCGTGGGTTAGTGCTGAGGAGCGATTCCAGCTCACGACGAGCTGCTCCGAAATCACCCGCTGATTGATGCGCCTGGGCAACACAGAAAGTGAAGTCACGCTGACGTCCGGGCTCACGACGTTCACGTTCCAGGCGTTCGAGGAGCTTGTCGAACTGATTGGTCTGCAGGTACAGATCACTCAATCGGGTGACGATACTATTGCGGGCTTCGACATCATTGGCCTTGGTGAAGGCACGCCAATAGAGTTCGATAGCTTCCCCAGTGCGGAACCTCTCACTCAATGCTCCTGCAAGATTGTTGATAACATTCGGTTCGCCCGGGTTGGCACGAACTGCTCGACGAAGTGCTTCCAGTCCTTCTTCTTCGTTGCCAAGCTGGAAGCAGAGATCAGCGTAGAACTTGTGGTGTTCTGCATTGCCCGGTGCAGCGGCTAGCAGATCCTTGCCCGCAGTTAGGGCAGGCTCACGTCGGCCCAGTCGGGATTCGAGCTTGGCCACATTGATGAGGTACTCTGGCTTGTTTTTGCGATCAAGCGAAGCGAGTTGCCGATAGGATTCGGCAGCATCGAGCATGTTGCCTGCCGTTTCCTGCAGGCGAGCCAGGGTAGCGAGATAGAGCACTTGCTTGCTGGCCAGTTTCACCGCCTGCTGGGCTGCCTTCATCGCTTCAGGCATATCTCGCAATGCTTCGCGGTATCGAGACAACTCGTACCACTTCTCAGCCTGGTTTGCATCTTTCTCGAGAGATTTCGTTAGAAGCTCAGCCACTTCGCCGAGCTTGTCCTGGCCCTGACGGCAACGGATGCGACCCATCAGCACTGCATCTTTTTCTTCGTCGTTCTTACTCAGTGCCGCGACCACATCGTACTGTTTAAGTGCATCGTCGTACTTCTCGTTCTGTGCCAGCATTTCTCCATAGCGAAGCTGGAGGGCGAAGTCGGTCTTGTCAAGCGTGCTGGCGTCCCCCAGTGTCTTGATAGCCTCTGCAGGGTAGCTGAAGCTGGCAAGCACTTCAGCGAGTCTCGCCAGATTCTTGGCGTTACGCTGCTTGCCTTCGGCCATGCCTCGCCAGACCACGAGTGCTTCATCAGGCTTCTTCAAACTGTGGAGATACTCGCCGAGATACTCACGGTACTGACCACTATCCGGGGCCAGTTCAACAGCCTTGCGGTAGAGCGACAGTGATTCATCCTGGAGATTGGCTTGCCGGAAGAGATCAGCGACCTGGGTAGCGGTCAGGGCATCGTTCGGGCGGCGATCAATAAGACGCTTCCACACTGCAACAGCACCTTGCTTGCGTTCCGCTTCGGGCTTGGTGGTATCCTTCAGGAGCAGTTTGCCCCATTCGCGAAGTACATCTGGATTGTTCGGTTCGTTCTGATCGAGGGCCTCGTACTGTTTGCCTGCTTCCGCGAACTTTTGCTCGAAGGCGAGTTGTTCGATGAGTGCAAGTCGCAGGTCTTTGCGAGAAGGTGCCTTTTTGAGTGCTTCATCCAGCCAATGGCGAGCATCAGCGGTGCGACCAAGCGTGGCCAGTGTTTTGGCAAGACGCCCCATCGCATCGACATCGTCGGCTTTCTTCTTCAGCCATGCTTCGTAGTACTTGGCTAAGCCAGCCTGATCATCACTGCGTAGGAAGACTTCTTCGATACGTCGTCGCGCTTCGCGGAAGAGCCAGCTTTCTGGTTCCAGGTTGCTCAGGATGGTTTCGAGGTCGAGGAGTGCTTTATCTGATTGACCAAGCCTGACCTTAAGGTCAGCTGCTTCCATTTGGAGCGAAACCTTGCGGTACGCATCGGTGGAAATCTTGGCCAGACTTTCAAGACGCGGAAGTGCCTGAGCGAATTGACCTTCTTCTATCAACACAGTCGCGATCTGTTCCAGCACCCGCTGATCATCGGGAAAGAGTTTATCCAATCGCTTCCAGACTGTCAGCGCCTGTTCAGCGTTCTGCCCACGCTGATAGACGCGGCCGAGTGTCTGGAAGATGTCGAGCATGTCAGTACGGGCTGGCTTGCGAGCAATGGCTCGCTCGAGTGCTTCCGCTGCTTTATCCGGTTGGCCTACCAGTATGAGTACCTGGCCTAGATAGTATGCAGCCAGTGGATCATCGGTTCGTACAGCTTCTGCCTGCTGGAACGCTTTAACGGCTGCAGCGTCTTTGCCCCGCTGCGCCTCGACGAGCCCAATGATCATCCAGGCAAGGCCATCTTTGGCATCTTTCTCCGTGCGGTCTTTGAACTTCTTCAATAGTTGATCAAGTGTACCCCGTTCGACATGGTAACCATACACACGGTCGAAAGCAGTACCGCGACGTGGGTTCTTCTCCAGAACGGTGAGGAATCTCTCACTGGCAATGCGCTCTTTCTCATCATCGCTGTTTTCGCCTGGTGGCTGCGAAAAGGCCAAAAGCGTGCAAAGCAAACTGAGAAGCAGGCTCAAAGTGATCATGCAGGTTCGCATGGGCAGTTCCTTGTGAATCATCGTCTTTCGATGAAACAACAACGCTAAGGCCAGAAGTTGCACAGGTCAACGAACTTTCGCGTGAAGCATCAATTTCTAATCAATTTTCGTTTGACCTCAGTTCTATGGCTGTTACCGTGGTTTGATGACTCAAGCGGAGTGATTCAGGAATGAGTGATAAGGCGCAGCTGAAAGAACAACTCGAACTCTTTCGAAGTGACTTCCTGAAACTTCGTCAGGAAATTGGCAAAGTGATCGTCGGACAGGATGAAATAGTTGAAGGCACTTTGATCTGCCTTGTTGCTGGTGGTCACGTGTTGCTCGAAGGTGTGCCCGGTTTGGGGAAAACCCTACTCGTTCGTACCTTGGCCAATGCTCTACATCTGCACTTCCAGCGTATCCAGTTTACCCCCGACTTGATGCCTGCCGATTTGATAGGCACCACAGTGGTAGTGGAAGGCGAAGGTGGCAAGCGTGCGTTCCAGTTCCAGAAGGGACCTATCTTTGCCAACATCGTTCTCGCAGATGAAATCAATCGTGCCACACCGAAAACTCAATCGGCACTGCTGGAAGCCATGCAGGAACACTCAGTAACAGTGGGTGGCAACACCATGAAGTTGCCTGAGCCCTTCTTTGTGATGGCCACCCAGAACCCACTGGAGATGGAAGGAACCTATCCACTTCCTGAAGCACAGCTTGATAGATTCCTCTTCAAACTGCTGGTGAAGTACCCCAGTGCAACCGATATTGAAACCATTCTGGATCGGACGACCGATGTCACTGTTGCGGAAGCTAGTTCCGTGCTGAACGCAGACCGCATCAATGAACTCTCGAAACTGGCTCGACAGATACCGGTAGCACAAGAGGTGAAGAAGTATGCCATTGCCTGTGTGCTTGCCAGCCATCCGGAAAACGAAGTCGCTTCACCACTGGTGAAGCGTTTTGTTCGCTATGGTGCCAGCCCGCGTGGCGCTCAGGCACTCATCCTCTCTGCCAAGATCAAAGCCATTCTCGATGGTCGCTACCATGTTGCCCGCGAAGATATCAGTGCGGTAGCTATGCCTGCTCTCCGGCATCGCCTCATCCTCAACTTCGAAGGACAAGCGGAAAACGTCTCTGCTGACAAGGTCGTCGAGGATGTTCTCAAACATGCACACTCCGTCAGCGAACGATCCCTGGCTGCCTAACCTGTGACTGTTTCTGCCATCATCAGGACCTACTTGTGCCATTATTCGGTTCCGACTTCCTGAAGAAGCTGGAGTACCTCTCCCTGATATCTCAGCGAGTCTTTCGTGGATCGCTGCTAGCCCAGCGGCGAACGATGCAGCGTGGTGCGGGAGTTGAGTTTGCAGACCACCGTGCTTACACTCCCGGCGATGACTTCCGCCACATGGATTGGAACGTCTTCGCTCGACACGACATGTTGCTGCTTAAACGCTTCCAGGAAGAGGAAGACCTTCACGTCTACTTCCTGCTCGATGCCTCCAAAAGTATGGGACTCGGCTCACCAGCCAAGTTCGACTATGCCCGACAGATCACCGCTGCTCTTGCCTATATCGCATTGGCTGACCTTGATCGCATCTCGGTAACAGCCTACGCAGGCGACATCGTGGCGGACTTCGCACTGACTCGGGGGAAGGCCCGAATCCTACCGCTCCTCAACTTCCTCGAACGACTGGAGCCACAAGGGACCATGACCGATCTCGGTCGCGTGGCTACAGGCTTTGTGCATCGTACCCAGCGACGAGGTCTGGCGGTTGTTATCAGTGATCTCTACGACCCCAAGGGCTATCAGCGTGGCATCGATATTCTTCGCCATCGCATGTACGAACCGCACATCATCCAGATACATGATCCTGCAGAAGCGAACCCGCAAATGCTGGGCGATCTGGAACTCGAAGACATCGAGGACATGAGTACCCGCAAGGTAACTGTGAGTGAGCGAAGTCTGAAACGATACCGTGAAGTCTATCAACAGTTTCAGGCCGATCTTTCGAAGTACTGTCAGTCGTACGGCGTGGCTTGCACCCGTACCCCGACAACGATCCCCTTTGATACGTTGATTCTCAATATGATGCGCCGAGCCGGCGCGGTGGGCTAAGGGAGACAACATGACGTTCTTAGCTCCCTGGGCCTGGTTCTTCGCACTGCTGGCAGTGCCGATCTTCATCTTCTACATCCTGAAGATCAGGCTCCGCCGAATACCTGTGGCCACTACCATCTTCTGGCAACAGGTCTTTGATGAGAAGGTACCTCGTTCGTTCTGGCAGAAGCTCAGACATCTCCTCTCGCTGCTTGCACAACTCCTCTTTCTCCTGTTTCTGGTGGGATCACTGGCTCAACCTCTCTTGCCTTGGGAATCTGCTGAGGCACGACGCGTGGTAGTTATTCTTGATAACTCGGCGAGCATGAATGCTACCGATATCGTTCCGAACCGGCTGTCTGTCGCCAAGGAGAAAGCAGCAGCGGCTCTCTCGTCTCTCAGGCACTTTGATGAAGCAGCAGTCCTGACAGCCGGCACCACCGCCCAGGTAGCTTGTGGACTGACCAACCATCAAGGCACGTTGAAAGAAGCCATCCAGAAAGTGCCAGCCACTGATGGCCCCACCAAGCTGCAGGCTGCTATCGAGATGGCACGCCAGCTTCTGGCCGGGCATGCACATGGCCAGATTGTACTGGTGACCGATGCCTGTAGTGATGACATGGCTACTCTGCAGGATGTCAAGGATATTGAAGTGGTACGTATCGGTGACAAGGCAGATAACGTAGGTATCACCCGATTTCAGGTGCGACGCAGCTTGCAGGATCCCCTGGGTTACGAAATCCTCGTTGAAGTACGCAATGCAACTGATGCTCTGGTCGAGTGTCGACTCGAACTGGATTTGAACAAAGACATCGTTGATGTTATCCCGTTGAAGCTGCAGCCAAACGACAGCTACCGCAAGGTCTTTGATAAGACTTCCGCCAAGGGTGGTGTGCTGACCGCAAAGATCAATCACAGCGATGTGATGCCCATTGATAACGAGGCCCAGGCTATCTTGCCTGAGAGGGTGCAGCAACCGGTGCTATTGGTCACCTCTGGTAACCTCTTCCTCAAGACGGTGCTCGAAGCGAACCCCCTCGTCAAGCTAACGGTGGCCAGCAAAGTACCTGAGCAGATTCCACCAGGGACAGTTGTAGTACTGCATCGACAGGATGTAAAAACCATTCCCACTGGCAACTTCGTGATCATCGAACCGCCCGGTGCATCAGATCTCTGGCAACATGGTGGGGTGGTGCAGAACCCCATTGTGGCAAAGCAGGAACGAGAGCATCCGCTGATGGCTCATCTTAGGCTGGATAATGTACTGATGCCTGAAGCAAAGATGCTCACGCCAACTCCTGCAGTGAAGTCACAAGTGCTCGCTTCCGCAGCCAACGGTGAACCATTGCTTGTCGCCTGGGATCGTCCAAATGGTAAAGTGCTGGCTCTCACAGTCAACCTCGATCAGGGTGACTTACCCCTGCGAACAGCGTTTCCGATCATCATGCTCAATGCACTGTCCTGGTTTGCCAACAGCAAGGGTGAACTGCAGGAGGCGCGTTCCACTGGAGATGTGCTTGATGTTCAACTGGCATCCGTTGGGCCTGAGGTCGAACCCACGCTGGTTAGCCCTACGGGTGTGAAGCGTAGCCTTCCCAAAGGACAGGAGAAAGTCACCATCGGTCCACTTGATACGGCAGGCATCTGGAAGATCGAACTTATCAAAGGTTATAAACAACTGCCTGCGATGGAGATAGCTTGCAACCTTGCTAATCCCCGGGAGAGTGATCTGCGACCAGTTGCTGCACCAGGCACACAGCAATCGGCAGCACTGAGTTTCGGAAGTTGGGGGCCGATCTGGTACATCCTGTTAGCACTGGCTACCGTGTTGATCATCGTGGAATGGTGCTTGTACCAAAGGCGGTGGATATCATGAGTAACTTCCGCCTGGAAGTATCGGATCCCTGGTGGCTACTGTGTCTGGCCGTCATTCCCCTGCTCTATTGGTACCACCGTCGCAGCCTGGTTGATCTGCCCACCACACAGCGTCAGGTGTCGATGCTGCTCCGTACCATTATCCTGCTGTTGCTGGTGCTATCACTTTGTGGGTTAACATTGCTCAGCCCAACACAGTATCAGCATGTCATCTTCCTCGTTGACGAAAGTGCAAGCCTCGGACAAGATGCTCGTGAAGCCAGCAAGCGGTATGTTGATACCGCACTGACAAAACAGGGTAAGCATCGCATCAACATTCTCCGCTTCGCCAGAACACCCCGAGTGATGGATGGTAGTCAAGCTTCACCTGGCAGTGATTCCAAGCCTGGTAGTGATGCTGCCAATAAGGAATGGAGCCAGGCTACCGACATTGCTGCAGCGATGGGGGTTGCTTCTGCTGCACTTCATCCCTCAGCTGTAGGGCGAATGGTGCTGCTGTCGGATGGCAACCCCACTCTAGGTGATGCAATGGCTGCTGCACTCAGTGCCAAAGTTCCTATTGATGTGGTTCCTTTGCCCATCAAGACGGATCCAGAGATTCAGCTTTCTGCAGTGAATGCCCCGGCCCAGGTACAGGAAGGGGAGCCTTTCAATGTCGAAATCGTTGTCGATAGCAATCACGATGATGCCGGAACTGCCGATCCGGCTGATCCGAAGAAAGTGGGAGTGTTGATCGAAGTCTATCGCGGCCCGCACAAGGTACTCAGCGAACGCAAAGCACTCAAGAAGGGCGAGAATCGTTTCAAGTTCGTGCAACAGGTAACAGGTGACCGTCTGGCTCAGTTCAGCGCCCGCATCAGTGGTGCCCAGTCTGATACACTCCTCGACAACAATTCCGCCAATAGTCTGGTCTTCGCCAGTGGCAAACCCAAAGTTTTGCTCATCGAAAGCGATGTGAAGGAAGCCCGGCACCTGGCGAGTGCTCTCGAAGAGGAGGGTATCAAGGTCGATGTTCGCCCTGCGCAAGGTTTACCTGAATCATTGAGCGACCTGCAAAATTACGAAGCCCTCCTGATCTCGAACGTACCAGCAACAGCACTCAGCCAGAAGCAGATGGAAACCGTTCGCACGTATGTGCAAGACCTGGGCGGTGGGTTCATCATGCTCGGGGGCGATCAATCGTTCGGCCTGGGTGGGTACTACAAGACAGCCATCGAAGAAATCCTTCCCGTTCGTAGCGACTTTGAGAAAGAGAAGGAGAAGCCAAGCCTGGCGATGGTGCTTATCATCGATAAGTCGGGTTCGATGGGTGGCAGCAAGATCGAAATGGCCAAGGATGCAGCCAAGGCAGCAGTCGAGCTACTGGGGCCTCAGGACAAAGTGGGTGTGCTCGCCTTCGAGGGTGATTTCCAGTGGGTAAGCGAACTACAGTCAGCCAGCAACAAGAGCCGCATCCTGGATGACATCAGTCGTATTGAAGCAGGTGGTGGTACGGTGATGTACCCAGCGATGGAAGAGGGCTACAAAGCACTACAGAGTGCTGTTGCCAAGCTAAAGCACATGATCGTCCTGACAGATGGAATTTCATCTCCGGGCGACTTCGAAGGCATATCGCAAGCAATGGCTCAGTCACGCATTACCGTAAGTACCGTGGGTGTAGCAGAAGGGGCTGGTGATGTGGATGACAAGTTGCTGCAGGACATCGCCCGGATCGGGAACGGCCGCTACTACTACACCGAAGACCCCAGTGCCATCCCGCAGATATTTGCCAAAGAAACTGTCACCGCCAGCAAAGCTGCCATTAATGAACAACCTTTCACCCCCTTGCTACTACGTCCCACTCCGGTGCTGGCCGACATCAGCATGAAGGATGCTCCCTTTCTGTTGGGCTATGTCATCACCAGGCCGAAAGCTACCAGTGAATTGATCCTGACTTCTGAGAATGGTGATCCGCTCCTTTCGTGGTGGCGGTATGGACTGGGCATGACCTGCGCGTTCACGTCCGATGCCAAGAGTCGCTGGGCTTCAGAATGGCTCGCCTGGCCGGGCTTTGGCAAGTTCTGGGCCCAACTCATTCGACAGGTGATGCGGAAAGCCGAAACCAAGGGATCGATTGTCACCGTGGATCGACAAGGTGGAAAGGCATCGCTGACCCTTGATGCTGCCGACCCGACGGGTAAGTACCTGAATGGATCGGACGCGAAGCTCACGGTGTTGGAACCCAATGGCAACAAGAAAGAATTGGCACTTCCGCAAATCGCTCCCGGGAGATACAGCACACAGTTTAATACGGATCAGACCGGTGCCTATCACTTGGAGATGAATCAGCAGAGTGCCGGACGACTGGTCGCACGGCAATCACGTGGCTTGGTGGTGGGCTATCCTGACGAACTCCGGCTCAAGCCTTTGAATGAAGACCTGCTCAAACGGGTATCCAGTACCACTGGTGGGCGTTACAACCCTGATCCTGCACAGATATTTGCAGAGATGGATCGAACCGCTAACCGGGCACTCCCGCTTTGGCCATACCTGATCATGATCGTGCTTGGCATCTTCCTAGCAGATGTGGCTCTTCGACGAATTGACTTTTCCTTACTTCTCCGTTGATGCTACATCAATCATGAGACAATAATGAACACTTGGTAACTCTCGCTTGCTATTTCGCCAAGAGTCATCATACTTATGGCAACAGTTGAATACTAAGAATGGAAGTGTGACCTATGTCAGAATCCATCTTCACAGCACTAGCTCCTGTTCGGCTGCGTCAGCGGTTTCTCTTCGCGATCCAATGCATGGGCTTGGGAACGTTGCTGAGTGCAGCCTTTGGTTTGATCTGGGGCATCGGTCGTGTACTGGCCAATTGGTCAACTCCTTTGGAAGGCATTATTGCCCTCATGGTGGCTGGGCCAGTCCTTGGCTTCGTGACTGGTTGGTTCTGGCAACGCTCCTGGCGTTCGGCTGCTGCCGCTGTGGATAGCAAGGCACATCTCAAGGATAGAACCGTTTCTGCACTGGAGTTTCTGCAGAAGCCTGCATGCCCGCTGACTGAGTTGCAACTCGAAGAGACAGCCGGTAAGCTGGCACATATCGAACCTGCTGCCATTGTTCCCATGCGAGTATCAAGGCTCATCCCAACTAGCCTGGTTTGTGCTCTGGTAGCACTGGCGCTACTACTCTGGCCACTGGCTCCTTCACTTAAAGCTGAACTGGCACCACCACTTCCTGAAGTGTTGGCCGTTGCTGAAGAAGCAAAAGAGAAATTGAAAGACTTGGAAGAACTGGTGGGTGATAAGCCCACGCCAGAACTGGAAAAGCTGCTGAAGGAATTGAAAGAGAAGATTGAGGAGATGCAGCAGCCCGGCGTGGATCAGAAAGAAGCACTGGCCAAGCTTTCAGAGATGCAATCTGCACTTGCTGAGCAACAGGCACAGTTCAATCTTGAAATGGTGGATGCTGAGCTGAAGTCACTCGGTGAAGCGATGGCTGTCGCCCAAAGCCTGCAGAACGCAGCCAAAGCCCTGCAACAAGGCAAGCACGAGAAAGCAGCTGAGGAATTGGCTAAGATCGATACCCCTCCACAAACCCGTGAAGAGAAGCGTACTCTCAAGGAAAAGCTGAAGCAGGTAGCAGAGAAGCTGAAGCAAGCCAAGTTGAAGGAATTAGCCGAGACCGTGGATGAACTCTCCGAATGCGACAGCCCTGAAAGCTTCTGCGAGAACTGCAAGAAGCTAGGCAAAGGTGTGAAGAGTCATGCCAAACGCAAGCAGGTCAGTCAGTGTATGAGCAGCCTCTGCGAGAGCCTGAGTGAATGCAAGTGCCAGTGCGAATCGAACAGCACCAAGACGGGAAAGGCTAACAAGTCAGACTCACCATCCAAAAGCTTTGGTATGGGAACCGCAGGCAATTACAAAGGAGAAGCTACCGGTCTGCAAGGCAAGCGCAAGGAGGAACAGCTTTCAGCACATGCTGAGAATGATGGCCCTTCCGAATCGGAAGTGACCAGTTCACCAGAAGGCAAGCAACAAGCTTCTCGTCAGTACAAGGAGCAGTATCAGAAGTACAAGAAGCTTTCTGAAGCTGTTCTCGACAGTGAAGAAATCCCCCTCGGTCATCGTCAGATGATCCGTAAGTACTTCCAGGGTATTCGCCCCGACAGCAAAGAAGAAAGTACTGTCAAGGAAGCAGTTGAGAAAAAGAAATAGGGCCTTAGTTATAGTTACTCGTGCACGGTAATGCACGGTAAAAGTTCACAAACTATATATTGCCTGCAATTCAGAGAAAAGATAGAGTATCAAAATGACTGTAAAGTGTGTGTTTCCGCTGCATTTGCTTTGATACTCACTTAGTTCGGGACCAAGAAGTCGCAGGTTAAATCCCGCCAGGCCGATTGTAACCTAAACCTTTTGCCGAACACGCATTTAAGTGTACCTCCTTAAGCTCAAGAGTGCGGCCTGAAAGCCTTGAGAATCCAGTACATGTACTGGATTTGGCCCAGGAGCATTCCTATGTATCGCGTTCCTAAATATCGTCACCACAAAGCTCGCAATGTTGCCGTCATAACCTTAGACGGCAAAGATCACTTTCTTGGCAGTTACAATAGACTGCGCTGCCTAGTGCGTAAGAGGCGTTCGCCGAGGAGTGGAAGCGAGGTTGTGAACGAGTGGAATTATCTTGTATAGTAGTAACTTGATGTTTATGATTTGAGTAGTAGGATGGCGACTGGATCAAGTAATCTCAGCTGAACTTGCCGAAGTCGATCAGGATGGCAACAGCAAATATGACTAGGAACTATAACTATGCGAAGCCGAGCTTTCATCGTGACGTTAGTTTGCATGACACTTTTTTCGCAATTCGGTTGCGCTCCGAAAAAAGAGCGACAGGATACAAAGATAACTGAAGTGCCTCAAACAGATCTATTGATATCAAAGATTGATATCACTCCGGAGCAGCCACGAGCTACTAATCGATTTACGCTTAATGTTGAGGTGACCAATCAGGGAAATAAGGCCTCTGAAGATTTTGATTTGACGATTTTCTTTCACACCACAGCGGATCCAAACACACTGTTCTATTGTCTTCAAGATGTGCGTAAGCACGGTATACAGCCAAACAAGACTGTAACCGTTTATTCATCGACGGATCGAACTACTAACAATCCAGGTCAATATGAATTACAAGTTCTGATTCGTACCCTGGACGGCAAGAAAATCAGCAAATCCTGGAAGTTCAATAGCCTTCCCTCAAATTGATAACTTCTGCCTCTATGCTGACTTGAGAGCTTTGGAATCGGGTGATCGTGTCCTACCAAGCCAAGCTCGGGTCCGGATCGGGACATTTGGCAACCCTGCGACAGATCAAAGCCAGAATATAGATGGAGTTATCTGGAGGGGGTGGAGGAGGAGGCACAGGCTCCGTTGGCTGGCCTATTGGAACAAGGAGAGGCAGTGTCCTCATTGGTCGAATTCGAATCATGGAGGAATCCAGCCGATTGAAAGTAACTCGATTGCTGAGGTTGGTTACTTTCAATGGCTGAATAACATCTTCACGAGGAAGTACATGCGCCATGGGTACCATGGGGATTGTGGAAGCTTTCCTTTCCACACGAAGGAACTGTGGCCTGATGATTGGCCTCACTTCTGACGGCGGATTGGGAACTGGCTTGGAAAACTTCATGACTTCAGAGAACTGAAAGTTGGCATGCATTTTCAGTGGAGTCGGCGCCACCGAGGGTTTCATTTCGATATTGAGCTTTCGAGCAAACACCACTGCGGTGACGTAAGCGGGGCACGCGCCAGATGATGGCGAGTTTCCTGTGGAAATGACTTTCGCAGGATCAGCATATCGCCAGAATCGCGACCGAAACACATCGGAAACAAACCAGGGGCGGATAATCACAGCTGAGCTGAATTCAAACGATAGGGATTTGATCGAAGTCTGCAGGGAACCGGCGAACCGGGCACGTAGTTCAGCTGGAGCTTCGTCGATGAGGGCAGTCAGTTCTGAATCACTGATTTTAAACGAATTCCATGAACCCTCATCGATCGCATTGCTTGGAGCGAAGAAACTGGGAAAGAAGTTGAGAGTACTGCCAGCACTGTTAATGCTATCAAGATCGCGATTAAAACGATTAAGCCATTCGTTGCGCGTCAGTAATGGAGACCTGGCACCGAGTTGACCAACGGTGGCTTGTGCGGCTTCGACCTCGTTCTTGTGTCCGGCAAGAATCCAATTTGTCTCCAGAGTATTCAGGTTACCCCGGAGCCGAGGTTCATCAATTGTCTTCCATTGTTGTTGCTCATTGGGATCGCTGGAAGCTTCCGCAGTACTTTTTGCCGCCAGGAATGCCTGTTGGGCCAAGAGAAAGGCATCCTTGTGCTGGCGATACACTTTCACCGCATAGCTGTCTTCAATCAAACCTTCTGCTGTGATCTTGCGTAGGAAAGCGAGTGTCTTCTGATAATCCGCTTCTTCCTCCGGACTTCTGAGGGAGGTTGCATACTCGGCCTGCCTGAGGATATCGTTGTAGATATCCCAAAGAAATTCTGTTTCAGAAGGCATCCAAGCTTCGTCCTCAGGGATCAAGTTTACCAGAGTGGAAAACGACTCAAGGTTCCTGAGGCTGAGCCGTGCCGCGTCGGCATCGTGCTGATCGGTGAAGTTGAGTTGTCTTTTGTCGAACCGAAGAGGCGTGACGGGGTAACTCAGGAAAGTATCGTCTGCAGCAAAGACCTTTTTTGCCTTGGAAATCAGTGCTAACTGAGTTGCGGTGTCCATGCGGTTCTCCTCTAACAGCCAGGCTGAACAGAAACACACCCTGTCTGTGTGACAGGCAGGATGTGTGGAAGCACATTGTCTTAAATCCACTGAGTGATGCTGCTGTTGGGATCAGGCGACTTGGGCAGCACATGACATTTGAACCCAATCACTTGTGCACCTGGTACGGTCATGGTTTGGGTGGTGCTGTCGTAGTGATACTGCGAAGAACGCTGACCACTGCGACTGCTGCGTCCATGAGAGCCACCCAGATGAAGACTTCCAGCTCTGTTGCGCATCTTCAAACCCGCTGCTCTTTGAAAAGTTAAGCGAGAGGTCCTTGATGCAAATCAAGGAAGTGGGATAGGCCGGGATCAGCCCCTTTGCAGGTTTGCCTCCGTCGCTGACAACCTCATTCTTCGCCTCAGGATTGTTCTGATCAAATCTCCAGAGCTTGCTGACGAGAAATGCGGTCTTGAACCAAGGCCGGACAATTGGGACTTGGGTTATCTTGAAACTCATCACAAAGTGCGCGCTATCGAATTGAACGTGAGACTGCGAGGATCCGCCAGCACTACTGGCGCTGCCGCCTCCGGCGAAGATTCCCAGGAAGCCGCCGCCGCCGCTCGTGGACCTCCGGCTGAACTCGTAACTCGAATTGGAAGCGGTGTTGAAATCGGACGAACTGAATGTGAATTCCGTCCACCCTGATGCGTTCATGAAGTTCCCGGGCACCAGCGAACTATAGTAAAAGTCGCTTCCCGATGCCATCCCGGTCAGTCGCGCCTTGTCCAGGTCATCACGATATTGCCGTTTCAGTAGTGACATGTCTCGCTGAGACACCTGATCGATGAACGCAGCAATCTGTTCAAACTCATTCTTAAACCCGTTGCTGACCCAATCGTCCATGGCAAATTTGACTTTGTTTCTCAGTATGTTGGCATTCAAATTCCAGAAATGTACTGCCTTCACGTTATCAGCAGTCAAGGCATCAACTCGTCTGGAGTTATACTCCAAAGCTGCACTTTCGTATGCTTGCATTTTCTGATTGTAGGCCTTGACCAGCGGGCTCTCTTCGGGCTTCTCAGTTTCGGTATCATCAATTAGGTTTTTCACCTTCTTCATCACCGTGAGCATGCCACGGAACTTTTCGATCTTTTGTTTGGTCGCGTCAGGCAGTACCGTTTCCATGATCTGACTCATCCGAAGGATATACTCATACCGTTCGGAGAGGGTTCCTTCGTTGTTCATAACGCTGAGCCGGGCAAACTGGTTGTTGGTGGTGCTGGCGAGGTCAGGCACGAAGTCAACCAACCTGGTAAAGTTCTCGGCTTGCATATAGAGGCCTGCGGTATCCTGAGCACGCAGTGATTCGAGCATTTGTGGCGTGATTTCAGGTGGTGTCGCAGCTGCGCCTCCACCGGCAGGTGCTGCACCACCCTGAAGATCGGCCAGCTTCGCCTTCTTGACAACTCCCGTCAGGCCCTGTGACAGGAACTCGAAATCGGTAGGCTCAATAGGAATGCCAGGAGTAGCCCAACTGAAGAAATTATCTTCCGACATCGGTACGGTGTCGTCACCATTTGTCAGGATGTTGTACAGTTTACCCATGATCGAATTGACCATGACGCTTGGTTCGACGAGTGCCATGTTTAGGATCCTTGTGAAAGAGATGAGGAACGAGCGAGGAGCAATACCTACTTGGCAGTCGCCGCAACAACTGCCATAGTAGATCATTCATGTTGAGCCCAATAACAGGCTCAGGTCGAGTGCCTTGACAATCAAATCTCAATACAACAGGGCGACTTCTTCATTTGTGTCACTTGCTCCGGCGTTAACGTTGGAGTTGCTGTGGAGTTGGACGAAAAGGCAAACATCAGGTTCTTGTTATCAGGACTGTGTACCGGACTGAACGTAGAGGTGAGCAAGACGTGCCCCACCTCGTGAGCGGTGTCCCATCGGCTAGCTTGCGAGGCGACAATACAGGCTGGTCTGTCTTTGGCATGGCCGCCACAGCCGAGCAATCCCGCTTGACCGAATTTTTCGACGTAGTAAACGATGATCTCATTGGATGGAACACTGTTTGCTAATTGTTCCAATTCAAAATACTCACCGGATGAAATGTCCCATGTACACGATCCATCCACCTGGCGGAATTTCTCAGCATCCTCTTCCGAGAGTCCCAGGCTCATTCCTGAAGCAAATTCAATCGCAATCCCGTGGGGCTCGTACATTTTTTGGGTGCTGTTCAAAAGTTCGTCAAAAGGTACGTCGGTCAGGCTCAAGCTACGAAAATGTAGCTTTACTCGATGCGTTGCCATAGGTCTACTCCTATAGAAGTGGTTTCGCTCGATGGTTATCAGCGAGCGTTTGACTACAAAACAAAGCGTGATTGGTACACAATAGTTCTAACTATTTTCAACTATGTATCTTTTCTTGTTTGGTCACGTAACTTATTCATCATCAAGGTAAAGAAACCCTACACTGATCGAGCAAAAGTGTTTCTATGACAGAATCGGGTTTGGAAATAACTAGCGAATGTATCTGAGCAAACGTTGGGCTTGTTCCGAAAGGTGAGGTAACTGGAAATCCTGGATGAGTTGATGTAACCCTCAAGCCATCAAGCCAGAATCCAGCAAGAATGCAACGCCGCATCGCTTTCCAGAAAGTGGCCTCTACTCCCGATCTGATGGCTGCATCGGCGAACCCGGTCCAACTCGCCCACATAAACTGTACGCCATCCATGTTGTGCCTGTTACCCGGCCCCGGATGACTTGGATCCGTGGGTAGGTTATCCTGACCGAACCGCTCAAATGTATCCAGTATCGTGAGCAGTGGTGCAGGTTTGCCATAGCGTTCATACACCACATTCGATTGCAATGCAGAAAGCCTGCCGATGACCCCATTATTTTGAAGGGTAGTTACGGCTGTGTTCCAATTCCCTTGCGGCTGGAGACCTTTAACTACCTGGATGAACACGGACATGGATTGCGCCTGAAATGCGCTAACATCTGAACGCTCCTGAGGGCCTGCAGCGAAATTAGTGCGCGAATCCAATAGTCTCCAAAAAGCGTTCTGCCACACATCAGGAACTGGGCCCCCCATTCCAGGACTGATCTCGTCAGAGTCACCTAAGAAGACGGTATCCAACTTGTTCATGGTATTCTTGCCAATCGCTCCATCAGGCGTGAGACTATGAAGCGTTTGGAATTGCTTAACTGCTGCATCAGTTTCCGGCCCAAAAACACCATCTGGTATCCCCTCTTTAGCTGAGGTGGTGCTCGGCATTGTGATATGCAAAGTATCAATCATTGCGCGCTGAATAATGACCACCTCCGGACCACTTTCTCTCGGAGACCTCAGCTGCATTGGTAAAGCATTGGACTGCATTGTCAGGAAACGGGGGTTACTTTTAAATCTTACTGCACTAAGCGTCATAGCTAACTCCTTGTTTGTACGCACATATATGAATGATTGACTCATAGTTGTTAGCGAGAATTATCTGACACAGGTCCAGGAATTTGCAGATATTTCAGCTTTCCATTCTTTAGATCAACTACGCATGTTTCCAGGGTTCATATAGCGCTTATTGTGTGCCATACTATTTGGTGAAGTGAACTCTAACCGGGTCGTATGCGTTCTTCCACCGGTGCTACACAGCCTCAAACTTCCCTCTCTCTGCCATGCTGAACGCCGACTCCTTGATGATTCGGCTGCTCGCAGTATTCATGCATTCGTTGGTGTCTTCCCACCAGACTAACCCACTACCCTTTCCTAGCCATTACGTTGATCATCTCTTGGCAGATCATGGTTACTAATCGTATCCATTGTAACATCGAGTCACATAGTTCTATCCTGACTAGCAGGACTCCTGTACGTTGAGTTATTAGTAGAAGGAGAAGCAGCGTATGAGCATCCAGGAGGAACTGATCATAACACAGACTGCTATACCTGCGATTCCGCCCGCTGAGGATAATGAATCGGCTGAACCTGTTGTGGGTAAGGAAAGGTATCAGAGCATCGATGCGCTTCGCGGGGTGGCAGTCCTTGGCATTTTACTGATGAACATTCCGGCGTTTGCTCTGCCTGAAGCTTACATGATGAACCCGTCACTGCCAGCACAAGCCAGTGCGGTAAACATACCCTATTGGTTCGTGGGTTTGTTATTCTTTGAAGGTAAGATGCGAGCATTGTTCTCGATGCTATTTGGCGCGGGATGTGTGTTAATTACGTCGAGAGTCGACCAGCGGAAAACAAGCACGGAAAGCGGCGACATTTACTATCGACGAACGATACTGTTGATGTTGATCGGACTGCTGCATGGGTACTTCTTGTGGGAAGGGGACATCCTCTTCTGGTACGGAGCGATGGGGTTGCTATTATTTCCGTTGCGCAAACTGTCAGGCACAGTGCTTGTCGTTGTGGGATTAGCCTTAGCTGCTATTTTCATTCCACAAGGATTCTATCGACAGCACATCCTCACCACGATGAAGATTGAAGCTGAACAAGCAGAAGCAGCAGCCGAGCGCGGTGAAACCCTCTCAGAGGAGCAATCAGCAGCACGCCAAGCTTGGCAGGCACGTCAGAAGAGAATGAAGCCACCAACTGAGAAAGAGATTGAGAAGCAGATCAAATCGTATCAGGAAGATTGGTGGAGCATCTTCAAGCTGCGGGCTCGCCGGATAGTTGCTATCCATTCGATTGCATTGTACGAAGGCGGGTTACCAGATGTTTTAGCATTAATGGTGCTGGGCATGGGGTTTTACAAGCTAGGGCTATTCACTGCTGTTTTAAGCACTCGGCTCTACGCTATACTTGCTATCATTGGTTTTGCAATCGGCCTTCCGCTAACAGCTTATCTTGGCAAGTTGATGATTGATAGCAACTATGCAAGGTCAGAACATCTCATCTTTCTTCACATGACTTATGGCATTGATCGGATTAGCGTTGCGTTAGGATACACAGCGTTGTTAATGGTCGTGATCCGTTGTGGCTGGCTCACCTGGCTGATAACCCGACTGGCCGCCGTGGGGCAAATGGCGCTCAC
>WBZX01000374.1_pt1 | contig 41695 bp, 33 predicted proteins | sample 5204211 | NCBI WGS metagenome assembly WBZX01 (sample SAMN12344362, study PRJNA552823) | activated sludge metagenome | biome: Activated sludge suspended growth; feature: Nitrification reactor; material: Wastewater; isolation source: activated sludge from nitrification reactor of wastewater...
GGGCGTGGGCCGGCCAGCGGCGCTGCTCACCGCGCTGCAGCGCACGCTCGCGCTGGGCCTGTCCACGGCGGTGGCGCTCGGCCCCTTCACGCGCAACGTCGCCCGGCTCTTGCGACTCGATCGCGGGCACATCGGCGTCGGCGGCTGCGCCGACCTGCTCGCGCTCGACGACGATGGCACCCTGCACACGGTCGTGGCGCGTGGCCGCGTGTGGCTCCGCGATCGGCAGCCCATCCACGCCGGCCCGTTTGAAACCGCCTAGCACCCGACGTCAGCAACTCCCATGTGTCCAGCAAAGGTCGATCCCAGCACTGACCGCGGCTTCATCGTCCCGGTCGGTGGTGCCGAGGACAAGCAACACGACGCAGTGATCCTGCGCCGTTTCGTCGAGCTCGCCGGCGGCGACGAGGCCCGCATCGCGGTCATCCCCACCGCGTCGCGTCAGAGCGACACCGGGGCCAGGTACGAGGGCATCTTCAGTGAGCTCGGTGCGGGGGCGGTGGACGTGCTCGCCTTCGACGAGCGTCGCGACGCCGATCGAGAGGATTGGAACCAGCAGCTCGCCAAGGCCACCGGCGTGTTCCTCACCGGCGGCAATCAGCTGCGCATCTCGACGATCCTCGGCGGCACCAAGGTGGCGCGACAGATCCGGGCGCTCAACGCCCGCGGCGTGATCGTCGGCGGCACCTCGGCCGGAGCCGCGATCCTCTCCGAGCACATGATCGCGTTCGGCGAGAGCGGCGCGACCCCGCGCGCGGGGCTGGTCTCGTTGGCGCCGGGCTTCGGCCTCACCAACCGCGTCATCATCGATCAACACTTCCGCCAGCGCGACCGCCTGGGGCGCTTGCTGGCGGCGCTGGCCTACAACCCCTTCGCGGTCGGCCTCGGGCTCGACGAGGACACCGCGGCCTTCATCGACGCCGACGATGTCGTCGAGGTGGTCGGCGCCGGCGCGATCACGGTCGTGGATGCATCGTCGCTGGAGCACTCGTCGATGGGCTTCGCGAGCTCCGGCGACGCCATCTGCCTGACCAACGTGAAGCTCCATGTGCTCACGCCCGGCGGCAAGTTCGACCTGCGCACGCGCACCGCGACACCGCCACGCAGCTCGGAGTAGGCGTCGCCGCATCTGCTATCGTGTTCGCGAGCGTGACCCGCGATTCCCCTGCCATCGCCGCGTTCGTGACCGCTGCGGGCCTGTCCGGCGCGAGTCCAGGAGACGCATCGGCGCTTGCGGAGGCGACGGCGCGGGCCGCCGCCGCGCGGGCGGGCGTGGTGACCGAGCCCGAGGACTTCGCCGCGGCGCTCGGCGCCAGCGTCGGCGACCACGACGACGTGGCGGCCGCGATCGCTGCGATCGCACGGATCAACCTCGGCGATCTATGGTTGGCCTGCGCGTGCGCCAAGGGTCAGCGCGCAGCGCTGGACCAGCTCGACGCTCTGCTGGCCTCGCTGCGCCCCACGCTCGCCCGCGTGGGCCTCGACGCCGGCGCCATCGACGAGCTGCTGCAGCAGCACCGCGCCCGGCTGCTGGTGCACGAGCGCGAGCGGCCGCCGCGGATCCTCGCGTTCCGTGGCCACGGCGATCTGCGAAGCTGGCTGAAGGTCGCGCTGGTCCGCGAGGCGCTGCGATCGCAGCGACGTGGAGCCGCCGTCGACACGGGTGACGACGACGAGCTCGAACACCTGATGTCGCCGGGGCCAGACCCGGAGCTCGCGGCGATGCTCGCGACCTACCGCGCGGGCTTTCGCGAGGCCTTCGGCCGCGCGCTGGCCCGCTTGCCGCCACGGGACCGCAACGTGCTGCGCTACCACCTGCTCGAGGAGCTCGCGATCGACGACATCGGCGCGATCTACCGCGTGCACCGGGCGACCGCGGCGCGATGGCTGGTCCGCATCCGCGAGCAGCTGCACGACGACACGCGCAGCGAGCTGCGGGCGACCCTGGCGCTTGCCGAGCACGAGCTCGACAGCGTGCTGCGGCTGTTGCGTAGCCAGCTCGACGCCAGCATCGCCCGCGGCCTGGCGCCAAGCGCCCAGTAGTTTTTTTTTCGCGATCGCGTGCGACTTGGGGCGAGCTCCCGCCTCCTGCTCCGCATGCGCATGTTCGTCGCTTCGTCCCCCGCCCTGCGTCGCTCCCTCCCGCTCGCGCTCGCGCTGGCGCTCAGCCCCCTGGCGTGCGGCGGGGGCGACGGCGGAGGCGGCTCCGCGCTGTTGGCGTTCGACGGTCAGCAGGACTTCCTGCCGGGCTTCGACTACGACAGCGGATGGTTGCCCGAGGGCAGCCCGGTGTCGATCCGCGCCACCGCGACCGCCAGCGGTGGCGTCACCGTGCACGCCCAGGCCACCGCCGAGGGTGACGCGCTGATGCCCGTCGCAGGCAGCGGCACCCTCGCGGTCGAGGGCGCGCTCGCACTCGAGGTCAGCGCGCGCATCGACACGATGGGCATCGAGTACGAAGGCGTGGTCGACACCTTCGCCTACGCCATCGATCCCGTCATGCAGGGCTTCGAGCCGTTCGCGATCGACACCGCGGTGCCGGCCACGGCGACCCTCCCGGCCGCCGAGCTGGGCCGGGTGCCGATCCCCTCCGTGCCGGGTGCCTCGCTGGTGCTCGCCATCGAGGGCGGCGAGCTGTCGACGGTCTTCACCGGCGTGTGTGCGACCGCGGCGGGCGGGCTCGCGCAGTACACCGGCTCGCTGACCACCAGCGGCACCATCGACGCGGCCGCCACCGTCGAGATCGAGGTCCCGATCGTCGGCACACAGAGCTTCGGCCCGTTCGCCTTCGAGGTGCCGATCCCGGCCAGTGATCACGCCATCGACCTGGGCACGCTCACGCTGCCGAGCGGCGAGGCCACCGACGCGGCTGGGCCCTGCAACGGCGTCGGCGCGGGCACCGATGCCGACACCGGCGGCGACGATGGCAGCGGCGGCAACACGAGCACCGCGAGCACCGCGAGCAGCACCAACGCCACCGGCGCGGACGCCAGCAGCGGGCTCGACAGCAGCGGCGGCAGTGAGACCGGCACGACCGGCGCGGGCGAGGACTCGCAGGGCAGCTCCGACGCCGGTGCCCCCGACGGCGATCCCAACTATCCCGCGATCGGCGACGGCTGCCCCACCGGCAGCGTGGGCATCGGCATCAGCACCGACATCGAAAACAACTTCTGCGCGCCGCCCTGCGACGGCAACGACGTCTGCCCCGACGGGGCCACCGGCGATGCGGTGCCGCTGTGCGCGTTCAATCCCGACTCGACCTACGACGCCTGCAGCGGCGACGGCGATTGTTCCGGCGGTGAGTCGTGCGCCGACGGCCTGTGCGAGCTAGCGCCGACGCACTGCGTGCTCGCGTGCGACGACACCACGACGTGTCCGGACACGATGGCCTGCCTGCTCGGCTTCTGCACCGTGCCGGTCTGAGGCGAGCTCGCGCTCGAGCATCCGCGCAGCCCACTCCACCCGCGCGGCTTCGATGGCCTGGTTGCCGTAGACGACCACGGTGACCGCCTCGCTGTCGAACATGTGCATGACCGACAGCAGCACCACCGCGGCGGCGCCCGCGGCCGCGGGCTCGAGCCCGAGCGAGCGCCCGCACAGCGCGACGATCGCCGCCTCGAAACGTCCGAGCCCGGACGAGGCCGCGCGACGCAGCTCGGGATCGGTGCGCGCGGCGATCATGATCTCGCGCCATGCCGCGTGCAGCGGGGTGCGGCAGATGCCCCGGATGAGCTCGACGAAGGGCCGGAAGCCCTCGACCCGCGGATCGAGCTCGGCGTCCGCGAACGCGTCGAGGTGGCGCTGCCCGATGGCGTCGGCGGCCGCGACGATCACGTCGCGACGCGTCGGGTAGTGCCGGAACAACGCGCCCTGGGAGACGCCGGCGCGCTCGCAGATCGCCGCGACCGAGCTGCCCGCGTAGCCGAGCTCGGCCAGGCACTCGATGGTCGCCGCCAGCAGGCGGCTGCAGGTCGACTCACGACGCGCGGCTTGTGTACGACGGCTCGACGGCGCGCTCGGCATGCTCGTGCTCCGGTTGCACCCGCACCGCGGGCGTGGCCACGCCCACCCGCAGGAACGAGCCGTGACGGCGCGTGGTGCCGAAGCCTGGCGCGAAGCGACCGTCCTCGTAGACCACCTCGCCGCCGATCATCGTGGCCGTGACCGCGCCGTCGTTGCGCCGGACCATGCGCGAGAGCCCGCCCATCATCGTCATCGGGGCCTCGTGGTAGTCGGCCAGCGACGCGTCGAGCCCGGCCGGATCGACGATCACGAGGTCGGCGCGGTCGCCGGGCTGTAGGCGGCCGGCATCGATGCCGTACCACTGCGCGAGCTCGCCGGTGAGCTTGTGCACGGCATGCTCGAGCGGCACCACCGGCCGGCCTTGCGCGGCGGCATCGCGGATCTCTCGCAGGTAGTAGAGCGCGAAGTTGTAGAACGCCATGTTGCGCACGTGGGCGCCGGCGTCGGAGAAGCCGATCTGCACGCTGTCGTGGCTGGCGAGTTCGACCAGCTTGCGCGGGCGGTGGTTGGCGATCGTCGTGCGCCAGCGCAGCCGTGCGCCGTGGGCGACCACGAGGTCGAGGAACGCGTCGACCGGGTGGATGCCGCGCTCGTCCGCGATCGCGCCGAAGGTGCGGCCGACGAGCGCTGCCTCGGGGGCGCCGACGATCTCCGCGTCGTGGAAGTTGCGGTGCCACACCCGCGGCGAGAAGCGCCGGTCGTAGTCCTTGCGAAAGCTGCGACGGTAGGCCTCGTCACGCAGTAGTTCGTTGCGCGCGAGCTCGTCGGCCAGGTGCAGCGCGGCCTCGCCGGCGGCGAACTCCTCGAACACCACCAGGTCCATGCCGTCGGCGTAGACCTCGAACGGCATCGGCACCGTCTGCCAGCGGAACTCGGTGCCGGCCGAGCGGTTGGTGAACGACACCAGCGCCGTGATCGCGTCGCTCAGCGCCGGATTGGCCTTGGTGTCGGCGGCGCTGATGAGCGTGGTCTTGAGCGGCTTGCGAACGCCCCAGCCGCCGCTGGCGGCGAGGAACAGCAGCACGTTCACCTTGGTGGTGATGTTGGGTGCGCTCTGCAGCACGCGATCGCGGCGGCGCAGGATCGCGTGGAAGCGGCGGTACTCGCCCCAGGTCGCGTAGGTCGAGGGCAGCCGCGCCGAGCGATGACGCTCACCACCGACCTTGTCCCACGGGTTGGTCATGGTCGACAGGCCCAGGTAGCCGGCATCGAGCGCCTCCTCGAGGATCGCCTCCATGCGCGCCTGCTCGTCGGCGGTGGGGCGCGCGTCGGGGTCGACGGCGCGCGACAGGCCCATCACCGAGGTGCGCAGATCGGAGTGGCCCAGGTAGCACGCGATGTTGGGCCCGAGCGGTCGCTGCTCGAGCCCCTCGATGTAGCCGGCCGGGGTCGACCAGGTCTTGTGACGCGTGAGCGCCGGCAGCACCTGCTCGCGCAGCAGCGCCTCGACGCGCGTGAAGAAGTCGGCGCAGTCCTCGGGCGACGAGAGGATCGTGCTGAGCGAGCACGAGCCGACGAACACCGTCGTCACGCCGTGACGCACCGACTCGTGCAGGCCCGGCGCCGCCAGCAGTTCGGCGTCGTAGTGGGTGTGCATGTCGATGAAGCCCGGCATCACCCAGCGACCGTCGGCCTCGATCACGCGATCGACCGCGCGCGGATCGACGGCGGCCGCCTCGTGCTCGCTCGCGACGGCGCCGTCGGTCACCAACACGTCGCGCACGCACCCCGGCGCACCGGTGCCGTCGAAGAAGAGTCCGTTGCGAATGAGCGTCTGCATCGCGGCTGTCCTCCGGCGGCGCGGTTCGAACTTAGATAGTGAACGCTATCTAACTTAGCCTGCCAACCCGGTGCGGGCACGACCGCCGCAAACATGTGTTCACGAGCTATCGGCGGGCCTTGGCGGGGAGCCGGTCGGGGTATGGCACGTCGCCGCGCGCGAGCATCTCGACGAACTGCGCGATGCGGCGCGTGCGGGTCTCGGGCCGCTTCGCGGTCTGCACCCGATGCAGGATCGCGAATCGGTTGGTGCCATCCAGCGTCGCGAACCGCCGCGCCGCCTTCGGGCTCTTCGCCAGCGCCGCCTGCAGATCGTCGGGCACGCTCGCCGCCTTCGGCGAGTCGTAGGCGGCATGCCAGCGACCATCCGCCTGAGCGTGCTGCACCTGCGCGAGCCCGGGCGGCCGCATGCGGCCATCGTCGATCAGCGCCTGCGCCTTGGCGACGTTGATCTTCGACCATGGTCCACCGTCGCGCCGCGGTCCGAAGCGCTGCAGCCACGCGGTATCGTCGAGCGCACGCTTCTGGCTGTCGATCCACCCCCACGCGAGCGCGACGTCGAGGGCCTCGGCGTATGTGAGGTGCGGTGGATGGCCGGCCTTCCCGAGCTTGAGGAGGATCGCCCCGCTGGTGCCGTAGTGGGCCGCGAGCCAGCGATCGAACGCCGCCGCGTCGGTGAAGCTCTCGATGGGTTCTGCCGACTTGCCGCTGCCGGCGTTCGAGGGGGATTCGGCGGCCTTGCGGGTCGCGGAGCGAGATCGCGGGGTGGCCATGCGGGCGTGCGCCAATGGTAACGAACGCAGACCACGCGAACCTAAGAGTCTTCTCAGGCTGCTCTAAGGGCTGCGCTCGACCGCCTTGCTACAACCACCCGGTGTCCGCCACGTCCCTGGTGCTCGCCCTCGTGCTCGCCGCCCCCGCCCCGGGGCCGGTGCCACCGCCCGACGACGGCGCCCACTTCGATCGCAGCGGCCGCGCGCTCTCCTTCGACGAGGCGATCGGGCTCAGCGAGCAGCTGCCGTCGACGAAGATCCGCGCGCAGGCGATGCGCGAGCGAGAGCTCGGCGATCGCCGGATCTCCGGCACCATCGCGCAACCGCAGATCTGGCTGCAGCCCGGCGTGCGGCTGCTCCCCCGCGAAGCGCAAGCGTTCACGCCGCAGGCGATGATCACCCAGACGTGGAGCCTCGGTCGGCTCGGCAGCGCGCGCCGCAAGGCCGCGAAGGCCGAGCGCACGGCGATGTCATCGGAGCTGAGCGCACGCCAGCTCGCCCATCGCCTCGAGGCGGCGCGCACTTGGATCGATCTGCACACCGCGCAGCGCGAGCTCGCGCTCGCACGCCACGAGGGCGACGTTGCGACCGAATGGGTCGCACGGGCCGAGGCTGCGCTCCGCGCCGAGCTGATCCTCGCCCCCGACGTCGCCGAGGCCCGCGCGTACGCGGCCGAGGTGCGCTCGCGTCACCTCGAACTCGAGGGCCGCGTCCACGATCTCGGACTGCAGCTGGCGCGCGACGTCGGCGAGGACCCCTGGCGGCCGCTCGTCGCCGACGGCGCCACGCCCGATCCGCGACTCCCCGACGAGGCCGAGATCGCCCGGCGATTCGCCGACGTCGGCGAGCTGCCCGAGGTCCAGGCGCTCCGGCTCGCCGCGGTGGCCAAGCGCGCCTACGCGGTCGAGAGCCGCGCGCAGTACCGTGGCAGTCAGCTGACGCTCGGCGGCCAGATCGATCGCGACGAGCGCGACGGGTTCCTCGCCTACGGCATCGTCGCGCTGTCGGTGCCGACCCGCGGCGCGGGCGTGCGACAGCACGGCGAGATCATGACCGAGGTCCATCGCCTCGAGGCCGAAGCCGCCGACACCCAGCGGGCGCTGTCCTCGCGACTGGCGACCACGCTCCACGATCTGCACCACACGCAGGTGGTGGTCGAGAACCTGGGTGGCGCGCTGCTGCCCGAGCTGCGGGCGGCCGCCACCGCCCACGAGAAGGCCCGCGACGTCGGCGAAGGCACGGTGTTCGAGCTGTTCTACGCGCGGCGCCGCGTGCTGGCAGCCGAGAACGCCCTGGTGGCCGCCGAGGGCGCGCAGACGTGGGCGCGACTGCAGACGTGGTTGCTGCTGGCCGAGCTGGAGGCGCCGCGATGAACCGCCGCCTCCTGCTCGCGAGCCTGCTCGCCGGCTGCACCCCGCCGTGGACGCCACCGCCGACGGCCGACACCGCCCACGAGAGTTCGGCACGCAGCCCCTGGGTCGCCGTGGTCGCCCCCAGCGATCCCAGCCTCACCGAGCTCGCCGCGGAAGTCGTCGGGGATGCCAGCTCGCGCTCGCAGATTTCGGTGACGTATCCCAGCAAGGTGACGGCGATTCGCGTGCGCGTGGGCGATTCGGTCCACGCCGGCGACGTGCTGGTCGACGTACTGGTGCCGGAGCTCGTGCGCGCGCAGGCGACCGCGGCCTCGGCCGCCGAGCGCATCGAGCTCCAGCGCAAGCGCATCGATCAGCTCGACGCGTTGCGCGGTGAGGGGCTGGTCGGCGGGCGAGAGCTGTTCGATCTGCGCGCGACCCTGGCCGAGCTCGAGGCGCAGCGCCGCGAGGCCCAGGCCATCGTCACGGGTGCGGGCATCGGCGAGCGCGGAGCGGTCTACGAGCGTGGGGTGTTGCGCCTGCGCGCGCCGGCCGACGGCACGGTCACCGGCATCGAGGCCGTGGTCGGCGAGATGCACGACGCGGCCACCGGTCCGCTGATCTCGCTGGCCCGCGAGTCCGACGCGCGCATCGAGGTCCACGCCACGCAGCCGCTGCCCCCCGGCGCGTCGCTGAAGTTCGCGATGCCCGACGGTCGCGAGGTCGAGCTCGCAGCGACCCCGGTGGCGCAGGTCATCGATCCGAGCGACGGCAGCCTGCGGCTGTGGTTCGATCCGGCCACGCCCACCCCGCTGCCCCACGGCGTGCGCGGGCACGTGCTGATCCACGCGGTGGAGGGCGGCGCGCTGCAGGTGCCCGAGCGTGCGATCGCCTGGCAGGACGGCCGCATGGTGGTGTTCGCCCGCGACGGCGAGGGCGTGCGCGCGGTCCCGGTCGAGGTCGTGGGTCGCTCGGGCAGCTCGGCGCTCGTCCGCGGCGAGCTCGCGCTCGGTGATTCGATCGCCGGCGACGGCGCGGCCTGGATCACGCCGATGGAGGACGAGTGAACGCGATCGCACGCGTCGTTCACGGCGCGATCGGTCACCGCGTCGCGGTGATCGTGGTGGTGTTGATGCTGGCGGCGGTGGCCGCCGTCGGCGTGCGCCGCCTGCAGCTCGATGCTCTGCCCGACATCACCAGCAACCAGGTCATCGTGCTGACGAGCGCCCCCGGCCTCACGCCGGAGGAGGTCGAGCGCCTGGTGACGCGCCGCGTCGAGATCGCGATCGGTGGGCTGTCGGGCGTGGTCGAGCAGCGGAGCCTGTCGCGCTTCGGCATCTCGTCGGTCACCGTGGTCTTCGACGACGACGTCGATCCCTGGCGCTCGCGACAGCAGGTCCAGGAGCGCATCGGCAACCTCGCCGGCGAGCTGCCCGAAGGCGTCGATCCGCCGCAGCTGGGCCCCTTCACCGGCGGGCTCGGCGAGGTGTTCCACATCTCGTTGTCCTCACCCGAGCGATCGCAGGCCGAGCTGCTGGAGCTGGCCGAGCTGCGCATCGCACCGATGATGCGTGGGGTCGAAGGCATCGTCGAGGCCAACACGTGGGGTGGTCGCCGACGTTCGCTCGAGGTCCGCGCCGACGCGCGCAAGCTGGCCAAGAATCGCGTGACCTTGGCCGAGCTCCAGCTCGCGCTCGAGCGTGCCACCGGGGCTGCGGCCGGCGCCTCGATCCCCGCCGGCGGCGGGCAGGCGCTGCTGCGCGGCGTGGTGTGGCCGCAGGGGCCTGTCGATCTCGGCGCCGCGATCGTGCGCCACGGCGATCCCGAGGGCCACGAGCGGATCATCCGCGTGGCCGACGTCGCCGACGTGGTGTGGGGCGACCTCCCGCGCATCGGCGCGGCGACGGGCAACGGCGGCGGCGAGCTGGTCTACGTGATGCTGCAGATGGCGCTGCACGCCAACGCGCTCGAGGTGGTCGGCCGCGTCCACGAGCGCATGGACCAGCTGGTGCCGCTGCTGCCCGCCGACGTCGCCATCGAGGTCGTCTACGACCGCAGCGACCTGGTACTCGCGACCCTGCAGACCGTGGGCAAGAACCTCGCCGAGGGTGCGGTGCTGGTCATCGTCGTGCTGGTCGCCCTGCTGGGGTCGTTGCGCGCGGGCATCGTGGTGGCGTCGGTGATCCCGCTGTCGATGCTGGGCGCGGTCGCGGCGATGGTCGCGTTCGGCGTGCCGGGCAACCTCATGAGTCTGGGCGCGATCGACTTCGGGCTGCTGGTCGACGGGGCGGTGGTGATGGTCGAGCGTGCGTTCCACGAACTGCCGTCGAACCGGGACCGCGACGAGCCCACCCTGCGTCGCGCCACGATCGCCTCCGCGATGGGCCAGGTGGCCGCGCCGATGACCTTCTCGGTCGCGGTGATCGTGCTGGTCTACGTGCCGATCCTCTCGTTGGCGGGCGTCGACGGCAAGATGTTCCGGCCGATGGCGCTCACGGTGGTGTTCGCGCTGCTGACGGCGTTGGTGCTGGCGATCGTGTGGGTGCCGGCGGTGTCGGCCGCGTGGCTGCGACCGCGCCACGTGCCGGTTCGCGATCCCTTCCTCGTGCGCATGGTCCAGCGGATGTACGCACCGGTGCTCCGACTGGCCACCGGCGCGCCGCTGCTCATCGTCGTCCCGGCCGCCGCGCTGCTGGTCGTCGGCGTGCTGACCTACGTGCGACTGGGCTCGGCCTTCGTGCCCCAGCTCGACGAGGGCGACCTCGTGATCCAGACCACCCGCAGCCCCGACATCTCGCTCGAGCGCTCGATCGCCGATGCCACCCACCTCGAGCAGGTCGTGCGCGCCGCGGCGCCCGAGGTCGAGGGTGTGGTCTCGCGCATCGGCAGCCCGGCGGTGGCGACCGACATCATGGGCCTCGAGATGGCCGACGTGTTCGTCCAGCTGGCGCCGCGCGAACGCTGGCGCCCCGGCCTCGACAAGGACACCCTCATCGCCGAGATCGAAGCCGCCATCGCGCGCGAGGCCCCGGGGGCAGCGCCGGGCTTCACCCAGCCGATTCAGATGCGCTTCAACGAGCTGCTCGGCGGCGCGGTCACCGACGTGACGGTCGAGATCTACGGCGAGGATCTGGCCGAGCTCCAGCGCACCGCCGAGCGGGTCCGCAGCATCGTCGGCGAGGTCGACGGTGCCCACGACGCCCGCATCATGGCGCCGCCATCGGTGCCAGTGCTCGATGTGCGGCCACGCCTGCTCGACGCCGCGCAGCTCGGCATCGACGCTACCGCGGTGCTCGACATGGTCCGCGCGGTGCGGGCCGGCGTGCCGGTGGGCACCACGTGGGACGGCCCGGTGCAGGTACCGATCCGCCTGCGCCTGGGCACCGACGCGACCGCCGCGACCCTCGCGTCCACGCAGGTGGTGACCGCGACCGGCAGCTTGGTGCCGCTGTCGCGCATCGCCGACGTCGAGATGTCGCCGACGCCGGCGCTGGTCAACCGCCACGAGGCGCAGCGTCGCGTGATCGTCGGCTTCAACGTGCGCGGCCGCAGTCTCGGCGACGTCGTCACCGACGCCCGCGCGGCGATCGAGGCGGCCGAGGCGGTGCCGCGCGGGCAGCGGGTGCGGTATGGCGGCCAATTCGAGACGCTCGAGGAGGCCAAGGCGCGCATGACCGTGGTCGTGCCGATCGTGATGGCCGGCATCATCATCGTGCTGGTCGCGTTGTTCCGCGCGTTCGGACCCGCGCTGCTCATCTTCCTCAACGTGCCGTTCGCCGGGGTCGGTGGCGTGCTGGCGCTCGCGAGCCGCGGCATGCCGATGTCGATCTCCGCGGCGGTCGGCTTCATCGCGCTGTCGGGCATCGCGGTGCTGAACGGCGTGGTGCTGCTCTCGGGTATCCGCCAGCTGCAGCGCGAGGGTATGGCCGCGGGCGCGGCCGCGATCACGGCCGCGCGGCAGCGCGTGCGACCGGTGGTGATGACCGCGTTGGTGGCGGCGCTCGGCTTCATCCCGATGGCCGTCGCGACCGGCGTGGGCGCGGAGGTCCAGCGTCCGCTCGCGACCGTGGTGGTCGGCGGACTGGTCACGTCGACGTTGCTCACTCTGGTGGTGTTGCCGGCGCTGTACCAGCTGGGCGTGCGGTGGTTCGGCCGCGGCGCTCACCCGGACCCCGCGGACACCGAGGCCGCGACGACGGTGCCCTCGTGATCGGGCCCCCGGCGGGCGTATCATCGTCGCGCGGCGACTCCGGCGAGGGCCCGGGCCTCCGCGAGGACATCGCCGTGAAGCTGCTGCTGGTCGAGGACGAACCCCGCGTGGCCGAGATCGTGCGGCGCGGCCTGGTCGAGGAGGGCCACCAGGTCGACGTGTGTTCGAGCGGTCGCGCGGCGCTGCAGCAGGCCCGCGACATCGACTACGACGTGATCGTGCTCGACTGGATGCTGCCCGACATCGACGGCCTGGACATCCTGCGTCAGTGGCGGAGCGGCGGCCTGCGCACGCCGGTGCTCATGCTGACGGCGCGCGGGCAGATCGGTGAGCGGGTCGCCGGCCTCAAGGTCGGCGCCGACGACTACCTCGTCAAGCCGTTCGACTTCGCCGAGCTGCTCGCACGCCTCGAGGCGCTGCACCGCCGCAGCAGCGGGCAGATCGAGCTGCGCACGGCCGGCGACGTCAAGCTCGACGGCCGCCGGCGATCGCTCGTACGGGGCGACGCCGAGATCGCCTTGACCCCGCGGGAGTACGCGCTGTGCCAGGAGTTCTTCGGCCACGTCGGTGATGTGCTCTCGCGCAGCCACTTGCTCGGCGCGGTGTGGGGCACCAACTACGACGGCGACCCCAACGTGCTCGACGTCTACGTCGGCTACCTCCGGAGCAAGTTGGCCCGGATCGCGGCCGCGCACACCTCGATCAAGGCCGTGCGCGGCGTCGGCTTTCGTCTGCAGGTCGACGGGGGCTGACGCGCGTGCAGCTCGGAACCCGGCTGTTGCTCGTGGGCGCGGTGCTGCCCGCCACGCTGCTGCTGGCGGCGCTGGTGGTCGGCGGCGTCGCGCTCGATCGCATTCTCCACCGCGAGATCGATCGCGCGCTGCTCGGCCAGGCCGCGGTCGAGGCGGTGTCGCTGTTCGATCGCGCCGACGCGCCGCACCTGCACCTCGTCGAGTCGCCGCTCGACGCCCGCGTGCGGGAGTTCGCTCCCCTCGGTGCGCTGTACGGCCCCCGCGGCGAGCTCATCGTGCGGTATCCCGACGGCGCGGGGGTGCCCACCTCGCTCGATCCCGACGGGCTCACCGGTGAGGCCGAGCTCGACGACGCCGACATCGACGGGACCCCGCGTCGCGTCCTGCGGATGCAGGTGCGCTCGCCCAGCGGGCTGCCCCACGGGCTGTGGCTGGCGGCCTCGCTCGAGACCCACGACTCCGCCGTGCGGGTCTACTGGCAGTTCACCTCGATCGCGGTCGCGGTGGTCGTGCTGCTGCTCGCGGCGATCCAGGTCGCACAGGCGCGGCAGCTGACCCGGCGCGTGACCGCGCTCGCCGATCACATGCAGCGACTGCGCGCCGGCGAGCTCGGCTCGACGCCAGCGCCCGATGCCTACGGCGACGTGATCCAGACCCTGCGCGACGCGGTCGCCGACACCACGCTGCGACTGTCGGCGGCCCGCGAGGCGCAAGATCGCCTGCTCGCCGATGCCGCCCACGAGCTGCGCACGCCGCTCACGGCGATGCGCGCCGGCATCGACGTGGCGCTGCGTCGCCACCGCGACGCAGCACAGCTCGAGGAGGTGCTCGCCGATCAGCGTGGTGAGGTCGATCGACTCACCGAGCTGGCCACGCGTCTGCTCGACATGGCGGCCCTGCGCGGCGCTCCGCTCGAGCTCGCAGCGGGTGACCTCGCCGAGCTCGTGCACGAGGCCGTCGACGCCGCGCGCGCCGTGGCCGAGGAGCGCGGCATCATGATCGAACTCGCCGAGGTGCCGCGGGCCGAGGCAGCCTTCGCGCGTTCGGTCCTACGGCAGGCGCTCGACAACCTGCTCGACAACGCGATCAAGTTCTCGCGCGACGGTGGTCGCGTCGAGGTTGCGCTCGACCACGTGGACACTCGCTGGCGCATCCGCGTCTGCGATCACGGCCCCGGCGTGCCAACCGAGGCGCGCGAGCGCATCTTCGACGCCTTCGAGCGCGCCGATCGGGCCGTGCGCGGCAAGGGTCTCGGGCTCGCGATCGTCGCCGAGGTCGCGCGCCGCCACGGTGGCCGCTGCTTCGTCGCCGAGCGCCCCGATGGCGGCAGCGGGGCCGTCTTCGTGCTCGAGCTCGGGCCCGACGGCGGTTGACCGCGAGCCCCTGGGTTCGCCGATTTCTTGCGCCGCCGCGTGGTCGTAGCCGAGGGTGTCGGGGCATGTCGCTCCCGGGCCGGCTGACCATCGCCGCCTGCGTGACCGCGTTGCTCACCGCCGGCGGGTGGTTCGTACGCGACACGTCGCGCGGGCCCGCACCGGTGTCGCGCCACGCCCCGTCGCCGCGAAGCCCCGCGCCTGCGCCCGTGCTTCGCGAGCACGCGGTCGCCCCCGCCGCGATCGTACCGCCGGTCACGCCCCGGTCCGACGCCATCGACCCGCCGGCCCCGCGTACGCGCTACTTCGGCGCACGGGAGGGCGACCGCATCGCGCTCAGCTTCGACGACGGTCCGCGGCCGGCCTCGACCGCACGGGTGCTCGCGATCCTGCGTGAGCACGATGCACACGCAACCTTCTTCATGCTCGGCGAGCAGGTGCAGCGCCACCCCGAGGCCGCCGCCGCGGTGGCCGCGGCCGGCCACGAGCTCGGCAACCACGGCTGGTCGCACCGTTCGTGGAAGCTGCTGTTCCCGTCGCAGCTACAGCGCGAGCTCGACGACACCGCCGACGCCATCGCGCATGCCACCGGCACCACACCGCACGTGGTGCGGCCGCCGTTCGGGCGCTTCCCCGAGTCCGCGGTCGCGATCGTCCACGGGCGCGGCGACGATCTGGTGCTGTGGTCGGTCGACAGCCTCGACTCCGCGGGGGCCGACGCCGACACCATCGCCCGCACGGTGGTGGACGCCGCGCGGCCCGGCGACATCGTGCTGTTACACGATCGCGAGTGGGCGAGCGTACGGGCACTGCCGCAGATCCTCGCCGGCCTGCGCCGCAAGGGCCTGCGCGTGGTGCCGGTGTCGCAGCTCGACTGACGTCTCCCGTGACGGCCCGCGGCATTTGGTCTACAACCTTGGATCTTCGATGAAGATCCTCGAGCGTCGCATCTACCGGGGGCCGAACCTCTACGCGCACTTCCCCGTCATCCGCTTGCGGGTCGACCTCGGCGCACTCGAGACGTGGCCGACTGCGAAGCTGCCGGGCTTCGTCGACGCGCTGCTGGCGGTGATGCCGACCCTCGAGCAACACACCTGCTCGTACGGCAGCCACGGCGGCTTCATCCGTCGCATGCGCGAGGACGAGGGCACCTGGCTCGGCCACGTGCTCGAGCACCTCGCGATCGAGATCCAGGTGCTCACCGGCGCCAAGGTCTCGTTCGGCAAGACCCGCAGCGTCGACGAGCCGGGCCAATACCACGTGGTCTACGAGTTCGAGGAGGAGCGCGTGGGCGAGGCCGCCGGCCAGCTGGCGATGCGACTCATCCACTCGCTGCTGCCGCCCGAGCTGCGACCGAGCGGCAAGGACGAGCCGCTCGACTACCCCACCGAGCTCGACGATCTGATCGCGTTCGCGCAGCGGCGGCAGTTCGGGCCCTCGACCGCGTCGATCATCCGGGCCGCCGAGGAGCGCGACATCCCTTGGATCCGGCTCAACGACCACTCGCTGGTCCAGCTCGGCCACGGTCGCTACCAGAAGCGCATCCAGGCCACGGTCACGTCGGAGACCCGCCACATCGCGGTCGACATCGCCTCCGACAAGGAGCTCACCAACAAGATCCTCGCCGACCTCGGCCTGCCCGTGCCCAAGCAGCACGTGGTGCGCAGCGCCGAGCGGGCCGCCGACGCCGCGCGGCGGCTGGGCTTCCCGGTGGTGGTCAAGCCACTCGACGCCAACCACGGCCGCGGCGTGTCGATCGACCTCGGCGACGAGGACGCGGTGCGGCTGGCGTTCGAGAAGGCCCAGGAGCACTCGCGCCACGTCATCGTCGAGACCTACATCACCGGCTTCGATCACCGCATGTTGGTCGTCAACGGCGAGCTCATCGCGGTCGCCAAGCGCGTGCCCGGCCACGTGATCGGCGACGGCGAGCACACCATCGAGCAGCTGGTCGAGCAGGTGAACGCCGACCCCCGTCGCGGCATCGGCCACGAGAAGGTGCTCACCCGCATCGAGCTCGATCACCAGGCCATGCGCCTGCTCGAGCAGGCCGGCCTGACACCGGCGAGCGTGCTGCCGGCCGGCCAGACCTTCTACCTGCGCTCGACCGGCAACCTCTCGACCGGCGGCACCGCCATCGATCTCACCGACGCGGTCCACCCCGACAACCGCGAGGTCGCGGTGCGGGCGGCCCGCGGCATCGGCCTCGACGTCGCGGGCATCGACTTCATCATCCCCGACATCTCGGAGTCCCATCGCGTCAGCGGCGGAGCCATCTGCGAGGTCAACGCGGCGCCCGGCTTCCGCATGCACGTGTCGCCCACCGAGGGCACCCCGCGCGACGTCGCCGGCCCGGTCATCGACATGCTGTTCCCGCCGGGCACGCCCAGCCGCATCCCGATCGCGGCGATCACCGGCACCAACGGCAAGACCACGGTGTCGCGCATGCTCGCGCACATCCAGAAGATGTCGGGCTTCACCGTCGGCCTGTGCACGACCGACGGCGTGTACATCGACGGCGAGCGCACCGTTGTCGGCGACATGACCGGCCCGATGGCCGCACAGATGGTGCTGCGCGACCCACGGGTCGACTTCGCGGTGCTCGAGACCGCACGCGGCGGCCTGCTGCGCGCCGGCATGGGCTACCGCTCGTGCAACGTTGGCTGCGTGCTCAACGTCGCCAGCGACCACCTCGGGATGGGCGGCATCGACTCGCTCGACCAGCTCGCCGAGGTCAAGCGCATCGTGGTCGACGTCGCCCGCGACGTCGCGGTGCTCAACGCCGACGACGAGCGCGTGCTGCTGATGGGCGGGCAGACCGACGCCAAGCGCATCGCCTACGTCACGATGAACCCCAAGCACGATCTGGTGCGGCAGCACATCCGCGCCGGCGGAGCGGCGGCGGTGCTCGAGGAGGGCATCAACGGCGCGATGATCACGCTCTACGACCGCGGCAGCCACATCCCGCTGCTGTGGGCGCACCTCATCCCCGCCACGCTCGAGGGCAAGGCGCTCTTCAACGTGCAGAACTCGATGTTCGCGGCGTTGATGGCGTTCGTGATGGGCTGCAAGGTCGACAACATCCGCCAGGGCCTGCGGACCTTCGACACCACGTACTTCCAGGCCCCGGGCCGCCTCAACGTGTTCGACAAGCTGCCGTTCAAGGTCATCCTCGACTACGGCCACAACCCCGCGGCGGTGCGGGCGATCGCCGACCTCGCCGGGCGCCTCGAGGTCGCCGGCGAGCGCGTGTGCGTGCTGGCGGCGCCCGGCGATCGCCGCGACGAAGACCTGCTCGAGATCGCCAAGGCCGCGGCCGGCGCGTTCGACCGCTTCATCCTGCGCACCGACGACGACACCCGCGGCCGCGACCGCGACCAGATCACCGGCCTGCTGCGCAAGGGCCTGCTGGCCTGCGAGGTCGATGCCGCGCGCATCGAGGTCATCCCCGACGAGCAGGCCTCGATCGATGCCGCGCTGGCCTCGTGCAAGATCGGCGATCTACTGGTCGTGTTCGGCGATCGCATCTCGCGCAGTTGGAAGCAGATCACCAAGTTCAAGGACGCGACCGTATCCGACGAGCCCGCGCCCGAGGGCGGCCCGCGGATCGAGCCCAGCGCGACGATGCCGACGCCGCGGATCACCGACCTGCGCGGCACGCTGGTCGAGGACGAGCGCGGCGTGCGACTGGTGCGCGAGGTCGAAGACTAGCGGCGATGCAGCCACCCGAATCCAGGCGGCTCACGGGGCCGTCGCTGTACGCTCGCGCGCCGGGGGCGGCCGCCGAGCTCGCGCTCGCGCCCGGCGAGTCGTTCGACGAGCTGCACGCACGTTGGCTCGCGGTGCTGCGCCCGATGCTCGCGCGGCTGGGCTGGGCCCGCGCGCGTTGCTTCGCGCGGCCGTATGCCGACGGCAGCGGCGGTGCGCTCGGCTTCACCGCCGACGACGACGTGCTGTACGCCGCGTGCGACATCAACGACTGGGCGCTCGCGACCGCGGCCGGCCTGCCCGCGGCACCCGAGGCGATCGCAGCGGCGCAGCTGGCCGCGGCGATCGCCGCCGAGCGACGCCCCGATGTGCTCGCACTGCTGGACGCCGCGGCAACCCGCGGGCTGCCGGGGTTCTTCGACGACGACGGCGTGACGATCGGTCTCGGCGTCCGCGGTCGGACATGGCCGCTCGATGCGGTGCCGCAGGTCGACGCGGTGCCGTGGTCGCAGCTCGGACGCATCCCGGTGGTGGCGATCACCGGCACCAACGGCAAGACCACGAGCGCACGATTGCTGGCCCGCATGTTCCGCGAGGCCGGGCGCAGCGTCGGCAACACCTCGACCGACGGCATCGTGGTCGACGGCGTGATGATCGAAGAGGGGGATTGCACCGGGCCCGGCGCGGCGCGCCGGCTGCTGCGACACCCGACACTCGAGGTCGCGGTGTTGGAGAGCGCCCGCGGCGGGCTGCTGCGCCGCGGCTTCGTGCTGCCGTGGTGCGACGCGGCGCTGCTCACCAACGTCAGCGACGACCACTTGGGTGAGTGGGGCATCGGCACGGTCGACGAGCTCGCCCAGGCCAAGGCGGTGATCGGCGCGATCGTGCCGCCGCACGGCCACGCGATCGTCGGCGCCGACAGTGCACCGCTGGTGCGCGTCGCCGAGCGCTTCGTGGCGAAGGTGGTGTGGTTCTCGCTGCACGCCGACGCGCCGACCGTGGTGGCGCACCTGCGGGTCGGCGGCGAGGCGTGGTGCTTCGACGACGGCGCGCTGGTGCACGCGGTCGGCGAGCAGCGCGAGCGATGGATCGACGCCGACGCGATCGCGATCGGCCTGCACGGGGCCGCCGGCTACAACCTCGCCAACGCCGCCGGCGCGGCCGCGACGGCCCACGCGCTCGGGGTGCCGCGCGAGGCGATCGTCACCGCGCTCACCGAGTTCGATCGCGACGGCCTCGAGAACCCTGGCCGCCTCGAGCGCCACGAGAAGGACGGCGTGCTCTACCTGCTGGACTTCGCCCACAACAAGGATGGGCTCCGCCAGCAGCGCGACGTGGTTGCGGCGCTGCGCCGCGATCGCAGCGGTCGCTTGATCGTCAGCTTCGGCATGGCCGGCGATCGCGACGACGCGACCCTGCGCGCGCTCGGCCACGAGATCGCGGCGATGGCCCCCGACCATGTCGTGCTCCACGACAAGCCCGAGTATCTACGGGGTCGCAGGCCCGGCGAGGTACCGGCGATCCTGCAGCAGGGCCTGCTCGAGGCGGGGATCGCCACCGAGGCGATCGAGCACGCCGCCGACGAGCTGGCCGCGATCGCGTGCGCCCGCGCGTGGACGCGGCCCGGCGATCTGGTGGCGGTCTTCGCCCACACCGAGCGCACGCCGGTGGTGTGAACCGGAAGCATCGTCGCAGTACCAGGGCAACTCGAGGGCAGGCAGCACGGAGCATCACCGGACGCGGACGCGGATCGGTGTCGCACGCTCGGGGTACGCGACCGCGGTCTTGGACGCGCGCGAGACCAACAGCGCGACGTAGGTCCCTTGGGCGGGCACCTGCTGGCGCAACACCCCGGCATCGGCACGCCGCTGCACCCCGTCGAGCATGAAGGCCAGCGAGAAGTACGACGCTGCCACGCTCCGCCGCTGGTACTCGGAGGCTGCTGGCGGCCCGACCGTCGCCCACACGAGCTCGCCCTCGCGGAACAGCTGCAGCAGCTCGCGTCGTTGCCGGCCGTGGGTCAGCCAGCCCGCCACGAACAGCGGCACGCCCGAGAGCACGCTGATGAGCAGCGCCTGCGCAGGGCCGAGGATGCCGAAGAAGACCACCGAGAGGACGAGCCATGCAATCAGCAGCGCACCGGTGTGTCCGCGCAGCACGCGATCGGAGAGCGCTCGACACATCGCTTCGGGCCGCGGTGTCGCGGTCGTGGCCAAGGCGTGCGTGTCGTCGTGCGGCTGCGTCATGGCGCACGTCGAATCGTCCCGCGAGCACGCTGCAATCCGCGGGCTCTACCCGCGCGACACCGCCATGGCGGTGGGACCCGCGGAGACATCTCACGGACGATACCGCGAATCCAAGGTGGGTCGTCGCGCCTCTGGGGGTGCAGAGGTGTCCATGACCATCGCTCGCTCGCTGTATGTGAAGAACGTCCCCCCCGCCGAACGCTTCGCCCGCGTGGTTGCGGCGTCCGCCGCCGTTGGGGCCGGGATCCTGTGGCTGTCGTCGCCGTGGAGCTGGCTCGTCGCGCTCGCGGCGATATCGTTGCTGGTGACCGGGCTCGTCGGCTACTGCCCGATGTGCGCGATGGTCGGTCGTCGTCTCGGCTGACGGAGCACGCGAACCTTGTCGGCCACCATCGAGATCACCCTCATCGAGGCCGCGCGCCGCGGCGAGCCCGAGGCGATCGAGCGGCTGCTGGTGCTGTGCCACCGCGACATCCGCCGCTACGCCCAGCGCAGCTGCTCGATCAGCGACGTCGACGACGCGATCCAGGAGGCGCTGCTGGTGCTGTCGCGCTTCGTCGCGTCGCTGCGTCACACGCGAGCGCTGTCGACGTGGCTGTTCCGCGTGGTCCGCCGCGAGTGTCGCCGGCTCGCGCGCACGACCCTGCGCTGGGATCCATGGGACGAAGCGCGCGTGGAGGCGTTGATGGCCAGCCGCTCGACCGCCGCGCTGCGCCTCGACGTGGCCAACGCACTCGAGTCGCTGCCGGAGCACTACCGCGAGATCGTGGTGCTGCGTGATTTCGAAGAGCTCACGCTGCAGGAGATCGCCGCGCAGCTCGGGCTGTCGGTCGCCGCGACCAAGAGTCGATTGCACCGCGCCCGCGAGCTGACGCGGGAGTACCTGCTGGCCGGCGCCGCGGGGTGAGCCTGCGACATGGTGGCGGCGCCTCGCTGCCTTGATCAGCCGTCGCGGTGTGCGATTCCAACCGAAGCCGCCCAGGGCGGCAGAATCGCAGAGAACGGCACGTGCGCGACGTCCCTCGCGTCGCGCAGGAATCGCATCAGCGAGTCTTCCACCACCTGTCCTCGGCTGGTCGACGCGTGCACCACCGTACCCGCTTCGGTGCGAATGCCAACGTGCCCGCACGGCTCGTTCGCGCCCCAGACGAACACGAGCGTGCCGGGTGTTTCGGGGCCGACCTGCGGCCTACATCCCAGACCGAGTTGATCGCGGGAGTGGCGGGGCAACACCACACCGAGGGCGTCGAGGGCCACACGTTGTACGAGAGCCGAGCAGTCGATGCCCGCGCGGGTGCGTCCGCCGAGTCGATATGGCACCGAGCACCAGGTGCGGGCGACCGCCGACATCACCCGCGCATCGGTCGTCGTCGGACGCGGGAGGCTCGGCGCCGGGCAGCTTGGGCCCAGTCTGGCGTCGATCCAGCCCACGGTTGCGTCCAGCGCTCGGATGCAGGTCCACCCTTGGCGTTCGAGAAGGATCCCGACGGCACCATCGTTGGGCACGAGTTCGGTCGCCAGCGCCCAACGTCCCGTGAGACCCGGGTGTGCCGAATAGACGCGGGTGACGCCCGCGCCGAGCGCTTGCCAGCGACGTGGGGCAGCCACGCGCACGGCGGTCGCATCGCAACACCACGGGGCCGGCAACATCGCCACGATCGCGTCGACGACCACGGACAACGCACGCCGCACCAACACTCGCCCACCGAGCCGCACGCGTCGCCGGCGTGGCTGTGCCGCAATCGTGATTTCGAGCAACGTGGCGCCATGTAGCTGCTCCAGCCGCCGGCGGCATCCCTCGACGAGACGAGCCGTCGCCGCAACGATGGCGTCGACTTCGTGGGGCGATGCTACGTCGGAGCGGGTCACGCCCGTGACTCCCGCACCTTGCGGCGCTCCGCAGCGATGCGGCGAGCCTCGTGCTGATCCGAGAACGGCAGCGTGACACCACGTACCACCTGCCAGGTCTCGTGGCCCTTGCCGACAATCACGATGATGTCGTCCGGGGTGGCGTTGCGGATCGCCATCGCGATCGCCGTCGCGCGATCGAGCTCCACGACGAGTTCGGTGCCCTCGCGGCGGATCGCCTCGGCCACGGGGCGAGCGACGTCGGCCGGATCTTCCCAGCGAGGATTGTCCGAGGTCACGATCACGCGATGGGCCTGCGCCATCGCGGTGCCCATCGGGCCGCGCTTGTCCGACGAGCAGCTGCCCCCTGCCCCTCCGACGACGACGACCCTGCCCCGCGCGAGCCGCCGCGCCTGCGCGATCGTGAGGTCGATCGCCTCCGGCGAGTGGGCGTAGTCGACCACCACGAGGGGCTCGTGGGCGACGATCTCGAAGCGGCCGGGCACCACGGGACAGGCGGCCAGGCCGGCCCGAATCGCGGCCGGATCGATTCCGACCGCGTCCGCCATGACCGCGGCCGCGAGCGCGTTGGCCCCGAACACCTCCCCGATCATGCGGATGTGGAGGCATCCGCCGAGCGCCTCCGCCAGTGGCGACTCGAGCAACGTCACCCGAGTACCGTCGAGGCCCACGTCCATTCGCGACGCGGCCAGGTCCGCGGAACGTTCGCCTTCCGCCGAGAACCACCGCAGGCGCACGTCAGGCGGCGTCACTCGGGCAATCATCGCAGCGTGGGGATCGTCGGCGTTGAGCACCGCAGTGCGCCCCGGCCCGAGGTTGAGGAATAGCTGGGCCTTGGCGGCGAGGTAGCGTTCGAACGAACCGTGCGATGCGAGGTGATCGATGTCGAGGTTCGTGAAGATTCCTTCGTCGAAGCGCCAGCGGCGAGCGAACCCCGTGCCCAAGCCGTAGCTCGTGGCCTCGAGCACGGCCCACCTCGCGCCCGCCGCGACCGCACGCTCCGCCGCCCCGAAGAAGCCGTCATCGGTGATCGGAATGCCGACGTCGGTGGCCGCGGTGGCTGCCGGGTCGGAAGGGTCGAGGTGCTCGTAGCCATGCCCCGGCCATGCGTAGCCGAGCGTGCTCACGCGTAGGACCGAATGTCCCGCAGCGCGCAGAATGGCCTCCAGCAGATGGGTGGTGGACGTCTTGCCGTTCGTGCCGGTGATGCCGATCGTTCGAATCGGATCGGCCCAGGCGAATGCGGGAGACACGGGACGGACGCGAGTCATCGCGCAGGTAGAGTCCGGAGCGAGCCGATCGGATCGCGGACGAGATCGTCAGAGTTCTGTGATCCGAAGCGCCCCGTCGGTGCTCTACCCCGCTGCTCCTGATGGGGCGAGGGCGCAATGGACGCATCACGACTCGTCGAGATCGCAGAAGGGTTCAAGGCCGCGCGCGCGTTGCAGGTGGCGACCTCGCTCGGCTTGTTCGAGGGACTGCGCTCCGGTCCGTGCGATGCGGCGCGACTTGCCGCGAACCTCCGCCTCTCGTCGGCCGGGGTCGAGCGGCTCGCCGATCTGCTGGTCGGACTGGAGATCCTCTCCAAAGACGCGGCGGGCTACGGTCTCACCGAGGTCGCGCGGCGGTGCCTGCTCGCGGACGGACCGAATTCGGTCACCTCCTTGGTGACGTGGATGGAGCAGGTCTATCGCGGGATGGCCTACCTGCCAGCCGTGGTCGCGCAAGGCCGGCCGATCGCTCCCGCCGTGGTGCTCGACGAGCGGGGCGAATGGGTGAACGTGTGGATGGGCGCCATGGATGAACTCGCGCAGCTCGAAGGGCGCGCGGACGCGATCGCAGCAGTCGTGGACCTCGGCGACTGCGAGCGACTGCTCGACCTCGGCGGCGGGCCAGGGACCTACGCGAGAGCATTCTGCCGCCGCTACCCTCGACTGCGAGCGACCGTGCTCGAACGCGAGAGCATCTGTCCGCACACCCTACGCCGCCTGCGTGGGCACCCTGAGGCAGCGCGCGTGGAGGTGGTCTCGGGCGACTATCGCCGGCCGCCGCTCCCGGGTCCCTTCGACGCCGCGCTGATCTCGAACGTCTTGCACAGCAACACCCGCGAAGACAACCTCGCACTGCTCCGCGCAGTGTTCGACGCGCTCGTGCCGGGCGGCCGACTCGTGATTCGCGGCCTCCACACCGACGAGTCCGGCACACGACCGATCGAGAGCACACTCGTGTCGCTCACGCTGCTCGTGTACTCGCACGGACGCAGTTACCGCGCGTCGGAGGTGTCGACGTGGCTCATGGAGGCCGGCTTTGTCGACGTCCACGCGATCGACGACGGCAACGACGCCCCGCAGCTGCTCTTGGCACGCCGGCCCAACGAAGGACGCGCGCAGTGAACTCTCGCGTTGCGCTGGTGACCAACGGCCTCTACGAGGGGCTGGCGCTCGCGTGTGCGCTCGCGCTTTCGGAGGCGGGCTTTGCAATCGCAGTGGTTCATCGCCCCGCAACGAAGCGGGCCTCTACCGAGGTCGACGCCTTCGAACAGCGGCTCCGCGAAGCGCTGGCACCACGGGGTGTGCAGCTGCGAGTCGATCGGGTCGACCCCGCGGTGCCCGGCGCCGCAGCGCAGCTCGTCGAGACGATTGAAGCCGAGCTGGGCCCGATCGGCGCGTTGATCAACGCCGAGGGCTCGAGCGCATTTCCCCACCGCGACCTCATGGACACGCACGAGGAAGACTGGGCACGCGCGCTGTCGATCGAACTGGTCGGGCCGCTCGCGCTCGTGCGAGCGTGCCTGCCGGGCATGCGGCGCCGCGGCTGGGGGCGCATCGTGAGCTTCCTGGTCCAGCCCGAGTACTGGAACAACCACCTCCTCCTTCGGTGCGGTCATCCGTTCGTGCACGACAGCTGGCCGTTCCTGTTGGGTAAGCACGCGCGCGCCGGCATCACGCGCACGATGTGGCGGAGCGAGCGTAGGTACGGCGTCACGCTCAACGACGTCGCGGTCAGCGGCGTGCGCAACCTACCGCTCGATGTACTGCTCGACGCCACCACGTCGTCCGCCGGCGAGACCTCGGCGGGTGTCGCCGAGGTCGTGCGCTTCTTGTGCTCCGATCCGGGCGGCCTCGTGACTGGCAGCACGCTCAACCTGGTCGGCACGCCGGTGACCTACGGCCTGGGCCCCGGCCGACCAGCTCCGACTTCGCAACCGTGAGGACGCAACGATGCCCGACCTCGAGCTGCTCTCATTCCCCCGACACATCCAGCTGCAGACCCACTCGAGGTGCAACATGGCGTGCTCGATGTGCCCGCACCCCGAGCTGCGCCGCAACGACGACAAGGAACGCATGCCGTGGGCGCGGTTCGTACGCCTGATGGAGGAGTGCCATGCCCACCCCGAGTTCCGCGAGATCGTGCTCGACCTCCAGAACGAGCCGATGCTCGATCCAGAGCTCGAGGAACGCGTGCGGTGGATCAAGCAGGTGTCGGGGGGCCGCACCTTCGTCGGGATCACGACCAATGGCCTGGCGCTCGAGCGAGAGCGTGCGGCAGCGCTGATCGACGCCGGCATCGACACGATCGTGGTGAGTCTCAACGCCGCGACTGCCCGTACGTTCGCTCAGCTGGTCCCCCGTGCACGCTTCGATCGCGTGAGTGAGAACGTGGACGCTGCGCTGGCACTACCCGGAGGGCCGAAGACCCTGTTGCTGTCGTTCGGCTACTCCGACACGAACCTCGCCGAGCTCGAACCGTTCCTCGACACGGTCCGCGCACGTGGCACCCGCTACCGCGTGTTTCCGTTTCACGATCGCACGGGAACCGTGCGCCACAGTGGGTTCTTGGACGTGCCTGTCGAACCCACGTGCCATCTTCCGCTCTTCAGCCTCGCCATCCACCACGACGGCGACGCAATCCTGTGTTGTCAGGACTGGACTCGCCAGCGCGTGCTGGGGAATGTCTTCGAGACGAGCGTGGCCAGCGTGTGGCGGTCGGAGCCGTTCGTCGCGATCCGCCGGGCCGCGGCGCTCGGCGAGGCCCTCCCGGCGCGCCCGTGCGGGAGCTGCAAGGCGCCGGTCCACCTGCACCGCATCCGCCCGTTGCACCGTCAGCTGTCGCAGCTGCAGGGCCTACGGCGCGGCCGCCTCGGACTGACGCCGCGCTACGTATTCGTTCCCGGTCACCCCGATCAACTCATGGATCTCCTCTCCGAGACGACGGTGGAACTCGATCGCACCAGCCTCGTCGCATGCGGCGGCCTCGCGGCGGGCGACGATGGACCCGCGCTGGAAGCACGCGCGGTCAGGGCCGGGTACGAGCCCCACGAGATCCATGCACGAGTGGCCGAGCTACGGCGCCGCGGCATCGCAGGCGAGGAGCCGGGGCCGCCTCCGCACCGCGCTGGGTTTCCCAGGCCCGCGTGGTTGGTCGCGGGCGAACGAACGCAGCCGGTTGCGGTGCTCGGTGTCGATGCAAGCGCCGGCGAAGTGCGCGTTCAGGCCAGAGAACCCGCTGAGCTCCGCGATGTATCCGACGGGGAGCTGTGGATTCCGCTGATCGGCGACACCGTGATGCCCAAGCTCCGCGGGCGGGTCGTCGCACGAGTCGCCTCGACGGCGCTCCTGCGGCTGGACGGGGACGCCATGGATCTGCTGCTACGGGTGCTCGCTGCCGACGACGTGGGGCACCCGCTCGCCCTCGGAGGGCGCGCGTGAGGGAGCCGGCCGAACCCCTGCCGTGGCCCGACTACGCCGACGTCGCGGACGTGGTCCGCGCGGCGGCGGCGAGGGCTGCGTCCGCCACGGTCACCATCGAGCTGGATGCGTTCGGCGACGATTGGATTCTCAGACGCGAGCGACTCACGGTCGAAGCCGGTGACGGGCGCGTGCAGGCCCCCGATGGGTCCCTCGCCCAACTGCTCGCGCAGCGACTGAGGTCCGAACCACTCATCGTGCGCCCTGCCGCACACGCCGGTGACGTGGCGGTGGGCGAAGGCCTGGTGTTGCGCGGCCTGAACACGACCACCCGCAACGACATCAGCACGCGGCTACGCCGGCTGCACGCTGCCCCCGGCCCGGTACGCCGCGTTGCGCCGAGCTGTGACTACGACGCCGGCATCCAGCCGAAGATCATCAAGGTCGAGCCCACCACCTATTGCAACCTGCGCTGCGGCTTCTGTACGAACCCTTCGCTGACGAAGCGGAGCCACCTCCCACTGTCGAGCTTCGCCCGCTTGTGGTCCAGCGTCGATCCCAGTCAGATCGAAAAGGTGAGCTTCACCGGGTTGGGCGAGAGCATGCTCCACCCTGAGCTCTGGGCGATGATCGATCTCGTCGTGCGCACCGGCGTGACGACCAGTCTGGTATCCAATGGCACCATGATCGCTCGATTCGCGGAGCAGATCGTCGAGAGCGGCCTCCACCACCTGGCGCTCTCGATCGAGACCACCGATCCCGAGAAATTCGCGGCTCAGCGCGTCGGGCTCGAGCTGCCGCAGCTCCTCTCCAATCTCGACACGCTGCTCGCAGTCGTCGAGCGACGGGGTTCCCCGCTGCAGATCCACGTGCTCTGCGTGCTCATCGACGAGGACGGTGAGGACTGGCGCTCGTTGATCGCCCTGTGCCGCAGCCGCGGGCTGTCGCCACCACGATTCTACCCACAGTATGTGCGGCACCTTGCGGGCGACACCGACGGTCACGCAGCGGCGCGGCGCTTGGACACACGCTTTCGGGCGATCGAACGCAGCATCCGCGAGTCTTTCGACGGCGATACGGCCGAGCTGCCGCGGGAGGTTCTGCTGCTTCGCGGCGATGCGCATGCTGAGGCGCCCCCTGGCCCGCGCTGCCGCGAGGCGACGACGACGCTGTTGCTGCGCGCGGATGGCACGTGGAGTTACTGCAACGAGGGGATCTTCCACGCTGGGCCAATCGACGCCGGGCGCGTGGACGACTACCCGGACATCGCGAAGATCTGGGCCTCGCCGGCGCGCCGCCGCCATCGTCTCGCACTCGAGCTCGGGGTGATTCCACCTCTGTGCCACGGCTGCCCGGTGATCGATCTGCCGGAGGTGATTCGTCGACTTCCCGTGATCCGATCCACCGGTGCGCCGCTCTAGCGACTCGGCGACTCGATTCTCGAGTCGTCGTTTCAGCACAGACAAGCAAGAGAGCAGACATGAACGACAAGAAGAACAAGCAACCGCTCGTCGACGAAAGCAAGTTCGCGGACGAGCTCGACGAAGAGACCCTGGCGAACGTGCTGGGCGGCATCTCGATCGATCCCCGGCCGCTGCCGGGTCCGGGTATCCCCGGCGCGGGTGGTCCGATTCCGGGCGACTGCGACTGGTAGCGCACAGCGTTGACTAGCGAGCGGGCGCCGTTCCAAGCGGGGCGGCGCCCGCTCGCGCATTCTCGCGACGGTGACGTCCGGCCAGCCGCGATCCAACGCCTTGCAGACCCGCGCAACCTCAGTCGGGGATGGGATCCGTCCTCACGAGTCGAGGCGCTCGGGCCCATCCGAGACGACGCGCCCGCGCGTTCAAGCCACCCAGGCGGGCCTGCGCCAGGGGGCCGAATGCGAGCGGCAGCAGGCCCGGGACGACTGCTCGGACCACGTGCAACCCGACCGCTCGCGCGACTGCCGGTGTGGCGTCCACCGCAAGGACGCGATACCCCGCCCCGACCAGTCGGGCGACGAGGTCGTCGAGTCCATCGAGCGGCTCGGGCTCGATGTCATCGCACGGTCCGTCGACGAAGGTGCGCAGAATGTGACCGTGCCGCGGGTCGAGATAGTAGCGCAGGTGGTCGCCAGGCATCGCTAGCTGGGCGGCCGCCCGGGTCCTCGTGTCGGCCGGCAACGGGGCGAGCAGTTCGATCTTCTGGACGAGGCCCCGCAGGGCGGTGTCGATGGCATCGTCGAGTGTCGACGCCGCGGCGCACGACGACGCGCAGCCCCCTACGGCGAGCACGCCCTCGCGTACCCCTTCGGCGACGGCGATGGCGATGGGCACGGCGGTCTCGTGGGAGAGCCGTGCGATGTGGAGCGCGAGCCCACGCGCTTCCAGACTCTCCGCGAGCGCGGACCGAGGCACCGAGCGCCTTCGCGGCATCGTGAGGCCGTACCACGCCGCAAGCATCGCATCGCGCTCGACGAGCTCGAGCAACCCTCCCAGCTGCGCGCTCGATCGATCGACATGCGCGGCCCACCCGCTCGTGGTCCCGCGGCACAGAGGCGCGCCGCCGCGTCCGGCCTCGTGCATGATCCACACGGCCGAGCCCCGCTCGAGGTCGTCCGCGCGCCGCCACGGGATCGGCTGTTTCGGCGCGTAGGGCTGCCAGCTGACGGCGCGGGTGCGGTACTGCTCGCGCCGAAACAGGCCCAACTCGCGCGGATCGATCACCTCGCCGACGAGCATCGACGCGGGTAGCGGATCGGTATCGGGCGCATCGTTGAAGAACGTCACGCGCTCGAGGCACTCGCCCAGCGCGCCGACCAGCTGCGCCGGCGCAGCCCCCTTTCCGCGTCCGACCGCGCGATGCAGGCTGCCGTCGTCACGCGTGATCCAGGCTACCGCCGTGATGTCGATGCCATCGGGGCGTCCGACGACCTCCACACCGTGCATCGGCCCGCGCAGCGGGTGCACCAACGAGCTCAGCGCCTCCAGGGCGCCCCGAAGCTGGCCCTTGGGGCCAACGCGTTCGAGCACGCCGGGACATTGCGTGCAGCACGGGTGCGAGGTGACCGCGCGAACGGCAACGCGCCCCCTCGCCGGTCGCAGGAACCACCACCGGTCGCCCTGGACGCCGTGGTGCTCGAGCGCCGCCACGGCGTCACGAATGGCGGCGATGCGCGCCGGGTCGACGACGCGTGGCTCGGCCGCAGTGGGCCACCACCGGCGCAGACACTCTCGGCACACCGAAACCTCCGGGCTACGCAGCCATAGCCAACCATCGGGGTGCTCGAGCGCCAGCATCGTGCCTTGTTGGAGATCTCGGGGGCAGCATCGGATCACCGTGATCCGAAGTTGGTCTCGCGCCTCTGTCGGGCCAACGATGCCCGACTCAGCTCAGGTTTCGATCCTCGGTCCGGCGCTGTGGCAGAAGCTCGCGGCCGGCCCATGGGAACGCACCGCGGCGTTGTTTCCCGGCGCCGTCCCCGAGGGACTCGGCTCGCTCCATGCGCTGTTCGAGGGCGTGCTCCGCCGCGCCGCGGGCGGGCCCTATTCCAATCTCCCGCCGCTGAAGCTCTATCGCGGCCACAGCCCGGACGCGCTCCACCTCCCCGATCCCGAGTGGGCCGACTACGCGCCGGTGCGCGAGGACGGCGACCTCGTGGGCTACCTGCGGCGGCTCGCCGAAACCACCGGCGAGGGCGAACTCGGCTTCATCGTGAACCACGTCCACGCGCTCGATCCCAAGATTCACCGCGATGTGTGTCGCCTCCTCGACCTCGCACTCGAGTCGCTGCCGTTTCCGTCCGGCGGCACGACGAGCGCCGCGTTCTTCGGCACCTATCGCCGTACACAAGTCGGCATCCACTGCGACAACATGAACGTCCTCGTCGTGCCCGTCCTGGGCCGCAAGACCTTCCAGCTGTGGCCGCGCGACGTGCTCCGTGACCACCCCGCCGTGGTCGCGCTCGGGGAGGGCGCGCACGCCAGCAAAGCACGGATCCCCGGCCTGTCACCGGACGACGTCGCACACCTCGCAGAACGGATTGAGGTGGGACCTACGGACCTCTTGTACATCCCCAAGGGCATGTGGCACGTCGCGTGCCCGCAGGACCAGGTCAACGCTTCGTTCCACGTGGTGCTACTCAGCCGCGAACCGCCGCGGCCCGGGTTCGAGCAGGTCTTTCTCCGCGACGGTCGAGCCCACGACCTACCCGCGCGGGAGTTCGCGGCCGCGCAGTCGCGCGAGTTGCTGGCGTGGCGCTCCGCGCAGGGGCTGCTCGCATGGCCACCCCCCGTCGAGCTGCCGCACCGCCGGACGGCGTTGGTCTGCGTCGCTCCTCGGGGCTGCCGCGTCGCGCCCGTCGACGCTGGCGTCGAGGTCGTGGCCGGTGGTCGCGTGCACACGGTCCGCTCGGGTCACCCGTCAATCGATGGCGCGCTGCGCTCGATCCTCTCGGGCGATCCGTTCGCGCCTGAGACCTACCCAGGGTTGCGCGAGTTCATCGACGCGCTGGTGCGCACAGGAGTCCTGACGGCGCCGAGCGACGGGAGACACGCATGAACTCGCTGCCCGCGGATTTCCTGTTGCTCAACGCGTCGAACTACCCGTCGCGCCCGATCTTCCCCTACGCCTTCGTGCAAGTGAGCGCCCTCGCGCGGCGCGCGGGCGTGTCGTCGCGGCGCCTCGACCTGCTCCGTGTCCCGCGTCCGGCGTGGGAGCGAGTGCTCGCCGCCGCCGTCAGGCAGCTGCGGCCGCGCGTGATCGGCCTGACCCTGCGCCAGACCGACAGCATGAACGCTCGCGAGTACGACCGCGGCGACGGCCGCGAGTACCTGCCGGTTCAGGACACGCGCGATGTGATCCGGACGCTGCGGCGCCACACCGAAGTACCGATCGTCGTGGGCGGCTTCGGCTTCGGGATCCAGCCCCAGCGCACCCTGGCCGCGCTCGAGGCGGATGCCGGGATCGTCGGAGAGCCCGACGCACTGTTCGAGTGCTTCGACGCATTCGCGGAGCGCAAGCTCACCGCGGCACCGCCCAACTACCTCGGGCCCGAGGGGCTCGGACAGCGCCAGACGTTCGGGCCATTCGACGGTGCGGAGTACACCGAGGAGCTGCTGGACGAGCTCCAGGCATTCTACGGCCCACAATGGTTGGCCAGCGCCCAGGCACCCACGGTCGCGGTCGAGGTCGCGCGCGGTTGTCCGCATCGCTGCTTCTTCTGCGCCGAACCGCAGGTGAAGGGTCGGACGGTCCGCCGCCGAGATCTCGACGCGGTCTTCGATGACGTCGCCCGCATTGCGCACCGAGGGCTCCGAAAGCTGTGGTTCGTGTGTTCCGAGGCCAACGTTGGGGGCAACGCCATGCTAACGGAGATCACGGAGCGCATGCGCGATCTCAATGCCTCGCGCGGCGAGGATCGTCTGTCGTGGACCACGTATGCGCTGCCCCATCTCACGCACGCGCAGCTGGAGGACATGACCGCGTCGGGGTGGTTCCTCGGCGGCTTCAACGACGTGCCGTCGCTCGACGACGACGAGCTCCGGCGTGGCGGCATGCCATATCGCAGCCGCCACGCGGTGCGCTTCATGACCGCGATGCGCGACCACGCCCGGGCACACCGGTCGCGGGCCGACGACTGGGCCGTCGATCGGCGCCGCCATCTCGGCCTGTTCCTCGCTGCCCCCACGCTCACCGCGGCCGGCTTGCGCACCGTGCTGACACGCCTCGACGAAGCCGGGATGCTGCCCGGCGCGGACCGACGCGTGGCCGAGAGCGCGTTCGCGATCACGGCGCTGCGCGTCTACGACGACGATGGCGATGTGACCCGGCCCCGCTTCACCGTGCCAGCAGCGCTATCGGAGGCGCTCGGTGGCGTTGGTCGCGTCGCGGCCCTGCAGCGGTACCTCGAGACGGTGCTGCTGTGCGACGCGCACCGGCGCGTCCGCGACGACTCGGCGTTCGTCGCCCCTCGCCGTCGCCGACTCGCCGCCTGGGTCGGGACCGCCGCGGAGTCGCTCGCCTACGCCGAAGTGGTGACGCGCTTGCACGAGCGTCTCGGCCCGCTGTGGCAGGAGCTCGGTCTGACGCCCGCCGCTGGTGGTGCTCCCGCGGCGTCGGACTACGCAGTGGCGCGTGCGCTATGGAACTCGGCTCGTCGTGGAGGCGGTATTCGAGCGCTCCTGCGGCCCCACGTGGGGTCGGCGTGGCCGCTGGTCTGCTCGATCCTCGTCCACGAGTACTCCATCCCGCTCGACCCGCCGCTCCTGCGGCTCGTGCTGTCGCCATGAAGAAGCAGCTCGCGTCACTGGCCACGCAATATCTCCGGCGCACCGAACGATCGCGCCAGTGCATGCGCGATGGTGGCTTGGTCACGCTCCCGATGGGCCAGCCGTCGGGCGCACTCGCACGCGTGCTGCCGCCGCTGCTGGTCGGGCGAGCCGAAGGCAGTCGGATCTGGGACCTCGACGGGCACGACCACGTGGACGTGACGATGGGGTTCGGCGTCCACTTCCTCGGGCACGGGTCGAAGCTGTTGTCCGATGCGGTCCAGTCCACGCTCGCCGCCGGCCTGAGTGCGGGGCTCGTCGGACGCAGCTACGTCGACGCCGCACGGCGGATTCGGACGGCTTGCGACCTTCCCGTGGTCCACTTCGGGACCACGGGCACCGAGGCGGTGATGACGGCGATTCGGATTGCGCGCGCGAGGACCGGCCGACGCCTCGTCGCGCGCTTCGAGGGCCACTACCACGGGCACGCCGACGTCGTGTTGGAGCGTCGCAGCGGCGAGCAGATGGTGCTGCCATTCGGCGGAGACGAGGCGCTCGCCGAGCTCGAGCGCCGCGGCAGTGAGCTGGCCGCCGTGGTGGCGAGCCCCATCTCGGCGCTCGCACCCAGCACGTGCCCGATCACCTTTCTCGCCGAGGTCGGCGCGCTCGCACGCAAGGTCGGTGCGGCGTTCGTCGTCGACGAGGTACTCACCGGCTTCCGCTTCGGCCCGCGACCACTCGCTGTCGAACTGGGTCTGCGTCCTGATGTGCTCGTGCTCGGCAAGGTGCTCGGGGGCGGGCATCCCATCGGGATCCTCGCAACGACGGAGGCCTGGATGGGCGAGGGTTCGGACGCGCGGGGTGTGCAGATGGTGCACCCGCGCTGCCTCGTGGCCGGAACGTTCAATCGCAGCGCGCTGGCCACCGCCGCCTGCGATGCCATGCTCGCAGCGATCGATCGCGGCGAAGTGGACTACGCCCGCCTCGCCGAGGCTACGAGCCGCTTCTCCGCTGCGCTCAGTGAGGTCGTCGCCGCACGCCGCCTCGGTCGTGTCAGCGCCCGCGGTGCCCTGATCGCGGTGGCATTCGATACACCTCACCTTGCTGACCTGGCCACGCTCCACCTCGCGGTCGAGGGGGTATATGCGCGCGCCGTCAACGGCTCGACCCTGGTGATGTTCCTCTCCACCGCCCACCTCGACGCCGACCTCGACCGCGTGCTCGAGGCCATGCGCACGGTGCCAGGGCATGACGGAGCCGATCCGACATGAGCGAGGAACTCTTCGAGCAGCTCGCACGGCTGCGGGTCCCGCCGAGCGCGCAGCCGTGGCCGAGCGCCGGCATCTCGCTGGACCTGGCATCGGCGCTCGTGCCCGGACTGCTCGACGACCCCTGGCGCTTCCTGGCGACGCGCGGCGCTCGGATGCGCGTGCTCGGGGGAAGCCTGCCGGGCGAGGAGCGGGTGTTCTGCACCGCCGACCGCGGCCCTCAGTGGTTCGCGCGAGGGCACACGCTCTACTGGATGACGGCGGAAGACGGCGTCGGCGAGCTCCGTACTGCGCTCGCCGAGCTGTGCCCTCGATGGGGGCACATGCAAGGCCACGCTGGCATCTTCGTGTCTCCGGCAGCTGCTTGCTCGGCGTGGCACTTCGACGCCTTGGACAACGTGAGCATCCAACTCACGGGCACAAAGCGCTGGCGCCTGAGTGATTCACCGCGCGTGGAGTACCCCACTGGCAACTATGGGGTCGGCGAAGCGGTGCCAACATCGCTCGCGTGGTGCCGCCGCGAGCTCGAGACGGTCGCATGCATCGAGCCGCGGGCCGACGTGGTGCTCGGGCCCGGTGACGCGCTGTTCGTGCCCGCCGGTTGCTGGCACGAGGTCAGCAATCTCGACGAGATGTCGATCTCGCTCAGCTTCGGAATGACGAGCCCATCGCGCAGTGACGTGGTGGTCGAGGCGGTCCGCCAGCTGCTCGATCATTCACGCTACTGGCGTGCTCCCGCCGATCGCTCGCCGGCTGAGCTCTGCGCTGCACTCCGCGAGTGGCTCCCGCGGTGAGCAGTGAACCAAGCGCGCGTCGTCAGCTCGGTGGCAGCGCGCAGAACTCCTGCGGCCGCGCCCACGCGAGCACGTTGGTCCAGAACAACTCCACGTCGGCGAAGCCGACCCAGTCGCTGTCGAAGGTCACCCACTCGTCGCCCCACATCACCACGCGGCCGCCGGTTGCGGTCTCGTGGGCGATGCCGGCGTCACCCATGGGTACGGTCGCGAAGATCGCCGAGGTGCCCTGGTCCTCGAGGTCGGCCGGCGCGACACCGCCGATGTAGTTCACGTCGAGCAGACCCATGCCGATCGGATGGCCTTGATCGAAGGTCGGCGTGACGCCGAAGTCGTCGTGCAGGTAGCCGCCCTGGTAGGCGAGGCCGAACGGCGCCACCACCGTGTTGGCGCGATCGACCTCGGGCACGGGATTGTTGTTGTCGAAGTTGTAGCCGATGAGCGTCACCATGCCGTGGCCATCGACCTTGACGAAGTCCTCGATCGCCTGCGCCTCGGCGTCGTCGAGGCCGCGCTCGATGCGATCGATGATCACCAGGTCGTAGTCGGCGAGCAGCTCGTCGGTCACCACGCCGGGCTGGTTCTGCAGCAGCGTGCGCGTGACCGAGGTGCCGTTGGCGGTGAGCCAGGCCTCGAAGTTCGAGGTCGGTGCATAGCCGGTCGCGCCGAGGATGCCGATCGACAGGCAGTCGCAGATCCCGTCACCGCCGACATCGATGTCGTCGACGTAGCCGTTGCAGTCGTTGTCGAGGTTGTCGCACGTCGCCTCGACATCCTCGGTGGGCACACAGCCCTCGGTGTCACCCGAGCTGCTGCTCGACGACCCTGCGCCCGAGCTGCCGCTCGACTCGCTCGCGGCCATGGTGGTGCCGCTGCTGTCGGCGCCCGTGGTCGACGTCTCGGCGCTGGTGGTCGAGCTCGAGCTCGCCGACGCCTCGCTCGCGCTGGTGTCGGTGGTCAGCGTGGTCGAGGCGGTGTCGGAGGTGGACTCCGCGCCACCCGTGGAGCCGTCGGTCGAGGTCCCGCCACCACCGCCGCACCCGAGCGCCGTCACAATCGCAACCCACACCGCCGTCGTTCCTGCGCATCGCCCCGTCGTCTGCATTGCGCGAGCCTAGCAGCCCAACGCAGGCCCCCGCCTCCGGCGATCACCCCGTGCACGAACGGGAGCATCCCCCGCCGGTTGACGGCGGCGTGCGCGTGGCGAATGATCGTGCCGTGGTGTGGTCGTGGCGCGAGGTCGCGCGGATTCAGTTGGCGGTGGCCGGACTCGCGTCGTGTGGGCGTACGGGCCTGTTCGGTCCGGTGCTCGGGAGCGGCGACGATCGCGGTGACACCGGCACCGACGGCCCTGGTCAGACCGAGACCGGCGCACCCGGCACATCGACCGGCGTGGTGGTGGAGTGCGATCCCGCCACCGGCCTGTGCCCGATCGATCTCCGCCTGCGTCGTGCGGTGGACATCCTCTTCGTGGTCGACAACTCGGGCTCGATGGGCGGCGAGCAGGGCACGCTGACCCGCAGCTTCCGATCGTTCGTCGAGGTGCTCGAGTCGCAGCAGGTCGGCGCGAACTACCGCATCGGCATCACCACCACCGCGGCCGACGGCGTGCTGCGGGCGACCAGCTGTCGCGGGCGCCTGCAGGACTTCCTGTTCGAGTGGACCTTCGGCACCATCGACGAGCGCCAGCGCGGCTGCCTCGATCACTGCGCCTACGAGTCGATCGCACTGTCGGAGCCGTGGGTCGAGAAGAGCGAGGGCACCACCAACCTACCGGCCGGCGTCGACATGGCCGACGCGCTGCAGTGCATCGGCCCGCCGGGCATCAACGGCCCCGGCTACGAGAGCCCGCTCGAGGCGATGTACCAGGTGCTGCAGGCCGACAACGGTGGCTTCCTGCGCGACGACGCCCTGCTCGCGGTCATCTTCCTCACCGACGAGGCCGATTGCTCGGGCTCGATCGATCAACAGACCTGGCTGCAGTACGAGGGCCTGCCGTTCTGGACCACCCCCGAGCGCTCGACCTCGGGCGCGTGCTGGAACGCGGGCGTCACCTGCGAGGGTGGCCCCGGCATCTACGACACCTGCTACGCGCAGAACAAGGGCCGCGACGGCACACCGTCTCCGCCCGACCAGGCGGTGCTCTACCCGCCCGAGCGCTACGTCGATGCCATCAAGGAGCTGTCACTTCAGCGCCAGGCCGCCGGCCACCAGGGCCAGGTACTGCTCTCGCTGATCGCGGGCGTGCCGCTCGACTATCCCGAGACCCACGAGATCGTGTTCCAGGATTCGGACCTGGCCGACTTCAACGTCGAGTTCGGCATCGGCCCGGCGTGCAACCGCGGGCTCGAGACCATCGACGATCCGCCGGGCATCCCCGACGTGCGGCTGCGCGGCGTGGTCGAGGCGTTCGCCACCGACGAACCCAACGTGTTCTCGGTCTGCTCCGACGACTACGGTGTCGCGCTCGAGTCGATCGCCGGCGCCATCGGTGAGATCAACGAGAAAGCCTGCGTCGGCGGCTGCGTGCTCGACCTCCAGCCAGCGCCGGGCGTGCAGCCCAGCTGCGAGCTCATCGAGCAGTTCCCACCGGACCTCGGCGAGCCCGATCGCCTGGTCGAGCCCTGCGCCCTCAACGGCGACGTGTGGAGCTTCCCCGGCCCCGGCGTCGACGCGTGCTACCGCGTGCTGGACGACGTCGACGGCTCGACCAACCGCAAGGTCGACGACATGGAGGCCTACTGCGTCACCACCGGCTTCAACCTCGAGCTGGTAGTGGAACGACGGCCGGAGGTTCCGGTACCGTCGGGCACGTCGATCGCGGTGCACTGCGATCTGCGTGGACCGCCGGGCGTGACCTGTGACGACCTCTGAGCTCGCACCACCGCAAGTGACCCCCGACGCGCCGACGCGCACCGTGATCTGCGGCGACGCGCTCGCGTGGCTCGCGACCGCCGAGCTCGGCCCCGCGCACGCGGTCGTCACCTCGATGCCCGATCACAGCGAGATCGGCGGCACGCTCGACGCCTGGCGCACCTGGTTCATCGACGCCGCGCGGCTGTGCTGCACCCGCGTGCACGCCGATGCGGTTGCGATCTTCTACCAGAGCGACATCAAGCACGACGGTCGCTGGATCGACAAGGGCCACCTCGTGCACACCGGCGCCGACCAGGCCGGTGCCGCGTGTCTCTTCCATCGCATCGTGTGTCGCAAGCCCGCCGGCACGCTCGGCTTCGGGCGGCCGCTCTACACCCACGTGCTCGCGTTCTCGGTGAGCGGCCGACTGCCGCAGGGACACGGCGCGCCCGATGTACTGCCCGAGCTGGGCGAGATGACGTGGTCGCGCGCGATGGGTACGCAGGCTTGCGATCGCATCTGCGAGTTCCTGCGCAGCGCGACCGCGTGCCGCACCGTGGTCGACCCGTTCTGCGGCGTCGGGACGATGTTGGCGGTCGCGAATCGCCACGGGTTTGCGGCCATCGGCGTCGAGCGCTCGCCCAAGCGTGCGCGCAAGGCGGGCACGCTGACATTGCCTTGACCACCCTGCGCGCCAAAGGCGAGCTCGCCGGCGCGCGCGGGGCCGATCGGCTTGCTACCATCGTCGACGCCGCCCCCCAGATGGCCGACGACGACCCGCGCTTCACCCACACGCTGCCCTCGGGCCGCGCGGACGGTCGACCGGTCGAGGAGGACGACAAGCGTCCGATCGAGCCCGGCGATTTCGTCGGACGCTTCCGCGTGCGCGAGCGCATCGGCGAGGGCGGCATGGGTGTGGTGTTCGCCGCCGAGGACCCCGAGCTCGGCCGCGTGGTCGCGATCAAGCTGTTGCGACCGGTGCAGGGCTCCGAGTCCGAGCAGCAACAGAAGCGAATGCTGCGCGAGGCCCAAGCGCTCGCGCGCGTGTCCCATCGCAACCTCGTGATGGTGTTCGACGTCGGCAGCATCCGCGGCCGCGTGTGGATCGCGATGGAGTACGTCGCCGGCGTCACGCTCGAGACCTGGCTGGCGGCCGAGCACCGCACCTGCGGCGAGATCGTGCAGGTGTTCTGCGAGGCCGCGCGTGGGCTCGCGGCCGTGCACGCGGTGGGCCTCGTGCACCGCGACTTCAAGCCCGGCAACGTGATCGTGCGCGCCGACGGCACCGTGCAGGTGCTCGACTTCGGGCTCGCGACGCAAGCGGGCGACGACGTGGTGCCGCAGCAAGATGGCCGCGCCCGCCCCGATCTCGACGCGCTCGCGGCGACGCTCACCACCACTGGCGCGTTCATGGGCACGCCGGCCTACATGGCCCCGGAGCAGTTCCTGTTCCAGCCCACCGACGGGCGCTCGGATCAGTTCAGCGTGTGCGTCGCGCTCTACGAGGCAATCTATGGTCATCGTCCGTTCAAGGGCGGCGACCTGCCGGCCCTCATGGCCGCGACGCTCGAGGGCCTGCCCGGCCTGCCGCCCGAGCTGCCGGGCGTGCCGCTCGGCGTGCGACAGGCACTCGCGCGCGGGCTCTCGCGGGAGCCCGCAGCGCGCTTCCCCGACATGAACGCGCTCATCGCAGCGCTCGAGCGCACGCGCGCGCCGCTGCCCGAGCCGCGCAGCGGTGGGTGGTCTCGCTTCGCGCTCGGCATGGTCGCCGGTGGCGGTGCGCTCGCGGTCGGACTCGGCGTGTGGCTGTCGCGACAGCCCGAGGACGAAGTCCCAGCGCCGGTCGACGCCGGCATGGTCGGTACGACCGCGGCCGAGCCCGCCGCGCCCCCTGCCGCTGTGCCGCAGCCGCCCGCCACCAGCGGCGCCGATGGTCTACCCTCGGTGCTCGAGCTGCCGCCGCAGCGCGACGAGCACGACACCGACGGCGACACCGATCGCGAGCCGAAGGACGCGCCGCCGGCGGACACGGGCGCGAGCCCGGTCGGCGATCGCGACGCGCTCCCGAAGGCGGAGCAGTCCCGCGACACCGACGCGACGTCGCCCAAGCTGCCCGGGCTCGCCGATCTCGACGAGCCCACGCGACCCGCCGAGGGCAGCACCGGCGAGCCGCCGTCGGCCCCCACCACCGCTGCGCCGACACCATCGACGCCGCCGTCGACGACCGCCGCCGAGGCGCCGAGCGAACCGCCACCGACCCCCGCGCCCGCGGGCACCCCTGAGCCGCGCTGACGGCCGCTCGCCGTCAGGGCTCGCGCTTGCGCGACACCGTGTCGACCAGCTCGCCCTTGCGATTCACGAAGTCGAAGCGAATGCCCTGCGCGTCGGCGTAGACCCGCATCGCGCCGTGGTCGTCGTTGTACTGCTTGGCACTCCCGGGCAGCGGCTGATGGACGGCGTAGCGATCGGGGTTTCCGCCGAGGCCGTTGACGAAGTACAGCATGCCGTCGACCTCGAGCCGCTCGTAGTGGTGATCGTGGCCGGCGATCACCGCGGTCGCGCCCCACTCGCGGTAGGGCCAGCGCAGCGCCTCGCTCGATCCGTGATCGCCCGAGCTGTAGGGCGGGTGGTGCATCAGCACCAGCTTCCACGGGCCGTCGGCCTCGGCGAGCGCTTGCTTCAACCACTGCGCCTGCCGTCCATGGGCGTCGACGCCATCGGGCTCATGGCTGTCGCTGTCGACGATGAACGCGTCGACCGGGCCCCACGACACCGCGTAGTAGCGCTCGTTGCCGGGCAGCGCGAAGTAGTCGGTGTACGGCTTCAGATCGACGGTGCGCCAGTCGTGGTTGCCGAGCGCCGGGAAGAAGCGGTTCTCGCTGGCGCCCGCGCCGTACTTGCCCGTGTAGGGGGCGATGAACGCGTGGTAGTACTGGCCGATGTTCTCGTCGATGCTCGACGCCGCGCCGAAGTCGTAGTTGTTGTCGCCGGTGGTGAGGATGAACGCCGGCGTCCAACCCACGACCATCGCGGCGACGTCGGCCTCGGCGGGGCCGGCCTTGCCGAAGTCGCCGATGATCGCGAACTCGACCGCGTCACCGGGCTGCGCCACCCGCAGCTGCTGCGACGCCGGCGGCTCGGCGGGCGCGGCGTGGCAGGCGGTGGCGGCGAGCAACGCCGCGCAGGCCCGGGGAGCGATGCGTCCTGCGGTGGGCACGTGCACGCCCTCGCTTCTAGCAGGCCGCCGCGCACGCGCGCAAACCACTGCACCGCGGGCCATCCCATCGACAGGTGACGACGACCGGCCCCAAGTGCTAGTCAGGGCCACGCGCGTGCGATCGTCCGGCACCACCACGAACTCGATCCGCATCCGCGCACGCGCCGGTGTCGCCCGCGCGCTGCCGTTGGTGCTGGTGGGCCTGGCCGCGATCGGCTGCAACGGCGTGCGTCGTGCGGCGCTCAAGACCGTCGACCCCACGCTCGCGAAGTCGCCGCGATGGGAGCGCCAGCGCGCCGGCCTCGGCGAGTACGAGCTCGGCCCGTTCACCATCGAGCGCGCGCGCGTGCGTGAGCAGGCCATCGGCCAGGACCTCGGCACCCCCGAGGCCGCGCCGCGCAAGCCCGGCTGGCGCTACGACCTCACGCTCACCGTCCGTGGCCCCGCGCGCTCGTACACCGCGACCTGCACGGCGCACCGTCTGCCGACCATGGGCGCCGACTACGGCGAGGTCGCCGACGTCGCCAACGACAAAATCC
>WBZX01000377.1_pt1 | contig 41526 bp, 38 predicted proteins | sample 5204211 | NCBI WGS metagenome assembly WBZX01 (sample SAMN12344362, study PRJNA552823) | activated sludge metagenome | biome: Activated sludge suspended growth; feature: Nitrification reactor; material: Wastewater; isolation source: activated sludge from nitrification reactor of wastewater...
CGGCGTGATCGGTAACGCCTTCACCTACGGCCACAAGGGCAAGCAATACGTTGGCGTGTTGTCCGGTATCGGCGGCTGGGCTGGCGTTGCAATGAACCTGGGTATGACCAACGACACCGATGCACTGGGTGCCGCTGGTGGCTACAAGGAACTGACCAAGTACAACGCTGCTCCTGGCGGCGGTGCACTGAACGTGTTCGCTCTGTAATTGGTTACAGAACTAACCGTCAGTTAGTGTGTCAGATAAACACCCCGCTTCGGCGGGGTGTTTTGTTGTATGGAATAGATGAAGAAGTATCCACTTAATTGACGAAGAGGTGATGAGCGATGCTTAACCATGTGGCCAAAAGAATTCTGGTGTTGGCTTTCTCCCTGCTTGCCACGCAAGCTTACGCAGAAGTCGGAAACGAACTGCAAGTAGACAGTGAAGTCGGTCGCGGTGGGTTGCCGACCAACCTAGAGGATGCTTCAGAATTCCGGGTATGTGCTGACTTCGATAACCTTCCCTATTCCAACGGTAAGATGGAAGGGTTTGAGAACAAGATTGCAGAGTTGATTGCAGCCGATTTGGGCAAGAAAGTTAAATATCAATTCTGGTATGACCGTATCGGCTTTGTCCGTAATACACTAAACGCTCGTCGGTGCGATGTTGTTATGGGGACTGTGGCTGGGAATGATATGATGCTGACATCCAAGCCTTACTATCGTTCCGGGTATGTCTTCGTTTACAAAAAGAGTAGCGGCTACAATATCAAGGATTGGGATGCTCCTGATCTTCGCAAGGCAAAAATTGGCGTAGTAGGGCAAACCCCGCCTTCACGCCCGCTGAATGACAAAGGCCTGCTCGGCAATTCGAGACCTTACCGTATCATGCGGGACCTCAATCTTCCCCCCAGTTTCATTGTGGATGACCTGGTCAAGGGTGAAATTGATGTGGCCGTTCTCTGGGGTCCGATTGCCGGATACTATGCGAAACAAGCAAAGGAGGAACTGGTGGTTGTTCCTGCTCCCGAATACGAAAAAGAGAATGTCCATGGCAAGGAACAATGGAATATCTCGGTTGGGGTGCGTAAAAAAGATAAGGACCGTCTCGCCATGATTGAGGCCTCGCTGGAAAGAAACAAGGCGAAAATCGAGAAGATACTTGACGATTACGGGATTCCGCATATCCCTGTGGTCGATGAGAAGAAGGTGGCAAAACCGGCTGGTGACAAGTTCCCGGGTGACGCCGTGTCCAAGACGGAGTAAGCTATCGGCTTTGGCGTGGGTTGCATGTCAACCCGCGTCGTTTTTTTGCGTTATTAGCAGTAGGGGCTGCAAGCCTTCAGTATCAATTAAATATCCAAGAGGAGATGTCATGCGTATTAGTCACAAAGCCAAACTAGCGATGTCCATCATGGCCATGGTCGGTGGGCTTGCTTTTGTTGGTTCAGCCCAGGCGGAAGAAGTTGAGTGCAAGTTTGTTTCCACCATCGATAATAGCCCGCTCAAAGTCGTTGTCCACGATGACGATACTCCAGAAGCCAAGGAGTTCTACAAGACTTGCAAGAACCCCTATAACAAGCGTTATATTGCAGACCCTGAGGCTGCCAAGGCAGGTAAGAAGAAGTTTGGCTATTACTCCTGTACACAATGCCACGGTGCCAATGGTGGTGGTCAAACCGGCCCCAGCATCCTGGATGATCGCTGGCAGTATGCCAAGCACATCACGGATAAGGGTCTGTTCGAGTCTATCGCCGGTGGTACGCCGGCCGGCATGCCGCCTTGGCATCGTGATGCCGCCGGCAATCCTGAGTTGCTGCCAACGGATGACGTTTTGAAGATCATGGGCTGGTTGCGCGCTACCTACTCCGGTGGCGGCGACAAGCCATGGTTAAAGGACTAGTGAATTAGTTTTTTGCTGACGGCCGCCAGTCGAAAGATTGGCGGCCGTTTTGCTTTTAAGGGGATGTGCTTTAAGCTAGAATTTGCCAGTCGTAGCCAACTTATAACTTTGAGGAGACCGGAATGCAGAAGATGAATGCCAAGTGGATACTCGCACTTTTGGCGATGGCCTTGACCGCCTGTGGGCAAGGTGGTGACAGTGGCAAAAGCGATGAAGCCAAGGCGGCTGGAACTAATGGTGAGATGGTTACTTTTGTGACTACCCAGGACGGTGGCGCGTTGACAATCGACGCTAAACTGTTCGATACGCCCGAGGCCAAGGAGTTTGCGGCGACTGGAAAGAATCCGTATGTGGGAAAACAAGACGCGATCGACAAAGGTAAAAAACTATATCAACTGTACTCCTGTACCCAATGTCATGGTGGAGATGCACAGGGGCAGACCGGGCCAAGCCTGCAAGGACCAGATTTCAAGTATGCCAAGGATGCAACGAATAAGGGGATGTTTGAAACGATCTGGCATGGTACCAACGGCGGGATGGGAGCAAAAGGCAAGGGCCTGATGGACCCAACAGACCCCAGTAATGGCCTCTCGCCAGATGAGGTGCTGAAAATCCTGGCATGGATACGTACACACAGCAAATTTACCGGCAACGAATAATAACCTCTGGATCGTTCTCTCATGGCATCTGAAAATCAGGCAACATCGTCGCACCACATCGTAATCGTCGGGGGAGGGGCAGGCGGGCTGGAGCTGGCAACTCGCCTTGGCGACACGCTGGGCAAGCGTGGCAAGGCAATCATCACGTTGGTTGATAAGGCGTCCACCCATTTGTGGAAGCCCTTGCTGCACGAGGTGGCTGCCGGGAGCATGGACCTGGACGAGCATGAGCTGGATTACATGGCACAAGCCCGCTGGCATCACTTCAAGTTTAGATTAGGTGCAATGGAAGGGCTCAACCGTAACATGCGTGAGATTTACCTCGCAACGGTATATGACGAGGATGGTGAGGTTCTGATTCCCAGGCGGGTGATGCGCTACGACACGCTGGTTATTGCGGTTGGCAGCGTGTCGAACGATTTTGACGTGCCGGGCGTAGCCGAGCATTGCATTTCGTTGGATACTCAGGCAGAGGCTGCCCTGTTCCACCGACGATTGATCAATACCTGTGTCCGGGCACATGTCCAGCCTCTGGGATTGAAAGCGGGGCAGCTCAATGTGGCGATTATCGGTGCTGGAGCGACAGGTGTTGAACTGGCGGCAGAATTGCATAATACGACACGCGAACTGGCTGCGTATGGGCTGGACAATATCGACCCGGACCGCGATGTCAAGTTAACGATCATCGAGGCCGCTGCGCGCGTCCTTCCGGCGTTGCCAGAAACTCTTTCGATGGAAGTCCAGCGGCAACTGGGGGACCTCAACGTTTCGCTGCAGCTTGGTGAACCAGTGACAAAAGTTGATGAAAAAGGCGTTTACACTAAAAGTGGCAAGCTGATCCCTGCCGAACTGGTGGTTTGGGCTGCGGGGATCAAGGCGCCTGATTTTCTCAAGGATATTGCCGGGCTCGAAACTAACTGGGCAAATCAACTGGTGGTAAGAAAGACGCTGCAAACAACGCGAGATGATAATATTTTCGCGTTTGGTGACTGTGCGGCATGCCCGATGCCTGAAGCCGGAGACAAGGCCATTGTGCCGCCAAGGGCGCAATCGGCGCATCAACAGGCAAGCATGCTGATCAAAAGCATGAATTGTCGTCTGAAAGGCACCCGGCTGCCGGAGTACCGATACCGGGATTTCGGCTCTCTGGTGAACCTCGGCAAATACACGACCGTGGGCAGCTTGATGGGTGGCCTTACCGGAGGTTCGCTGTTTATCCAGGGGCGCATCGCAGGCATTATGTACCGGTCCTTATACAAGATGCACTTGTATGCCCTGCATGGATTCAGCAAGGTGCTGCTTGACAGTGTGGCTCGGATGATTACGCGGCGTACCGAACCGCACGTCAAGCTGCACTAATCGGGGGTGGTGAAAGGCGTCTTGTCGGCGTATGCCTGCTTGCGGTGGCTGCGGTAAATCGAGGTCATGATCAGGCTGACAAATGCGCCGAAAATCAGAACGATCCAGTTGATGGGAAGTTCGTACTTGACCATCAAGGTATAAGCCCCAATCATCAGGAGAATCCCGAGGTTCTCATTGAAATTCTGGACGGCGATCGAGTGACCAGCGCCAATCAGGATATGGCCACGGTGCTGCAGCAAGGCATTGAGCGGCACCACGAAATAGCCTGAGACGATCCCGATCAGAAATAGCAGCACGCAGGCGATACGCCAGTCGTGGACTAGCGTCATCATCATCACCATCACGCCCATGGCAATGCCTGCAGGCAATACTTTTACTGAATCCTGCAGTCTGACATAGCGTGCCGCAAATATCGAGCCGAAGGCAATTCCGAGGGCAACCATTGCAGTGAGCTGGGTGGCACGATCCAGCCCGAAATTAAGTGCAGCAGCAGCCCAGGCAAGAACAACCAGTCGCATCGTGGCGCCAGCCCCCCAGAATAAAGTTGTCACTGCGAGAGAAATTTTGCCTTGAGGATCTCGCCACAGCGCCAGAAAGGAATGGCGGAAGTCGTGCAATGCATAAAGGGGATTGCGTTTGGGCATGCGATGGTCGATCGGAACATGAGGAATACGCAGATTAAAAGCTGCCGCCGCCATGTAGAGGGCGATAATGGCAGCCAAGGCGATGTGCGGGTTAATGGTGGCAAGAATGCCGCCGACGACGGCTCCCAGAATAATCGCCGCAACCGTTGTGCCTTCCATCCAGCCATTTGCCTTGACTAGTTGGTGATGTGGCAGATACTCGGTCAGAATGCCGTACTTGGCTGGAGAGTAAGCGGCAGCACCTATGCCGACGATTCCATAAGCATAAAGAGGCGGCATCCCCATCCACATGGCAGTGCATCCTACGAATTTTATAGTATTGGCAATGAGCATCACCCTGCCCTTTGGCAGTGCATCGGCAAATGAACCGACAAAAGGAGCAAGGACGATGTAGGAGATAATGAAAAACTCCTGCAATAGCGGAGTGTGCCAATCCGGGGCAGATAGTTCCTTGAGCAACGCGATGGCAGCAAACAGCAGGGCATTGTCGGCCAGCGCGGATAAAAACTGCGCAGCCAGGATGATGTAAAAACCAGCGTTCATGAAAGCTCGATCAGGGTTGGAGCGCGGAAGATGCTAAAGCGTCTCGGCCGCGAAATCGGCCAGGCGCGAACGCTCACCGCGCATCAGGGTGATGTGACCACTATGCGGCCAGCCCTTGAAGCGATCGACTACATAGGTCAAGCCAGAGCTGCCTTCTGTCAGGTAAGGCGTGTCGATCTGGGCAATATTGCCCAGGCAAACGACCTTGGTGCCGGGGCCTGCGCGCGTGATCAGAGTCTTCATCTGCTTGGGCGTGAGGTTCTGCGCTTCGTCGATGATCAGGAATTTATGCAGGAAAGTACGACCGCGCATGAAGTTCATCGACTTGACCTTGATGCGGGTGCGAATCAGATCCTGCGTGGCAGCGCGGCCCCAGTCGCCGGCATCGTCATCAGTTTTGTTGAGTACATCCAGGTTGTCTTCAAGTGCGCCCATCCAGGGGGTCATTTTTTCTTCCTCAGTGCCGGGAAGGAAGCCAATGTCTTCACCCACCGGGACAGTTACCCGGGTCATGATGATTTCGCTGTAGATTTTCTTGTCCAGTGTCTGGGTCAGCGCCGAAGCCAGGGTTAGCAGGGTTTTTCCGGTGCCTGCCTGCCCTAGCAACGTGATGAAATCGACCTCCGGGTCCATCAGCAGGTTGAGCGCAAAATTCTGCTCCCGATTTCTGGCGGTAATGCCCCAGACGTTGTGTTTTTGCTGGGTGTAATCCTTGAGGACTTCGAGCACTGCGGATTTTCCTTCCAGTCGTCGCACGATGGCGTGGAAAGGGTTGTCGTAGTCGTAATAGACAAATTCGTTGACTAGCAGCAAAGGGCAGATCGGCCCGCTGATGCGGTAGAAGGCTCGCCCGGCTTCCTGCCAGGATTCCATGTTCTTACTGTGTTTTTCCCAGAAATCCTTGGGTAGCTCGCGCGTGCCGGTATACAGCAGTTCGGTATCTTCAAGTACCTTGTCGTTGAAGTAATCCTGCGCGGCAATGCCCATGGCGCGGGCCTTGATGCGGATGTTGATATCTTTGCTGACCAGGATAACCTGGCGTTCAGGATACTGCTTTTGTTGGCTGGCGACGACGCTGAGGATCTGGTTGTCGGCCTTGCTGCCTGCAAGCATGGGCAATTCGACGTCGACGAATGCGCGAGTCTGCAGGAATAAGCGCCCGCTGCTGAATTTGTTGCCATTGCTTGCCAGCGGGCAGCCTGCATCGAGGGTGTCGAGCGCGCTGCCGATGATTTCTTCGATAAAACGGCTGGCCTGGCGTGCGTTGCGGGCGACTTCGGTCATCCCTTTCTTGTTGTTGTCGAGTTCTTCCAGCGTCACCATGGGCAGGTATACATCGTGTTCCTCGAAGCGAAACAAACTGGAAGGGTCATGCATCAGCACGTTGGTGTCGAGAACGAACAGCTTGGTGGTGGTACCGCGCTTCTTTGCCATATGGGCAACCTCTTATATTGATTTGACGAAATCCAGCACTTCCTGCGCGTGGCCTGCTACCTTGACGCCACGCCATTCGCGACGCAAAACGCCAACCGCATCGAGGACAAAAGTGCTGCGTTCAATGCCGCGTACCTGTTTGCCATACATGTTTTTCATCTTGATGACGCCGAACATTGCGCAAGCTTTTTCTTCCGCATCGCTTAACAGCGTGAACGGGAGATTTTGCTTGCTTTTGAAATTGTCGTGCGATTTCAGGCTGTCACGCGAAATGCCGAAAATTTCGGCGCCAGCTTGCAGGAAGTCAGCATGCAAATCGCGGAAGTTCTGCCCTTCGGTGGTACATCCAGGCGTCGAGTCCTTGGGGTAGAAATAGATGACTAGAGATTTGCCACGATGCTTTGAGAGCTGGAAAGTGCTGCCTCCGGTAGCAGGAAGCTCGAAATCCGGAACGGGCTGGTTTAGCATGACGTACCAATGTTAAAACGAATGCTGCCATTGTTGTGAAAAACCGTGAGCAAGGCAAGAGCGATTCTGCCAGAAACCGTGAGGTTCGAGTATTTTTTGCACTTTGGCCCGATGACGATGTGCGCTTGCGGTTGCATCAACTGGCTCAGCAGCAAAGCCGCAGGTGCGGTGGCCGCGTGATGCGAGCCGAAACCCTGCATCTGACCCTGCTCTTTATGGGGGGTGTGCCGGTTGAGAGGCTGTGTGAGTTGCAAAGGGCTGCCGCCGGTGTCAGGGCTTTGGCTTTTTGTTTCGATCTAGACCGGTTTGCGGGGTGGCGACATAATGCAATCGGATATGTGGCGCTAGCGGAAATCCCGGAAGGGTTGCTGCTGCTAAGCAAGATATTGCGCGCGAGTGTTGCCCAGACCGGATTCAGTTTCGATCGCAAATCGTTCAAGCCGCACGTGACCTTGCTACGCAAGATGGAGCATCCTCCGCATGTTCAGCCGATATCGGCACTGGAGTGGAAGGTGCGTGAGTTTGTGCTGGTGCGGTCGGTCTTGAATGCACAAGGAGCCGGATACGAAATCATTGACCGCTGGCCGCTGGATCAGGGCGTGCTCACACCCTAGATCGGCAGGACGAGCGTGACGACAGTGCCGCCGTGTTCGTGATTGCCGAAATGCAGACTGCCGCCGTGTGCCTCGCAAACCTTGAACGCAAACGGAATCCCCAGCCCGGTACCAAACCGTTTGGTTGAAGGGCCGGGGGTCAGGGTGTTGAACTCGGGGGCAAAAGGCATGCCGGAGCCGCGGTCGGCAATGGACAGGGTAACGGTTTCGCCATTTCTCACTGCGGTGACATCGATGACACTGAGGTTGGGAGAAGCATCCAGCGCATTGAGCAACAGGTTGTAAATCGTTTGCTCCATCAAATGCGCGTCGATCATGACGGCGAGTCCGCTACAACCATCCACATTGATATTCATCTGTTTTTCGGCGAGCCTGGGCTTGAGCAGTGCGCATGCAGCGTTAACGCTGATATCCAGCGTGGTGGCGGTGATGTGCAGCTTTTGCGGGTGCAGGTAGCTTAGCAGGCTGCTGGTCCAATGCTCCAGCCGATCTACCGTGGCGATGATATCCTTCAGCGAACGGCGGGTTTCGGTATCCAGCAGCGGATCGTCGGCGACCTGTGCTGTGGCGCGGATGCTGGCCAGTGGATTGCGGATGTTATGGGCCAGGACCGGGACCAGTGCTCCTTGTGCGGCTTGTTTTTCGCTGCGAACCAGTGCTTCGCGGCTATGCGTGAGATCATCGGCCATGCGATTGATGGTGGATGCGACTTGTATGAGCTCCGCGGCACCGGTCTCCGGAACCTTGCGTTCGAGTTTGCCCTGGCTGATTTCGTTGGCGGCGCGTAATACGTCGCGTAGCGGCCGGGCAATGGCGCGTTGCAAAAACGTGCGAGAAAACAACAGCAATGCGATGGCAAGGGCAAACGGGATCATTAGCAGCACGATAGCCGTCTGGTTGGCTTGGCGCAATCTGGCCTGAATTTCGTGCTGCCTGCGGGTAAACAGCTTTTCCGCGGCATCAGTCACGCTTTCGTAGTGATGAAAAAGATTGAGTTCAAGATTGGAGTTGAATGCCTTTTCCAGAGCTTGGCTGTCGGCCGCTTCGGCGATGTTGAGCAATGTGTGCGTTTCGGCAAGAAAGGTGTGGTAAGCCTTGCGCATGTTTGCGATTGCCCGCGATTCATCGGGGTTTGCGACCAGGCTTTCCATGCGTAAAAAGCGCTGGTCGATTTGCCGGGTGTATTGGGCAAACTCGCTTGGTGCCTCCGAGTCAGCCAGAAAGCGGGCATCGAACAGTTCTTTGATTTGTCGGTAGAGATCGCCGCGTGTTTGCTGGATTTCTATGGTCAACTGGCTGATCCGTACGGATTCGACCGAAGCGGCGCGCCATTGCTGGATACCATAGCCGCCAGCGGCGCCAGCCAATATGACCAGCAGCACAAAAGTCAGCTCATGCACCAGCAACAGAGTTCTGAGCGGGCGCGGTTTGGGCATGATGAGCCTATTTCAGTGGTAAACGAATGTGCTGCGGCGCTGTTTTGCGCACAGTGCATCCGTCTCTTTTGTGATCAAACGCATCTTTTGTTGACTGCTGAAACTGGTTCTCATTGTAGCGAGAATTTCATTGGAACCATGATGGTGAAATCCTTGCCGCGCAATTCTTCAGGGATGGGCGGTAAGGGCAGTGCCTTTTGTACGCTTTCTATTGCTTGCTTATCGAGGATTTCGAATCCGCTGGATTCAAGGATATTGATGGCAGTGACTGCCCCTGTTGCGTCAATTTGCAATTCGATCCGGCTTGTTCCCTGCCAGCCACGCATTCGGGCAACACGAGGATATTGCTTGTGCTTGGCGAACTCTCGCGAGAGCTCGTTACCATAATTACTGCGGACAACCTCCAGGTCAGGCGGTGGAGGAGGCATGAGCCTGGGTTTCGCCTCTACGGCGGGGGCGGGTTGCGGCGGGGGCGGCACTGTCACAGCAGGGGTAGGCTCGCTCGCTTTAGGTGCGGCCGCGATGACCTGCGGAGGAAGGGGGGGCTCAGGCGCGTGTACTGGTGGCGGGATTTCTGCCTTGGGTTGAATCACGGGCAAGGGTTTGGGTGGCGGCAGAACCTTTTTCGGCAACGGCTTGGGTTTTTCCGGCTTCGGCTTGGGTGGCTCGGGTGGGGGTACGACGGGCTTGGGTGGCGGAGGTGGCAGGAGTTCTACCGTTAGCTGCTTGGCCGGTTTGGCAAATTCCTTGAAAAAATCCGGTAACAGCCCAAATGCAGCGGCATGCAGTGTCAGTGACAACAGTATGGTTGCCATGAGGATGGTATCGGCATGCTGATGCCGGGGGAATTGCGCGTGCGATACCATGCTGTGTCGTTAAATGTAGAAAAAGAAACGGATTATAGCAGCAGAAAAAGGCTTGTTATTCCCACTCCAGTAGCGGATACAGCAGGTTGATGTTACGGCGATTGACCGTATCGAACAGCACCCAGTTATTTTTTTCACTGTTGCCTGCACTATCCATGGCTTTTTCCATCGGGATGCCGGATTTGATGCTGCTGCGGATATCGGCCAGCAGGGTCTCGAAATAGCGCTGCTCACGGGTTAGCGCAGCTTGCCACTGTTCTGTGACCGGGCCGTGGCCGGGAATTGCCCGTTTTGCCGGTATTTGGGCAAGCTGCGGAATGAGTTTCAGCCAGCCAAGCGTGTCGCCATCCATCGATGGCGCCCGCTCGATAAACAGCAGGTCGCCAGTCCACAAGGTAGCGGTTTTTGTGTCCAGAACCGAAAGATCGGCGCCGGTGTGTGCCGGGGGCCAGGCTGTCAGTTGCAGCGTGCGCCCGCCGAGATCCAGTTCCAGTGATTTCTCAACGGGCTGCGTGGGCTTGACGATTTCGCTACCAGCAAAGGCTTCGCCCATCCAGGCGGCATTGCTGCGCATATAGGTTTCGCGGCGATGCTCCATCGCATCGGCCAGTTTCGCGTGGCCGACATACGCCGGATGATCGGCTTTAAATGCGGCATTACCGAAAATATGGTCCGGATGAACGTGGGTGTTGATGACGTAAAGGATGGGCAGCGCCGTCGTTTTACGGATGGCTTCCCTCAGTTGCTGGCCGACCTTGAGCGAGCCGCCGCTATCGACAACGGCCACCCCTTTGTCGCCAACGATAAAGCCGATATTGCAGATGTCGCCGTGGTATCCGGCATCCAGTTCTTCGTGGATGCCATGGTGCACGAATACACCCGGGGCAACTTCATCAACGGGCAACGGTTCAGCCCGGACTGGGGTAGTGACTAGAATCAGGATGGCGAGCAGGATCGGATGCATGTGCCGGCTTTCTTCAGAAAAGTACTAGTTTAAGGGTATCATGACGGCCATGGTTGGACTATCTGCGAGGCCGGTCGGTTGCATGAACTTTCGCAATTTGTCGCAGGTCTGATTAATTCGTGATATCACGACAGACACGGAGAATTCAATGAGTGCAAACGTACAAAAATACAGCAAATCCGCGATTATTCTGCATTGGCTGGTCGGTACCCTGATTCTGGTAATGTTTGCCATCGGCTGGTTTATGGCGGAATTACCCAAGGATGCGCCAAAAATAGCGTCCCTCGATATGTTCGATCTGGGGATCTACACCATGCAGTTTGCCGAAGAAATCACGCCCAGGACGTTTTATTTTAATTTGCATAAGTCGATCGGAGTGACGGTGCTGATGCTTGTACTGTTGCGTATTTACGTGCGATTCAGCCATGCCGCCCCTGCTTTCCCTGCCACCATGAAGATTTGGGAAATCAGGGTGGCTGATCTGGTGCACAAGGGGTTGTATGTGCTGATGGTTGCAATGCCGTTAACCGGGGTGGCCATGTCGCTCAATAGCAAGTTCGGCATCAAGTGGTTTGGAATTCAATTGCTGGGCGGTGTGGATAACAAGGAAATGCGTGAGTTATTCGTTGTGATCCACGAAGTGATCGGGCTTGCCCTGATGGTTATGATCGTGCTGCATGTCGCGGCAGCCATCAAGCACAAGGTGATTGACAAGGATGAAGTCATGCAACGGATGTCACTGCATTGATCGGTGCTGGCTAAATAACAACGGGGCGTCATGGCGCCCCGTTGTTATTTGAGGAATCAGCTTTTAACTTCAATCTGGTGGATGAATTCCTTACCCTCGTTATCGGTTGCTTTGACATTCATGGCGCCAGCGGTTTCCGGAACATAAAAGAAGCGTAGGTAAGGGTCCTCTGCTGTACCAACGCCAAATTCGACATTCATTACCGGCTGTCCGTTATAGCTGATATCGAGATTCTTCATGTAAAACGCGGGGCGATAGCCGCCGGAAACCAGGTCGCGTTGCAGGCCGGTGAACATCGGGTGCTTGATCATCACGGTAGCCGGGTTGGATTCGCCAAATTTTATCGGTTGTTCGACGCTCATCTTGATCTTGCCAGAGGCTGCGCGTATAGCGCTTTCATCTCCCTCGACCGGACCGCCGCAGCCGCCGGATGCACGGATGGTAATGGCGGACATAACCAGTTTGCCGTCCGCAGTTTCACCTACGGCGTGGATGTGGGAGTCGGTTTCCAGTCGAATGCGGGTGGAGAGCTGCGCCTTGCCGCTGAGCGGGGTGAAGTGATAGATGGCTGCCAGCGGGATCGGGTTGGCGTCGACAAACAGATACACTTTCCTGATCGCATCGGCGGCAGTCAGGGGTTTGTCTATCGTTAGTGTCAGCGGTACCTGGGCGCCGCTTTCCGCGCGCTTGGGCGGCCCTTCGAGCTTGATGTAATCGACAGGCTCAATATTTTTGCCGGCAAAAAAAGATTCCTTGAGCACGGGCCACAAGGTATCAGAGGCCTCGGCCAGTGCGTTGCTGCTGAAGGATAAACAGGCCAGGCTAAGTGCAACGCCTGTCATGGGGGAGGGGGTAAATTTCATGGCATGACTCCAGATTGAATATTAGAGAAATTGCATAAATTGGTGGACATTGGTGATATGAATGAGTTCCGTGTCGTGCAGGCGGTTGGATTGCAACTGGTCCCGGTGTATCCTTGCAGCTATGTTTCGTCGCCTTATCGTTCGTTGTCTGACGCCAGTTCTGGTTGTTTCTCTCAGCTTTGTCGTGCCGCAATCCGAGGCTGCCAGTGATCAGGATGTTTTTGTTGCCGCCCGTGCTGCCTACAAATTGCGTGATGACAGTGCACTGACAGCTTACGCCATGCAATTGCGTGCTGGCAATTACGTGCTAGCGCCATATCTGGATTACTGGGGGCTGTTTTTGAGGCTTGAGGAGGCCGATACCGAGGAAGTTCAGGCATTCCTGCGTCAGTATGCGGATTACCCGTTTGCCGAGCGTGCTCGTAGCGAGTGGCTCAAGGTGCTGGGCAAGCGCCAGCAGTGGAAAGCTTTTGTCGATGCCTACCTGCCTTCCGAAAAGGAGGATGTTGCGGTGTCTTGCTATGCGGCGCAGGCACGATACATGCAGGGCCAATCGAACGCCTTGCCGGAGGCCGAGTTCCTGTGGTTGACCGGCGCAGACCAGCCGGCGACTTGCGATGCCCTGTTCGAGTTGATGAAGCGTAATGGCGTGCTGACCGACGACGATGTCTGGGCGCGCATGCGGCTCGCATTCCAGGCCAACCGAGTGACTGTGGCGCGCGCTGTTGCGAGATATTTGAGTGAGCCGGTCGATGTGAGTCGGCTCAAGATTTTTGATAAGGTCTATGAGAATCCTCAGCGGATGCTGGAAAAGCGCCAGCTTAGCCTGAACAGTCGGCTTGGGCGCGAACTGGCGTTGTACGCGATCGAGCGAGTGGCGCGCAATCAGCTGCCGCTCAGCATCGAGTTGTGGGCGAAGCTGCGCGATAGCTTCAATCGCGATGAGCAACAATACGCATGGGGTCGGATTGCGCTTTACGCCGCCAGGCAGCATGACGCACAGGCGCTGGCAATGTTCAAGAGGGCAGAAGGCGCTACGCTTGATGCAGAGCAGCTGGCATGGCGCGCGCGCGCCGCATTGCGGGCGACGGATTGGGATGATTTGCTGGCAACGGTTGCCGACATGTCGCAATCACAGCAGGATGAGGCTGCCTGGAGATATTGGAAGGCCCGTGCACTGAAGGCGAAAGGAAATGTTGTCGCATCCAATGTCTTGCTGGTTTCATTGGCAAAAGAGCACAGTTTCTATGGATTGCTGGCTGAAGAAGAAATGGGTGATGCCATGCGGGCGCCGCCAATTTCTTACCAGGCCGGCGATAGTGATGTTGCGGCAGTCAGGGTCGTCCCTGGCATTCAGCGTGCGATGGAGTTGTATCAGCTCGATATGCGCTGGGAAGCCAAGCTCGAATGGCTGCGGGCGACACGCGGATTTGACGATAGGCGGTTGATTGCCGCAGCCGAGTTGGCCTTCCGGCAGGAATGGTACGATGTTGCCATCAGTACAGCCGACAAAACGGCACTGACGCACGATTTTGCCTTGCGTTACCCGACTCCGTACAGGGAGACGATGGAAGCGTATGTGCGTGACAATCAACTGGATGAGGCTTGGGTGTACGGCTTGATCCGGCAGGAAAGCCGTTTCGTCAGCATCGCTAGGTCCGGGGTAGGAGCTGCCGGGCTGATGCAGGTCATGCCAGCAACGGCCAAGTGGATCGCCAAGCGCATCGGTATGGGTGATTATCATCCCGGCCTGATTCACCGGGTAGAAACCAATCTTGAACTTGGCACTTATTATATGCGCTATGTGTTGGGCGAAATGGGTGGCCAGCCCCTCTTGGCAACGGCAGCCTATAATGCCGGCCCTCGGCGACCCAGGCGTTGGATCGATAGCAAGCCGATGGAGGGCGCGGTGTATGCGGAAACCATCCCGTTCACCGAGACGCGTGATTATGTCGAAAAGGTGATGGCAAACGCGCATTTCTATGCGCACCGACTGGGGACAAAGCTGCAAACTTTCAAGCAGCGCATCGGCGTTGTGGGGCAACAGGCCGATGCTGCTATGGCAACAACAGAGGAGAATCCATGAGCATAAAAAATATCGTATTAACCGGCGGCGCAGGGTTTGTCGGTAGCCATATCGTGCACCGGCTGGATGCCGAAGGCTATCGCGTCAAGGTGCTGACCCGGCGCCGGGATTCGGCCAGGCACCTGATCTTGCTGCCTAACGTGCGAGTGGTGGAATGCGACCTGATGGACGACGATGCGTTGAGTGAGGCTCTTGCGGGCGCCGATGCCGTAATCAACCTGGTCGGTATCCTGCATGAAAGCAATCGAGTCGGCTTTGAGCGTATGCATGCCGAGTTGCCGGCCCGTATTGCTGCGGCTTGCCATGGCTTGGGAATCAGGCGGCTGCTGCATTTGTCTGCACTACATGCAGATGCTTCCGGCCCCAGTGCTTACCTGCGATCCAAGGGCGTGGGCGAAGCCGCCATCAAATCTTCCGGGCTGGATTGGACGATATTCCGTCCTTCCGTCATCTTTGGAGCCGGTGATCGCTTTCTTACCATGTTTTCGAGCCTGGCGAGGCTGATGCCGGTGATTATGCTGGCCAGCCCCGATGCTAGGTTCCAGCCGGTGTGGGTGGAGGATGTGGCGATTGCCGTGGTGCGCAGCCTGCAATTGCCGGAAACCAAAGGGCAAATCTATTCCCTGTGCGGGCCCAGAGTGTACCGTTTGCGTGAACTGGTGGCCTACGCCGCCAGATGCGCAGGTACCCGTCCGTGCGTTATTGGCCTTAATTCCGCACTATCGTGGCTGCAGGCGGGGCTCATGGAGTGGTTGCCGATCAAATTGCTGAGCCGGGATAATCTGCTGTCGATGCAGGTGGATAGCGTCTGCGATTGCCCGCCGCCATTAGGCTTGGTCCCTACGCCGCTTGAAGCGATTGCGCCGGATTATTTGGCCGGAGATACGCCGCGAGCAGGCTATCTGCGCTATCGCACCACGGCAGGTCGCTAATGGAAGTTTACTGCGTCGGTGGTGCGGTGCGCGATGCATTGCTCGGCCTGCCGGTGCAGGATCATGACTATGTCGTCGTCGGGGCCACGCCGGAACAAATGGTGGCGCAGGGCTATCGCCCGGTGGGCAAGGATTTTCCGGTGTTTCTCCACCCGAAAACGCACGAAGAGTATGCGCTCGCTCGCACCGAGCGCAAGACAGCAAAAGGCTACAAAGGCTTTAATGTCTATGCTGCGCCGGATGTCACGCTGGAACAGGATCTCGCCCGCCGCGACCTGACCATCAATGCCATTGCCCGCGATACTGCGGGCAAACTGACCGATCCCTACCACGGGGTGGCCGATCTCGAGGCCGGGATTCTGCGCCATGTCAGCGCGGCCTTTGTCGAAGACCCGGTACGTATCCTGCGGCTGGCACGTTTTTGCGCACGCTTTCCTAGGTTCACGGTTGCGCCGGAAACCCTGGCGCTCATGCGCGAGATGGTCGATAACGGCGAAGTCGATGCGCTGGTGCCTGAACGTGTCTGGCAGGAGCTGGCCAAGGGGCTGATGGAAGATGCGCCTTCGCGGATGTTCATGGCGCTGCGGGAGTGCGGCGCATTGGCGCGTATCCTGCCGGAAATCGATTGTCTGTTTGGCGTACCGCAACCGCCGCAGCACCATCCCGAGGTCGATACAGGTGTACACGTTATGCTGGTAGTCGATGTGGCGGCTGCGCAGGGCCGGTCGCTGACGGTACGTTTTGCGGCGCTGATGCACGATCTGGGCAAGGGCACGACGCCGACCGGTGTGCTGCCGCGACATATTGGTCACGAAGAGCGTGGGGTTGAACTGGTCAAAGCATTGTGCCAACGGATCAAGGTACCTAATGATTGCCGTGACCTGGCGGTCATTGCCACGCGTTTTCACGGCAAGGCGCACCGGGCGCAGGAGATGCGTGCCGACACCATCATGCGTTTGTTGCAAGATACGGACGCCTTGCGCCAGCCGCAGCGGTTCGATGAGTTTGTTCAGTCTTGCGAATGCGATGTGCGCGGGCGTACCGGGTTTGAAGCGCGCGATTACCCACAGGCGGATTATTTGCGGCGCGCCCTGCGTGCCGCTCAGGGAGTGGATGCTGGTGCGGTTGCCAGCCAGCACGCCGCGCCCGATGCCATCCGCGATGCGGTGTATCGGGCACGGCTGCAAGCCGTCGAACAAGTGTTAGCGCAAGCCTAACCTGTCCCAGAGGGTGCAGATCGTCCCGGCCTGGTTCAGCGTGTAGAAGTGCAGGCCGGGTACGCCGCCAGCCAGCAGGCGATCACACAATTCCGTGACGACATCAAGCCCAAGGGCGCGGACCGAAGCGAGATCGTCACCGTAGTCCTGCATCCTTAGCCGTAGCCAGCGCGGGATCTCCGCGCCGCACACGGCAGAAAAGCGCGAAAGCTGCGCAAAGTTGTAGATGGGCATGATGCCGGGATAAACCGGGATATTTACTCCCATCGCATCGCACTGTTCGATGAACTGAAAGTAGGCGTCGGCATTGTAAAAGTACTGCGTAATCGCTGCATTGGCCCCGGCGTCAACCTTGCGTTTAAAGCTGGCAAGATCGGCCTTGGCCGATGGCGCTTCCGGGTGAAACTCCGGGTAGGCAGCCACCTCGATTTCGAACCAGTCGCCGGTTTCAGCCCGGATGAACTCCACCAGTTCGTTGGCGTAGCGGAAGGCGCTGGCAGACACTTCGCCCGAAGGCAGATCGCCGCGCAACGCCACCAGATGGCGGATGCCGTGCGATTTGTACTGATCCAGCACCTCGCGGATTTCGTCGCGAGTAGAAGAAATGCACGACAGGTGCGGTGCGGCTTCCAGCCCTTCGGACTGGATTTCCACTACCGTCTCTAGCGTGCGATCGCGTGTCGAGCCGCCCGCGCCGAAAGTCACCGAGAAAAACTTTGGGTTCAGTTGCGCGAGCTGTTTGCGAGCCTCGCGCAGTTTGGCCATTCCCTCGCTGGTTTTGGGCGGGAAGAACTCGAAGCTGTAAATGCGTTGGTCGCGCATTGGTTTTTCCTCTTAATACCGATAGTGCTCGGCCTTGTACGGGCCTTGCTGGGGTACGCCGATATATGCCGCTTGCTGCTCGGTCAGTTCGCTCAATTGTGCATTGAGTTTCTTCAATTGCAGGCGCGCAACTTTCTCATCCAGGTGCTTGGGCAGCGTGTAAACGCCGACCGGGTAGTCCGATGTGCGAGAGAACAACTCGATTTGCGCAATGGTCTGGTTGGCAAAGGAGCTGGACATCACATAACTCGGGTGACCCGTGCCGCAGCCCAGGTTCACCAGGCGGCCCTTGGCCAGCAGGATGATCTTCTTGCCATCGGGGAAAGTGATGTGATCGACCTGCGGCTTGATCTCGTCCCACTCGTAGCCTTCGATCGAAGCGACGTCGATTTCATTGTCGAAGTGCCCGATGTTGCAGACGATGGCTTCATCCTTCATCGCCTTCATGTGGTCATGGGTGATGACGTGGTAGTTGCCGGTGCAGGTGACGAAAATGTCGGCCTTATCAGCGGCGTATTCCATGGTCACCACGCGATAGCCTTCCATCGCGGCTTGCAGTGCGCAGATCGGGTCGATTTCCGTGACCCACACCTGTGCCGACAGGGCGCGCATGGCTTGGGCGGAGCCCTTGCCCACGTCGCCATAACCCGCAATCAGTGCAACCTTGCCGGCGATCATCACGTCAGTGGCGCGCTTGATGCCGTCTACCAGCGATTCGCGGCAGCCGTACAGGTTATCGAACTTGGACTTAGTCACCGAGTCGTTGACGTTGATCGCCGGGAACTTGAGTTCGCCGCGCTCGTGCATCTGGTACAGTCGATGCACGCCGGTGGTGGTCTCTTCGGTCACGCCCTTGATTTGCGCCAGGCGGGTGGAATACCACGTGCCGTCTACGGCCAGCTTGGCCTTGATCGCGGCAAACAGGATGGTTTCTTCCTCGGAGCCTGGCTTGGCCAGTACCGATTGGTCCTTCTCGGCACGGGCACCGAGGTGCAGCAGCAGCGTTGCATCGCCGCCGTCATCCAGAATCATGTTGGAATAGCCACCGTCAGCCCATTCGAAAATGCGATGGGTGTAATCCCAATATTCTTCCAGCGATTCGCCCTTGACCGCGAAAACGGGAATGTTTTCTGCGGCAATGGCAGCAGCGGCGTGATCCTGCGTCGAAAAAATATTGCACGAAGCCCAGCGGACTTCTGCGCCTAGTGCCGTCAGCGTTTCGATCAGCACGGCGGTCTGGATGGTCATGTGCAGCGAGCCGGTAATGCGTGCGCCTTTCAGCGGTTGGCTCTTGGCGAATTCCTCGCGGATGGCCATCAGCCCCGGCATTTCGGTTTCGGCGATGCGGATTTCCTTGCGGCCCCAATCGGCCAGTTTCATGTCGGCGATGACATAATCGTTGAATACAGCCACGTTGTTCTCCTTGAACTTGTGTAGCCGGTGGGGAGGGATGGCGAACTGCTCACCCGGCTCCCGTGCCGGACACGGGTTGATCAGGTGAACGCCGTTCGAACCGGAGTGGTTTCCGGATGCCGAGCCTGGGGCGTCTGGGCGACGACCTTGCAGCGTTCCTCGGCAAGGCCGTGATTGTAAAGAAAAACGGACCGGCTTGCCAGTCCGTCTGTCATATCAGCCCTGACCACCCCAAAGCCCATTCAGGTCCGGGAAGTTCCATTTTTCGGGATCTTCTCGTGCAATGATTTTGTCCCGAGCGGCTTTGGATGATAAATCGAGCACTTCGGGCGGAATGCGCAGCTTGGATTTTGTTGAATAGAATACCTTGACTTTTGGGGTTGTCAGGGAGTTCCCGGATTGATCAATCACAACGCCAATGCGGCCGGTTTCGAGGCGTACCAGTGATCCGATCGGATAGATGCCGACACTCTTGACGAATGCCTGGAAAATGATGGGGTCAAAATGACCTTTACTCCATTCGGCCATTTTCCGTAGCGATTCTGCCGGGTCCCAGCCATTTTTGTAGGGACGATTTGAAGTAATTGCATCATAGACATCGCAGACTGCCCCCATCTTCGCAAAGATGCTGATCTGCTCGCCGGTCAAGCCGTCGGGGTAGCCTCTGCCATCGATTTTCTCATGATGATGCAAGCAGACATCCAGCGTCACATCATCTACACCACTGGCTTCCAGCAGCATTCTGTGGCCTTCTACCGGATGGCTTTTTATGATGGTAAATTCCTCGTCAGTCAGTTTGCCAGGCTTATCGAGAATTTCATCCGGAATGGCCATTTTGCCGACATCGTGCAGTAGCCCCGCCATGCCTGCCTTGCGAGTAGAGTTTTCATCAAGGCCAAGTTGCCGTGCCAATGAAACCATTAAGGCACAGACGGCAACCGAATGCATATAGGTGTAGTTGTCTTTTGTTTTTAGTCTGACAAGACTAATCAGGGCGCCCGGATTGCGCAGAACCGAACTGGAGATCTCCTCTACAAGTGGCAAGGTGTCATCGGCATTAAGTGCCTTGCCCATGCGAACCTCTTTGAACATTGAGGCAACCGCTTCACCGGCTTTTTCGACAATTCTGGCGGCGCGATCCATTTCCTGCGCCAGGTTGACTTTCTGTATTTCCTTATCGAATTCTTCTGCGGCGGCCAGCATGGCTGCGATTTCAATGTCAGCCTCTTCCTGCACCTGGCCGCCTTCAACATCCAGCCCCTTCGATGAGTCGATCCAGACTTCGCGGATGCTGCTGGCAAGGATACGCTTGATGTCCTGGGGGTCTTCGAGCAAGAACTTGCTGCGCCAGAAAGGGTGGTCCATCCAGGAGCCGCAAAACTCCTGGAGGTACATCCCGACCTTGAGATGCTCGACGGAAATTCGCTTTAGCATTGCCGAGCTTTAAAGCCTTATACGCCTGCGTCGGCCTTCAGGGCGGCAGCCTTGTCGATCGCTTCCCAGGTGAATTCAGGCTCGTCGCGACCAAAGTGGCCGTAGGCGGCCGTCTTCTGGTAAATCGGGCGCAACAGATCCAGCATCTTGACGATGCCCTTGGGACGCAGATCGAAATGGCGCAGCACCAGTTCGGTCAGTTTTTCGTTGGAGACCTTGCCGGTGCCATAGGTTTCGACCATCACGCTGGTGGGGCGCGCGACACCAATGGCATAGGAAATTTGCACGGTGCAGCGCGACGCGAGGCCGGCAGCCACGATATTCTTGGCGACGTAACGACCGGCATAGGCGGCCGAACGGTCAACCTTGGACGGATCCTTGCCGGAGAAGGCGCCGCCGCCGTGCGGTGACGAGCCGCCGTAGGTGTCGACGATGATCTTGCGCCCGGTCAGGCCGCAATCGCCTTGCGGGCCGCCGATGACGAAGCGGCCGGTAGGATTGACCAGATATTTGATATCACCCTTGATCAGTTCCTTGGGCAATACCGGCTTGATGATGTCTTCGATCACGGCCTCGCGGATAGCTTCCAGGCTCATCTCGGGTGCATGCTGGGTAGAGAGCACGATGGTGTCGATGGCGTAAGGCTTGCCGTCGACATAGCGCACGGTTACCTGCGATTTTGCATCCGGGCGCAGCCATGGCAGGCGGCCATCCTTGCGCAGGTGCGACTGGCGTTCTACCAGGCGATGCGCCAGCCAGATCGGCAGCGGCATCAGCTGCGGGGTTTCGTCGCAGGCATAGCCAAACATCAGGCCCTGGTCGCCAGCGCCCTGATCGAGCGGATCGTCTTCTGCCTTGTCTACGCCCTGGGCGATGTCCGGGCTTTGCTTGTCGTAAGCGACCAGCACCGCGCAACCCTTGTAATCGATGCCGTAGTCGGTATTGTCATAGCCGATACGCTTGATGGTGTCGCGCGCCACCTTGATGTAGTCGACATTGGCCGTGGTGGTGATTTCACCAGCCAATACCACCAAGCCTGTATTGGTCAGGGTTTCGGCGGCAACGCGTGCGGTCGGGTCCTGCGCCAGAATGGCATCGAGAATGGCATCGGAAATCTGGTCTGCCACCTTGTCGGGATGGCCTTCGGAAACGGATTCAGAGGTAAACAGGTAATCGCTCATGATGTGCTTGCGTTGGGGGGCATGTAAAAGCTTGCTAGAATAGCAAAAATCGTCTCTCGGCAAAAGCAAAGTGTTGATCTGGTTGTTGCGTTTATACGCACGTATTCCCCTGCCATTGGTTCATCTGATCGGTGTGCTGGTCGGTTGGGGCATGTATCTTGGCTCCCGTAAATATGCGGCACGCATGCGCGCCAACCTCCGTCGCAGCGGGCTGGTGCCGGAAAATGACGCATTCGCAAAATTGTTGCGGCGCAGCATCGCAGAAGCCGGCAAGGCGACGCTGGAAACTTTCGTTATCTGGTTCAGGCCCTATCCCAAAGTGCTGGAACTGGTGCGGGAATGCCGTGGCTGGGAGCATGTGGAGTCATCTCTTGCTGCGGGTAATGGGATTATTTTCCTGACGCCCCACCTGGGATGTTTTGAAATCACTTCCTTGTATTATGCCCAGCACCACCCGCTTGGGGTGCTATACCGCCCCCCGCGCCAGCCGTGGCTGGCACCGCTGATCGAAAGTGGACGCGAGCGCGGGCAGATCAAGCTGGCACCGACCACGCTCAAGGGTGTTAGGGGCTTGTTGCAGACACTCCGCCACGGCCAGGCGATCGGGATTTTGCCGGATCAGGTGCCGAGTACGGGTGAAGGGGAGTGGGCGGATTTTTTCGGGCACCCGGCTTACACCATGACGCTGGTCAGCAAGCTTGCCAAAACCAGCGGGGCGAAAATTCTCATGGCGTTCGGAGAGCGGCTGCCTTACGGGCGAGGCTATATTTTCCATATCGAGCCCGTGCCTGCCGATGGCGTATCCAGCGTGTCGGCGCTCAATGCCACGATAGCGGCCGCAGTGCGCCGTCAGCCGGAACAGTATTTGTGGAGCTACCAGCGGTATAAAGTGCCGCGCGGTGTGCCTAAACCTCCTGTAACATCCGAATCATGAAACTCAAATTTACAAAAATGCACGGCTTGGGCAACGACTTTGTCGTGTTCGACGGCGTGCACCAGCCCATATCGCTAAACCCGCAGCAAATCAGGCAGATTGCCGACCGCCATTTTGGGGTTGGCTGTGACCAGTTGTTGCTGGTGGAAAAGTCAGCACTTCCCGACGTCGATTTTCGCTATCGCATTTTTAATGCCGATGGTGGCGAAGTCGAGCAGTGCGGCAACGGCGCGCGCTGTTTTGTGCGCTTCGTGCACGACCAGGGATTGACGCAAAAAACCGAAATCCGGGTGGAGACCGCCAAGGGTATTATCGTGCCTCGACTGGAAGCCGATGGGCTGGTGACGGTCAATATGGGCGCGCCGGTGTTCGAGCCGGGTGATATTCCTTTTATGGCCGAGCAGCGCGCGGTGACTTATCCCCTGGCGCTGCCTGATGGGATGGTTGAAATCAGTGCCGTGTCGATGGGCAATCCGCATGCGGTGCAGGTGGTGAGCGATGTCGAGGCTTTTCCCGTGGCAACGCAGGGGCCGCAAATCGAGCTGCACTCGCGATTCCCCAGGCGGGTCAATGCGGGCTTCATGCAGGTGGTCGATCGCAGGCAAATCAAGCTGCGCGTGTTCGAACGTGGTGCCGGAGAAACGCTGGCCTGCGGTACTGGTGCCTGTGCCGCGGTGGTAGCGGGCATGACGCGCGGCTTGCTGGATGCGGAAGTCAGGGTGCAGACGCACGGCGGCGAATTGACGATCCGCTGGCAAGGCGAGGGGCAGCCGGTGTGGATGACCGGCCCGGCGGTGGTAGTATTTCACGGTGAAATCGAAATTTAGGAGCGAATGTCAATGGAACTTAACGATCAGGACGTCACCCAGTTTTTGCGTGCTGACCCACAATTCTTCAGCCGGAATATCCATTTGCTGACGGAAATCGTCCTGCCAAGCCAGCATGGCGGTGTTGCCGTATCGCTGGTCGAGCGCCAGCAGGTGGCGCAGCGCGACAAGATCCGCGTGCTCGAATCCAAGCTGTCCGAACTGATTCAGTTCGGCGAAGAAAACGATGCGATCAGCGAGCGCGTGCACCGCTTGAGTCTGGGCTTGCTTGCTGCTCGCAATTTCGATGCGTTGGTGGCGACAGTGAGCCACAACCTCAGTTCCGATTTTCAGGTGCCGCATGTTGCCTGCCGCTTGTGGGCACGGCCGCTAGATGATAGCGATGCTGCGAGCCAAGAATTCAACGATGTCGATATGGACCTGCGCCATTGGGTTGATGGCTTGATGACGCCTTACTGCGGTCATCGCCCTGGTCTGGATATCAGCAACTGGTTCGGCGAAACCAACGCGCCGCTCAAGTCGTTTGCCATGGTGGCCCTGCGCGGCGAATCGTCGTTCGGCTTGCTGGTGCTGGCGAGCGAGGACGAACAGCGGTTTTATCCTGAAATGGGCACGCTTTACCTCAAGCGCATCGGCGAACTGGTGAGCGTGGCGCTGTTACGCTACCTGGTGTAACGCTTACTTGGAACATCTGCGAGAAAGCTACCTTGCGCATCTCGCCAACGAGCGGGGTCTAAGCCCGCTGACGCGTGAAAACTATGCCCGGGATCTTGCGCTGCTGCTGGAACTGGCAGAAAACACGATGCTGGCCGATATTAAACCCGAGCATATCCGGCGTTTTGTCATGATGCTGCACAGCAAAGGTCAGTCGGGCAAAAGTATTGCCCGGCGGCTTTCGTCCTGGCGCGGATTTTTCGAGTACCTGGTCCGGCGTCACGGTTTTGCGGCCAATCCCTGCATCGGCATGCGCCCGCCAAAATCTCCCAAGACCTTGCCGCAGGCGCTTTCCATCGAGCAAAGCGCCAGGCTGGTCGATATCCGCGACGAGGATGATCTCGCCCAGCGCGACCATGCCATGTTCGAACTGTTCTATTCGTCCGGGCTACGGCTGGCCGAACTGGTGGGACTGGATATCGGCGGGGTAGAACTGTCGGATGCCACGGTGACGGTTACCGGTAAAGGCTCCAAAACCAGGGTCGTCCCGGTGGGGCGTTATGCGCTGGAGGCTATCCGCCATTGGCTGGAGTTGCGCGTCACCATCGTGCAGCCGGATGAATCGGCAATGTTTGTCAGCCGTCGCGGTACGCGGCTCACGCCGCGGGCGGTGCAATATCGCATCAAGCGCTGGGCGATCAGGCAGGGCGTGGCGGGTGACGTGCACCCGCACACCTTGCGCCATAGTTTTGCCTCGCACGTGCTGCAATCCAGCGGCGATTTGCGTGCAGTGCAGGAAATGCTGGGCCATGCCAACATTTCGACCACGCAGGTCTACACCCATCTCGATTTTCAGCATCTGGCCAAGGTTTACGATGCGGCGCATCCGCGCGCCAAAAAAACTAAAGACGCAACGTAGTCAGCGAAATGTCATCGTCCGGCGTGCGCCAGCCGATAAATGCTTCCAGTGCCGCCTTGGCGCCATCAAAAGGTTTTCTGCCGCAGGCAAGCGCATCATGCAGGCGTTTTTCTCCAAATGCCTCGCCTGCCTCGTTCCGGGCTTCGGTGAATCCGTCGCTATAAAGCACCAGCGTATTGTTGCTGACGTTTTGCAGCGTGGTGATTTCTACGTTGAATGCGTCCTTGGGCAATATGCCCAGCGCCAAGTTTGATGATTTTGCGCTGGATTTGATATGGCTTTGATCATCCAGCAAAAGTAGGGGCGGCAGTCCCGCATTGAAGATATCGATTTGCCGGGTCGCCGGATCGCAGCAGACGAATGCCATCGCGCAGAAATGCCCGGTCGGCATGATGTTGTGAAGCTTGCGATTCATTTCTATCAGGATTTCGCGGGGCGAGAAATCCTGCCGGGACATCGAAAAAAAGACATCGGAGGTGGGGAGTGCAGCGATTGCCGCAGAAAAACCGTGCCCCGTGAAATCCCCCTGCATCAGGTAGAGTTTGCCGGAAGGAGATTTCTCATAAATCATCAGGTCGCCGCTGAAATGCCCGGCAGGGCGCATCCAGTGATCCAGCCCGGAAATCGTTCTGGTTCCCATGCGCTGCGTCACCGCCTTGAAAACGTGCTGGCTGAGCACGAGTTCCTGTTCCGTGCGTTGCTGATACTGCTCAAGTTCCAGATGCAACTCGCGGATACGCTGCATTGCCGTAATCTTTGCGCCTAACAGCACGCTATTGAACGGCTTGACCAGAAAATCGTCGCCACCGCTCTCGACGCACCTAGCGAGCGATTCGTCGTCGTTGAGGCCGGTGAGGAAAATGATGGGTACAAACCGATTGCCGCAACGCTGCTTGATGATGACGGCGGCTTCGTAGCCCGTCATCACCGGCATGGTCACGTCCATCAGAATCAGCTCCGGTTTTTCGCGCTCAAAGGCATCCACGGCTTCTTCGCCGTTGGCGGCATCGATGATGCTGTGACCGCTGCGACCAAGAAAGGCCTTAAGCAGTGCGCGAGTGCTGCGGTCGTCATCGACAACCAGAATTTTCAGCGAATTAGATGCGGGTAGTGACAAGGTTGATTTCAGCCTCATGTTTTTTCGTCATTCTAACGATATTTGGCCGGTCCGAATAATTCCGTGCGAGGCTGGCTCAATAGTAGACAAAATTAGTCAAATTTTATGGCAAAATACAGCTTCAAATTTAACCCGCTTCATTCAAGTTAACACTGGAGAACACCATGGAACACACACTACCCGCCCTGCCGTATGCCAAGACCGCGCTGGCACCGCATATTTCTGAAGAAACTCTCGAGTTTCACTACGGCAAGCATCATCAGACCTATGTCACCAACCTCAACAACCTGATCAAGGGCACCGAGTTCGAAAATGCCAGCCTCGAAGACATTGTCAGAAAGTCTTCCGGCGGCATCTACAACAACTCTGCCCAGATCTGGAACCACACCTTCTTCTGGAACAGCATGAAACCGAACGGTGGCGGTGCGCCGTCTGGTGCGCTGCTTGACGCCATCAACGCCAAGTGGGGTTCTTTCGACGAATTCAAAAAGGCTTTCCAGGCTTCTGCCGTCGGCAACTTCGGCTCCGGCTGGACCTGGCTGGTGAAAAAGGCCGACGGTTCGGTCGACATCGTCAACATGGGGGCCGCCGGTACCCCGCTGACCACCGGCGACAAGGCGCTGCTGACCATCGACGTGTGGGAACACGCCTACTACATCGACTACCGCAACCTGCGCGCCAAGTTTGTCGAAGCATTCCTGGCCAGCCTCGCCAACTGGGATTTCGCATCGGCTAACTTCGCATAATCGGTGTTGTTTCAGGCAAAGGCCCCGCGAGCTTTCAGGTTCGCGGGGCTTTTGTTTTTTATGGGGATGTCGGTTGCAGGTGTGAAAGTCTTCTTTGGAGTCTATTGAGCGAAGTCGGTACGGGAAGGATTTTGGTGAGATCCTGGCCTCAGTTGAGGGAATTGAGGGCTGACCAGAAAGGCTAATGCTATGGGTGAAACTCGCTAAACTGGTATCATTCCACGCGTAAAATTTGAGGAAAACCCCTGCCACTATGATTGGTTGGCCAATACGCGTCCGAGACTTAATTCATCCTTTTGGAAAGTGCATGGTGCGTTCTTCAATAGCAAAGACAATGCTGGTCATCGCATGTCTGTTTTCTGCAAATTTGATGGCAAACGAGCTACCGAATCCGTGTAGCCGTGATCGTAATGCCAATGAGTTCACGATTTTCAGTTATCACGAAATAGCCGAAAAAAGTGAGACGTTAGACTCGACCTATGCAGTCTCGGCTGCGAATTTTGAAGCGCAAATGAAGTGGCTGATTGAAGACGGATACCACTTCATCAAAATCGATGACATCATCAATGCCAGGAAACACGATAAACCGCTCCCCAGCAAAGCCGTTTTGATTACCTTTGACGATGGCTATCAGTCGGTTTATGCCAACGCGTTTCCTATCATCAAAAAATATCAAATCCCCACGGTGATTGCCCTGGTGGGAAGCTGGCTGCAAGCGACAGATAAAGTCGATTTTGATGGTCACCCGATCGATAGAAGCAAGTTCCTGAGTCAGAGTGAAATCAAGGAAATGGTGGCAAGCGGGCTGGTTGAAGTTGGCAGCCATAGTTATTTCCTGCATCGGGGCGTTTTGGGCAATTCACAGGGCAATATGGAACCCGCTGCGATTACCCGCCAATGGTTGCCCGATAAAAATGCTTATGAAGACGACAAGAGCTACCAGCAGCGGATTTATGAAGACCTGAAGACCAATAACGCCTTTCTCAAGAAGTACACCGGCCAGAAACCGCGCGTCATGGTTTGGCCGTATGGTGAATACAACATGGAAGTGCGCAAGATCGCCGAGAGTCTCGACATGCCGGTTGGACTCACCCTGGACGACGGAAGCAATACGGCGATCACCCCATTATGGGGATTGAGACGAATTCTGGTTGACCAGAAAATGTCGCACACCGAGATGGAACTCAATATGTGGGATCGCAATAACAATTTTACCGATGGCGCGATGACTACCAAGGCGATGCATATCGACCTCGATTACATCTACGATCCCAACCCGGAGCAACTTAACAGGAATCTCGGCGAACTGCTTGAGCGGATCAAGAGAACCAGTGCCAACACCGTCTACCTTCAGGCGTTTTCCGACCCCGATGCGAACGGTGCCGCCGATTCTGTTTATTTTCCAAACCGCCATGTTCCGGTGCGCAGCGATTTGTTTAATCGCGTGGCATGGCAGATCGGCACCCGTACGCAAGTGAAACGAATTTATGCCTGGATGCCGATGATTGCCTGGGAACTGCCTCCCGGCAATCCTGCGGCAAACGACAAAGTGGTGACCTTGCAGGTCGACCAGCGGCACCTGAATATGGGTTACCCGCGGCTTTCGCCTTTTTCATCGAAGGCGCGCAAGGTCATCCGGGAAATCTACGAAGACCTGGCGAAATCGGCTGTGATAGACGGCATACTGTTTCATGACGATGTGACCCTGTCGGATTATGAAGACGACAGTCCGATGGCTCATGCGCAATACGAAAAATGGGGGTTTAAATCGAGTATTGAGGAAATTCGGTTAGACCGGCCAGAGTTTTTGCGATGGACGAGGCTTAAAACCGCGTATCTGGATGATTTTGCGATGGAGTTGGCGCAAATCGTTGGCAATTATCGCCCCGGCCTCAAAACTGCACGCAATCTCTATGCGCAAGTTGCCCTGAATGCAGATGCCCAAGAGTGGTACGCCCAAAGCCTGTATGATTCGCTCAATAAATATGACTACACGGCCATCATGGCGATGCCTTACATGGAACAAGCCGATGATGCCGGGGCGTTTTACGACCAGATGATTGCCAATGTCAAACAGCGGGAGTGCGGTTTGGAACGGACTGTGTTTGAACTGCAAACGGTCAATTGGCGAAAGAACAGTGAACCAATTCCTCCCCAGGAGCTAAGTCTGACCATCCAGCACCTGTATGATCTGGGAGTGAATCATATTGCGTATTATCCGGATGATTTGTTTCACAATAACCCTGATGCGGATTTGATGAAACGAAGTTTTTCAAAAAAACCTGTCCGCATGTATCCGTTTAACCCTAACAGTGTGTTGCCCAAGAAATAAAAGATGAACCCGCATATTTTTTTGCATTCCCTTTGGCACTTTCTCATCGGGTACATCTTCTACTATCCACTCTTTATGTCGAGTCTTTGGATAGTCGGGGCCATTTACTTTTATTTTAAGAATGAAAAAGCCATTCAATCCGATCTAATCCCCAAACTCAGGGACGGAGAGGCATGGGAAGGCGTCAGCATCTTGATCCCTTGTTTCAACGAAGGTGAAAATGCGGTTGAAACGATTACCTATGCGCTGAATGTCGCGTATCCCGATTTCGAAGTGATCGCGATCAATGATGGAAGCACAGACAATACCCTGAAGATTCTGGTCGAATTAGCTCGCGCCAACCCGAAACTCAAAGTGGTCAATCTTGCCGAAAACCAAGGCAAAGCCTTGGCGCTGCAAGCAGGTGCCTTACTGGCGAAAAACGACTATCTCGTCTGCATCGATGGCGATGCGTTGCTTGACCGGTATTGTGTCCACTGGATGGTCAAACACTTCATTCGCTATCCCCAGGCCGCGGCAGTGACGGGCAACCCACGCATCCGAAACCGAACGACGCTTCTTGGGAAAATCCAGGTGGGTGAGTTTTCGTCGATTGTCGGCATGATCAAGCGTGCTCAGCGTTCGTTCGGGCGGCTGTTTACCGTCTCCGGGGTGATCACCGGGTTTCGGAAGTCGGCGGTACATGAGGTCGGCTACTGGAGCCCTGATATGCTGACCGAAGACATCGATATCACCTGGAAGCTTCAACGCAACGGTTGGGACGTGCGGTTTGAACCCAAGGCCCTGGTGTGGATTTTGATGCCCGAGACGATTAAAGGGCTTTGGAAACAACGCTTGCGCTGGGCGATGGGCGGCGTTCAAGTGATGCTCAAAAACTTCAAGGTACTTTTTGCTCCTAAGCAAACCCACTTGTGGGGGTTGATGATCGAGATGATCCTCAGCATCCTTTGGGCATACAGCATGGCGTTGGTATTTGCGGTCTGGATTGTAAGTCTGTTTTTCCCGGTAGGCTACCTCACGCCCGGCAATTCGCCGATGCTGCCCGATGATACTAGTGTGTTTTTGATTGGGGCGAGTCTGTTGCAGTTTGCGGTGAGTCGATGGCTGGACGGTCATTATGATCACGGCTTGGGGAAAAACTATTTCTGGATGATCTGGTATCCGTTTTTTTATTGGTTCCTCAATCTGGTAACGGCGGTTACGGCACTGCCTAAAGTGCTATTTAGCGCCCGGAAACGAGCGCGGTGGGTGAGTCCGGATCGAGGGGTTCATCAGGAGCTCAACTCCCATGGGAAGGGCAATCATGGATAAACATACGCTGATTATCAATAAGCGACACGAGATGCCGCGCAGCAAAGTATTGCTGTGGGATGGAATTACTATCTTGCTGTGGGCTGGATTTATCTATTTGTGGCTCCCTATATTTCACATTTTCTATCGCATCATTACCGCCGAAGTTCCTGCAGAGGAGTTTTCCGACTGGATCTACGACAATATCCATAGTGTCACTGTCACACATGGCTTTGAAATGCTCGTCGTTACGCCTATCGTGCTGTTCATTCTGTCATGGCTAAAACGGCATAAGGGGCCAAGCGAACATGTCATCTACACGGACGAAGACTATGCCCGGTATTTCAAGCTCGAAGTGAGTCAATTAAGAACATGTTTCGATAGCCAATTGGTCACCGTTTACCACGATGATCATGGACAAATAACCGCGATAGACAATCAAATCAATTAGGTATTCGGTTCAGTAGCCGTAGAAAATCTCTTTTGTGGTATCGCCAAACCCTGCCTGTGTCAGTAGTGCCTGCTCGATGTAACGACTGATCCTGCCGCGCAGTTCCGGAACCTGTGTCCCCTGATGAAAAATGTCGGGGAATTTGAACGACAACCAGGCATACAGGCTTAAATCCTTGCTCAGGTTTTCCGCATCCTCCAGGTGGCGTGGACTGGTTGCGGTGAGCCAGACCGGCGCCTGCGGCAATGCACGTTTTCTGCTCGCGACAAAACTCTTGAGACAGGCCAGAAAATAATCCCGTTCGTGATCCTTGTCCAATGACACCGGTGCGCAGGAGAAAATGAACTTTTCCCGGAGCGGCAGATGCGGAGCCCATTCATCAATCAGATGCGCCTGCGTAACGTGTAGCCCTAAAGTGGCGGTCTCGAAAATCTCGCTGTCCACGCCGACCTGTTCGGAGAAAAATGCCAGCAACTCGCCCAGCTTGTTGCTATGGCGGGTGTTCGATAGCGTCTGCATATGGAATAAATTAGGCGTGATCGGTAGCCGTGTCATTTCGGCGGTGTCCGAGGTGCTGAGCATGTGGTCGATGTGCAATAACTCGTCATCCTCGAAGGCGTTAACATAGCCGGTGGGGTAAATGCCGTAGCGCCCAGCCCGGCCCGCGATCTGGCGGACTTCGGTGGCATTGAGGTCGCGCGTGGCGATGCCGTCGAATTTATGCGTGGTCGAGAACACGACGCGGCGTATCGGCAGGTTGAGCCCCATGCCCACGGCATCGGTCGCCACTAATACCTGCGCTTCGCCGCTGCTGAATCGTCTGGCTTCAGTACGCCGTACTTCTGGCGACAGCGCGCCGTAGATGCTCGCTACGCCAAAGCCCCACTGACGGATACGCGCGCTCAAGGTGAGCACATCCTTGCGGGTGAAGGCGATCACCGCATCGCCTTGGCGGATGTTCTTTTTCAGTTTCCAGCGGCTGTAGCGTTCGCCGCTCAAGGAGGCGGTTTCCAGCACCAGCGGTGTTTTGCGTTCCAGACGGGTGATGTCGTAGCTTTCATTCAGCGATTCGATGGCGCGGATGCAAGGTGCGGTCACGGCATCCGAACCGCACACGTAAACATGTTTCGCGGGAGCCCCGATCAGCGCCGCCGTCCAGGCGTATCCCCGGCTCTCGTCCTGCAGCATCTGGATTTCGTCGATGATTGCTACTTCCATCTCGACATCCGGTCGCATCATCTCCACCGTACAAGCCGTATGCCGCGCACCGGGGATGATTTGCCGCTCCTCGCCAGTCACCAGGTTGCACGGCACGCCTGCGTCCATCAAGCGGTCGCGGATTTCCATTGCCAGCAACCGCAGGGGCGCCAGATAAACACCGGATTGCGCTTTTTGCAACACTACCAGCGCTTCGTGCGTCTTGCCTGAATTGGTCGGGCCAAGGTGAAAATGGATGTGCCGTCGCAGCGACCGCGCCAGTGGAAAGCTGGATGGGTAGTCGTGCAGGCCGAGGGCGGCGGCGAGCAGAGAAGATGTTTGTTTGAGCAAGGGCGGGATGCGTCGTGTGGCTAATCGTCAAGCCGGGCTGGATCATTTGAGCATGATCCAGCCCGGATGATCGAAAGATTGACCGTAACTATTCAGTGCTGAAACGACCTTGCGAGCTCCAGCAGATGGTTTGCCTTTTGTCTTGCCGGTCATGACATCAGCCCCGGCAAGCATGTCGGCAATGATCAAATGAAGAGCCGCATCGGCTTCGGGTTGAAGTTTGCATTTTGCAACAATATTAGCCACCGCTGAATGAGTGGTGTCGCCAAGCTTTTTATACTCGGCAGTCGCCAGATTGTTGTGATGAATGGCGGCAAGCCGGGTTTGAAACGCTATGCGCAGGGCGTCCATGCTTTGGCGGAGAGGAGGATCGCTTGCCCATTTCTTGCCTTGGTTAAGAGAGGGCCCAGGATGCCCGCTGGCATGATGCTGGTGCTCTGCCGATTGAGCGCAATAGCCGGAAAGCGGGAAAGTGAGCAAAAGAGAAAGCATGATCATGATTTTCATGTTGATAGCTTACCTTGGAATCAAAGAGAGATAGATTGGGATAATGTAAAAATTACAACCAGAAGGCTTGATCAAATGGATTGCCGGGCAAGGGCCTTTCGTCTGAGCGATGGCAACGTTTTTGCGATACGTATTGGGATGCAAGTCGCCGGTGGCTCCGGGAATGGCTACGAAGCAGTAGTGACCGGCTGGCGCTGCAACTCCCCGGCGATCAGGCGATAATACCAAAAGGCCTCATCGTCGGCTAAACGGTCGCCAAAACTGGCTGGAGACAAGCCCGTGACACGACGGATCTCACGTCCCATGTGCGACTGGTCGGCAAAACCTGCATCGGCAGCGATGGCAGCAAGGTTGGGGGCGGTGTCATCGTGCGCTTCGATGCGGTGGATGAATGCCTGCTCAATGCGAGTGAAAAGCTGCAGATCGCGGTAACTCTGGCCGGTCCAGCTCCGTATCCGCCGCTGCATCTGGCGCAGGCTCCGGCCTGTGGGCGAATGTGCGGCGCGGGTGGCGAGCGAATGCACCCAGACGCTGAGATAAGGCATGGGACTCGCGTGGTTCGGCCCGTGCCACAGCCGCTGGAATTGCGCTTCCAGCATCGCAAATGGAGCATCGTTACCGACATTCAGGATGGCCTGGCACGCCATCAAGAGAGACGGCGGCGCAATCTGGTCCAGCGGCAGAGTCTGGTTGAGATAAGGCTCGATCGGGCGATCCATCAGGCGACTCATCGCATCGGGATAAAAACCGACCGATAGCGCATGTACTTCACCAGATGACCAACTGACAGAAGGGCGCTGCCGGGGGCCGGAAAATACGATTTGCGGTAAAGGCGGCCCCAAGGTTGGCTGCGAATTTGAGTCTTGCGCTTCCACCATATGCAGCTCTCCCTCGAATATCCAGGAAATGACGGCCATCGGCGTGGCCGGGTAGTAATTGAAGCGCTCAGCATCATCCAGCATGCAGCCGCGCGTGTCGCGCTCAACGCCTGCCATCATGCAGGCACCGAGTGCCGGTGAAGGTTTGTGCAGAAGTGCAACGGTGTGAGTCATTCGATGTCGTTTCCGTTCTAGCGATGAAGGTTTCCCTGTTGGCATAGTCGCCATATTGCCAATATCGGAGCTTTAAATGAGGAAAACGATAATTCAAGGCCGCATTTCGCACAAGTTGCGAAGTATGGCGATTTCAGGATGGATTGCAACGCAGGTGCTGATCCGGCGCGCGCTGGGCAGGAGGCTCGTGGCGGAGTGGCCATTCCTCTTCGAATACGGGACGCTGTATATCCGCGCCCAGTTCAACCATGCGTTTCGCCTGAGCCACGACATCGCCGCCAGTCGGGCCTATTTCGACAGTGTTTATGCTTTGCTCGAAACTTTTCCCGATGTCGATATCCAGCCCACCGGAGACGGGGAGCCGCGCGGCCACTGGTTTGTGCCGCAGGTTCGCCATAGTGATGCCACACTGCTTCATTTTCATGGTGGTGGCTATGCCTTTTATGCTGGGGTGTCGCATCATTTTGCCGCCTGCCTTGCCTACAAACTTGGTGTTGCGGTATTTGCTCCAGACTACCGGTTGACGCCAGAGCACCCGCACCCGGCACAACGCGAGGACGGTCTGGCGGCTTACAGCTATTTGTTGAAACGAGGTATCGATCCGGCGAAAATCGTGCTCTGTGGCGACTCGGCTGGCGGCCACCTTGCCTTGATGACTTTGGTCGGCTTGAATCAGGCCGGCTTGCCGAAACCGGTACTGACACTTGGTCTTAGCCCGTGGACGGATGTTGGCCGACGGGGCAAGAGTCAGTTCGGGAACGATCCCTACGACCTCGTTCAGGGGTACATGACTTTACAGTTTTCAGAGTGGCTCAAAGGCAACCAGGATCTGACGGATGCCGAGCTGTCGCCAATCTGCCAGAATTTCTGCGATCTGGGGCCGATATACTTGCAGGCAGGAGGCAAGGAAATCCTTGTTGACATGATTCGTGATTTTGCAGCGTGCATTGCCGCCCAGGGCGCTCAAGTACGCTTGGATGTATGGACACATATGAACCACGAGTTCCATGCCTACGGTGACTATCTACCGGAAAGCCGCGATGCTCTGGCCCGGCTTGGCGAGGCTATTGCATGGGCGCTGGGTCAGCCGCATCGGTTTGAAGCAGATGCCTGCACGGAATGCGACACCTTTTGATGATGGTTTTCCGGTGGGACGGCGGCAGCCCCATCCGGAGGGGTGTAATACCAGCGTGGTTCTTATGCCAGTAGCAGGCGCATTGGTGTCATGCCGGACATCGTGAAACCCTGTTTCGCATAGAACCGCTGGGCTTGCTGGTTGCTTTGGTCAGTGAGCAATGTAATGCGTTTGCAGCCGTGCTGCCGTGCGCGCCGGATGGCTTCTGCAAGCAGTTTTGTGCCAACCCCGACGCCGCGTCCGGCGGGCGAAACCACCATGTCTTCCAATAGTGCGACCCGCTCGCCCAAGGCCGTGGATACTGTGAACAGCAGGTTCACCATGCCTATGAGTTGGTCGCCTTGTCTTGCAATCAGCACAATTCCAATCTCCGGATTGCCAATGATACGGGCAAGTCCCCGCTGTTGAGCTTCCGGATCCGGAGTGAACTCGGTTTCTTGCGAGAACAGTACCGATAACAGGTCGCTCAACGCAGGGATGTCGGCGGAGGTTGCTGTTTCAATCAGTATTTCGAACATCTTTTAGCGGTACCAACGAATTTCAGGATGGCTCTTGTCGGCTTAGCAGGTACGTTGCCACAGCCGCAAACAAAAAGGTAATGCCGATTAAAACCCAGTTGCTATCGATGTGCTGATACATAACGACCCAACTCACCAGCAACGTTATCATCGCAATGATTTTGCTTTTGCGTGAAATCGCCTGCTGTGTTTCCCAGTCTATCAATAACCTGCCTAGATGTGGATGTGCGTACAGCCATCTGTGCAAACGTTCAGACCCTCTTGCAGAAAACCATGCAGCCAAGAGAAGAAACGGTACTGTAGGGAGGCCGGGCAATATCACGCCAATAACTGCAAGGAGCAGGAAAAAATAAGCCAGGAATAAAGCGACATAGCGAGGCACAAAATTACCTAACATTCGGTTTTGTGCTTAAAAGCGCACATTTTTGCTTCCACTGAAGATCGTAATGAAGTCTGTTAATCATCGTGCCGTGAGCCAACTCAAAGGTCAAGGTTGGCACAGAAATCTGCTGGAATAGCTCTTGGCTGAACGCCAAGAAGGTACTGTTTTATTCGGTCACGTCAAAGCAAAGCGCCGGGTCCGCATCTTCGCGGGCGGGGTAAATAACTCTGTTTCCCTAATGCAGCTTGACGTGCGGCTCGGTACGCCGTGAAATCATGCCTGCAATCATGTCCAGCAGCACTTTTGTCATGCCGTGTAGCGAGTAGAGATGCATCTTGTACAGCCAGCGAAACATGAATCTTGCGATTGCGCCGTGGACCAGCATCTCTTCGCCGGTAAGCCCCCCCATCAATTTGCCGACGGCGGTGAACTTGCCTAAGGTCACCAGCGATCCCATGTCGTGGAATCTGTATTCCGGCAGCGGTTTATTGGCCAGCCTGTGCTGGATGCTTTTGAACAGCATGGAGGCCTGTTGCTGGGCAACCTGGGCTCTGGGCGGCGCCATGGCGCTGTTTCTTCTCGTGGATGAAGGACAGGCGGCGCAGTCTCCCAGTGCGAATATATTGTCATCCAGCGTGGTTTGCAGCGTTGACCGGACGAGAAGCTGGTTGATCTCGCTGGTTTCCAGACCGTCGAAATTCTTCTGGCAGTCGGGGGCCTTGATGCCTGCGGCCCATACGACAAGTTCGGTGTCGATTTTTCTGCCGCTTTCCAGGTAAACCGCGTTTTCGCCAACCCGAGTGACCGTCTCGCCCAGTTCGAGCGCGATATTCAACTCGGCAAGCTGATGTTGTACCGCCGATGACATCTGTTTCGGCAGCGATGGCAACAAGCGATCGGACGCTTCGATAATGGTCAGCCGTATATCCCGGTCCGGCTCTATGCGATTAAGTCCGTAGGCGGTCAATTCCCGCGTCGAGCCATGCAGTTCGGCGGCAAGTTCGATGCCTGTCGCGCCACCTCCGACAATCACCACATGCAACTGGCCGGGTTGCTGTGCGGTTTCCTGTACCTGTGCGCGAATGCAGGAGTTGATCAGTTGCTGGTGAAATGACTCGGCGGCAGGCTGGCTATCCAGCGCAATGCAATGTTCTGCGACGCCGGGCACATCGAAGGTGTTGGAAACGCTGCCGATCGCGATGATGAGCGTGTCGTATGACAACGTTCTGCCGGGAATCAGCAATTTGCCTTTCTCGTCATAGGCCGGCGTCAGGTAAATTTCCTTCAGCGTACGGTCCAGTCGTTCCATCGCCCCGAGTCGGTACTCGAAATGGTGCCATTTCGCCTGTGCCATGTAGTCCAGCGCGTGCGATTCGATTTCCAGGCTACCGGCGGCGACTTCGTGCAAAAGCGGCTTCCATAGGTGTGTGCGCGATTTGTCGACCAATGTTACCGCGGCCTTTTTGCTTTTGCCCAGCGAGTCTCCCAGGCGCGTTGCCAGCCCCAATCCCCCGGCGCCACCGCCGACGATCACAATCTGGTGGAGGTGGTCGGGATTCTGGGCTGAAGATGACATGGTGTTTTCAAGTACGGTTGAATACGGGCGGTGCGGGATGCGTTAGCCGCAGCGGTGGCTGGATTTTAGCATCGGAACGGGTTCATGTTTTGGTGTGAGCACGCACTAGCTGGAAAAGCCCTGGGCCTGAATTTCGGTTTCGTCCTCTCCCAGGAACCCTCCGCTCTGGTGAGCCCACAGCTTGGCGTACAGCCCGCCCGATTTAAGCAGGGTTTCGTGGTCGCCTTGTTCGACAATACGGCCCTGGTCGAGCACGATCAATCTGTCCATGGCCGCGATGGTGGAAAGCCGGTGGGCGATGGCGACGACGGTTTTGCCTTCCATCAGTCGGTACAGGCTGCTTTGAATGGCGGCTTCGACTTCCGAATCCAGTGCGCTGGTGGCCTCGTCCAGCAGCAGGATGGGCGCATCCTTGAGCATGACGCGGGCAATGGCGATGCGCTGGCGCTGGCCGCCGGAGAGTTTGACGCCGCGCTCGCCAACGTGCGCGTCATAACCGCTACGGCCTTTGGGGTCGTGCAGGGTTTGCACGAATTCATGCGCCTCGGCGCGGCCGGCAGCAGAAAGCATGTCGGTCTCGGCCGCGCCGGGGCGACCATAGAGAATGTTTTCCCTGACCGAGCGATGCAGCAGCGAGGTGTCCTGAGTGACCATGCCGATATGCTCGCGCAGGCTGTTTTGCTGAACCTGCGCAATGTTCTGGCCGTCGATGAAGATGCGCCCGGCCTCGACATCGTAAAAGCGCAGCAGCAGGTTGACGATGGTGGATTTGCCCGCGCCGGAGCGGCCGACCAGTCCGACTTTTTCCCCGGGTTGAATATGCAGCGAGAAATGATCGAACACCCGATGCTGGCCGCCGTAGGCAAAACCGACATCGTCGAAGCGGATCTCGCCACGGCTCACGACTAACGGCTTTGCATCCGAGTGGTCCTTTACCAGTTGCATCGTCGATAAGGTGTTGATGCCGTCCTGTACGGTACCGACATGCTCGAACAGCGAAGTCATCTCCCACATGATCCAGTGCGACATGCCATGCAGACGCAGTACCATGGCGGTCACCGCTGCCACCGCGCCCACGCCGACCTCGCCGTGGCTCCACAACCACAGCGCAACGCCCGCGCTGGAGATGATGAGGGTCATCACCATCACGTGGTTCATGATTTCTACGGCGCTGACCAGCCGCATCTGGCGATGCACGGTCTGGATGAATTCGTGCATGGCCGATTTTGCATAGCCCGCTTCGCGCCCGGCGTGCGAGAAAAGCTTGACCGTGGCGATGTTGGTGTAGGCGTCGGTGATGCGCCCGGTCATGATCGAGCGGGCATCGGCCTGATCCTTGGAAACCCTGGCCAGCCGTGGGATGAAATACCACAATGCGCCGAGATACAGGGTCAGCCAGCCGAAGAAAGGCAGCATCAGCCAGGGGTTGAAGTGATCGACAATCGCCAGCAGGGTAACGAAATAGATAATCACGAACACCAGGATGTCGGCGAGGATGAACCACATGTCGCGCACCGCCAGCGCCGTCTGCATCACCTTGGCGGCAATACGCCCGGCGAACTCGTCCTGATAGAACGACATGCTTTGCGAGAGCATCAGCCGATGGAAATTCCAGCGCAGACGCATGGGGAAATTGGCCGCCAGCGTCTGGTGCTTGATGATGGTTTGCAGTGCGACCAGCCCGATGCTGGCCAGCAGGATGCCCGCCAGCATCAACAGGTGGCTGCGTTCTTGCGTCCACAGCAGTTCCGGCTGCACATGGCTTAGCCAATCCACCCCGCGCCCCAGCAGCCCGAACAGCATGGCCTCGAAAGCGCCGATGGCCGCGGTTAGCAGCGTCATCGCCAGCATGTAGCCGCGCAAGCCCTGCGTACAGGCCCAGGCAAACGGCCAGAAGCCCCTGGATGGCGGGGCGATGGTGTCATCCGGGAAGGGGTTGACCTGTTTTTCGAACCAGCGAAACATCAATGATCTCAAAAGGGCGGAATAGCGGCACATTGTAGCGCAGGCGTCCTCGCCTGCACTCGCTACCTTTGATGCAGGCGAGGACGCCTGCGCTACAAAGGCAAAAGTTAGTGCGCCCAATCTATATCGGCAGACTCACACTGGGTCAATGAGGACTCATCGGCTTGGCGGACCAAACTTACTGCCTTATTCGCTGCACTAACCCCGATATTCTACCTGCCTCTGGCAGCTTCTTCCTGCTTTCAGTATCCTTGCGGCATTCCCCGTATTGATGGAACGCCCGATGGTCATTACCGCCGAACAAAAAGCACACGCCCAGAGCCTGCTCGATTTCATCGACACCAGCCCCAGTCCCTGGCACGCCGTGGCGACCGCTGAGCAACAGTTGCTGGCCAAAGGATTCGTCCGGCTGGAAGAATCTGCCGCCTGGCAAATAAAAACCGGCGGACGCTATTACGTTGTGCGCGGCGGTTCGTCCCTGATCGCCTTCGTGCCAGGGCGAGAGCCGCTGGTCGAGCGCGGCTATCGCATTGTCGGTGCGCATACCGACTCACCAGGCCTGCGGCTCAAGCCGCGCGCGGCGCATGCCTGCGAAGGCCACGCTAGACTGGGGGTAGAGGTTTATGGCGGGCCGATACTGGCGACCTTTGCCGATCGTGATTTGAGCTTGGCCGGGCGCGCCAATGTGCGTGCCGAACAAGGATTTGAAACCCGTTTGCTGCGCTTTGATGCGCCGCTGGTGCGGTTGCCCAATCTTGCGATTCACATGAACCGAGAGGTGAACGAGCAGGGGTTGAAACTGCACAAGCAAAACGAATTGCCGCTGTTGCTCGGGCAACTGCAGGAAGGCGTCGCCGCCGATAGCCAGTTCATGGGGCATGTGGCCGAGATGCTGGGCGTGGCGCAGCAGGACATCCTGAACTCGGAATTCAATGTTTACGATACGCAGAAAGGCACGTTCTGGGGAGCCGGGCAGGAATTCATCGCCGATAGCCAACTGGATAATCTTGCCTCTTGTCATGCCGCCCTGACCGCCTTGCTGGCGGTCGAGCAGCCTGATGCAACCACGATGTGCACGCTGTTCGATCATGAAGAAGTCGGCAGCGGCAGTGCGGTCGGCGCAGGCGGCAGCTTTGTCTCGGATATTCTCGGCCGGATCGAGGCCGGTTTTGGGCTGGATCATGAAGCGCAGCGCCGGGCAACGGCCAACAGTTTTTTCATCAGTGCCGATATGGCGCACGCCTACCACCCGAATTTTCCTGCGGCATACGAACCCAACCATAAAGTCATGGTCAATGCCGGGCCGGTGATCAAAACCAACGCCAGCCAGCGCTACAGTACGGGAGCCGATACTGCCGCACGTTTTTTGCTGCTGTGCGAAAGCGCCGGGGTACCGTGCCAGCAATACGCCCACCGTACCGACCTCGGCTGCGGCAGCACCATAGGTCCGATTGTGGCGGCTCGGCTGGGCATGCCCAGCATCGATGTCGGTGCGCCGATGTGGGCCATGCACAGCATCCGGGAAAGTGCGGGCGTGCTGGATCATGGCTACATGACGACAGCCTTTGCTGCAGCTTTCGGGAGTTGATTTGGGCTACGTGTCGCAACCTCGTATTCTGATTGTCGGCTACGGCGACCTCGGGCAGGAGGTCGGCCGATTGCTTGCGGAAGATGGCTTTGAAGTCATTGGGTTGCGCCGTAGTGAGTGCTTACGGGGCGGGTGTGTTTCCATGCTCGCGGGCGACGTGACGCAGCCGGAAACACTAGGCCCGCTCGCTCGAATTTATCCGCAGATTCTGCTGTATTGCGTTGCCGCGAGCGAACAGACTGACGACAGCTATCGTGCGCATTATGTCGATGGATTGCGTAATGTATTGGCAGCATTAATACCGGCAACTAGCCTCCGGCATGTATTTTTTGTTTCGAGCACCCGGGTTTACGGGCAGGCGAGCGAGGCCTTGCTGGATGAGGCAACGCCCGCGCAGCCCTCCGATTTCGGCGG
>WBZX01000378.1_pt1 | contig 41403 bp, 34 predicted proteins | sample 5204211 | NCBI WGS metagenome assembly WBZX01 (sample SAMN12344362, study PRJNA552823) | activated sludge metagenome | biome: Activated sludge suspended growth; feature: Nitrification reactor; material: Wastewater; isolation source: activated sludge from nitrification reactor of wastewater...
CCTATTGCGCGCGGTGTTGCGCCACGACTTCGACGAGCAGGAGCTCGGCGGCGACGTCGTCGAAGTCGACGAACAGACCGGCGCCGTGAACATCACGCTCGCGGGCTTGGACGACGGCAAGTACACCCTCGTGGTCGAGGCCGCCGATCGCGGCGGTCGACGCTCGCTGCCGCTGCGCTTGCCGCTGTGGATCGAGCCCGAGGCGTTCGACTGGCGCGACGCGCTGGTCTACATGGTGATGGCCGATCGATTCCGCAACGGCAGCGCCGGCAACGATCCCGGCCCGACGCCCGGCGCCGATACCCGCGGTGACTTCTTCGGCGGCGATCTCCAGGGCCTGCGCCAGGCCATCGACGACGGTACGCTCGACGAGCTCGGCGTGCGCGCGATCTGGGTGTCGCCGTTCCACCAGAACCCCGAGGGGGCCTACCTGGCCAGCGACGGGGTCCACCTGGTCACCGGGTATCACGGCTACTGGCCGGTGCGCGGCCGCGAGGTCGACGAACGCATCGGCGGCGCCGAGGCACTGCGGGCAATGATCGCCAGTGCGCACGCCCACGGCATCCGCGTGCTGCAGGACTTCGTGATCAACCACGTGCACGAGGATCACGAGTACGTCGCGGAGCACCCTGATTGGTTCCGCACCGGCTGCGTGTGTGGCACCAACGGCTGCGACTGGACCGCCAACGCGCTCGAGTGCAACTTCACATCGTACCTGCCCGACGTCGACCACCGGGTGCCGGAGGCCAACGCCGCGTTCGTCGACGACGCCGTGTGGTGGCTCGATGCCTTCGATCTCGACGGCCTGCGCGTCGACGCGGTGAAGCACGTCGAGGAGGCCGCGACCCGCAACCTCGCGGCCGCGGTGCGCGAAGGCTTCGAGCAGGCCGGCACGCGCTACTTCCTCATGGGCGAGACCGCGATGGGCTGGAACGACTGCCCGGACCCATGCAACGACGAGAACTACGGCACCATCTCGCGCTACGTCGGGCCCTTCGGCCTCGACGGACAGTTCGATTTCGTGCTCTACCACGGGGTCTCGTACCGGGTGTTCGGCTACGGCGACAACGGCATGCTGCATGCGGACTACTGGCTGCAGCACGGCCTCGACAAGTGGCCCGAGGGCGCGATCATGACGCCGTACATCGGCAGCCACGACACCGCGCGCTTCGCCAGCATCGCCGACTATCGCGGCCAGGACGGCGGGCACGACCGTGGGGTGCCGTTCCACCAGTGGAGCGACACCGCGGTCGGCCCTGGCGATCTCGAGCCCTACCGACGCGTGCGCGTGGCGATGGCGTGGTTGCTGGGTCTGCCGGGCGCGCCGCTGCTCTACTACGGTGACGAGTACGGGCAGTGGGGTGGCGTCGATCCCAACAACCGCGCGATGTGGCGCGACGAGGGCCAGCTCGGCCCGTGGGAGTCGGACACGCTGGCCTTCACGCGCCTGCTCGGCCAGGCGCGGCGCGAGCTGCCGGCGCTGCGGCGCGGCGACTACGTGTCGCTGTTCGCGAGCGAGGACACGCTAGTGTTCGCGCGATCGCTGTCGCCCGGCGATGCCGCCATCGTCGCGCTCACCCGCGCCGACGGACCCCAGCAGGTCGACGTCGATGTCGTGCAGCTCGGCCTGCAGCCGGGCGTCGTGCTCGACGACATGCTCGGCGGCAATGGTGCCGTGGTCGACGGCGGCGGTGGGCTCTCGCTCACAATCCCCGGCGACGGCGCGCTCGTGCTGGCGCCTTGATCGCGTCGGCGCTCGCGGACGCGATCGCCGACGTCACGGGTCGATCAGGCGACCCATGAAGAGGATCGCGCCGGACTCGTCGTCGCGGATGAAGAACAGGAACGGGTGGTCCGCGACGAACGCCACCGGTGGCTCGCTCGGCGGCGCGGCGCCGGCCGCCATCGCCACCGCGGTCGCGGCCGCCGCCTCGGTGCCAGCCTCGTTCACGTCGACGAAGGCCTTGTGAAACGCGTCGGAGATCATCAGCTGGGCCGAGGCCGGCGCCATGCCGGTGAAGTCGGCCTTGCTGGCATCGAAGGCGGTGCGCAGGCCGAGGCCCTCGAGCACCGGGCGCAGCGACAGCGAGCCCGCGGGCTCGATGCGGAACTTCGGTAGCGCGAGATCGACGCGCTCCACCTTGGCCGCGCCGATCCAGCCGGCCAGCAGCTCCGGCGTCAATGCCGACTCGACCGCCGCGAGGCCGTCCTTCGCGTCGGGCAGCACGACCACCATCGAGTAGCTGCCGAAGTAACCCATGACGAGCACGCGGGCCTTGGCCTCGGCGGCGGCGCCGAGGCGGAAGTGCTCCACCTGCTTCATCATCTTGACCTGTGCGTCGCCCTTGCCGCCGTGGAAGGTGCCGTCTTTGGTCGCGAACTCCTCGAAGGGCTGGTCCCAGCGGCCCTTGAAGTAGACCGCGTTGACCAACACCATGCGGGTCGAGTTGTCGACGCCACCCTCGGGCAGCAGATCTTTGATCTTGTCGTGGGTGCGAGTGGCAACCCAGCCGTTGATGTCCTGCCGCGCAGCCTCGGCCGCGCCGATGAAGTCGACCGACTCGAGCGGCGCGTGGAAGGCCTTGCCGGTGACATCGAGGAACGCCGGCTCGAACGCCACCGTCTTGTCGCCGTAGAGGCGGTTGGCGACCTCGAGCTCGGGTCCGTCGGTGCTGGCGGCGTCCCAGTGGGCCAACATCGCGCCCATGCCGGCATGCAGATCGGCGCCGTCGCCGAAGTGGAACACCTTCGCGAGCTCGGCGGCGGTGTCACCCTTGGCACCGGCATGGGTCATCGCGAACGCGATCGCGATGCTCGCTGGTGAGACGAACAGATTGCCCGGCTTGCTCGCCAGCGCGTGGTGCAGATCGACGGCGAAGGCGTTGATGCTGGCGGCGACGGCGTTGCGGGTGGCGGGGTCGATCAGGGCGGTTGTTGCGGGCTCGGTGTCCACGGGCTCGTGCTCGGCGTTCGGGGCGGGGTCCGCCTTCGCCTCCGCTTTCGGGTCGGGCTTCGCGTCCGCCTTCCGATCCACTTTGGGATCGGCCTTCGTGTTGGCCTTGTCGTCGGTCCGCGACGTCGCCTTGCCGTCGGGCTTGGAGTCCGCGGGGCAGGCGGTGAGTGCGAGCGCGAGGCTCAGAGGGTACAGCGGCGAGGACAGGCGTTGCACGGTGGCCAAGGTCTAGCAGCCCGCGGTCCGCGGCGGCAACCGCCTGCGCCCGGATGTCGGCGCGCCGGGCCTCGAGCGCCCACGCGTCAGCCGTTGCGCTCGAAGTACACGAAGTCGATGAGCAGCGTCGCGGCCAGGCACAGCGGGCGCAGCTGCGGCGCAGTGCCTGGCGCCAGATCGATGGTGAAGTTGTCGGCGGTCGAGAACATCTCCTTGCCCAGGCCGCTCCACTTCTTGCGGATCGCTCCGATCTCGTGGCCACCCACGACCACGCGAAAGGTCCACGGACGGAAGAACGGCCCGTGCAGCGACGCGAGCTCCTGCCCCTGGGGATCGAGGATGCTGAACACGCGGGCGAACCATGCCCAGCGCTGCTGGATGCTGCCGATCAGCGTGCCGGTGGCGTCCGAGAGGAGCGCGCGCGAGAAGAAGAACGTGAACGGTCGGTACATCGTCAGCACCAGCTGACCGCTCGCATCGCGCATCTCGATGGTGAACGGCCGCCCCGACTTGAGGAACATCCGCGAGAAGAAGCCGCCCGCGCCACCCGCGAGCTCGCCGGCGTAGAGCGCCATGCCGGTGTTCGGGTCGCTCACGTCGTAGCGATTGCGGGTCTGCCACCCGGTGAGGATCTCGCCCCACTCCTTGCGTTGCTGGACGACGAGCGCGGTGCTCTGGGCGAGGACGGGCAGCATGGGTGCCATCGTACCAGCGTCGGCGCGGGACGATTCCACTGGCGTCCGCCCCGGGTTTACAGTTGGCTTCGATTCCGCGGGCCAGCTCGCGAGCACCCACCATGTCGCAGTCCATCGTCGTGCAGAAGTATGGCGGCTCGTCGGTCGCCGACGTCGAACGCATCCGCAAGGTCGCCCAGCGGGTGGTCGAGACCAAGGCCAAGGGCTACCGCGTGGTCGTGGTGGTGTCGGCGATGGGCAAGACCACGGACCAGCTCATGGCCCGCGCGCGGGAGATCTCGGCCTCGCCGTCGCGACGCGAGCTCGACATGCTGCTGTCGTGTGGCGAGCGCACCAGCATGGCGCTGTTGTCGATGGCGATCCAGGAGCTGGGCCACGAAGCCATCTCGCTCACCGGATCGCAGTCGGGGATCATGACCAACGATCGTCACTCGGGCGCGCGCATCCTCGAGGTGCGGCCGTACCGCGTCGAGGACGAGCTCGAGCGTGGTCGCGTGGTGATCGTCGCCGGCTTCCAAGGCGTGTCGTACAAGCGCGAGGTGACCACGCTCGGACGCGGTGGCTCCGATACCACGGCGGTCGCGCTCGCGGGGGCGCTGGGGGCCGAGTACTGCGAGATCTGCTCGGACGTCGACGGCGTCTACACCGGCGACCCGCGGGTGGTCGAGGCTGCCGAGTTGATCGAGGCCATCTCCCACGACGCGATGCTCGAGCTGACCTCGCACGGTGCGAAGGTGCTGCACGCGGAGTCGGTCGAGTTCGCCCGGCGCAGCGGCGTGGCGCTGTACGCCCGCGCCAGCTTCAGCGAGGGCAGCGGCACGCGGATCGATCGCGCCGAGAACATCACGACCGATCGCGCGCTGTCGGGCGTGACCGGCCAGCGCAACCTCGTGCGACTGCGGGCCTTCGGCGCGCAGTCGATGGATCGCATGCTCGCCGCGGCCGCGGCGGCGGCCCTGCCGGTGCTGCACCTCGACGCCGATCACGAGATCGCCGACCTGTGGTTCGGGCTGGCCGACGTGCCCGACTGGCCGACGGTGCGCACGCAGCTGATGGGTCAGGTCGAGATCGAGGAGAGCTGCGGCGCGGTGTCCGTGGTCGGCGATTTCTTCGGTCGCAACGCCGCCGCCCTGGCGAAGACGCGGTCGATCGCCGCGGGCATCAACGTGCCGATCAAGGCCATGGCCACGTCACCGCTGCGCGCGACGTTGTTCTGCGCCGACGAGGACGTCGATCGGCTGACGCTGGCGATGCACCGCGCGTTCTTGCAGTGATGCGTCGCGCCGCCGCTACATGCGGCCGCCGATGGCCACGCCGCCACCGCCACGCAGCGTCAGCGGCCGTAGGCCCCACGTCGCACGGGCGCCTGCAGGTGCCGGCGCCAGCACGCCGCTTTGGTACTGCAGCTGCGCCTTCATCATCGGCACCGGCTGCGTGAGGATCATGATCTCGCCCACGGTCGCGCCGATGGCCCCGATGCGCGCGCCGGGGATCTGGCGACCGAAGCCAACCCCGAGCGCCACGCCGACCCCGGCGTTCACGGCGATGCTGAGGAAGTGCTGCCACAGCGCCTTGCCGCGACGCTCCCAGGCCGCGGCGCGCACCATCGCGTGCTCGGCCGCGGCGAGCTGCGCACAGACATCGCCGTGGCGTCCGCGCTTGCGCATGCGCCGACGCTCGAGCAGCACGTGCGGGATGAAGATGGCCCGCGACGCGGCACCGATGCCGGACGCCAGCGCACCCATCCAGTAGTCCGGCGCCTCTTCGGGATCGACCAGTGGTGCGATCGCCAGCTGGGCGACCGTGAGCAAGCCGAGCCCGACGCCCCAGCCCAACGCCCACTGCCGCGAGGGCTTGGCGGCCGCCTCGATGCGACCGCGCACGAACCCGAGTCGTGCGCCCGGCGAAGCTTCGGCGAGCGCAGCCGTGGCGTCCCCGAGCTCGCGCGTGGTCGGGCACGGCGCGGCTTGGACCGCAGGCGCGGCAAGCCATACGTTCGCCGCCACGACGAAGGTCGGCCGCCACGACGCACGGGCGACGCGCTCCGGCGGGCACAGTGCGCTGCGCGCACGCACGTCGGACTAGCCGCCGTCCTGCGACACACTGAGATCGTACTCGACGCAGTCGTGGGGCGCCCCGTCGACCACGAGGTAGACCTTGCCGCTGCCATTGCCGCCGCACGCGAAGGACACCGCGGCGTCGCTCTGCCCGCAGCAGCCCGGGTTGCCATCGCCGTCGACCCCCGAAAGGCCGAGCTCGCAGTCGAGCTGCGTCGGCGCCTGCCCGTCCTCGCAGCGTACGTATGTGCACAGGTGCAGCGATGCGCCGTCGATGCTCGCGTGCACCGAACCGGGCGCACCCGCGGGGATGTAGACGTGGAAGCGGTCGACCGCATCCACGGCCTCGAGCACCACGTTCACGGTGCCGACGGTGAGCGGGGGCGGATCGTCGTCGGGCTCGAAGCCGTCGGGCACGCAGACGGGCGCACCCGAGCTGCTGCCGTCACCGCTCGCGTCGGTGCTGGCAGCAGCGGTCGCCGACATCATGCCGCTCGCAGTGGAACTCGCGGTCGTCCCGGTGCTGGTGCCGGGCTGGTCGAAGTCTGGGTTGGATTGCAGACACCCGGCAAGCCACGCCACGGCGCCCAGCCAAGCAGCCCTGTCCACGGTCGCCCCCATCCGCTCGAGCATACTTCTGGCGGTGGCCGTGCGACAGGGCGGCGCGACATGTGTCGTGCCCTGGTGGATGCCGAGGATCTCCGCTCGAACGTTCCTGCTCGGGGCTTGCACACTCGTCGCCGGTTGTGCCGCCCCAGCCACCGGCGGTGCCGACTCGCCGTCTTCGACGTCGAGTCCGATGGGCGAAAGCGAGACGGATGGCAGCGGACGCGGGAGCAGCGGTGCCGATTCCGTGACCTCCGCTGCCGACGGCCCCCACTCGAGCACCAGCGCCGACGACGGCGGCGACGCGACGACCGAGGGCGGCGAGCCGTCGCCGGGGTGCGGCGCACCGGCCATGTTCGACGACGGCATCGTGCCGACTGCGGAGATCCACGTCGCACCCGACGGAATCGATGCCGCGAGCTGCGGTGCCGCCGACGCGCCGTGTGCGACGCTCGCGGCCGCGGTGGCTGCTGCCCAGCCCGGCACGGCGATTCGCATCCACGCGGGCACCTATGCCGGCGATGCCCACGTCTCGGGCCTGGCGGGGACACCGGAAGCACCGATCTGGATCGGCGGCGCAGCCGGTGAGGCGCGCCCGGTGTTCGACGGCGGGGGCGTGGCGATGCAGCTGAGCGCCGTGCGGTGGCTGGTCGTCCACGACCTCGAGATCCGCAACATGACCGACAACGGCCTCAACATCGACGACGGCGGTGCGACCTCGGACCCCGAGGCCACCCGCGGTGTGATCGTGCGCGGGATGTCCATCCACGACATCGGCACCGGCGGCAACAACGACTGTCTCAAGCTCTCCGGCGTCTACGACTTCGCCGTGCGGGACAGCGAGTTCCAGCGCTGTGGCGGTAGCTCGGCGGGCAGCGCGATCGATCAGGTCGGCTGTCATCACGGGCTCATCGCCGGCAATCACTTCCATGATCTGCAGGCCTCGGGCAATTCGGTGCAGACCAAGGGTGGCAGCGAAGACGTCGAGATCTACGCGAACGTGTTCGAGCAGGGCGGTGAGCGGGCGGTCAACATGGGCGGATCGACCGGCTTCGACTTCTTCCGCCCGCCGCTCGACCCCGCGGCGCCGAACGCCGAGGCCCGAGACATCCGCGTCGTCGCCAACGTCTTCGTCGGCAGCATGTCGCCGGTGGCGCTCGTGGGCTGCACCGGATGCTTGGTGGCGAACAACACGATGATTGATCCCGAGCACTGGGTGCTGCGCGTGCTGCAGGAGACCGAGTCGACCGACGTCTATGAGTTCAGCCCGAGCGGCAACAACCGCGTGATCGGCAATCTGGTGGTGTACGAGCGGGCTCTGGTGGGCACCGTCGTGAACGTCGGACCAGGGACCGCACCGGAGACCTTCGAGTTTGCGCACAACCTCTGGTACGCGGCCGATGCGCCGGAGCAGTCGGATCCCGCGCTGCCGGTGGTCGAGGTCGGCGGCGTGATCGGCCTCGATCCCCAGCTCGCAGTCGACCACGGGATCACGGCGCAGAGTCCGGCCGCCGCCGCGGGGCTGGAGCTTGCGGAGCTTCGCGGCGATCACCGCGGCGCATGCTGGGGCTCGCCGCCGAGCATCGGTGCCTTCGAGGTGCCATCGCGAGCGGGGCGGTGACCCGACGCGCACCAACGTCCACGGCGCTAGAACACCAGCACACCGCCACGCAGCCGCGCGCCGGTGGAGCGAGCACGGGGGCGTCGCGCGCGGACGAGCAGCGCGATGCCACCGGCGACCGCGGCAGCGCCCAACGCGACCGCGACGGCGCCGCCCGAGCGCGTGTCGTAGCGGAAGCGGCAGTCACCGTCGTCGTCGACGTCGCTACCGGAGCAGCGACCGCGGTAGGGCCGGCCGTGCAACGCCAGCAGCGGTGCCCCGACGGCAAGCGCCACGATGCCGGCGGTCAGTGTGACCGCGCCGACGAGCGAAAGCCGGGCGTGCGGCCGTGGCGTCGGCGAGAGCTCGAGCGAGACCGTGTCGTGCGTACCCGCGATCGCGTCGAACTGGACCTCGACGGGAACGTAGCCGCGCAGCTCGGCGCGAACGCGGTGCCGACCGTCGGCGACCGAGCGCTCCAGTGGAGCGGCGCCCAGCGGCGCGCCGTCGAGCTGTAGCGCCGCCGCGGCCGGTCGGCTCTCGAATCGCACCACCGCCGGTGCACGCGCGAGCGCGTCGAGCTTGCGGTCGAGCACACCCGCGCGATCGGCCAACATGTCGCCGACCTCTTCGACCGCACAGACCTCGCAGGTGCCGGCGCTGCGCGTGACGATCGCGCCCGAGCTCGCATCGACCAGCTCGAGCGCGACATCGAAGTCACGGCCGCGCACCTGCACACGCGCGCGGACCATCCAGCGCGCGCCAGTCTCCCCGGCGAGCTCGGCCATGCAGGTCGCATCGCACTGCGCCTCGTCGAGCTCGACCACCGTCCGGCTGCCACGCGCCAGGCCCTCGTGCAGGCGCTGCACGAGACGGGTCCGCCAGCTCGGTGCGAGTTCACCATCGATGACGAGCGGGAATGCTCCCACGGACTCCCTCGCCGGTGGCGAGGCTGCGCGTGCGGGCGGCGACCACAGCGACAAGGCGACTCCGACGGTCCCGGCGATGGCACCCCGGAGATGTCGATGCCTTCGCATGGGTCGAGAGCGAGGGGACGAGGCCGAGCGCACACGCGACGCCCAGCGCTGCGGCCTCAGGCTACCATGTCGATGGGGTGTCGATGATCTGCCCCGACGCCGACGAGATCGTTGCCTACGCGCAGGGGCACGCGGGTGCAGCGATGCGCCAACGGATCGCCGCGCACGTCGACGGCTGCGAGGTGTGCGTGGGCCTGGTGGCAGAGGCTGCGCGACTCGAGGCCACACGGATGTCGGGGCGTGCGACCGCGGGCGACGCCGCAGTGGCGCGGGGGTCGACGCTCGGCCGCCATCTCGTGCTGGAGCTGGTCGGCGAAGGGGGGCTGGGGCGGGTCTACGCTGCCTACGATCCCGAGCTCGATCGCCGCATCGCGATCAAGCTGATCACGCACGGCGCCGCTGCGGGCGACGAGCTGCGCTCGCGCTTGGTCCGCGAGGCGCAGGCGCTGGCCAAGCTCCGCCACCCGAACGTGGTCGCGGTCTACGACGTCGGGGTGGTCGGCTCGCAGGTGTTCATCGCGATGGAGCTGGTCGAGGGCAGCACGTTGCGCGAGTGGCTGCTGGCCGAGCCGCGCAGCTGGTCGCAGGTGCGAGACATCTTTCTCGCGGCCGCGCGGGGTCTCGCGGCCGTGCACGACGCGGGCCTGGTGCACCGCGACGTGAAGCCCAGCAACATCCTGATCGGCCACGACGAGCGGGTGCAGATCGCCGACTTCGGGCTCGCACGGGCGTTCGGCTCCCATGAAGATGGCGCAGGCGATCGCGGGGCGCCGCAGCTGCTTGCGTCGACGCTCGAGGCCTCGCTCACACGCTCGGGCATCGCGATCGGCACGCCCGCGTACATGTCTCCGGAGCAGCACCGCGGTGCCCGCGTCGACGCGCGAGCCGATCAGTTCGGCTTCGGCGTGGCGCTGTTCGAGGCGCTACATGGCGTGCGGCCGTTTGCTGGCGACACCAGCGAGCAGCTGCATGCTGCGGCCGCGAGCGGGACCATCACCGCCACCGCTGTCGGTCGGACACCCGCGTGGCTACGGCGGGTGGCCTTGCGTGCGATCGCGGCCGACCCCGCGCAGCGCTTCGAGTCGATGCACGCGATCATCGACGCCCTGCAGCACGATCGACGCGCGCGACGGTGGCGAGCCGTGGCAGCCTCGGTGGCGCTGGTGGTCGGTGGCGCGGCGGTGTGGGGCTTGGTGCTCGCACCCGCGTTGGCGCCGCCACCCGACCAGCTCGCGGCCATCGATGCGATCGTCCACGAGGCCCGTGCAGCCGCGGCCCAGACCCACTTCGTGTATCCCGCGGTCGAGGCGCCTGCGCAGCCGACCGCCTACACCAAGGTGCTCGAGCTCGAGGCCCAGCAAGGCGCCGTCGGTGCGATCGCCGACGAGCGTGCCGCGGTGCTTCGCGACGAGTTCGCCGACACCTTGGTGCGGTTGGGCGATCGGTTCTGGGAGATCGATGGCGGCCGCCCGTTCGCCGCGGAGTACTACGCGGCCGCGTTGGTGTTCGCCGATGACCACCCGCGTGCGCTGGCCCGCGCCGGGGTCTCGATCGCAGCAGTGGTGGCCCTGCGTGAGCGCGCGGCGGGCCCCTCGTTCGAGGCGCCCGAGCTGCGCGCGGTGGCGCCGGTGCTCGCGCTCGCCGATGACGACGCGGAGGCTCGCGACCAGCGCATCGAGCTCGCGTACGCCGGTGATCCCGAGCCGCCGGCGGCGATCACCTCGGCGCTCGAGCGCGTGCTCGGTGACCCCGGGCGCGCTGCGGTCGCACGCGGCCGCGGTCGACGGACGCAGCTCGCCGACGCGTCGGTGCCACCGTTGCGGCAGACCCTCGCGCAGGTCGACGCCGAGGCCCATCGCGCGCCACCCTCCGATGCGTCGTCGATCGCGGCGCCCGTGCGACCGGCGGCGCCCGAGCCGGTACGCCCGAGCTCGCGCAGCGCCGGCGGCGACCACGTTCGAGTGGGGCGCGACGCGCTTCGCCGCGGCGATCTCGAGCAGGCAGCGGCGGCGTTCCACCGCGCACTGGCGGTGGATCGCGACGACGTGCGGGCGCTGACCGGGCTCGCGGAGGTCTCGTTCCAACGTCGGGCCTACGAGTCGGCGGCGGAGCTGCTCGAGCGCGCCAGCGCCGTGGCGCCGCGCGACGCTGCGATCCACCTCGATCTCGGCGATGTGTACTTCAAGGTGCTGCGCTACGACGACGCACGCGCGCAGTACGAGCGCGCCCGTGAGCTCGGCCACGCCGACGCCGCACGCCGGCTGGTGCGTCTCGACCAGCGACTCGGAGCCGACCGATGACCGCGCTGCTCGAGGCCTTCGTGGCGGCGCTGCCCGATACGGCCGAGCTGGACGCGGCCGAGCGCCTCCAGCTCGCGAGCATGCTGCCGACCATCGTCGCGCATGCCCGCGCGCGCTGGCCCGAGCTGGTCCTCTCCGATGCGGCATTCGTGGCGCATTTCGCCGCGCGCATGGCCGACGAACCCTCGGTCGTCGAGCAGGTCGGCCACGTCGTGGCCGCGGACTTGTGGCTGGCCTGCGCGTGCGGCCGTGGCGACAGCCGGGCAATTGCGGCGTTCGAGGCGGCCTATGCGGCCGAGCTCCGCGCAGCGCTGCGTCGGTTGCGGGATCACGCGTTGCTCCCCGACGATTTCATGCAGGCGCTGCGTCATCGCTTGTTCGTGGGCGACGGCGAGAGCGGACCGGCGATCGCTCGCTACTCCGGGCACGGCAACCTCGGCGCGTGGGTTCGGGTAACCGCGATGCGCATGGCGCTGAACGCCACCCGCAACAAGCCGCGGCCAGATCGCCCGGCCGTCGACGCCGACATCTTCGAGCTCGAGCCGAGCCCCGACGACCCCGAGCTCGATCACCTCAAGCACACCTACCGCGATGCATTTCGGCAGGCATTCCTCGAGACCGTCGCGCAACTCGAGGCCGCCGACCGCACGCTGCTGCGACAGTCGGTGGTCCACGGCCTGACGGTGCGCGAGCTGGCGCGGATGCATGGTGTCCATCACGCGACCATCGCCCGTCGGATCGCTGCTGCACGCGATGAACTGGTGGCGGGCACACGGCGCGTGCTCGGCGAGCGCCTCGCCGTCAGCCCCCGCGAGCTCGACAGCATCATGATGCTCATTCGCAGCCGGCTCGACGTGAGCCTCGCGCGGGCGCTGGCGCAGGACGAATGAACGCGAGACTCGCGAGCGACGGTCGCGCGCGCGTCATTCGGCGAAACCCGGCGGCGGGCCGATGTGAGCGACGTCGACCACGAGGTCGTCGATCGTGTAGTAGTTGTCGGGGTCCGATGTCGCCTGCGCAAAGTAGCCGCCGACGATGTCGATCGCGGTGAAGACCCCGCCGGGGCCCGAGGCTTCGTCGCGGAAGTTGGCGCTGAGGTATGGCGTGTCGTGGAAGCGTCCGTCCTGGGTGGTGACGAAGAGCTGCATCTCGTCGTTGGCGAGATCGAAGTCGAACTCGAGGCACGACCAGCCGTCGTCGGACAGCAACCACGTATCGCTGCCATCGGGCCAGAAGTCACCGCCGACGTAGGTGCATACGGTGCCGTCGCACAGGCCGTAGGCGATGCCGCGGCCCTCCGGATCGGGCCGGCTGATGACCATCGGGCGCGACCCCACGGCATCGTCGTGGCCCTCGACGTCGCTTCCGGGTGCCGCGCGCCACAGGATGATCGGCTTGGCGCCCGAGCTCAGCTCCGCGAAGCTCGCGCCCGCGCTGATGCAGTAGCGGATCGCCAAGGTCGAGCTCTCCATCACCTCGCGCAGATCCAGGATCTGACCGATCCCCGACATGTTCTCGTAGATCGACGGCGGCCAGAAGCGAGCCGCGCCGCAGCCGTCCCAGCCACCATCGGGCAGGTGCTCGTGCTGTGCTCCGGCGTCGGGGCTCGCCCACACCGCGCGCTGCGAGGTCGCGTAGAGGTCGTCGTCGAAGGTGAAGCGGATCGGAAATGACTCCGCGTGGTTGTATTCGCCGTCGTTGGTGACGCCAACGATGCTGGGCCCCGCGTTGCATCCGGCCGGCGGGCCCGCGGTCGTGCCCCCCGATGCCGCGTCGTCGTTGCCGTCGTCGCCGGTGGTGGCCGATGTGCCCGACCCCGGCGTCGTGGTGGTGTCGACGTTGCCGGAGCCCGCAGCGGTCTCTTCGCTCGCCGCCGTCGCGTCGCCATCGCCGTCATCGTCCGATCCTCCTTCGGCAAAGCTCGCTGCGGTCAGCCCTGCGTCCCCACTGGCGGGCCCCCGCGGGGTGCAGCCACACAGCAGGATCACGGTGACGGAAGCCGGGATGCGGGCCGGACGCGCTTGCGCTGGAGGGGTCACGAACGGGATCGACACGTCCCGCCCGGGCTTGTCGCGGGCGATGGACGAACCATCGGCGAACCCGCGTCGATCACGGCCGATCGTAGGACCGCAGCGCCCGCTCGAGCGCGGGCCCGAAGCCCGGCAGCGCCGACCAGTGCGCGGCCTCGAGCCGTACGAAACCATCATCGCGCACCTGGCAGGCCGCGAGCACGTCGAGCTGGCCCTCGTGGTCATGCGTCACGAAGGTCGGCCAGCGCGGCGCATCGGGGCCGTCGAGCAGCTGCAAGTGCTGCTCCGGCACGCCGAGCGCCTCGCTGGCGATGGTCCGCGGATCGACATCCGCGTGGGGCGCACGCACTGGCGCATCGCCGATCACGAGGTGCAGCTCGAACGCGTCGACCCGCAGATCGCCGAGCTCGTAGCTTCGCAGGGTCGTGCCGTCCTGCGCGCGCAGGCCCGCGAGGGTCGGCGGGACCTCGATGGTCCCGTCGCGCTCCGACAGCGCGATCAGCTGCCGAGGCTCGAGGTCATCGAGTGCCCAGGGGCGCTCGCGCGACCACGCGATCGGCAACGACGCGAGCAACAGCGCCACGGCCGCTGCCGCTGCGGCCGCGAGCCGACGGCCGCCACTTTGCCGTCCATCACCGACGCCGCGGGTCAGCAGGCCGCTCCACACCAGCGCGCCACCGACGATGCCACCACCGACGTGCGCGAGCAGATCGATCTCGGGCTTCATCGACAGCAGCAGGTTGATCGCGATGTTCATGAACGCGTTGCGGCGCAGCTGGGGTAGCACCGCGTCGGGCACGAGCCCCGCAGGACGCCACGCCAGCGCCGCGGAGGCGCCGAGGATGCCCCAGATGGCGCCCGAGGCACCGACGCTGAGCTGTGCATGCGCACCGATCGCGCTCGCGAGGCTGCCGCCGAGCGCGGCCACGACGTAGAGCAGCACCAGCCGCGGCCAGCCGAGCAAGCGCTCGATGAAGCCCCCCAGCAGCAGCAACGCGACGCCGTTCACGAGCACGTGCACCGGCCCCGCGTGCAACCACGCCGAGGACAGCAAGCGCCACGGCTCGGCGGTCCATCGCGCGGGCAGGTTGGCGCCCATGCGCACGAGCGTCGGCGTCAGTTCCGTGCCGCCCCACAGCCACTCGAGCGCGAACACGCCGGCGATGCCCGCGAGCAAGCTCCACACCGCCCACGGGTGTCCGGCGCGGGTCTTGTGCACGAACGACAACACCTCGCGCGCGTGCGCGACCTGCTCGGCGTCGGGGGGACGCTGGCGCTCGGCGACCGTGGCGAGATCGATCGCGATCGGCGGCCGGCGTGCGACCTCGACCAGCGTCCGCCCGGTCGGAGAGTCGAGCCGCGAGCGTGCGCCGACCCAGGTCTGCCCGTCCTGCTCGAGCGCGAACACCTGCACGATGCGGCCCATCATGACGCGCGGCTGCAGGCTCGACAGCAGCGTGCGGTGTCGCGGCGCGGCGCCGACCAGCACCACCTTCACGCCGAGGTGGTCGTTGCCGCGGACGAATCGCGTCATCGCTGCGGCGAGCTCGTCGTCGCCGATCGCCTCGGCATCGAAGACCGCGCAGAGGCTGCCGTCGGACATCGCCAACGTGGCCGCCTGCGCCCGGATCCACAGCAAACGCGCCTCGATCGGTGGATCGATGAGCGTCTGCACGACCTCGAGGTAGCGACTCCCGGACACGCGAAGGGCGGAGCATAGCACCCCGCCCCCGCGGACCCGACCGTGTCCCGACCCGACCGATCAACCCGACGGCACGCCGCCGCCGCCCGCCGTGCTGAGGGCGAAGCCGGTCATGTCGCTGTACGTGTACGCGCCCGTGAGGCCGTTGTAGGTGTCGACGATGCCGGTCATCGGGTCGGCGCGGTAGGCATTGTTGTTGGCGAAGCCGACGCCCCACACGTAGCCGTAGAAGTCGACGCTGACGCCGTGCACGTACTCGGGCAGCTGGACCATCTCGTCGACGTCGAGGGTCTCGATGTTGAAGCCGAGCAGCATGCCGTTGCTGTCGCTGTGCCAGATGAGCTGGTCGCCGTCGGTCATGCAGCCGCCGATGCCACCGAAGCCACCCGCGCTCGAGGTCCAGGTCGAGTCGTCGAGGTTGAACCGCGCCACCGCACCGCCACCGCAGACCCACGGACGGCCCTCCGAGTCGACGGTGATGCCGTAGCCACCGTTGGGCGGCAGCGCGTACGACAGCACCGAGTAGTCCTCGTGGTCGACGCGGAAGAGGCGACCGCCGCCGGTGTCGAGACCCCAGAAGTTGCCGTCGGCATCCGCGGCGCCGCCGTAGACGAACGGGAAACCGCCGTCGAGCACGATGGTCTCTTCGATCTCACCGCTGTCGCCGTTGATGAGCAGCACGTTGGAGTCGCAGACCGTCCACAGCTTGGCGTCGACCCAGCTGCAGGTCTGCTCGTCGAACACGCCGCGGGTCCACGCGACCGGGCGGTTCGAGCCGCACACCAGCGGCAGGTACCAGGCCATGCACTCCTCGGTGCCCCACGGCAGGATGTCGCCGGAGCCGGTCGACGTCTGCAGGCCACCCATGCCGTTGCTCTCCTCGCAGCTCTCGGGGTCGGCCCAGAACTTCGCGACGCCGCCGTTGCGATTGGCCACCGCGACGTCGCCATTCAGGTTCACCGAGGTGCGCGACGGATCGCCACCGGACTGCTTCGCGTAGTAGCGCGCTTCCTCGACGATCGACTGCGTATCGATCTTCGAGACCGTGCCCTGCGACGAGTTGGAGATCCAGATGTACGAGAGGTCCGGGATGTCGACGTTGCCGTCGCCGTTGCCATCGCACACCACCGGCGGCAGATCGGGCAGCACGCCCACGTCGAACACGACCGGCGGATCGCCGCTGTCGGCCGCGGTCGGATCGGTGCCCGTGCCTTCGGTGGTCATCGTGCCCTGCGTCGCGCTGGCGCTCGCCGACGCACCACCCGAGCTCGAGGTGCCACCGCTCGCAGAGTCGGTGATCGAGACACCGCCGCTCTCGGAGGCCGAGCCGTCACCCTGGGGTGTCCCGTCGCCGCCGCAGCCCGCCAAGCTCAACACCACAGCCGCACATGGAAGAGAGGTCTTCATCGCCGTTGGATCCCCGCAGCGTGCATGTTGGCATGGGGTGCATCCCTTCGCTCGGCAGCGAGAAAACCTCTGCGCGATTCCCCGGCGGTACCCTCTGTGAGTTCACGAACGGGGGTTCTCCCGCGATCGGGTGGTCGGAGGGGGCGGACACCCGCCGACGCGAGCCGCGATCGCGTCGATTCTGCGTCGCGTGGCGCGGCAGCGACGCCCGCGCCATGCTGGACCGGCCCGCGCCATGCTGGGCGGGCCCGCGAGGGGACCGATGGCTCGCACCGAGATCGAACCTGGCGTCGTGCCAGCACAGTGGTGGACCCCCGCGGGCGATGGGCGCCTGCGCTGCGATCTGTGCCCCCGCGGGTGCACCTTGCAGGATGGCCAGCGCGGATTCTGCTTCGTCCGCGAGCGCCGCGACGATCAGCTGGTGCTGACCAGCTACGGCCGCGCGTCGGGCTTCTGCGTCGACCCGATCGAGAAGAAGCCGCTCAACCATTTCCTGCCCGGCACGAGTGTGCTGTCGTTCGGCACCGCGGGTTGCAACCTCGGCTGCCGCTTCTGTCAGAACTGGGACATTTCGAAGGCTCGCCAGGATCATCGTCTCACCGATCGCGCGCTGCCCGAGGCCATCGCGGCCGCGGCGATCCGCTGCGAGGCGCGCTCGGTCGCGTTCACCTACAACGATCCGGTGATCTTCGCCGAGTTCGCGATCGACACCGCGAAGGCCTGTCGCGAGCACGGCATCGCGACCGTGGCCGTGACCGCCGGCTACATCGGCGAGGGCGCACGTGCGCCGTTCTTCGAGCACGTCGACGCCGCCAACGTCGACCTCAAGGCCTTCAGCGAGCGCTTCTATCGCAAGCTGTGCTTCGCGGAGCTCGAGCCGGTCAAGCAGACGCTGGCATGGCTCAAGCGCGAGACCCAGGTGTGGCTCGAGGTCACCACGCTGCTCATCCCCGGGGAGAACGACTCCGAGTCCGAGATCGATGCGCTGTGCGGGTGGTTCGTCGAGACGCTCGGCCCCGACACGCCGCTGCACTTCACCGCGTTCCACCCCGACTTCAAGCTGATGGAGCGCGGGCGTACGCCGGTCGACACCGTGCAGCGCGCGCGTCGGCAGGCGCTGCGCCACGGCCTGCGCCACGTCTACACCGGCAACGTGCACGATCCCGAGGGCCAGTCGACCTACTGTGGTGGCTGCGGCGAGCTCGTGATCGAACGCGACTGGTACGCGATCGGTGCGTGGCGTCTCGATCGCAACGGGAGCTGCGGCCGCTGTGGGCAGCGACTCGCGGGGCACTTCGACGGTCCGCCGGGCACGTGGGGGCGCCAGCGCCTGCGGGTCACGATGTAGAGGAGGGGCGTGCAACCGAGCGACCGGTTGCGCGTCGACTGCCCCGAGGATGCCCATGACGAGCCGATGGTCGCGATGCTTGGGTGGGCTGGGTGGCTCGGGTGCGCTGGCGTTGGCGGCGGCGTGCACGGTCGACGGCGGCGATGGCTTCCCCGGCGTCAGCGGTGGCTCGGCGGCGACGCTCTCGACCACCGTCGCCAGCACCGATGGCGGCGCCAGCGGTAGCGACGACACCGCCGGCGGCAGCGGCGGCTCGACCGACGCGACCAGCGGCGGCTCGAGCACGGGCCCTGTGGACTCCACCGGCGTGGCCGACAGCGGCAGCGGCAGTGGCGGGGTCGTCGACACCGGCTCGACCAGCGGCGGGGGTACGCCGCTCGATCCGATGCTCGACATCCCCGACGACGGTGCAATGTGCTCGTACCCCGGCGATCTCGAGGAGTGCGACGGCATCGCGGTGTGCCGTTTCGCGACCGTGGAGTACGGCCTGTGCGAGAGCTGCGACGCGTGCGGCAACCTGAACGCGCCCTGCGTCGAGGGAACCGACTGCGACATCCTGTTCGAGTGCTACGCGGGGCGCTGCACCAACTTCTGCACGCTCGGCACGTTCGAGTGCGGGCCGGTCGAGGACTGCCTCGACATCGGCCACCCGACCCGCGGCGTGTGCGATCCGTTCGCGTGAACGTCGGGCGCCGGGATTCGCCGCCCTTCGTTCACGGGCACACGGTGACGCAGCCGCCGTTGAGGCAGCTGCCGTCGATGAAGCAGGACACGTCGCAGGCCGAGCCGTTGGGGTCGTTGGTGCTGCAGTTGTTCAGGGTCTCGTTGCAGGTCTCGCTGCAGTCGGTGTCGCCGTCGGGGCCGGGGCAGGGATTGGACCCGCCGACGCACGTGCCGCCCTGACAGGCGTCGCCCGAGGTGCAGAACAAGCCGTCGGCGCAGGACGAACCGTTGGGGTCCGCGGCCGAGCAGTTGTTCAAGGTCTCGTTGCACGACTCGCTGCAGTTGTTGTCGCCATCGGCTCCGCTGCAGGGGTTGCCGGTGCCACCGCAGACGCCGCCCGTGCAGGTGTCGGTCACGGTGCAGAAGAGGCCGTCGTTGCAGCTCGAGCCGTTGGGATCGTTGCTCGTGCAGTTGTTGGTGACTTCGTTGCAGCTCTCCGAGCAGTCGGTGTCGTTGTCGCCGACGTTGACGGTGCAGGGGTTGCCGGCGCCGCCGCAGACGCCGCCCGTGCAGGTGTCGGTCACGGTGCAGAAGAGGCCGTCGTTGCAGCTCGAGCCGTTGGGATCGTTGCTCGTGCAGGCGTTGGTGACTTCGTTGCAGCTCTCCGAGCAGTCGGAGTCGTTGTCACCCACGTTGGCGGTGCAGGGGTTGCCGGTGCCGCCGCAGACGCCGTTGGTGCAGGTGTCGGTCACCGTGCAGAACAGGCTGTCGTTGCACGACGAGCCGTTGGGGTCGTTGGCCGTGCAGCTGTCGGTGCCTTCGTTGCAGCTCTCCGAGCAGTCGGTGTCGTTGTCACCGACGAACGCGGCGCAGGGGTTGCCACCGCCCTGGCAGGTGCCGTTGCCGTCGCAGACATCGCCGGTGGTGCAGAAGAGGCCGTCGCTGCACGCTGCACCGGAGGGATCGTTGCCCATGCAGTTGTTGGCGGTCTCGTCGCAGGTCTCGGAGCAGTTGCTGTCGCCGTCCGGTCCGCTGCACGGGGTCCCGCTGCCGACGCACACACCGGCCACGTTGCAGGTGTCGGTGGCGGTGCAGAAGAGACCATCGTTGCAGGCGACGTTGGCGGTCACCTCGATGCCGCACACGTTGTTCTCGCAGGTGGCTGCGTGACACTGCCCCGCGGCCGGACACTGAGAGGCGTCGTTGCAGGCGAGGCAGCTGCCCGCGCCATCGCAGAAGGTGCCGCCGTTGCTGTTGCAGTCGGTGTCGATGGGCAGATCGGCGTGATCGGGCAAGCTGCCGTTGCAGACCTCTTCGGTGCAGTCGTTGCCGTCGTCGAGCGGGATGTCGTCGGTGTCGGCGATCGCGACCGCGTTGCCGTTGCCATCACAGACCATCACCTGGCAGTCGTTGTCGGCTTGGTCGATGGCGGGTAGCACGGTGCCGCTCGCGGTGTCGGCCACGGTGCACGCACCGTCCTGGCACAGGTACGCGCGGCAGAAGCTGTCCTGGCCGTTGCAGTCGCTGGCGTCGACGCAGCCGACGCAGCCGCCGAGCCCGTCGCAGACGCCGGCGGCGCAGGGGCTACCGGGCGGCAGCGGGTCGTTGGCCGGGACGCCGTCGTCGCAGGTGTCGCTGGTGCACTCGAGACCGTCGACCGGCAGGTCGGTGTCGTCGATGTCCGCCGTCACACCGCCCTCGCCGTCGCAGACCTGCAGGTGGCAATCGCCGGGCTGCTGGATCGACAGCGGGGTGTCGAGCTCGGTGAAGACCTGGCCGCACGTGTTGGACTCGCAGGTGCGCTGCTGGCACTCGTCGTCGATCGGCAGCTGATCGCAGTCGTCGGGGCTGATGCACTCGCTGCAGGCACCCATGCCGTCGCACACGCCGACGCCGTTGCAGGGCGTGCCGGCGGGCGAGTCGGGGTTCGACCCCACGCCCATGTTGCACACGTCGTCCGTGCACACGTTGCCGTCGTCGGGTAGATCGTTGTCGCTGTTGGCCGGCGTCGGCGTGCCGTTCACGCAGAACTCGACCTGGCAGTCGCCGTCGATCTGCCCAACCGGTGCGGGCTGACCGTGGATCGGCGCGTGGGTGCAGCCGGCCGCGCCACAGTGATCGTCGGTGCAATCGTTGTCGTCGTCGCAGTCGGCGTCGACGCGACACGGCTCGCCGGTGGTCGATCCTTCGCTCGAGGCCGCGCTGGTGCCGGCGCTCGAGTCGGCACCGCCGCTGCCCGAGCCGCCGCTGCCACCGGTGCTGTCGGCGACGGTGCCGCTGGTGCCGGTGGTCGAGGTGCTGCCTTCGGAGGCGCTGCCGCCGACGCTCGTCGAGGGGATGGCGTCGTCATCGGCGCACGACAGCCCGAGCAGGGCAGACGCGCCCGTGATCGCGGCCCATCGTATGAGCAAGGCAAGCTGCGGCATCCCATGAGGTTGTCAGGATCGCCGGGCGTTCGTCCATGGGTCCGCGCGTCGCGTGTGCGCGCGGCCCCATCACGGCGGCTTGCTGGGACGGGTGGGCCGGCGACCCGCCGCGCCCGCGGGCCCCCATGCGCGAATCAGCCCTCGAAGCCGCAGCACTCGTTCATGGCCTGCTCGAGGCCGTCGAGGTTGCCCTCGTCGCAGATCGTCATGCCCTGGACGCACTCGCCGGTCGGCTCGCCGTCGATGGTGCAGCTGCACGTACCTTCCGCGCAGCTCATCGCGTACACCGGGCCGTCGCCGCAGCTGCGCTCCCACTGGCACGACCCGAGACCACCGGCGCCACCGTCCCCACCACCTTCACCGCCCGCGCAGCTATAGGTGTCCTCGCAGGTCTGCAGCGCGTAGGCCCAGACCGAGCACTCGCTGATGTCGCAGCCCTGCACCATCGACACGCAGGCGGTCCACTCGTGCATCGCCTGGTTGCACACGGGATCGAGGTCGGCGTAGGCGTCGTAGTTCTCGATGCACGCCGCGACGCACTCGGGGTCGCTCTCCGCGTTGCAGGTGTTCTCCCAGACGCAGAAGCCGGCACAGAGGGCGGCGAGCGAGTCGCCGCCCTCGGTCTCGGACGCGGTCGTGACGGTGGCCTCGCCGCCCTCGACCGCGCTGCCGCCGGATACGTTGCCGGTGCCGCCCTCCTCCGTGCCCGAGGTCGCCTGGCTGGCGGCGCCACTGGCCTCGGCCCCCGACGACCCGTCGGTGTCGTCGCCGTCGAGATCGATGCCCTTGATGCAGCCGCCCAGCGGCAGCACGAGGAACAGCGAGACGCTCGCCGCGAGTCGCAGGGGGTGTGAGGCGTTCTTGGTGGTGTTTCGAGTCATCTCGAAAGCAGCAGTGTCCGGTTCACGGGGTCTTGATCGAAGCAGCCGCAGAATTCTTCGCGTCGGGACAGGCCCCGCGCACGCGGTCGACCAACGGTGAGCGCGGGTGTCGTTGCACGAACGCGTGGGCCTCGCCCCGCGCCTGCGCGGGCTTGCCTGCGGCGCACAGTGCCTCGACCCGCAGGGCCGCGCGAACGTCGGCCTGTGCGCTGTCGGGGAACTCGCGCGCATGACGATCGAGGCCGACGAGCGCGGCCGCGGCTTCACCGTGACCGAGGGCCTCGATGGCGGTGCGCAGCATCGCGTTGTCGAGGACGGTGGGATCTTCACTCGAGCGTGCGCTCGCCGGGGCCGGTACCAGTGCCGATACGGTCGCGCGCGCGGGTGGCTGCGGCGCTTCGGGCAGTCCAGGTGGCGATGCGCCGCTGTCGATCGCGATCGCGGCGGGTGCCGGCGCCGGTCCTGCTACGGCGGTGGCCGCAGCGGTGGTCGCAGGCTCGCTCGGCGCGGCCGCGTGGGGCGGCTCGGCCTCGCGCAGCCACGATGCGGCCACCACCGAGGGCACGGCGATCGCCGTCGTGATCGCGAGCACCTTCGCGAGCGCGCCACCGGTGGCGATCGAGGTCACCACCGCGGCCTTGGTCGGCAACATCGGCACGAGCACGAGCCAGGCCCCCATCGATCGCTGGGACAGTTCCGTGCGCGCGCGCGACCACGACACGTGGGCATCGTCGATCGCCGCTGCGCCCACGCGCGCCCGTAGCAGCCGCAGCCGGGCGTAGATCCGCGGTAGCTCGACGCCGAGCATCGCCGCCAGCTCTGCGCCGCGCAGGCCCTCGAGCTCCGAGAGCACGAAGAGCTCGCGGTCGCCTTCGTCGAGCGTCTCGAGGAATCGCTCGAGTGCGCCGAGGGCCTCGGTGGCGGTGACGCAGACCGCCGCGGCGCCGCTGTGCGCGAGTGCGCTGTGCTTGCGATGGGCCCGCGCTGCGCCGCGCCGATGGTTGCTCGCCATGCGCCGTGCCGCGCCGTACAGCCAGGCCCGCGGGGTCTCGAGCCGGTCGGCGTCGCGGCGATAGGCCGCCAGGAAGGTCTCCTGCACGACGTCGCCGCGCTCGGGATCTCCCACGCCGAAGCGCCCGACGGCGTGCCACACGAAGCCGAAGTGCTCGCGATAGAACCGCCCGAACGCCTGGTTCGAGGCGCTGCGGCGGAGGGCATGCGGGGACGGGGGCTGCACCTCGCTATCTCATGTCCACGCTGGCAGGTTTTTTTCGCGCCGCGGACGATTTTCGACCGGGCCCGGCGCCGAGGCGGACCTCGGCGCCGAGCACGGCCCGCGCCGAGACCACCAGCTGCTCGAACGCGACCGCCCGGTCGAGCCGCCAGCTCGCCCCCAGCACGCGCACGAGTGTCTCGAGTCCGAACGAGAGTCGGAAGCGACCCCACGTGCCGGCGACACCGACGGCGACCAGCGGTCCGCCGGTCAGCGCGTGCAGTCGCCGCGGTGGGAGCCCGCGAGTGTCGACGCGGACATCGCCGAGCTCGAAGCCGCCGCACAGCGGCAGCTCGAGTCGACCCACGCGCGGGAGCGCACAGCCGCGCAGATTGACGACGCCCGCGTCGAAGCGGCCGCCGCGACCCGCGGGGTCGCGACGGACCCGTGGCGCGAGGTACATGCCGGTGAGCTCGAGGCTCGCGCGCCGCCAGGCAGCACCGACACCGACCGCAACGCCGCCGGTGGCCCGCCCGAGGATGCCGAGCTCCCCGACCAACGCCCCACGCAGCGAAGCCGCCGGTCGGAGCGCGCGCGCGCGCGGTGGCGGAGCAATCGCGGCGGTCGCATCGTCCTCGCCGGCGACATCCAGCTCGTCCGGCGGTATCGGAGCGGGCCCACGCGCAGCCGTCGGTGCCGGCTCGGGCGTCGGTGTCGGAGGCTCGTCGACGAGCGTCGCCATCGCGGCGGCGACCCCGAGGTCGAGCGCGGTCGCCACCACGATTGCGGTGCTCTCGACCAGGGCGTCACAGGCCTTTGCAGTGACGCGACGGCGATCGTGGCGGCCTGCGAAGTCGGTCGCGAGCATGAGCACGTAGTGCCCGCCGTCGGTGGTTGCGCGGCGCTCGACCTCGCCGATGATGCGCACCGCGCCCGCACCACCGGGCGCGGCGTGGCGCAGCGCTGCGATGCGGCTGTGCACCTCGACGGCCGAGGGGCACAAAGGCGGTGCGCGCCACTCGAGGGTGTAATCGGCCGGGCGGTCGGCGGCCTCGTCGTCGCTGCTCGGCGCGGACAGGACCGGGGCCGCCAGCAGGAGCGAGATCAGGGCGTGGGAGACCATCAGTGCGAACCGAGGGGTGGCTCGCGTCCGCGAGCGCGCGCGGACCAGGAACGGCCCACGTCGCCGGATGCTAGCAGCCCGCGACGCGCCGTCACGAGGCGATGACACCATTGCTCGGTCCCAGACCCCGTGTGCAACCACCCGGGCGTGGGCGGGATATCGTGTTGGACGGATGCACCACGCAGCTCGACTCGGACTCTTGCGTATGCTGGCGATCCTCGGCTGCGCCGACGCCGGGCGCGGTGCGTCCGGTGAGCCGCGCTCGGCGACCTGCGTGACGGCCGAGGAGGCGGCCGCGATCCCCGGGGTCGTGCTGCTCGACGTGCGGTCGCCGGCGCAGTTCGAGGCCGAGCGGCCCGATGGTGCACTGCTGCTCGATCCCGGCGCGTTGATGCGCGAGGTCGATGGTCTGACCAACGAGGCCGTCGAGCCGGCCGTGGGCGCGGCCGTGCTCGCCGCGGCGGGCCTGCCCCGAGACGCGTCGGTGGTCGTGGTCGGCGATGACACCGGGCTGACGCCCGCACGCGTGGCGTGGACGCTGTCGCTGTTCGGCCACGAGGCGTTCGCGTTGGTCGACGGCGGCATGCAGGCGTGGCGCACGGCCGGCCTACCGACCGCGTCCGGACCGTCGGTCGCGGTGCCCACCGACTACGCGATCGACGACGTCCGCGACGAGCTCCGCGTCGACGCCGACTGGGTGCTCGAGCATCTCGACGATCCCGACGTCGTGTTGATCGACGCGCGCTCACCGGCGGAGTACGCCGCGGGGCACATCCCCGGTGCGTGGTCGGTCGACTGGCAGTCCACCGTCCGGGAGGGCACGTTCCTGGACGACGACGCGCTCGCGGCGCTGTACCGCGACGTTCCACCGGGGGCCACCGTCGTGACCTACTGCCAGTCCGGCATGCGCGCCTCGGTCGCGTGGGTCGCTCTGGTGAGCCTCGGCCACGCGGACGTGCGGCTGTACGACGGGTCGTGGGCCGAGTGGGGCAGCCGCGACGAACTACCCAAGGAGACCGGCGCATGACATCGACCCGCAGATTGTTCGCAACAGCCCGGCGGCCTGGCGGTCGACAGACCTTGCGGGAAAGGCTGGAGCCGCATGACCTTCTTCGCGTGGGATCCCAAACTTCTGCTGGGTGTCGACGACATGGACGCCGAGCACCGCGGCCTGATCGCAGCCATGAACGACATCCACGATCGTGCCGAGCAGGGTGCGAGCAAGGCGGTGCTGGGCGGCCTGGTCAAGAGCTTGGTGGATCTGACGCGCAAGCACTTCTCGCACGAGGAGGCGCGGATGAAGGCCGCGGGCTACGACGGCTTCGAGAACCACGCGTGGGTCCACAAGGACCTGCTGGCGAAGCTCGATCAACACGTGAGCGACTTCCAAGCCGGACCGGGCAAGCTGGCGCCGGCGTTCTTCTCGTTCCTGCGCTTGTGGCTGACGGCCCACATCATGGGCATCGATCGCAAGTACGCACCGACGCTCGCGGGCAAGCGCGTGGCGTGATCGATCGCGGTGCGCCGCGTGCTACGGTCCGAGGGATGGTGCGGATCGGGCTCTCGCTGGCGTGCTGTGCCGCCGTGTTCGCGTGCGCCGCGGTCGCGCAAGCCCACTCTCGCTGGGTCGATCCTCCGGCGCGGTCGCTGGCCGACGGGCTCACCGACGGCCCCTGCGGCGGGGTCGCGCCGACCGGCACCCTCACGGAGCTGCCGGCCGGAAGCACCGTCGAGCTGGCGTGGATCATCACGCAGCCGCACGGTGGGTCGTTCCGGGTCGCGCTGGGATCGAGTGATGACCTCGGCTTCGACGACGCCGTGCTGTTCGAGCGACCCGAAGAAGGTCTCCCACAGGACGTCACGCAGGCGGTCGAGCTGCCCGCGTGCACCTGCGACGCCTGCACGTTGCAGCTGCTGCAGCTCACGGCGTCGGGCAACGGTGGCTACTACAGCTGCGCCGACGTTCGCTTGATCGCGGATCCCGGTGATGGGTATCCGCCCTGCGAGACCGCCGTCGGCACCAGCGGGGGCGGTGACACCACGGCTGGCGGCGACGACTCGAGCGGCGGGACGGCGTCCGTCACCACGGGTGATGTCGGCGGTGACGCCGGTACTTCCGGCAGCGACGCCACGACCGCCGACGGCGAGGCGGGCACAGCCGCGGGTAGCGAGAGCGGACCTCTCGTGGATCAAGCCGACGCCGGCGCCGGTGGCTGCGCGTGCATGGCGGACGACTCGCGTCGGCCCTGGGGCGGCGCTTGGTTGCTGCCGCCGTTGCTCGGTGCGTTGCGTCGGCGCGCCGCGATCAGTGCGACTGCACGAGCACGGCGTCGTCCGACGCGGCCGCGCTGAGCCACGCCTGCGCACTGGCATCACCCACCACGTGGGCGCCGAAGAACGCCGCGGCCCAGTCGCTGGCGCGCGCCCGCGTGGACTCGATGTCGACGTACGTGAACGGATCGTGCGGCGCGGCCATGCGCATGCCTTCGCCGCAACCCGGCACGAGCTCGGTGGTGAGCGCACAGATGTCCGAGAACGACCAGTGCCCGGCATCGACGAACTCGACCAGCCACGCCGGTGAGGCGGCGGCGTCGTAGTTGCTGCGGATGAGGTTGTTGCCGATCTCGAGGATGCTGTTGTCCTCCTGCGCGAGCAAGAACAGCACCGGCACGTCGATCGACGCCACCATCACGCCCGGTAGCACCGGGTTCTCGAACGGTGCCGCGATGCCCATCACCGCGTCGACGCGGTCGTCGGACTGCGCGACCCAGCCCGCGGTCACCGAGCCGAACGAGTGGCCCATGATGCCGACGTGCTCGAGGTCCGCGTGTCCACGCACCATCGCCGGCAGCGCAGCGTCGTCGGCCGCGAGCGCGTCGAGGATCGCGACGATGTCGGCGCCCCGTACCGGCAGGAAGTCGGCGTTCACGCCGACGCTCTCACCGGCCAGCCAGTCGTACACCGTGTTGCCCTCGTGATCGGGCGCGGCGACCAAGAAGCCCCAGCTGGCCAGACGCTCGGCCAGCGCAACGTCGTCGAGCCGCGAGCAGTTGGAGCAGTGCGAGAACACCACGGTCGGCCACGCGCCGCCGGTGTCCGCCGCCATCGCCTCGCGGATCGAGTCGGTCACGCGGCGCGTGCACGGCTCCGGCGCCGCGTCGACCAACATCGCGAGCGCGTCGTGGCGCTCGCCGGCGGGCTCGAAGTCGACCAGCGCGTCGCTGGGCATCATGGTCGGCGCCGCGGGGTACCAGAACTCGACGCGACCCTCGCGGTCGGGGCCGAAGGTGAGCACCGCGCTGGCATGGCCGGCGGCGTAGGGCCCGGCACCGATTCCGAACGGCGGGGTCTCGCCGCTGTCGCTGCCGCCTGCGCTCGAGTCGGCGAGGGTGCCCTGCGAGGACGCCTCGCTGCCGGTCGTCGCGGCGGTGGTGTCGCCGCTGCCGCTGCCACCATCGCCAGCACTCGCGCCGCCGCACGCGGCGAGCAGCAGCGCCGACGTCATGCCCAACGTGCGTGCGCTGCTCATCAGACGCAGACCTCCAGCGCGCCCGGGAGCACGTCGATCGCCTTGGGCACCACGCGCTCGGCTTCGCCGTCGATCATGACGTCGATCTCGTCGCTGACATCGAACGTGATCACGCGGTGCTTGGTCTCGCGTACTGCGGGGTTCTCGAGGTGACGGCCGGAGAAGATCTTCGGGAACGTCGCCAGCAGCGCGAGCCGCCCCAGCGGTCCCACGCGGATGAAGTCGACCAGACCGTCCGCGGTGTCGGCGTGGGGCGCCATCATCATCTTGCCGCCGGTGAAGCGGCTGTTGTTGAACGACGCGAACACCATCGCGCCCTCGTCGCGCTCGCCGTCGTCGGCGACCAGCGGGTACGGTCGGCTGCGCAGGCCTGCGACCGCGGTCACCACCGCCGCGACGTAGCCGAACTCGCCCCAGCGCTTGAACCGGCGCGCGCGCAGGCCGTTGACGTCGGCGACGAAGCCGATCGACAAGATGTTGATCCAGTGCATGGTGCCGGCGCGGTGGTGCAGCCGCGCGACGTCGCAGCTGCGGGTGCGATCGTCGATCAGTGCGCGGATGGTGTGTTCGGCGCCCTGCTCGGTGAAGTCGCGCAAGAACGAGTTGCCGGTGCCCATCGGTAGGAAGCCCAGTCGCGGCTTCACGGTGGCGTCGGTCGCCGCGGGGAACAACCCGTTGACGATCTCGAAGCCGGTGCCGTCGCCGCCCACCGCGATGAAGCGGCGGCGACCGTCGTGCCACGCACTGCGGGCCAGCGCGGTGGCTTCGCCGGCGGCCTGGGTCTCGACCACGTCGACCACCAGTCCGGCCTCGCGCAGCCGCTGGCACGCGGCGGGGAACTGCTTGCCGCAGCGACCGCCACCGGCGGCGGGATTCACGATCGCGAGCCAGGCGTCATCGGACATCGTGGGTCACTCCGACAGCGTGTGAATCGCGGTCGCGCGGTCGCGGTCGCGCAGCAGCTGGGCCAGCAGCGGGCGCTTGATCTTGAGCGACGCGGTGGCTGGGAACTCCTCGGTGCACACGATGTAGCCCGCCAGACGCTTGAAGTCCGCGAGCCTGCGGTTGCGGCGGCGCAGCTCCTCGACCAACGCCTCGCTGGCGTTCTCACCGTGCTCGGGTCGCACGACGATCACCAGCTGCTCGCCGGTCATCGAGCCGGTGGGCCAGATGAAGTTGGCCGCGAACACGCAGAACTCTTCGCAATCCGGCAGGTCCTCGAAGTTGCTCTCGATGTCCTCGGGGTAGATGTTCTTGCCGCCCTCGGTGACGATCATGTTCTTGGCGCGGCCGAGCAGCTTGAGGTGCCCGGCGGCGTCGATGACCCCGAGGTCGCCCGTGCGCAGCCAGCCGTCGACCAGTGCCTCGGCGGTGAGCTCGGGCGCATCGAGGTAGCCCTTCATCACGGTGCGGGCCTTGATCCACACCTCGCCGACGCCGACCTCGTTGGCGTCGCGGACCTCGATCTCGACCCCGGGCAGCGGCTTGCCGACGGTGTCGGGGCGGAACGGCTCGAGGTCGTTGATGGTCGCAACCGTGCAGGCTTCGGTGAGGCCGTAGCCGATCACGACCGGGAAGCCGAGGTCGTAGAAGAAGCGCGACACGCTCGAGTCGATGAACGCGCCGCCGGCGAAGATGAGCCGCAGCTTGCCGCCGAAGCCGTCGTGCAGCGGCTTGAGCAGCAGCCGCGAGAGCGATGGGTTGGGCCGGGCCGCGGTCATCCACTCGTTGACCTTGGTCAGCCCGTCGATGGCGCGGCGCTGCCACTCGCTCAGCTCGTCGAGGCGCTCGCGGACCTTCTCCTCGAGGTTCTTGAGGATGGTCGGCACCAACGCGATGTGCGTGATGCCGTACTTCTTCATGGTCGTGCGCAGGTACTGCGGTCGCAGCGTGCGCTGGTGGACCACCGCGGCGCCAAACAGCATCGGGCCGATGAACCCGCTCATGAAGTCGATCGCGTGGTTGGTCGGCAGCACCGAGAAGAAGCGGTCGTCCTCCTCCATCGGGTACAGCCGCCCGAGGATCTGCGCCTGCTCGAGGTAGTTGTCGTGGGTGAGCATGACGCCCTTGGGCGTGCCCGAGGTGCCCGAGGAGTAGACGATGCACGCGACGTCGTCGCGACGACGGGGCACCATCCGGAACGGCTGCGAGGTGGGCTGCTCCCAGCGTTGTGCGCGACCCAGCGAGGCGTTCTCGGGCGCCTCGGTCACCAGCACCAGCAGGCGCTCGAGCACCGCGTGGTCGGGCTCGCGCAGCAGGTCCTGGTAGCGCGACCACTCCGTCACCAGCACGCGCGGCTTGCCGTGCGCGAGCAGGGCCAGCTGCTCCTTGGCGGTGAGCTTGTAGTCGAGCGGCATCAGCACCGCGCCGGCCCAGAACCCGCCGAGCGCGGTGATCAGCCACCGCGACTGGTTCTGCATGAGGATGGCGACGCGACCGTCGGGGCCGACGTCGCGCTCGTGCAGCAGCGAGGTCACACGCTCGGCCGCGAGCTGCAGCTCGCGGTAGGTGTAGCGCGCGTTCTCGCGGTGGCGGTCGGCCTCGATGAGCGCGACGTTGTGCTTGTGCGTGACGATCGAGTCCCGAATCGCCTCGCCGACGGATCCAATGCGGCCGAGCTCGAGCATCTAGCGCCTCTTGTCGATCGTGGCGGCGAGCTGGCCGAACGTGCGCACGCCCTGCAGCTCATAATCGGGGATCTCGACGTCGAACTCGAGCTCGAGCTCGCTCATCAGCTCGACGGCTTGGAAGCTGTCGATGCCGAGCTTCTCGAACACGTCGTCCTCGGCGCGTAGCGACGCCAGCTCGACCTGGTATCGCTTGGCAGCCACTTGCATCAATCGATCGAGGCTTGCGGACATGGTGGGGTCTTCTCTTGACGGAGCTCGAACGGGCCTAGGGAAGGTACGGGCGCAGATCGTCGCTCTGCACGAAGCGCTTCAGCGCCTCGCGCAGCGGCGGTCGCTGAGCCAGACGCAGGAAGTGTTCCTTCTCGGCGTCGAGTTCGGCGCGGGGGATCGGCTTCATGAAGCGCTTGGTGGTGACCAACGCGTCGCGATCGAACTTGGTCGCCTGGGCCGCGACCGCGCGGGCCGCGACGATGCCCTCGCCGGTCGGCACCATCTGGCTCACGAGCCCGGCGGCGAGCGCCTTCTTGGCGTTGATGCTGCGGCCGGTCAGCAGCAGGTCGCGCACGAGCCCGTTGCCGACGTCGCGCCGCAGTCGTGGGATGCCGCCGAAGCCGGGCAGGATGCCCAGGCGCAGCTCGGGGAAGCAGAACCGCGCGCTGCGCTCGGCGATGAGCACGTCGCAGGTGAGCGCGAGCTCGAAGCCGCCGCCGAAGCAGACCCCGTGGACCACGCCGATGGTCGTCATCGGCAGCATGTCGAGGGTGTCCATCACGCGATGGATGCGATCGATGAAGTCGCGCATCGCGGGTTGTTGCTGCTCGGGTGGCCGCTCCACCAGGCCGTGGTACAGCTCGCGCAGATCGGCGCCGGCCGAGAAGCCGCCGCGCACGGTGCTGTGCATGACGAGCGCCGCGGTGTGCTCGACGTCGAGCTCGGCGAGGAAGCGCTCGAGATCGTCGAGCATGCCGGTGCCGATCTCGTTGCACGGCTCGCGACCGAGCGCGAGCTCGACGATGCCGTCGTGGCTGGACCAGGTGATGCTCATCGGCGAAGGCCGGAGCATAGCGATCTACGCGGCCCGATCACCCGCATCGAGGGTGGCGCGCAGCAGCTTTCGCACCGGGTTGTCTCACGCCCGGGCCTTCGCACGCGCGCGGGACCAGCCGGTCGCGCCGCCACCGCGCGCCCATGGGCCGCCTTGCCGCCGCGCGGTCGCGCTACGCACCGGTGCGTACCCGGCGTCAGGGCATGCGCCGAATCCATGCGATCCGAAGCGGCGGCGCGTCGTCCCGGCCGGTGACCATGAACCGCACCCCTGGCGTCTGGGCACTCGCATGTTCGCTCGCACTGGCCTGCTCGACCTCGCAGACCGCCGATGACGGCGGCATGGCGGGACCCGAGGACGAGGCCGAGCGGATCGACGCGTGGGTGTTCGGCCTCGGCATCACCGAGCTGCCCAGCGACGCGCTCGACAAGCAGGCCGCCGATGCGCCGGCCGAGGAGGGTGACTACACCTGCGCGCACGAGAACTGGTCGGAGACCAAGCAGTTCGACCGCGTGACCGCCATGCTGGTGAACTCGCAGGCGCTCTACCCGGGCGCCCTGGTCGGCAGCGATGCGCTCGCGACCGGTGTGCTCGCGCCCAAGATCCTCCCGCGCGCGCCGCTGCGCTTCTCCGCCTCGCTCGAGGGCGTGCTCGACGGCGGCATCTCGGCAGCGGTGCCCTCGCCGAGCCTGTCGGCCTTCCGAGACGCCATGCACGACATCCTCTCGGCGCAGGTCGTCGGAGAGACCCCGGCCCACGTCGATGCGCAGATCTCCGAGGTCCACTCCGCCGAGCAGCTGGGCCTGGCGATCGGTGTCGATGCCCGCTGGGGCTACGTGCTCGGCGGCGAGGTCTCGAGCAGCCTGCAGTTCGAGCGCGAGGACATCCGCAGCCGCTACGCGGTCCGCTTCACGCAGGCCTACTATACGGTCGACGTCGATCCGCCGGAGGCGCCATCGGGGCTGTTCGAGCCGACGGTCACGCTCGACGACGTCGAGCGCGAGTTCGGCGACGACGCACCGCTGTACGTCAGCAGCGTCACCTACGGTCGCAGCGTACTGTTCACCATCACTTCGGAGTTCTCGTCGGAGGAGCTGTCGGCGGCGCTCGACTTCGCGTATCGCGGGGCCGCGAGCGTCGACGGCTCGGTCAGCGTCACCCACGAGGAGGTGCTCGCGCAGTCGGAGATCACCGCGTTCGTGACCGGTGGCAACGGCGACGCGGCGGCCAAGGCCATCTTCGGCATCGACGAGCTGCGCGACTACATCACCGAGGGCGGCAGCTACGATCGCTCCTCCCCGGGCGCGCCGATCGCCTACAAGCTCGCGTGGGTCGCCGACGACTCGCCGGCCGGCTTCGCGCTGACCAGCGAGTACGAGGTCGCGCAGTGCGAGCGCGTGCGGCAGGACGTCCGCATTGGCCTCACGGGCCTCGCGGTGGTCGACGACGGTGGTGACGGTGGTGATCAGCTCGAGTTGTACGGCGAGGTCGCCATCATCGACGGCAACGGCGACGAGCATGTGTTGTGGTCGGCGGACGCCGGACACCACGTGAGCGTCGCGAAGGGTGAGAGCTGGCCGCAGGGCGGTGAGATCGGCGACGCGATCGTGCCGGTGGTGCCGCAGCCCGGTGAGCGCATCGGCATCCGCATCCGCCTGATGGACGACGACGCCAACGGCGACGACCAGCTGATCGACCTCACCAAGTGGCGTGCCTTCGAGGACGGCTGGCGCGGCGACCTCGTGATCCCCGGCGCCGCGGGGGACCAGCACGTCGAGGTGCGACTCGCGATGTCGCCGGTGCCCTGAAGCACGCGCTTCGGAGGGGCACAGCTTCGCGCGCGCCGCGGTATGCTCTTGGCGGTGCGCGTCTACATCTCGATCGACATGGAGGGCGTCGCCGGCATCGTGCACGGCGACCAGACCCGCAGGGGCGCCCCGGAGTTCGGGCTCGCGTGCGAGCTCATGACCCACGAGGCCAACGCTGCCGCGCTCGGGGCCTTCGATGCCGGCGCGACTGCCGTGCTCGTCAACGACAGCCACGGCGACATGCGCAACCTGGTGTTCGATCTGCTCGATCCACGCGTCGAGCTGCTCACCGGCTCGCTCAAGCCCTACAGCATGGCGCAGGGCCTCCACGACGAGCGCTTCGAGCTGGCGATGTTCGTCGGCTACCACGGCGGCGCCGGCACCCAGGACGCGATCCTGGATCACACCTACCGCGGCAACGTCGTGCACGGCATTCGCGTGGGCGGGCGCGTGCTCAACGAGGCCGGGCTCAACGCGCTGGTGGCCGGCGAGCGCGGCACGCCGGTCGGGCTGGTGACGGGCGACGCCAGCACCTGCGCGCAGTGTCGCGAGCTGCTCGGCGACATCGTCACCGTCGAGGTGAAGCGCGCGATCGGCCGTGCGAGCGCTCGCTCGCTGCATCCGGTGCGGGCCCGCGAGCTCATCCGCGCGGGCGCGCGTCGGGCGGTCGACGAACGCGCGCGCATGCAGCCGTTCGTGCTCGACTCGCGCGCGCTCGAGGTCGACCTCCTCACCACTGCGATCGCCGACGCCGTCGCGATCGTGCCCGGGGTCGTGCGCACCGGTCCGCGCACGGTCGCCTACGCGGCTCGAGATCTCGACGACATCTTCCGCGCGCTGATGACGATCGTCCGCCTCGGCGGCACCGCGGCCTGAGCTTCAGGCGGTCGCGCTCGCGCCGGGCTTGGCCCGCTCGCTCTTGGCGGCCTCGTACGCGGCGTCGATCTGCTTGACGAAGTGCTTCTCGATCACACCGCGGCGGAGCTTCTGGTTGGCCGTGAGCAGGCCATTCTCGATGCTGAAGGCCTCGTCGACGAAGATCGCCCGGCGGATGCGGCGGTAGGCCGGCAGATCCGCGTTGACCTGCTCGATCGCCCGCTCGACCGCCGCGGCATCGGGCTTGCCCGGCAGCAGGATCGCCACGAACGGCCGCGCGTGACCCACCACCATGCACTGCGTCACGGCCGGGCACGCGGCCATGAACTTCTCCTCGAGTGGCTCGGGCGCGATGTTGTGGCCCGACTCCGGCACGATGAGGTTCTTGATGCGGCCGATGATCCGCAGGTTCTCGCGCTCGACGTCGACCTGGTCGCCGGTGTGGAACCACCCGTCGCGGATGGCCTGCGCGGTCTCCTCGGGCAGCTCCCAGTAGCCCTGGAAGATGTTGGGCCCGCGCACGATGAGCTCACCCTCGTCGGTGATCTTGGTCTCGACGCCCGGCAGCGGGATGCCCACGCGACCCGCGACCACGCGATCGGGCTCGTCGAGCGAGACGATGCCAGTGGTCTCGGTGAGTCCGTACGCCTGGTACACGGGGATGCCGAGCATCTGGAACCACCGCTGGGTCTCGACGGCGAGCGGCGCCGAGCCGCAGATCAGGAAGTCGAGGTTGGGACCGATCTTCTGCTTCACGGTGCGCAGCACCAGGCGCTCCGCGAGGCCGAACGCGGCGCGGTCGAGGAAGCCCGCGCGCCCCGCGAGGATCGCGTCGTAGGCCGCGAGCCCGCGCTCGTACAACGACGTGGCGATGCCGCCCTTCTCGCGGATCTGTGCGCCCACGCCGTTGCGCACCCGCTCGAGCACCGCGGGCACGTTGAGATAGTAGTTCGGCTTTGCGGTCGCCATCTCCTGCACCAGGTTGGCGAGGTCGGTGGACAGCATCACGGGGTTGGGCCGCGACAGCTGCGTCCACAGCATCATGCGCGAGGCCGCGAAGCACAGCGGCAGGAAGTGGAACACGCGATCGGCCTGCTCGCGCTTGATCGCGACCTTGGCCAGGCGCTCCATCGTGCGCGGGATCATGAAGTCGACGTTGGCGCGTGAGAGCATCACGCCCTTGGCGACGCCGCTGGTGCCCGAGGTGTAGATGAGCGCGACGGTGTCGTCGGGGCCGATGGGGTGCAGGCCCGCGTTGCCGGGCGTGGTCTCGAAGACGTCGTCGAACAACCCGATGGGGCAGTGCTCGGTCCACGCAGCGCGCAGGTTCGCTGCGAGTGTTTCGCTGCCGGCCAGGAGCAACGACGGCTTGGCGCTGCGGAGCATCGCAGCCAGCTCCTTGGGCTCCTGCTTGTCGTAGAGCGGCACGACGATCGCGCCGCACGCGAGCGCGGCCAGGTCGGCGCAGACCCAGCGCGCGGAGTTGGGCGCCAGGATGGCGACGCGATCCCCCGGTTTCACGCCGCGCTTCGCGATGAAGGCCCGTGCGCGCGCGATCAGGTCGAGCAGCGCGCTGCCGTCGTGGCGACGCAGCTCGCTGCCGTGCACCTCGTCGATGGCGGTGCGGTCGGGCTGTTGTTCGAGGTTCTCGAAGATGCGCGCGAGGAAGTGCATGACGACGATGGGCGAGGGCGAGGGCCGAAGCGGCAGGAGCGTAACCCCAGGCCGGCCGCGCCGGCCACCCGGCCGTCGTGCCGGGACCCCGGAGGGTCCCGGAGCACCCCTCTCGATCGCGGCGCTAGACGGCAGTGCGACCGCAATTTCGACGATGTTGCGAGGACGTGCAAAGCCCTCGCGCCGCGGTCCGACAAGGTCTGTGCTCGGCCCCGACAGCTCGCTCGCCAGCCGCCCAACACCTGGGCGGCGCGATGCGACCGGGGCCCGGGCCTGGAGTTGAAAGACCATGTTGGCTCGCACCCTCGTCCTCGCTGCGCTCTCGCTCTCGACCGTCACCCTCGCCGTCGCCTGCGACGTCACCGATCGCGATCACGATGTCACCGATCGCAACGGAGCCGCCGACGTCGAGCTCACCCCTTGTGGCAACGGCATCGTCGAAGCGGGTGAGCTCTGCGACGACGGCCTGCTCAACGGCCCCCATCGCGAGTGCACGCAGTACTGCACCTTCAACGACTGCAACCTCGACTACTACGGCAACTGCGAGGCGCCGCATCCGGGCGTCGCCGACGTGCCGTACCACCCGTGCGGCAACGGTGTCCTCGACGAGGGCGAAGCCTGCGACGATGGCGTGCTCAACGGTCCGTCGCGTCGCTGCACGAACGCCTGCGAGTTCAACGACTGCGAGGTCGCCGACGACGGCTGGTGCGAGTCGCCGATCGGCCCCAACGATCTCTCCGCCGAAGTCGAGGGCGGCGGAGAGTAAGCACGAGGAAGTAGCCCGGCGGGATGTCGGGTGAAGGCAAGCGCGAAGGCGCCCTGGGGGGAGTGACCCGGGGCGCCTTCATTTTGTCTGGCTCGTTGGCAGCTCGCCGTCGCGCCGCGGTGACACGTGCGTGGCGTCAGCGACGACGGCGGCGCAGGCCAACCAGCGCGAGCAGGGCGAGCCCCGCCGCGGCCGGTGAGCCGTCGTCGGTCGCGTTGCAGGCACATCCTGCGGTCTCGCCGGTCTCGCCCGCGGTGTCGCCGGTGCTGCTCTCGTCGTTGCCGGCCGTCGCGGACGCAGAGGCCGATGCACTGTCGCTGTCGCTGTCGGTGGCCGACGCCGTCGCCGAGGCGGTCGCGCTCGCATCGCCGCCCTCCGAGCCACCGGTGCTGCCGCCCTCGGAGCCGCCCTCGGAGCCGCCCTCGGAGCCGCCCTCGGAGCCCGACGCGGTGTCGCCCGTCGAGCCCTCGGCGCCGGTCGGATCGGTGGTGCTGCCGTCGGACGAGCTCGACTCGCTCGACACCGTGGTCGACACGCCGCCGCACTCGACCTCGATCTGATCGAGGCACGCATTGTAGAAGCCGCGCTCGTCGAGGTCGTTCCAGCTGGCTTCGCCAGAGCCACCACCACTGCCGCCGTCGGCACACTCACAGAAGTAGACCGGGTTGTCGCCCGCTTCGAGATCGCAGGCCCCGGCGTCGGTCTCACAATCCCACAGCGGCGGCACGGGTGGACCGCAGACGACGTCGACGTTGGCCTCGCACTCGCTCAGCAGCTCGTCGTCGCTCAGGCCCGCCCACTCGTTGCCGCCGCCGATCGCACCACCCGAGCCATCGTTGCACTCGCAGATCAGCGAGTCGCTGGGCTCGTTGTCGATCCAACAGGTGCCATTCATGCCGTCGCACTGGATCCCCGTGGGCGGCATCGGCGGACCGCAGAACGACGCCAGCTCCTCGAGACACACCGCTTGCAGCTCGTCCTCGGTCAGCCCGGCCCACGCATTCCCGCCACCGCCGCCGCCGCCCGACCCGTCGCTGCACTCGCAGCTGATGCTGTCGGAGCCGTCGTTCGAGACGTCGCATGCACCGTCGACGGTCATGCAGCTGGCAGAGGCCGCCTCCGCCACGCGCGGGACGACCGCAATCCCCAACACCGACGCCATACCCATGCCCAACGCAATCCAATGCTTCACGACCTGCATCATCATCCTCCGGGCGGTTCGGTCCGCCCACACGCTATGTGTCCTTGATGGCCGGCCACGATCATCCTTCGTGGTTGATCGCGAAAAAAAAAATTGCCCCCACCCCGGCGTGGGTCGCCGCGCAAGACCTGGAAATCGAAGCGGAGTTCGTGGATGGGGGTGGCCTGGGGGCTCGCGACCCGCGCGCAACCCGGACTGGAGCCGCCCCGTCGTCTCCCGGCATGCGCACCCTGTTCCCGTCGTTCGCGCCCTTGCTGGTCAGCGGCTGCTTCCTCTTCAACGGCACGCCATCCACCACGGCCCCCACCGCGGCCGAGACCGGCAACGGCACCGAGCCGACCACGCCGGCGGCCGGCGAGCCAGCGGTCGCGACTGGGTCTCCCTCGGCCGCGGAGCCGGTCGCCGCTGCACCCCAGGGCCCCGTCAGCGTCACGCTGCGCAACAGCTGCAAGCAGACCGTGAAGGTGTTCTTTGGTGACAAGCCCAAGTTCGGCAGCGGCACGTACTCGTCGCTGTCGTCCAACTCCGTCACGAGCCACACCTTCGCAGTGGGCGACATGATGTGGATCGTCGACGACGCGGAGAACGGACTGTCGAGCACGTCGGTGTCCGCCAACACCCGTGAGATCGAGGTGCTCGACGGTTGCTCCGGTCTGCGCGTACGCTAGGTCTCCTCGAGCGGGAGCACATGGATGGACGACACGCCGCACGCCGCGACCCCGTCGAAGCCGAGCTACGAAGTCTTCAGCTCACCGAGCGGATACCCGATCAAGTCGTGGACCGTCGGTGTCGAGTTCGAGGAGGGCGCGAAGGCGCAGCTGCGGCGCATGGCCGCGTTGCCGTTCATCCACAAGTGGCTCGCGGTCATGCCCGACGTCCATGGTGGCGCGGGCGCGACCGTGGGCAGCGTGATCCCGACACGGGGCGCGGTGATCCCGGCGGCGGTCGGCGTCGACATCGGCTGCGGCATGATGGCCGTGCGCACCGACCTGCCGTCGCACCGATTGCCCGACGATCTCCGCGCGCTCCGAACGGCGATCGAGGCGGCGGTCCCCCACGGTCGCACGCACGACGGCCGCGCGGGTGATCGCGGCGCCTGGGGCACGCCGCCACCGGGCCACGTGCAGGCGTGGACCAGCCTGGCCGCCGGCTACGACGCGATCGTCGCCAAGCACCCGAAGATCGGCCGTGGTCCGCGCGCCGAACACCTCGGCACGCTGGGGAGCGGCAACCACTTCATCGAGATCTGCATCGACGAGGCCGAGCAGGTGTGGTTCATGCTGCACAGCGGCTCGCGCGGCGTGGGCAACCGCATCGGTCGATACTTCATCGAGGGGGCGAAGGAGGCGATGCGGCAGTGGTTCATCGAGCTGCCCGACGCCGACCTCGCCTACTTCCCCGAGGGTACCCAGGGCTTCGACGACTACGTCCAGGCGGTGTCGTGGGCGCAGGAGTTCGCACGGGTCAACCGCGAGGTGATGATGCGCGCGGTGATCGACGCGGTCGCGGCGACCGCATTGGTGCCTGCGTTCGACGCGACGCTGGCGGTCATCAACTGCCACCACAACTACGTCGCGCGCGAGCATCACTTCGGTAAGGACGTGTTCGTCACGCGCAAGGGGGCCGTGCGTGCGCGCCAGGGCGATCTCGGCATCATCCCCGGCAGCATGGGGGCGCGGTCGTTCATCGTGCGGGGGCGAGGGCAGCCCGACAGCTTCTGCAGCTGCAGCCACGGCGCTGGGCGCCGGATGTCGCGTACGGAGGCCAAGCGTCGCTTCACGCTCGACGATCACGTCGAGGCCACCCGGGGGGTGGAGTGCCGCAAGGACGTCGACGTGATCGACGAGACCCCTGCGGCCTACAAGTCGATCGACGAGGTCATGCACGCGCAGCGCGACCTCGTCGAGGTCTTGCACACGTTGCGGCAGGTGGTGTGCATCAAGGGCTGACGCAGGTGGCCGTGTGGCCGCGGTCGCCGCGGTGACGCCACGCGTCGTGCGCGATTCGACGACGAGGGGCGGTTTCTGCCTGATCGCGGCGCGGGCACACCCGCGGAGGTCGATGTCGCACCGTGCTGCTGCGCCCGTGGGGTTTGTGGGTTCGCCGGGGTCAACGCTCTCGAAGGTGCGCTCGGCCACCAAGATTCCAGTGCGTGGACGTGGATCCCGATCGCGTGCCCGCGGACAATCGTCGTCCGGGGGCATGGGGACATGCGTGTACATGGGATTGGTTTTCGCGCAGGGCTATGGGTCGTATCGACGGGCGCATGCGCGGCGCCGTGTGTCGACGACGGCGTGAACCAGAAGTTCTGTCCGTCGCAGGACACCGACACCGACACCGCCACCGACGGCGCGAGCGGGAGCGGCAGCGCCACGGCGGTCTCGGTCTCGGCCGATGCGACGGCAACCGAGCCGACGGCCGGTAGCGCGTCGATGACGGCCAGCGCGACCGCTGCGAGCGCGTCGATGACGGCCGCCGACAGTGGCGACGCATCGGCCAGTGCGACCACGACGGTCGGTGACGAGTGCCCGCTGCTCGACGACGCGTGGCAGTCGGAGCCGCCGACCTTCCTGCTGCTCATCGATCAGTCGGGCAGCATGGACCAGCCGTTCGACACCAGCACGCGCTGGCAGGTGCTCGGCGAGACGCTGTTCGATCCGACCGTGGGAGCGATCGCGCAGTTCGAGGATCAGATTCGCTTCGGCATGTCGCTGTACACCAACACCGACGCCGACCCCGGCTGTCCCGAGCTGACCGAGACCGCGCCGATGCTCGGAGCCTTCGACGCGATCTCGATGGCGTATGAGGATGCGATGCCGCAGCAGGACACGCCGACCGGCGATGCGATCACGGCCGTGACCGCCGAGTTGGTGGCCGATCCCGCGCCGGGCGAGCGCGTGATCGTGCTGGTGACCGATGGCGAGCCCGACACATGCGCGATGCCGAATCCCCAGATGGGGCAGGCCGAGGCGGTCGCAGCCGCGACCGCGGCCCACGACGCCGGTATCCGCACGGTGGTGGTGAGCGTCGGAAGCGACGTCAGTGCGGATCATCTGCAGGACATGGCCAACGCCGGCGCCGGCGTGAGCCCCGGTGATCCCGACGAGCCGTACTACGTCGCGACCAATCAAGACGAGCTCTCGGCGGCATTCGAGGCGATCATCTTTGCGACGCGGCCGTGCAGCTTCACGCTGCAGCAGCCGCTGATCGAGAACCAGGCCGGGAACTGCGTGGTGCAGGTGAACGGCACGGCGGTCGATCTCGACGACCCCGATGGCTGGCACACCGACGGTGCCACCAAGATCGAGCTGGTGGGCGGCGCCTGCGAGGCGATCCAGACCGGCGCGGGCATGGTCGAGATGACGTGTGACTGCAGCGCGGTGGAGGGCGCCTAGGATTCCATGACTGCACTCTCTTACATCTTCACGTGTCTGTTCGTCGTCGCGCCGGAGGCCGGTGCCGACCTGTCCGTGAGCGCCACCGCGGACGGCGAGGGCGCCGACGCGAGCGCCGGTGGCAGGGCGAAGCGCGAGCGTCGCGAGGCCCGGCGCAGCGACGGCGATCGCAAGCAGAAGTGGATCCACCGCCATCCGCCCACGCGGATGATGGGTGAGGTC
>WBZX01000379.1_pt1 | contig 41379 bp, 43 predicted proteins | sample 5204211 | NCBI WGS metagenome assembly WBZX01 (sample SAMN12344362, study PRJNA552823) | activated sludge metagenome | biome: Activated sludge suspended growth; feature: Nitrification reactor; material: Wastewater; isolation source: activated sludge from nitrification reactor of wastewater...
GGCCTACCTGCACGCCGGCGACGTTCGACGCCCTGCATGCGACATGGCAGGCCGCCGGCCTCGATGTCTCCGAGGTCGCGGACCAGCCGTGTGGGATGCGCGAGTTCAGCGTCCTCGACCCAGGCGATCGGTCGGTGTACTCACCGAGCCGCTCCGCGATGATGAGAACCATGGCCGGCCCCACCCGCCGCTTCACGGCAACCGTCGTCAGCAACGCAAAGCGGCGCGTCCTCGTACCGCTTCCCTTCGCGCCCGACGACGCCTGGGGCCACAAGCCCTCGCATCCCGTGGCCGGCTCCGTGAACGGCATGGGCGTCCGAGCCGTCGTCGAAGCGATCGACGACGGATGGGCGATCGTGCTCGGACCGGCGTGGCGACGCGACTGCGGGATCGCCCCCGGTGACGAGGTGGACGTCGTGCTCTACCCCGAAGGGCCCCAACGCGACGACCTTGCCGAGGACATCGCCGCAGCGCTCGCGGCCGAACCCGACGCCGCTGCGTTCTTCGACGGGCTGGCCCAGTTCTACCGCCGCGCCTACCTCCGCTGGATCGACGCCACCAAGCGTCGACCAGACCATCGCGCCGAACGCATCGTCGAAGTCGTCAACCTTCTCAAGGCCGGCATCAAGGAACGTCCCCGGTAAGAGGCAACCGCGACGGTGCTCAGCGAAGGACGAGTGACCCAAGTCCGGACTGCGCGGCCAACTCGAGGCTTCTACACTCTCTTCTACACCGCGGGCCGGGATTGGCTGGTCCGCAGTGGTACGGACTGGCACGTCGAATGCGCGAAACCCCACCTCAGAGGTACTGGAAGGTACGGAACGGGACGGGAGAGGGGCCCTCATAACCCGAAGGTCGCAGGTTCAAATCCTGCCCCCGCCACCAACTTGTGAGTGAAGGCCCAGGTGAGTGACCTGGGCCTTGCTCGTTGTCGGGGTGTTCTACCGGGTTCGGGTGGTGTTCTCCCGGGTGTTCAACCGGCCTTTCTGATCTTGGGGTTTTCGGTGCCGGGTGGCGTGAGGAGTACTTCGATGACGCGGGCGGCGTCGGTGTGCATGGGCGGCAAGGTGTGCTGGTAGGTCTGGACGGTGAAGGTGAACTCGCCGTGGCCGAGGCGTTCGCACACGACCTTCGAGTCGATGCCGTGGGCGATGAGCAGGCTGCCGTGGGTGTGGCGCAGGCCGTGGAACGGGATGACCCGGACCGGTGTTCGTCGCACGATCCGGTCGAAGGTCTGGCTGATCGAGTGCGGGTGCACCGGGCCACCCGAAGGCGAGGTGAACATCCACCCTGGGTCGTCGATGCCCACCGCCGTGAACTCTGCGGCTTGCATCGCCCGCCACGCGGCGAGCACCCGCAAGGTGGTGGGGTCGAGCTCGACGCAGCGGCGGGAGTGGTCGGTCTTGCCGCGGGATTCGTGGAGTTCGTAGCCGACCGCGACCAGGCCGCGGTTGATGGACAGGCGGGCGTGTTGGATGTCGAGGTCGGACCATTGCAGGCCGAGCAGTTCGCTGCGGCGGAGCCCGGTGTTGGCCGACAGCCACAGGGCTGGGAACAGTCGGTGGCCTGCGGCGGCACGCAGGAAGGCGTGGAGTTCGGTGGGGGTCCAGGCCGTGCGCTCGACTTGGGGGATGGCACGCTGCTTGGGTGCTGATGCGGCGAGGGCGACGTTGCGGGACACGAATCCTCGGCGTAGCGCGTGGTCGAGGGCACCGCGGATGATCAGGTGGACTTCGTAGACAGTCTTGGGGGCGAGGGGCCTGGTCCCGTCGGTGGGGTGCAGCATCGAGTCATAGAGCCGGTTGAGGTCTTCGGGTCGCAGCCGGCGGAGCCGTCGACGTCCGAGGGCCGGGAGGATGTGACGTTGGGTTTTCTGCACGTAGCTGCGGTGGGTGCTGACCCTCAGCTCGAGACGCTTGGCCGGTAGCCACTGGTGGGTGAGGTAGGCCCCGAAGGTGAGCGAGCGCACCTCGTCGTTGCGGCCGTCTCGCTCGGCGGCGAGCCGGGCCACGAGCGCTTCGGCTTCGGCGCGGTCGGTGCCGGCCGGGTGCCAGCTGCGGCGCTCCTTGCCGGTCACCGGGTCGAGTCCTTCGTAGATGACCGCGTAGTAGCGGTCCCTCTTGCGGGCGACGTGTCCCTTCATGACGTGGTCCTCCTCGTTCTTCCGGCTCCGGAGATTCCGGAACCCGGTAGAACGATCGTTAGAACCGGCGCACCCGGATGTCGAGCAGAACGGCACATCGCACGAATCTGCAGGTCAACTGCCCGGAGGAGCTATCGAGTAGTTCGGTAGAACGGCAAGGGACGGGTCCGATGGCGCGGGTGTCGGCATCGAGTCCTACGGGCCCGGAAAGACCTGCCGGAGGACGTCAAGGGCGGGCCCGTGATCTCCGGCCGGGGTGTGTGCGGGGTCGAGGCGCCCGTAGACGAGCCGGGCGAACGACTCGGCGGTGAGCCTCAGGTCCGCTTCACCAGCGTCGCTGTTCGAAGGGCCGAAGGTGACCGACTCGGGTGTGAGCTCGACGAGAAGGCGCCGGGCAGGGTCGGTGGTGGCGACGGTGATCATGGTGGTGTCGCCGGTTGGTGTGGCGGTGAAGCGGGCGATGAGGTCGAGGTTGTCGACGATCAGCTCCGAGGCCTGCTGGGGGATCGTGGCTGTCGGGTTACCGGCGACTTCGATGTCCCAGGTGTGGAAGGCGTGCTCGTTGAGGCGCATGGCGACGAACTGTGCGAAGTCGAGCGTCATGGGCCCCATCTCGGAGGTGAACGTGCTGCGCTGCTCGGCGGGCACAGCGTCGAGGCTGGCGAGCAATGAGGCGTCAGCGGCGAGGGCGTCGTTGCGCTGGGCGAGGGGCGGCTTGGCGTTCCACTCGTCCCATACGACGGGCGCGAAGTCGTCGGGCGTCTCGCTGCCCGTGAGGGTGTCGTCGAGCCGTCGGCGGGTGATGACGGCGCCCGAGCCCAAGTGGGAGAGGACGTCGGCAACGCTCCACTCGCTCGGGTAGGCGCGTCCCGTCAGCTCTTCCTCGTCAAGGCCGGCCGCGAGGTCATGCAGGCGCGCCACGGAGGAGCGGAGGGCGGTGAGGTGTGCATCAGCCATTGGCGTTGACCTTGACCGGGTCGAAGGTGGCGACGACGCGGTCGCCGCCGGCCTGCAAGAGCGTCTCGACCGGCATGCCGTACTTGTCGGCGAACTGGTGGACCATCGCCTTTTCGGGATCGGGGGTCAGTTCGACGTTGGATCGGATCTCGATGGTCCTGTACGGGTTGGTGGGATCGAGGATGAACAGGGTCGCCATCGGGTGCCGGACCAGGTTGCGGTACTTCTGGCGGTCGGTGGTGATGCTCGAGCGCAGCACGCCGTCGTCACCGACGAGGTACCAGACCGCCGTGGACTGGGGCAGCCCGTCGGCGCCGACGGTCGTGAGCACGGCGGTGTTGGGTCCGTGGAGCAGGTCGGAGAGGGACTCGGGAACTTCGATCCTGTGGGTCATGCCACCACGCTACCCACAAGTGGGGAATAATCCCCACATAGAGGATCGTTGGAGAGTTCATGGATCTGAGAGCTGACGCCGCCCGCAACCGGGCCGCCATCGTCGAAGCCGCTCGGGACGTGTTCGCCGAGCACGGTCTCGACGCGCCGCTCGACGACATCGCCCGCCTCGCCGGCACGGGCAACGCCACCCTGTACCGGCGCTTCCCGACCCGCGGAGACCTCATCGAGGCGGTGTTCGCCGAACGGATGGCCGAACACCTCGACGCAGTGCGCACCGCGCTCGCGGACCCCGACCCGTGGGAGGGCTTCGCCTCCTACTTCCGAGCCGCCGCCGCCATGCAGGCCCGCGATCGTGGTATCGCGGATCTGGTCACGATGGACCTCTCCACCGCGCCGGAGATCCAACGTCTCCGCGCCGAGGCCTTCGACGGTCTGGTGAAGGTCGTCGAACGAGCCCACACCGCCGGTGTGCTCCGGGCCGACTTCACCACCCAGGACGTCGTCGTGGTGCTCATGGCCAACGCCGGGCTCGTCGAACGCGCCCACAACATCGCCGCCGACGCCTCGGCCCGGCTGATCCACGTCCTCCTCGACGGGTTCCGAGCTGACGCCGCCACCGACGGCCCGGCCGCACCGAGCGCCCGCCGCACCGAGCTCGCCATGCGACGCAACGCCGAACGCAGCCTCGGCCCCAAGCGCACTCCCAAGACCGCTCGCACCAAGGAGCACACCCCATGACCCTCGAGCTCGGTGTCTACTCGTTCGGCAACACGCCACCGACCTCCGACGGCGGCCCCGGCAACACCGCCGAAGCGATCCGCAACGTATTGGAGGCGGTGCACGTCGCCGACGAGGTCGGGCTCAACTTCTTCGGCTTCGGTGAGCACCACACCCGCTCCATGCCCCTGTCCTCGCCTACGTCCCTGGTCAACGCTGCCGCGGCATCGACCCGGCGAATCGGACTCGGTGCCACCGTGTCGGTGCTGTCGACCGATGAACCGATCCGGGTGTTCCAACAACTCGCCACCGCAGCAGCGGTCGCCCCCGGACGCATCGAGGTAGTCGCCGGCCGGGGCTCCTCGTCGATCACGTTCCCGATCTTCGACCTCGACGAAGGCGACTACGACGTGCTTTTCGCCTCCAAGCTCGAGCTGCTCCTCGCCCTCAACCACCACGAGCAGGTCACCTGGCAGGGTCCGCACCGCCGCCGGCCGCTGCAGGACACGCTCATCGTGCCCCGACCGGACGAGCCGTTGAAGCTCTGGCTCGGCACCGGCGGCAGCCCCAACTCCGTGTACCGGGCGGTCGAGCTCGGCCTGCCGATGTTCCTCGGAATCCTCGGCGGCCCGGTCGAGCACTGGGCGCAATACGGCCACGCCTACCGCGAAGCCTGGGAACAAGCCGGCCACCCCGCCGACGCCGCCGACATCGCGGTCGCCGTCCACGGCTTCGTTGCTGCCGACGACCGCCACGCCAAGGCCACCTACCTCGACCACGAGCATCGCATGTTCGTCGCCGGCTCCGCGGAGATCGGCCGACCCATGGCACCACCAGCCGGTCGAGAAGCCAGCTACGACGCCGGCCAGATGGTCTTCGTCGGCGGCCCCAACGAGATCGCCGACCGGATCCTGCACCTCCACGACGCCCTCGGCCACCGCCGCCAGATCTTCCAGATGGACGTAGGTGGCATGCCCCACGCCACCTTCCTGCGAGGGATCGAGCTGCTCGGCACCGAGGTTCTTCCCCAGGTCCGAAAGGAACTCTCATGACCGCCAAGCCCACGCTTCACGTCGCCGTGTTCGGCGCCACCGGCAAGATCGGTCGCCTCGTCGTGGACCAACTCCTCGCCGGGGGCCACACCGTCGCCGGGTACGCCCGCAACCCCGACAAGATCGACACCAACCGCCCCGGTCTCACCGTGATCCAAGGCGGCCTCGATGACCCCGCCGCCATCAGCGAAGCCGTCACCGGAGCCGACGCCGTCATCAGCGCCCTCGGCCCTGCCCTCAAGCGCGGCGCCACCGGCACCCCCGTCACCGACGGGACCCATCACATCGTCGCCGCCATGGCCACCGACGGTGTCCGCCGCTACATCGGCCTCGCCACCCCCGCCGTCAACGACCCCCGCGACGAACCGACGCTCAAGGCCAAGGTCATCGGGTTCATGCCAAGGCTCATGTTCCCCAATGCGCTCACCGAGATCACCGCCATGACCGAAGCCGTCACCAGCTCCGATCTCGATTGGACCATTGCCCGTATCACCAACCCGACTGACAATGCCGCGACCGGCACCACCCGGTCCGGGTTCCTCGGTGTCGACAAGGTCGGCTTCGCCATGACCCGCGCCGACATCGCCGCGTTTCTCGTCGGCCAGCTCACCGACGACACCTACGTGCGCGCCGCACCCGCCATCAGCAACTGACCAAGGAGACCTTCATGTTCATCGTCCTCGCCATCGCCACCGTCCTCCTCGCCGTCATGGCTGCCGGCTCGGCCGCCAAGAAGCTTCAGAAGGACCCACAGGTCGTCGACGTCATCGGCGGCACCGTCGGCGTCCCCGACCGCTACTTCCCCGTCCTCGCCGCCCTCGAGCTCGCCGGCGCGGCTGGCATCCTCATCGGTCTCTGGCTCGCACCCCTCGGCATCGCAGCCGCCGCCGGCCTCGTCGCCTACTTCCTCGGCGCCATGCTCGGACACCTCCGCGTCGGCGATACCAAGGGACTCGCCATGCCTCTCGTCCCTCTCGCCCTCGCGATCGCCGTCCTGGTCCTGCGTCTCGCGACGAGCTGAAACAACGTTGTCCATCCGCGAGCCGCCCACCCGCCGCTGGCCGATCGGCGGTAGCCTGGATTAGTCGAACACGGTGAACGGGGAAGGTCATGTCGGACAACACCGCTAACCAGCGTCCTGCGCCGAGCGAGCCGACCACGATTGCCGAGGTGCTCCAAGGCGGTCAGCCGATGGGCGACCTGCGCCGCTTCGTGATCGAGGACCTCACCCCCGAGGAAGAGGACGAGTTCTTCAGGATTCTCGAGGAAGCCTGATCGGTGTCAGCCGAGGTCGTCGTTGACACGATGATCGCGAGCGCCTGGCTCGGAGTGAGAGGGACGGCACGGCGCACCCGGTGGGAACCGTTGCTGGTCAAGTCGATATGGGTCCTGCCGTTCACCGTCGTGGCAGAGATGCGCTTCGGCGCTGAGGTTGCGGGCTGGGGTTCTCGCAGACGTGGAGTCTTGGACCGACTTGTCGACTCCTCCCGGGTGATGCCTCCACTCGCCGAGGTGACCGACGCGTACGTCCACCTGAGGACTAGGTGCGTTCGCAACGGGCACGGCCTCGGCGCCAAGGATCACGAAGCCGACCGATGGGTCGCAGCGGTGGCCCTCGCAGCGAAGCTTCCACTCGCCAGCGAGGACACCATCTTTGATGGTGTCGCCCAGCTCAAGCGAGCGGATCCGGCCACGTGACCACGGCCGCGCCTCCTTCTACACTCGCTTCTACACCGCGGGCCGGGATTGGCTGGTCCGCAGTGGTACGGACTGGCACGTCGAATGCGCGAAACCCCAGCTCAGAGGTACCAGAAGGTACGGAACGGGACGCCAGGAGAGGCTTGGAATCCTCATAACCCGAAGGTCGCAGGTTCAAATCCTGCCCCCGCCACCAACTTGTGAGTCGAGGCCCAGGTCAGCGACCTGGGCCTTGCTTGTTGTCGGCGTGTTCTACCGGGTTCGGGTGGTGTTCTACCGGGTGTTCAACCGGCTTTGGGAAGCGCGGGGTTTTCGAGCCCGCCCGGTGTGAGCAGGTTTCGAAGACATCGGCGGCGTTGGCGTGCATGGGCGGGTAGGTGTGCTGGTACGTCTGGACGGTGAACACGAAGTCGCCGTGACCGAGGCGTTCCTTGACGACCATGGCGTCGACGCCGTAGGCGATGAGAAGGCTGCCGTGCGTGTGGCGAAGCTCGTGGAATCGGATGATCGGGACCGGAGCTCGTCGGGCGATGCGGTCGAAGGTCTGGCTGATCGAGTGCGGGTGCACGGGGTCTCCGGACGCGGTGGTGACCACCCAGGTGGGTCGATGCCCACCGCGGCGAACTCCGCTGGCTGCAGGGCCCGCCACCCGTCGAGGACCGCGAGGGTGGTCGGGTCGAGGTCGATGCAGCGGCGGGAGTGGTCGGTCTTGCCGCGGGATTCGTGGACCTCGTAGCCGACGGCCACGAGTCCGCGGTTGATCGAGAGACGGGCGTGGTCGACATCGAGGTCGCTCCAGCGCAGGCCGAGCAGTTCACTTCGACGGACCCCGGTGTTGGCCGAGAGCCACAGGGCGGGGAACAGCCGGTGACCAGCGGCCGCACGCAGGAAAACCCGCAGCTCGTCGGCGGTCCACGCCTTCTGCTCGACTCTCGGGATGGTCCGCATCTTGGGCGCAGAAGCGGCGAGCGCAACGTTGCAGCTGACGATCCCGCGGCGCAGTGCATGGTCGAGAGCTCCGCGGATGATCAGGTAACCTCATAGACCGTCTTGGGCGCGAGCGGTCGGGTCCCGTCGGTGGGGTGCAGCATCGACTCGTAGAGCCCTTCGAGGTCCTCGGGGCGCAGACGGCGGATCCGGCTTCGCCCAAGCGTTGGCAGGATGTGGCGCTGGGTCTTGTGGACGTAGCTGCGATGGGTGCTGACTCGCAGCTCGAGTCGCTTGGCGGGAAGCCAGTGGTGGGTGAGGTAGGCGCCGAAAGTGAGCGACCGGACCTCGTCGTTGCGGCCGTCGCGTTCGGCGGCGAGGCGCGCCACTAGCGCTTAGGCTTCTGCCCGGTCGGTGCCGGCGGGGTGCCAGCTGCGGCGCTCCTTGCCCGTGACAGGGTCGAGGCCTTCGTAGATGACGGCGTAGTAGCGGTCTCGCTCGCGGGCGACATGTCCTTGCATGACAGGTCCTCCTTGTTCTACCGGCTCCGGACGGTCCGGAAGTCGGTAGAACGATCGTTAGACCAGTTCGCTTGCCTGTCGAGCTAACAACCTGAGCCGCAAACCTGCAGTTCAGCAGCATCCCGTGGATCGTCGTCCGCCGGTAGAACACTCGCTAACGGTAACGGTGTTGCGAATCTTTCGAATTGGCCGTAGGTTCTCGTGGGTTGAAAGGACGCGTGTGATGACGACACCCACGATCGAACGAACCGTTCTGCCGCCGGCCGAGCCGTTGCAGGCGCTGGCGGCGATGCTCGACGGACTCGGCGCGGAGCCGACCACCACGCTGTCGGGGCCGAACGGCGAACACTTGGTGCTCCCACCGGAGGTGTTCGAGGTGTTGCGTGACGTGGTCGATGCGATGGCGCAGGGCCAGGCGGTGACGATTGCACCGGTGCACCAGCGTTTGACCACCCAGGAGGCGGCCGACCTGCTCGGGGTAAGTCGTCCCACGGTGGTGAAGCTGCTCGAGTCCGGTGAGATCCCCTTCGAGCAGCCCGGCCGCCACCGTCGCGTTCGCCTCGCAGACGTCCTTGCGTATCGCGAGCGGGCATCGATCGAGCGGCGTGCCGCGCTCAACCGGATGGTCGAGATCGCCGATGAGGCCGACCTCTACGAGCTGACCGCCACCCCCAAGCGCACCCGCTGAAGGCCCGTGACGTTCTCGGCGGTGCTCGACACCTGTGTCCTGTATCCGGCCCACCTTCGAGACACGCTTCTCCGCCTGGCCGAACGCGGCCTGTACCGAGCGCTCTGGTCCGCTGACATCGTCGAGGAACTACACCGGACCCTGAGCGAGCTGATCGGCCCCGGCACGGTGGCGCGGCTGCTCGGACTGATGGCTACAGCGTTCCCCGACGCTGAGATCACCGGGTACCAGCCGCTTATCGATGGGCTGACCTGTGACCCCAAGGACCGGCACGTACTCGCCGTCGCAGTGCGGTCCGCTGCGGGAGCGATAGTCACGTTCAACACAGACGACTTCCCCGACCACAGCGTCGAGGAGTTCGACCTTGAGGTCATCCACCCGGACACGTTCCTCCTCGACCTGCTCGACCTCGCGCCCAGCGTCGTGGTCGACGAGCTGTCGCAACAAGCGGCGGCCAACCGGCGAGCCCCGAGAACGCTCGTCCAGATCCTGGAGACACTCGAACGGGCTGGCGCCCCCGCCTTTGCCGATGAGGTCAGGCGCCGAATCACATGAGCCAGATGAGCAGCGCGGGCAACGAGGACCGAACCACCGCGATCGAGCGCGCTCTGGGGATGAGCCTTGGCCTTGGCATTCTCGGGCTGCTCGAAGGCGACCTCGCCGGTGCGGCGCGGATGCTCCGATGCAGCGGCGAGGATCTGGAGCCCGCAGTCGACGCGATCCGTCGGGCGCCATCGGTAGGTGACCCATCCCGGGATGAACTGCGAAGCATCATCGAAGCCGCCGTGGCCGACTCGACCGAGAGGATCGTTGTGAAGCTGCGTTGCGCAGACGGATCACCCACAGTCAGGTTGGATCTGGAGTGGTCCGTCGTTTCGGAGGAGATCCCCGGAATCCCCCACGTGAGGCTTCAAGTCCGTGGAGTTGAGCGCCTGGATGGCGGCGCGCGGCACCGCTGGCGGGAGCCCGATGCCAACGGTCGCCTTCCCCGTGAGCAGTTCATCGGAAGCGCGGACCTGCGGCTGCGACGACTGTTCAACGCGAGACCGGACCTGATCGAGGCGCTCGACCGGAAGCCGCGCGACGACTGCGAATCCGGCTTCCTCCTGCAGTACGCCGATGGAGACATATACGACGGTGGGCTCCACCAGTTCTTCTCGAACTCCACCGGCAACTTCTCTCCCTGGTTCCCGGAGTTCGCCGCGAGGATCGGTGCCAAGCGAAAGGGCCAGTTGGTGGCGCAAGCGAACCTGCTGTTCGGAGACGCCGACCTCGCCGACCGACATGCTCGGAACGCCTGTCTTGACGGATTCGATCCGGAAACGGATGAGCGGATGGAGCGGCTCACAGGCGAGTACTACGACGTGATGGATGAGGACGTCACCGACCTGTTCGCTGACTTCGTTCAGATCCGGGCAGAGCACCTTCTCTCGTAGCAGGGGTGCTAGCCGTGGATCGCCGCCGACCCATCGCCCCTTGGGCGGTTCGTGAGTGGCCACCTTGGTCGCCACGGTGGCCATCTCCACCAGGGCTCCACAGTCCAGCGAGGACTCGATCCTCGACATCTTCAGTCAATTCAATCGTCGTGACTCCGCCACCGCCGACTTCTACACTCGCTTCTACACCGCGGCCTGGGATTGGCTGGTCCGCAGTGGTACGGACTGGCACGTCGAATGCGCGAAACCCCATCTCAGAGGTACTGGGCGGTTCAGAACGGGACGCCAGGAGAGGCTGAGAATCGCTCATAACCCGAAGGTCGCAGGTTCAAATCCTGCCCCCGCCACCAACGAAAACACAGGTCAGGGCCGGTCCCCAGGGGCCGGCTCTCCTCGTTCTAGGCCCGACTTCTAACGGATCTTCTAACGGGTGCGTGGTCCTTGTCGCCGCATGGGCCCGGTCATGGCCCGAGTAGATCCGCTACGTGGGGTCCCCCGGGCTTGCCCACCATGCGTAGCTCGGCGTGCGCCCGGGCGACCAGGCGCAGCTCATCGAAATTCGGTGACGTCAGAGCGGCATGAACGAGCCGATCCAGACCTGCTCCGACGAGCGGTGGGGCAGTCCGAAGAGTTGAGATCATGGCCACGGAGTCTGTCCTGCCTGCGTGGAGCACCAGATTACGTTGTCGGTAGAGGCGCCGGAGCGCCGTGTCGACGTAGCCCTTGATTCTGCCAAGCGTGGCGCCCGGTTCGGCGAGGATCTCGCGGATGCGCTCAAGCGCGGCCGCATCAGAGGAATTGCCGTAGTGAACCGGGGCGCCGTCCACGATGGCGTTAGCGAGTCGTCGGCATTTCGCGTGGTTCGACGGCGCTGCAGCTAGTGCCGCCGCCAGCGGGTCGTCGTGCTCCTCGACGTACGCGTAAGCGAGGGGAGTCAGTTCGGCTCGCGGGAGACTGCAAGCCACTAGCGCCGCCACGTCGGTGGCCGCTTCAACGTTGTTCGCGTCTGGCCGAGCGAGGACTGCTTCGATCGCCGCCCAACCACCGGATACAGCTGCACCGGGCGCCCCAGTCTCGAGAGGAGCCACGAGGTCGATGGCGGATCGCAGCCGGCCGGCGAGCCCCTGCTCCGTGATCGAGAAGAGGACGTTCTGACGATGCAAGGCGTGAACGTCCACCTGGCGTCGAGGTCGTCCGAGCGGGACGAGGTGTCGTGAGCCGGCGACCACGGCGTGGGCAGCCGGTTCAAACTTCGGGCTGCCGGGCATTCCGACTGAAACTCGTGCAGCGAGGCTTCCGATGTGGTCGCTCGCGATCTCAACCGCTGCCCACGGGTCAAGTGCGTCGATGTGGATCAGAAACCCGCCGTTGTGGCGCACGGATGCGTCAGGCGCGTGCTGGAGGAGCCACGCGCTTGCGGGCTCAGGCTCGAGCCACTCGACAGGCATTTCTTGCTTGTGCTTCGCGAGCGCCATGAATGGCACGAACACGATCCATCGCCGTGCCGCTCGCTCGGCCACGGAACTCGCCGCATCGAGCAGGTCAGAGATCGAAGCGGGAGGCGTAGTCGTACGCAGCCAAGTAGCCCAGCGATGCAGGGCCTCGGGACTGTGGCCTAGGTCGAGGAGATGCGCTCCGACCTCGGCGCCGTCGGGGCCAGCCTGACGGAGAAGAGCGAGGACCTGGTCGTGGTCCTCGCCGGCGGCTCGCTTGCCGAGTCGAGCGCCGCAGACGGCGTCGGCGGAGTTGATGCCGGCATGGATGGCGAGGCTCGTGGCGGCGATGTTGCGGCCGGCGTCGAGATCGCTGGCCGCGGCCTGGGCGAACTCCTCGGCCTTGGCGGCGTAGGCGCGGACCTGCGCTGCCGACCCCGGCCTGGTGCGACCGGGCTTAGCCACTTCGTACCGCCCGGAGCTCATCGATGCCGAGGCCGTGGACCGGGGCAAGGGGGGCCGCAAGCGACGCGAACGTCGGGTCACTGGCCCGAAGGTCACTGGCTGGCAGGTGGGGCATCGCGCTCGGCCCGGCCCTCTGTGATCCTGCACAAAGAACGGTGAATCCCTCCCGGGTGTTCATACGTATGTATACTTACCGACATGCCCTCGACTGACACTCGATCCCAGCTGATCCAGGCGACCCGCGATGCGATCCGAGACGTGGGGATGGGCGGGGCGACAGCCCGCGAGATCACTGGCCGTGCCTCGGCGAACCTGGCGTCGATCCCGTACCACTTTGGGTCGAAGGATGCGCTGGTGGCAGAGGCTCTCGTCAGTGAGACACGGGAGCTGGTCGCTCCGGTTCTTGCGATGCTGGCGAGCGATCGACCAGCCGCCGAGCGGGCGACACAGGCAGTTGGCCTGTTGAACGAACTGTTCGAGCGGAGCCGAAGCCAGGTCCCCGTCTACCTGGCAGCCTTGGCGGCATCGCCTCACTCGCAGCAGGTGGCCACCGGACTCTCCACGCTGTGGTCGGACGTGCGGGTGGCCCTGACCGAGGACGTCGCTCGTCAGGTGCAGGCCCGGGCGCTTCCGGGTTGGGTCGAACCGCAGGCGATGGCGGCGCTGATCCTGTCGTTGGTCAACGGCGTGGTGATAGCAGCGGCCGTCGATCCCGACGGACCTGACCACCGTGCGGTGGCCGCGCAGTTCCTGACCCTCCTGCTGGCCGCGGGAGGCCTGTCAGGCAGCGCCGCGGGCGGCGCGACGTGATCCTCGTGCCCCTCCTGTGTGCCGTGGTGGGGATCTTCCTCATCCGTTCGACCCGGTTCCCTGCCCAAGAATCGGCCGGCACCAACCGGCTGTCCGGCGTACTAGCCGCATCAGCTTTGCTGTGGGTCTTCGGTGCGGTGCTGGCCATGTTCTTCGTGCCGGTGATCGTCCAGGAGTCCACGACCAGTTCCTCGGGATCAGACGTCGTGACCGCCACCCGAGAGACCGCTCCTCTCCTTCAGGTGAGCGGGCAAGCTCAGGCAGCAGTAGTCGCGGTCGCGGCACTGGCAGTCATCGTCGGATTCCGGATGGGACGACCTCCGCGTTCGACGCTCTTCGTGGTGGCCTACATCGCCATCGTCTTCTGCGTCATCACCGGCTTCTCGATCGGGCTCTTCTTCCTTCCCGTTCCAGTTCTGCTCCTCGCCGCTGGAGCCACCAGCCCAAGGCCCTTGCCCGGAGTGCCAGCCGCTTCGACAGGGGTGCGCTGATGGGGCAACGTGGCCTCGCTGTCGGGTGCGCAGTTTGGGCCGTCGTTGGCCTGTTGATCGCGTCGGCGGGGTCCGGCACCGTCAACGACGATGCTCGCCTGTTGGTGTTCGGTGCGACGGCTGTCGGGGTCGGCGCAGCGCTACTGGCGGCGTGGCTGGTTCTGGACGGACGGCCTCGTTGGACAGGACTCTGCCTGGTCGTCTCCGTCGTCACTCCGACCTGGTACGCCGTGATCATCAATCTCGTACCGCTTGTAGCAGGCCTGATCCTCCTCAGCGGCCGGTTGAACCAGGGGAACCGACGTGGCACCGAGCCGAGATCGTCGATCCCGGACGTGGGCGACGACCAAGCAACGGCACATGTGACCCGGCGATCGCTTGGACGATGACGACGTCGTGGTCGTCAGAGGCGGGGAGCTCGATCCGGTAGCCCTGCGTGCGGACGCCGAGCGGTACCACTCGATCTCGGCGAATACGGTCTCTCGGTGTTCGCCGCCCACGGCGTGGCCGTCGACGAACTCGCCCCAGCAGGCGCCGCTCGTTCGGTTCGAGGTGGCGACTCTCGTGCGGGTCGGTGTGCTGCGAGCCGCTGGCTTCCGCCTGGAGCCCACCGGCCGGAATCCGAGGCACTTCACCGTGGCCTTCGACGACCTCGAGGCCAGCATCGGGGAGCTGCGACGCTGCGAGCAACCCGTATCAGGAGGACCAACCCGAATCGTGGTGACCCGATGAACGATCTCGATTTCGGGGCGACGTGGTGTGAACCGCTGCGCAAAGGTCGTTTTGTCGAAGCTGCGCTTGATCCCGTCGATCCATCCGACGCGCAGGGCCTCGTCGAGTGCTTCTTCGTGGGCGAGCGACGTCGGATCCGTGACGCCCTTCTTGGCCAGTCTTAGCCACACCCCATCGGTCGAGTCGTGGTTGTCGGCAAGCCACTTGCGCCACGCGTCACGTCGCGAACCAGAAGCTTCGGCACCTCGTCGACCCCGGCCATCAACGCAGCATACGAACCAGTCCCTGCTGAGAAGAGGAGACGGATGAGCCGAGGGTCTCGACTCAGGTTGCTCAGGGGGCGACCTGCTCGGTCGCTGTGCGGTCGATGACTAGGGAATTCGCTGACTGTTCAGGCGAGGTCGAGGCGCATCAGGACGCGGGGGAATCCGTCCAGCACAGAGTCTGTGTCGGAGGCCTTGGTGAAGCCGGCTCGTTCGAAGAGCCCTCGGGTGCCGACGTAGGCCATCGTCAGGTCGACCTTCTCGGCCCCGTTGTCCACCGGGTAGCCCTCGATGACCGAGGCGCCACGGTCACGGGCGAAGTCCACTGCTCCGGCGAGCAGGTCGTGGGAGATGCCCTGGTGACGGTGCCCGGGGCGCACTCGGATGCACCACACGGACCACACGTTGTCACCGCCGAGTTGGGGGATCTTGCGGTTGCGGGCGAACGTGGTGTCGGCCCGGGGTGCGACAGCGGCCCAGCCGACGATGTCATCGCCGTCGTAGGCGATCACCCCGGGCGGACCGTCCTCGTCGATCCGTCGGCGGACGCGTTCGCCGCGCGCCGGGCCACGGAGCTCGCGGTTCTCTGCCGATGGGACGCGGTAGCTGAGGCACCAGCAGACGTTCGCGTCGGGGCGTTTGGGGCCCACCATGGTCGCGACGTCGTCGAAACAGGTTGCCGGTCGGACCTCGATCGCCACGCCCCCTCACTACTACACGCCGAGCGCCCGGGCGCTGTCAGCGACACCCACGTCCATACCGCCTCAGGCACCCACCTCGACGCGTCCGCGTCGTCGGCGTCAGAGGACGGCCACTGCCTCGAATGCATGGTCGGGCACGTTATGGCCTCCTGCACGGCCATCATCACCGCCATTGGAGGCATCGGGTTGGCCAGGCGTCTCCTTGGGGGACTCCACACGGTGGCAACGGTCAGTTCTGGCTCGGTCATATCAGGGTGTCCGTGGCGTTGCTGCTCGGATCAGATCTGGTGGCGGCCTCGGTGGGACGCGGTCGACTGCCTCGAAACGCGAGGAGAACCGTGCCCGCCACGCCAGCCAGAACCGATGCTGCGAGGACGGCAATGGTGGCGTCGGCCTGGAGGTCGGGGGCGAACGCGAGTTGGGTGATGAACAGTGAAACCGTGAACCCGATCCCGGCGAGCATCCCAACACCGGCGAGATCGACCCACCCGGCACGGGCCGGCAGCGAGGCTTTGAGGAACCGGGTCGCCACCAGCGCCGAAAGCAGGATGCCGAGAGGTTTGCCAAGGACCAGGCCGACGACGATCCCGAGCGCCACCGGGGTCGTCAACGAGATCCCGGCCCCGTCCGGCGTGAGATCGACGCCCGCGTTGGCCAGCGCAAAAAGCGGTAGGACCACGAACGAGGTGTAGGGGTGCAGACGGCGCTGAAATCGATCGACGGGGGACACGGCTTGGGCTGTGAACGACGAAACCTCGAGCATCGAAGTCTCGTCGTACTCGTCCTCCACGCGGTCGAGAAGGTGTCGGGCTCGCAGGCGTTCCGCGGCTGCTTCGGCAACAGCACCGGGTCGTTGCAACGGACGGGCGGGTGTGAGAAGCCCGAGGATGACTCCCGCAATCGTGGCGTGTACCCCCGATTCGAGGGTAACGAGCCAAAGAGCGGCGGCAAGCACTCCGTAAGGGGCGAGAGACCGGACCCCGACTCGGCTCAGCGCCGCGATCGCGCCCACTATCGCGGCGGCCACGGCCAGCCAGAGAGGAGACACTCCGTGGCTGTAGAAGACAGCGATGACAACGATGGCACCGATGTCATCGACGATGGCAAGGGTGAGGAGGAACACCTTCAGCGAAGCCGGGGTCCGCCGCCCGATGAGCGCTAGGACGCCAATCGAGAATGCGATGTCGGTCGCCATGGGGACACCCCACCCCGAGGCGCCAGGCCCGCCGGCGTTGAACGCAAGAAAGGTCAGCGCGGGGATGACCATTCCGCCGATGGCGCACATGATCGGCAGGATCGCGGTGCGGACCTCTCGAAGATCGCCATGGACCAGCTCCCGTTTGATCTCGAGGCCAGCCACGAAGAAGAACAACGCCATTGCCAGGTCGTTGACCCAGTGCCGAAGGCTCTCGGTCAGGTGCACCCCCGGGGTGCCGACCGTCAGCTCGGCTGACCACAGATGGTCGTAGGACGATGCCCACGGCGAACTCGCCCACGCCACTGCCGCGACGGCAGCTATCAAAAGCACCACGCCACCCGCAGCCTCGGTGTGGAGGAACTGTTGGACGGGCTGTGCCAACACCCGGGGAACCAGCCGCTCGGACTCTGCCCACGGGGCGGTCAGGTCATCATGCTCAGCGTGGAGGGGCATGTAAATCCTCTGGTGGGAAGCGCGTCAACAAGACGCCGACCAGGCTTCCCGGCTCACCTCTTGTCGTAAGAATACCTGAAGGTCCGTTGTCGACTGATGTTCAGGATGCTCTGAGGGCATTCCAGCGAGCCCGCTCGCTTCTCCTGGACGAGTTGGATGTCGATCCGGGCGACATGTCGAAGGAACTTGAACGTCGGATGATCACCCAGGATCCACGGCTTCGACCGACGCCGACGTTGTTGTCTGGACCGGCTGGGAGATCGGGACGGGCCCCCTTGACGAACCCTCGGGTCCGACGTTGAGTTGGTGTCGCGGGGTGAACAAGAGCTCAGGGGTATGGCGCGCCCGGAGCACGTCTGGGAGCTGCGGCCATCCGAGCAGCTCGCAGCAGAAGATCCAGTGCCCTCAGCAGTGGCGTTGGCGGTCCCATTCCCGAGGCTGCTCGGGCATGCCGCCTCCGATGGTTTTGCCGGTCGCCGCGATCAGCTGACCATGCTCGAGGAGCGGTGGCAGACCTCATCGAGCGGGCGGCGATGCGCAGTACTTGTGGCTGGCGAGCCTGGCATCGGCAAGACCCGACTCGCGGCGGAGGCAGCCCAAGCGGCCTACGAGAAGGGTGCATTCGTGCTCTACGGCCGCTGCGATGAAGACCTCGCGGTTCCATTCCAGCCATTCGCTGAGGTCCTCGATCAACTGGCGACGACCGCAACCGGGGGGGCTGGCTGATCGCTTGGGCGCGCAGCCTGGGGAGTTGTTGCGCCTTTGCAGCCGACTCGGCGAGGTAGTCCCTCGTCTCGATCCTCCGATCGTCAGTGATCCGGGGAGTGAACGCTTCGCTCTGTTCGAGGCGATGGCATCCCTGCTGACTTCGATCGGCGGGAGCGCGGGCACGGTGTTGGTGCTCGATGACCTGCATTGGGCATCTAGGCCGACGTTGCTGTTGCTGCGTCATGTCCTGCGCAGGACGTCGGAGGCTCCCCTCCTGATCGTCGGCACATATCGCGATACCGACGTCGACCGAACGCACCCGCTGGCCGATCTTGTAGCGGACCTCCGACGGGAGCCGGGTGTGGAGCGGCTCGCTCTGGCTGGTCTGGTGCCGGAGGAGGTCGAGGAGTTCGTCGTCGAGACAGCCGGGCACGATCTCGACTGCGCCGCCCGGAGCTGGCTGCGGTTGTGCACGCCGAGACATCTGGCAACCCGTTGTTTGTTGGTGAGGTGCTCCGGCACTTGGTTGAGAGCGGGGCAGTGCGACGAGTTGGTGGCCGCTGGCGGCTCACGGAGGGAGCAGCAACCGACAAGCTGCCTGAAGGGGTTCGCGACGTGATCGGCCGGCGACTATCCACGCTGTCGATCGGGGCCAACGAGGTAGCTGGCTGGGCGTCGGTCATTGGCCGTGACTTCCGTCTCGACGTTCTCGTCAGTGCCATCGGCCGTTCTGAGGTCGAGGTGCTCGACGCCCTGGACGAAGCCCTCGACGCGCGCCTCGTCGAGGATGCCGGGCCAGATCGCTACCACTTCAGCCATGCGGTGGTGCGAGCCGCTCTCTACGACGAGTTGAGAACCTCGCTCCGCGTCAGGATGCACAGATCTGTCGGCGAGGCCTACGAACTTGTGGCACCCGGCGACCTCACCGCACTAGCTCACCATTTCGGGGAGGCAGCGCCAGCCAGTGATCACGAGCGTGCCATCCGATGCGCGTCGAGGCGGAGATTGGTAGCCTGGCCCCCTAGGTGCCACTAGGGGAGGGCATCCGGGAAGGGGGTGCCAGTGATCGGGCGAGACGCTCCCGGTCCGGACCAGTCTGGCGATGCCGAGATGTGGGCCAGTCTCGCTCGTCTCTCCTCTGAGTTCTTCACCGTCATCGGCACCAACGGCGAGATCCGCTCTGTCAGCTCCGCGGCCCAATGGGTGTTGGGGTATGACATCGACGAGTACGCCACCCTGGTCGCGGCCGACCTGGTCCATCCCGATGACCTTCCCGGAGCGGTGTCAGCATGGCGGGAGGCTTCAGTCGAGCCAGGGTCGTCCTCTGTCGTCGACTGCCGATTGCGACACAAGGTCGAGGGTTGGCGCTGGTTCAAGGTCGCCCTGCACAACCTGGTCGACGATCCCCACGTCATGGGCATGGCGTGTCACCTCCACGACATCGACGAACGACACAAAGCCGAGACCGAGCTACGCAACTCCGAACGCTGGCTCGATGCGTTGCTCGAGAACGCCGACGGATCCACCGCGGTATTCGACGCCGGCGGTGAGGTCACGTGGTTCAGCGTCAACGGGGGGAGGCCGCTCGGTCTCACCAACGAAGAGTTCATCGAGGGGGTTCGCCGCGATCTGGTTCACCCCGACGATCTCCCCGAGGTTCAGCACCAGTTCCTGAAGGTGGCCATCACCCCGGGTGCGTCGTCTCGCTTCGAAGCACGGATGCGCCACGCCGACGGTGGGTACCGCTGGATCGAGTGCACCTTCACCAACTGCCTCGATGACCCGGCCGTTTCGGGGATCGTCGCCAACATCCGTGACATGACCGAACGGGTGATGGCGGACCGGGCATTGCGTGAGAGCGAGCGCAGGCTTGAGCATCAGGCGACCCACGATCCCCTGACCGGGCTACCAAACCGAACCTTGCTGATCGACTGCATAGACGTCGGACTGGCATCGGCCAGCGTGACAGGTTCGGGTCTGGCCGTGTTGTTCATCGACCTCGACCAGTTCAAGGTGGTGAACGACAGCCAAGGCCACGCCACCGGCGATCGCTTGCTGGTCAGCGTCGCCTCCCGCCTCCGTTCCACCGTGGCAGACGCCGAGATGATCGCCCGGTTCGGCGGTGACGAGTTCGTGATCTTGAGCACCACCCATGGGGATGAGGCGAGCGCCCGGGCCCTGGCTGAACATGTGCTGGCCGCCTTCGACACGCCGTTCGCACTTCAGTTCGGGGAGCCGGGCGAAGGTGCCGGTGAGGTCTACATAGACGCCAGTATCGGTGTGGCCCTTTCGACAACTCACGTCTCGACTCCTGAGGACCTCATCAGAAATGCCGACGCGGCGATGTACAAGGCAAAGGCACGTGGTCGGGGAAGGCTTGAAGTCTTCGACGACGAGTTGCGGTCGACGGTGGTCGCCCGCCACGAACGACAGGTTGGGCTTCGGCGAGCGATCGATGAGCAGGAGTTCGAGGTCCTCTACCAACAGATAGTCAGCACCGCGTCCCTCGGCACCGAGATGGTGGGGGCCGAGGCTCTGGTCCGGTGGCGTCACCCGACCCGGGGGCTGTTGTCGCCGATCGAGTTCATCGGAGAAGCCGAGGACACGGGCCTGATCGTGCCGATCGGACGGATCGTGATGGGGTTGGCTTGCAATGCGTGGTCTGGTCTGGCGGTGACCGACGCGTTCGTGAGCGTCAACCTCTCGGTTCGCCAGCTAGCCGACCCTGCCGTGGTGTCCGATGTTGCTGGCGCCCTCGCTACCGCGGGCTTGAGCGGAGAGCGGCTTCACGTCGAGGTTACCGAGAGCGCTCTGATGGCCGACCTGGACGCCACCGTGAGGACACTCGGCTCGCTCAAGGACCTCGGGATCCAGATAGCGGTCGACGACTTCGGCACCGGCTATTCGTCGTTCTCCTACCTGCGCCGGCTCCCGGTTGACTGCTTGAAGATCGACAAGACCTTCATCGATGGTCTGGTGGCGGACGACGCCGATGACGGTCTCGGGCCCGACCATGCGCTGGTGGGTGGCATGTGCCAGTTGGGCCACTCACTCGGGCTGTCGGTGGTAGCCGAAGGTGTGGAGGTCACCGAGCAACTCGACGCCTTGCGGGACCTTGGTTGTGACCTGGCCCAGGGCTACCTGTTCGCCCGCCCGGTTCCTGCCGAGGAGTTATTGGCCTGACGGCCGGGCCCACAGGCCTGATTGCAGGTCATCTGATCCACCACAACAGTGGCCGCGTAGGAGCGGAAGGTCTGGTGCCTATGGAGTCTGTCGATAGGTCAAATATGGCCCTGGTTAGATACTCACGCTGAAGACCACGGTGTCGCGCGAGTATTGCGATCCGTGGAATACAGCTTCGAGGACGATGTCGAGCGGATGGTCGAGGCGATTGGAGATCGGCTGCACCCTGGGTTCACCTTTGCCAACGTCGGAGCATCCGATGGGGTTGCTTCCGACCCGATCTTCCCTCTTGCTCAGCGGCTTCGAGCGCGCGGTGTTGCCGCAGAACCTGTGCCTTACATCTATGAGCGACTTGTAGCCAACTACGGCGTCCTGCCTGACGTGCGCTGCGAGCAGGTAGCGATCTCGGACCAAGCTGGTACGGAGACGATGTGGTTTCTGGCTCCCGACAGCGGCGCGTTCGAGTACATCACGCAGTCGATCGGAAGTCTCGACAAGTCGCACCTGTTGGAGACCATCTCCAGCCTCCGTGAATTGTCCTCGAACCTTCGGAAGGAGATTCCGGTGCATCCAGACCACCAAGGGACACGAGCCCCGATCGGTGGAGAAGGATGGCCAGACGACCTCGAGAGTCACGTGCGGTCGGTCGAAGTAGAGGTGATCACCTTCGAGGAGTTGCTCGGCAGAGCGGGCTTGGAGCAGGTCGACATGGTCAACATCGACCTCGAAGGCCGGGACTTCCCTGTGTTCACATCGATCGATTGGGCTAGGTGGAATCCGCGGGTCCTGGTTCTGGAGACGTATCACATGACCCCGGTCGAGGCGTCGGTGGTGGCTGACACGCTGGACCCTCTCGGATTCGAGAAGGTAAGCCGGTTCGGCTTGTTCTCCGACGTCTACGTCCGAACCTGAACCTGTACCGAGACATCTTGTCTGTCAGCGGGATCGACTTGGGTGATGAAGCTTCCCGGTGTTTGACGGGCGGTGGCGCCGGGTTGGCCGGTGTACTTGCCGCGGCCGAGCATTACCCGGCCGAAGGATTCTGTCGAACGCCACCTATGTAGGTGGCCTCGACGGCCAGGTGGTCGAGGGGAGTGGATGACAGATCGCCGTTCAACACGACCAGGTCGGCACGACGGCCGGCCACGAGGGACCCCAACTCCGTCTCGGTGTGGCGAGCCGCGCTACCGCCCGAGGTGTACATGGCCAGAGCCTCGATCGGGCTGATGGCTTCGGCATCTGCCAGACCTCTGCGATCAACCGCCGCGCTCATCGCCGCGATTACATCGGTCTCCTCGATCGGGGCATCGGAGGATCCGGCCACGGGCACCCCCGCCTCGATCAAGGACCGGTACGGATAGGCCCGGTTCAAGCGATCGGGACCGAGCCGCCGGGCCAGCCAATGTGCCTCGCTCCGCAGGTTGATCGGCTGCACCACACAGGTGATCTGGTGCTCGGCGAACAGCTCGATGGTGCGGTGGTCGAGGACCGAAGCGTGCTCGACCCGGTGGCGGTGAGATCCGGGATGGCGACGGAGCAGACGGTCGAACAGAATCGCCGCGTCATGGTTGGCCTTGTCGCCAATGGCGTGGACGCACACCTGAAGCCCGGCCAGGTGCGCGGCTTCCATACGGGAGTAGGCGTCGTCGTCTCCAAGCGTGCGTACGCCCGAGGTGTGGACACGATCGGCGAACGGGGCGTGCATGCAGGCCGATGCCCCTCCGAGCGTGCCGTCCAGGAACAGCTTGACGGCATCGACCCGACGCCCGGCTACGGGATCGTGCAGCGAGGCGATCCCCCGGTAGTCATCGACCACGGCGGGACCAGCCGCGATGAGGATGGTCTGGACGTCGAAGGGAACCCGACTCACCAGGTCCGACCATCCGACGGCCTCCAACTCGCCCGCGGGTCCAGAAGGACCCTCGGGCGATGTCTGGCAGATGGCGCTGATCGCCGTCACCCCTTGGGCGACCATCCGGGCGGTCCAGCGGGTCCGCCCGGCTTCGAGGGTCTCCATCGTGACCTCGGGCATGAGGGCCAACACATCTGCCACCGCGTTCTCGCCGACCAGCCCGGTCGGCGTCCCGTCGGGGCCGCGTTCGACGTAGCCGCCGGGAACGACCCGGCCGGTCGATGCCAGGCCCGATGCCTCGAGTGCCGACGACGATGCCACCGCGTGGTGACCGTCACGACGCACGAGCACCACCGGTCGGCCCGATCCGGCGGCGTCCAGCTCGGCGGCGGTGGGCAGCCTCCGTTCGGCCAGCAGAGCGTCATCGAGCTGAAAGCCGATCACGTTCTCCCCACCGAGCCGGGTGGCATCGGCCACGGCATCGAGGACATCGGACAGCGACCGGGCATCGTCGAAGCGCAAGTGGAGCTCGAAGACGCTCATGATCATCGGGTGGACGTGGGCGTCGACGAATCCGGGTACCAGGGAACGTCCGGACATGTCGACCTCGACGGCGTCGCTGGGCAGCAGCCCCCGACAGGAGTCGGCAGTCCCCACCGCAACGATCCGGCCATCGGCCACCGCGACCGAATCATGGCCGGGGGGTGCGGGCGACGGCATGAAGACGTGGGCTCGGTGGAACAACGTGGGCCGTCCACGAGCCTCGGACCCAACCGATGTTGGGATGGTGTTGTCGCTCATGGTCTCACCGATGGTCGCCTCGGGAACGCATGGGAGCGAAGCGTCACGGGGTGCACACGGTGGGGTCGGCGATCAGGTGGCGGTCGAGCTCATCTCGGTCGACGGTGACACCCCAACCGGGACCACCGGGAAGGAGCATCTCGCCGTCGCGCACCTCGTAGCGGGTGGTGGTCAGGTGATGATCGAACATGACGTCGCCGGCGATCTCGGGGTCGTGTCCCAGTCGGTCGAAGCGGGCCGCGGCGATGTGGGCCTGCACGGCCGTACCGATGCCGAGCGGCTGGTTGTGAAGGATCGTGCCCAGACCTCGGGCGGCGGCGTAGTCGATGGCTCGAAGCGCGCCGGTGACACCGCCCGGTCGCTCGGCGTTGACCCCGATCACGCCCATGCCCCCGGCATCGATCAGAGCCACCGCGTCGGCCAAGGAGAAGAAGCCCTCGTGGAGGAAGACCGGAATCGGAGTGCGGCGTTGGAGCTCGACCATTCCCAACAGATCGCTTACCGCCAGCGGTTGCTCGGCGGCATCGATACCGAACGGTTCGATCAGCGACAACGCCCGCACCGCGGTGGGAACGTCATAGGCCTGGTTGTAGTCGACTCGGATCCGAAGATCAGGCCCACAGGCGTCGCGCACCGCGGCGATGACATCGCGATCTCGATGAGGGCTGGTCCCGAGCTTGATGCGCAGCGACCGGTAGCCACCGCCCTGATAGCCGCGGGCGTACTCGGCGGTGGTCTCGGGATCGAGCAGGGGAAGTAGCCCACACAGGGGGATGCGATCCACCACGGCCCCGCCGAGGAGGTCGTGGACGGGCCGGCCGATCTGGCGCGCCGCCAACTCATGGCAGGCGATGTCGACCAAGCCCTTGGCCACCTCGTTGCGGGCGACGTTGCGGTCGAAGCGAGCCGCCATCGCCTGCACGTCGGTGGGGCGAGCTCCAAGCACGTACTTGCCGAGGTGGTCACGGATCGCCATGGCCATCTCGGTCTGGGACACGCCGGTCTCGGGTAGCCATACATAGGCTTCGCCCCACCCCTCGCACCCGTCCTCGTCAACGAGACGGCAATACAGGAAGTCGGCTACATCCCACGACTCCTCGGTGGGAATCGCCATGCCGAGCCCGTTGTCGCTTTTCGCCATGGCACCTCGGGCGAGCGCCGAAAGCGGAACCCTCAGTTCGAACAACTCGATCCTGGTGATGGGCGCAGCGCGGCAAGCCGAAGATGGTTCAACCATGGGCCGTAAACGTACGCAGTTCTCCGAGGTCCCGCCCCGTCCAGCTGGACCCGGCGTGGGTTGAACGTTTCAGTACTCTTCGGCTGTGAGTGACGACCTTGAGTTCTATCGACGGGTGGTGGAGTGCACGCCGGCCGCGTTGATGATCGTCGACGGCGAGGCTCGGGTTACCTTCGCGAACCGGGTCGCCGAGGAGATGTTCGGCTACTCCTTCGAGGAAGTTCGAGGACGCAGCATCCTCGAGTTCATCGATGTGGACTGGAACCCGATCGCAGTCGAGTCGGTGATGTCGGCCATGGCCTCGGGTGGGCTCAAACACCCGATGATCTTCAAGGTGATCGCCAACGACGGCACACCGATGATCGCCGAGGTGACGGCGAACTCCCTTTTGGACGATCCCCACGTCGGCGGGCTGTTGGCTTACATCCGTCCCTGGGACGAGCAGTGGTTGCTCGACCAGGTTCTGGAGGCTCTGGCTCGGGACGATCCGCCGGCATCGACCCTGGCCCTGCTGACCGAGGTCATGTCTCGCGGGTTGCTCGACGCCGATGGCGCCATCTTTCACGACCCAGGGCCCTTCGGCTTCACCAAGGTGGTGGCATCGCCTGCCCTCGGTGGGCGGCAAAGCGCTGTCCCCTCGCCCCCGGACATGCCCTGGGAGGTGGCCCGCATCCGACGAGAGGCGGTGTGCGCCGACGTCGCGGACCTTGGCGATGAGGACCTGAGACGCGAGGCACAGGAACGAGGACACGTCGCGTGCTGGGCCTGGCCGGTTGCGGTCGACCAAGGCGGAGACCGCGAGGCGATCGGCTGTGTGGTTCTGTGGAGGCGCAACGAAGAGTCGATCCACGACGAAAGCGTGGCCATGACTCTCGGTCGCCTCGGACGCCTCAGCGGACTGGTGTTGGAGCGGGCCCGAGTGGCCGACGGTTTGCGCCATGCCGCGACCCACGACCCCCTCACCGGGCTAGTCAACCGGGCCCGGTTCTTCGAGTTGGTCGAGCAAGCTCTTGTAGTCAGCGATGAGAGTTCGATGGCTCCAGTCGGTGTGCTCTACATAGACCTGGACCGGTTCAAGGCGGTCAACGACGAACACGGCCACGGCGCCGGAGACCGGGTCCTGGTGGCGGCGGCCAGTCGTTCGGAGGCAGTACTCGGGGTTCGGGGTGCCCTCGCTCGCCTAGGTGGTGACGAGTTCGCGATCGTGGTCCAGGGAGTTCACGGCGAGGACGAGCTGGCCGAGATGGCAACCCAGATCGTCTCGGTCATGGCTGCTCCCATCGATGTCGGCGTCGCGGCCGCCACGGTGGGAGCGAGCATCGGCGTGGCCCTGGTCCGACCCGGTGAGTGCAGCGCCGATGCCCTGGTCGATGCCGCTGACCGGGCTTTGCTCAAGGCCAAACGAGCAGGCAAGGGAACCTGGCGCGACGCAACGGTGACCTGATCGTTCCGGGCGGCATCCCCTCGGTACCGTGAACCCATGTCCATCGGTCGGCTCGCCCGTATGCTCGCCGCCTCAACCGGGACGACGTCGAGGTGACGATGGGTGGGCTGTTCCCTCGGGTGGTGCGAGAGATCGCTCCCGGTGCCGTGCACCTTCCGGACTGGCTCGACATGGGGACGCAACGCCGGGTGGTGAGCGAGGCTCGGCAATGGGCGCGACCTCCGGGCCCGATGCGACGGATACGCCTTCCGAACGGGGGCACCATGTCGGTCGAGACGGTGAGCCTCGGGTGGCACTGGGTGCCCTACCGCTACGTCCAGATGGCCGTCGACACCGATGGCTCGCCGGTCGCACCGATGCCCGATTGGCTGGTGGGACTGGGTCGACGAGCAGTCGACGCCGCCTACGGGCAGGGGCGTGGTGACGACTATCGACCCGACGCCGCGCTGGTGAACTTCTATGACGATCACGCCAAGCTCGGCATGCACCAGGACCACGATGAGCTCACCGATGCTCCGGTGGTCAGCTTCAGCGTCGGTGATGCCTGTGTCTTTCGGTTCGGCAACACCGAGAACAGGAACAAGCCCTACGTCGATGTGCAGCTCGCCGGAGGCGATGCGTTCGTGTTCGGCGGAGCCACTCGACTGGCCTACCACGGGGTGTTGAAGACCATCCCCGGGACTGGAGATCCTGCCACCGGCCTAGACCGGGGACGTCTCAACATCACCCTGCGGGTGACGGGATTGGGAGCGGGCCGGGACTCGATCGGTGGAGACTGACGTGAGCGGCCCCGCCGATTCGAACGATCCGACCAGGGTTGCAGGGGGGGTCGTCATCGGCGACGACGGCCTGGCCCGATGCCCGTGGGCCGTGGCATCACCCCTGCTGCGCCACTACCACGACCACGAATGGGGCCGGATCGTGCGTGGCGAACAGGGCCTGTTCGAGCGGGTATCACTCGAAGGATTTCAGGCCGGGCTCTCGTGGGCCATCGTGTTGGCCAAACGTGAAGCGTTTCGGGATGCCTTCGCCGACTTCGACCCCGACGCAGTGGCCGCCTTCTCCGACGCTGACCTGGAGGCGATCCTGGGCCGAGGCGACATCATTCGCAACCGGGCCAAGATCGAAGCCACCCGCTCCAATGCTCAGGCCGTCCTCGAGTTGCGAGCCGATGGGGGTCTGGATCGCCTGATCTGGTCCCATCGGCCCGAGGATTCCCCGCGGCCGGTGGTGGCCGGAGACGTCCCCACCCGCACCGTCGGCTCCGAAGCCCTCGCTCGAGATCTCAAGAGACGCGGGTTCCGCTTCATCGGCCCGACATCGGCCTTCGCGTTGACCGAAGCGATCGGGATGGTCGACACCCATCTCCTCGCCTGTCATCGCCGGGGTCGTGGGGCCAATCCTGAGACCGAGGACCACCCAGCGACCGGAACCACAGATGATTGACGGGCAGCCAGGACCCGATCGATCTACGGTCCCGCCCCGATGAACTCGAACCCTTCAGTCGATCTGACCGTCGAGCGGACAGACCTGGGCGACCTCGACGTCGCCTGGCTCACCGACCCGCGGGCGGACCCCGCGGCACCCCTGGCCTTGTTGCTCCACGGCTTCCCCGATTCTGCTCAGACATGGCGGTACCTCATCCCAGCCCTGACCGACGCCGGGTTCCGGCCGGTGGCCCCGTGGCTGCGGGGATACGCCCCGACCTCGGTCCCCGTCGACGGGCTCTACCAGGTTGGAGCGTTGGCCCGTGATGCCAGCCGGCTGCACCAAGCGTTGGGTGGCGACGACCGGGCCGTGATCGTCGGGCACGACTGGGGGGCGATGGCCACCTACGCCGCCGTCGGTTGGGAGCCGGACCGTTGGAACCGGGCCGTGGCCATGGCTGTACCGCCCGCGGGGGCGATGTTCACCGGTTTCACCTCCTATGACCAGCTGCGGCGGAGCTGGTACATGTTCTTCTTCCAGAGTCCGTTGGCCGACGGTGTCGTTGCCTCCGATGACCTGGCCTTCATCGACCGGCTGTGGGCCGACTGGTCTCCGGGTCATGATCCATCGGGTGACCTTCCCGCCGTCAAGCAGTCGCTCGGGGATCCGGCCAACCTCACCGCCGCCCTCGGCTACTACCGGGCCACCCTCGGAGACGGACTCAAGAGCTCTGACCTAGATGCGCCCCAGGCCGGGTGGATGACAGCGCCTTCGGTCCCGGTTCTCTACCTCCACGGTGCCGACGACGGCTGCGTCGGTGCCGACGTGGCCGCATCGGCGGGGGATCATCTGCCGATCTCGGGCTCCCGGGCCGAGACGCTCGATGGCGTGGGTCACTTCCTCCACGTCGAGGCTCCCGAACGGGTCAACCCCCTCATCACCGCGTTCCTCACCGCCGACCTCCATTCGACAGCCGAACTCACGGCCACGTGATCGACATCGTTTCGGACCGGATCGGGGGTGTAGGTCCCTGGGTCGCCTGGCCGGCGGCGTTGCTTCCCGTCGATCGGTAGGTTGGCGCCGATGCCTTCGAACTCCACTGTGGACCCCGGTGCCTGCACCGAACGGGAGATCACCCACCCGGTGACGTTGTGCCGTGCCGACGGCACCCTCAACCCTCAAGCCGTCGGATGGTCACGCGTCCCGCTGCACGACTGCACGCTGAACGGATGGGGACGCAACAAGAGATGGGACTACTGGTGCGTCACCGCTGACACCCATGTCCTGGCCATCACCTATAGCTCCATCGACTTCGTTGCCATCCTCAACGTCTGGTTCTTGGACCTCGAGACGCTCGACGCGTCGACCATCGAGATGGCCACCCCGGCTTCGGTGGGGGTGAAGTTGCCCGACTCGGTCGGCGGCGACATGTCGTTCCGGGGACCGGGCCTGACCATGGCAATAACCGAAGAACCCGAGGGGACCCGGCTCGTCGCCAGAGGTCGCGCCCGGGGCGGAGATCGCATCGAGGTCGACGTGGTGGTGGCCTTGCCCGACGGGCACGAGACGCTCAGCGTCGTGATCCCATGGTCCCAACGTCGCTTCCAGTTCACCTCCAAGCACAACACGCGCCCAGCCTCCGGGACGGTGGTGGTGGGCGGCAAGGGGTACCGCTTCGGCGCCGACAACAACTCGTTCGGGTGCCTCGACTTCGGCCGCGGACGCTGGCCTCATCGGGTGCTGTGGAACTGGGGTGCGGCATCGGGCCTTTCGGGCGGGCATGTCGTGGGGCTCCAGTTCGGTGGAAAGTGGACCAGCGGCACCGGGCTGACCGAGAACGCGTTGTGCGTCGACGGTCGCTTGCACAAGATCTCCGAGGAACTGATCTGGGTCTATGACCCCACGGACTGGACCGGTGAGTGGCAGGTCTCCACACCGCGTTCGGATCGTGTCGATCTCACCTTCCAGCCGTTCTACGAGAAGCGGGCCAAGGCCTCCATCGGTGTGCTCGGAACCGAGACCCACCAGTGTTTCGGTCACTGGACGGGCACGGTCGTCACCGACGACGGGACCGCGGTGCCAGTCGAGGGGATCTTGGGATGGGCCGAAGAGGTTCACATGACGTGGTGACCGGCGGGCCACGTTGAATGCCGGGAGAAGATCGGGTCGAAGGTTCCCTGAGCCGGTCCTGGCGGTGTGTCACCGGCGTTGGATCACGGCCGTGGAGTTTCGACGCCGTCAGTAGCGGCCTGAGATCTGGTGCCTGTTCGCCCTGATGGTGGAGCGGCCAGATGCAGATGTGGATGGTTCGCGTCGGTGACGGTGATGGCATCTCGGGCGATGGCCAGCTCTTCGTCAGTCGGTACGACCAGTACCGCGGCCTTGGTGTCGGGGGGCGAGATGATCCGGGCTTCACGGGACCGTCGGACGTTTAGCGCAGGATCTACGGCCAACCCCAAGAAGTCGAGCCCGCCGATGGCCGCGGCGCGGGTGATCGGGTCGTTCTCCCCAACGCCGGCGGTGAAGGTCACGGCATCGATCCCGCCCATGACCGCGGTGTAGGCCCCGATGTACTTGCGGATCCGGTGCACGTAGATCCCGTGGGCCAGAACCGCGGCCGGGTCCCCTTCGGCGATCAGTCGATGGACCTCGCGCATGTCGTTGTGGCCGCTGAGTCCCTTCAGGCCCGAACGTCGGTTCAGCAGGTCGTCGACCTCGTCGACTGTCATGGTCCCTGATCGGATGAGGTGGGTGACCACCGACGGGTCGAGGTCGCCGCTGCGGGTTCCCATCACCAATCCTTCCAGCGGGGTGAACCCCATGGAGGTGTCCACTGGCAGACCTCCATCCACCGCCGAGGCCGAGGCACCGTTGCCCAGGTGGAGAACTATCTGGCGGATGTCCCCGAGCGGGCGGCCGAGGACGTCGGCCGCCTTCTGGGACACGTAGCGATGAGAGGTGCCGTGAGCGCCGTAACGACGTATGCCGTGTTGAGCCGCCACCTCTGGGTCCAGCGCGTAGGTGGCAGACACCCGGGGAAGCGAGGTGAAGAACGCGGTGTCGAACACCGCCACGTGGGGGAGGTGGGAGAACAGGTCACGGGCCACCGCAATGCCGACCAGGTTCGCCGGGTTGTGCAGGGGGGCCAGCGGTACCAGCCGCTCGACCTCGGCCACCACGCGATCGTCGATCAGCACGGGTTGGGTGTAGGTGTTGCCACCCATGACCACCCGGTGACCGATGGCCACCAATCCGGCGGTGGCCAGATCAGGGCCGACTTCGGCGCACAACTCGATCACGGACTGAAGTGCGTTCCGATGGTCCGTCCCCGACAGGTCCCTTTCGACGATCCTCGCCCCGACGTCGTGGCGGACACGCGTCCCCGTCTCACCGATCCGTTCCACCAGCCCGGCCACGAGACGGGTGCCGTCGTGGGGAGACACCACCTGGTAGCGGATCGATGACGAGCCGGAGTTGAGGACCAATACGGTTCCGCTCATGGCTGGCTCACACGGAAACCGTCTTGGGCCTGGATGGCGGTGATCGCCACGGTGTTGACGATGTCTCTGACGGTGGCCCCCCGAGACAGGTCGTTGACCGGTTTGGCCAGACCCTGGAGCACTGGGCCGATGGCCACGGCTCCCGCCGAGCGTTGCACCGCCTTGTAGGTGTTGTTGCCGGTATTCAGGTCAGGGAAGACGAAGACCGTCGCCCTTCCGGCCACCTCCGAGTCGGGCATCTTGGCGGCAGCCACCGATGCGTCAACGGCTGCGTCGTATTGGATGGGGCCATCCACCGATAAGTCGGGTAAGCGCTGGTGGACCAGGGCGGTAGCGGACCGCACCCGGTCCACCTCGACGCCCGACCCGGAATCTCCGGTTGAGTACGACAACATCGCCACCCTGGGCTCCACCCCGAAGTTGGCAGCGGTTGCAGCCGAAGACACGGCGATGTCGGCCAACTCATCCACGGTGGGTTCGGGGATGACAGCGCAGTCGCCGTAGACCAGCACCCGATCGGACAGGCACATGAAGAACACCGACGACACGATGTCGGTCCCCGGGCGGGTCTTGATGATCTGGAAGGCGGGCGTGATGGTGTGAGCGGTGGAGTGGGCGGCGCCCGAGACCATCCCGTCGACCATGCCGATGTGCACGAGCATCGTTCCGAAGAACGACACGTCTCGAACCATGTCTCGGGCCCCGTCGAGCGTCATCCCCTTGTGGGCCCGGAGTCGGGCGTACTCCTCGGCGAATCCTTCGGCCAGATCCGAGGTGCGAGGGTCGATCACCGCGGCTCGAGCGACGTCGAGCCCTAGCGATGACGCCTTCTGCCTGATGTCGCTTTCCACCCCGAGGAAGGTGAGGTCGACGACGTGGCGGGACAACAAGGTGTGGGCGGCTCGAAGGATCCGCTCGTCGTCTCCCTCGGGAAGCACGATGTGGCGACGATCGGACCGGGCTCGTTCCACCAGCATCGACTCGAACATGAGCGGGGTCATGACATCGCTCGGGGGTACGTCGAGCGCCGCCATCAGGGCATCGCCGTCGACGGCCTCCTCGAAGGCAGACAGGGCCTTCTCGTGCTTGCGAGGCATGCCCGGTCCCAGCAGGCCCCGAGTGGTGGACACGATGCGGGCTGCTCGGTACGTGTCGTGATCGGTGTGCACGACCGGCAGGTGGCGGGCCAGTCCGGTGACGAGGCGGGTGGCCGACTGGGCCGGCGGGTAGCCGCCGACCAGGACCACACCGGCCAGGGATGGGAAACCGTCGGTGCCGTGAGCGGCCGCCAGCGCCACCAGCACGTCGGCTCGGTCGGCAGGGGTGATGCACAGGTGACCGTCGAGGAGGCGGTCCAGGACGTGGTCGACGGTCATGGCGCACACCAGCATGTGCTCGGCTTCTCGACGGAGCATGGCCGGATCGCCGAGCAACATGTTCGCGTCCAAGGCGTCGGCCACCTCGGCCACAGTCGGTGCCCCGAGGATCGGGACCTCCGGCACGGCCCACACCGGCAACCCGGTGACATCCACCGCCGCGGTGATGTGGGCGGTGGCGTCCCGGTCGCAGCGGTTCACCATCACTCCGAGCGTGGTGGCATGAGCATCGGAGAGCTCGTGCACTGCCAACGTCGACAGTTGAGCGATCTCGGCGGGGGTCCGGTCCAGACCGCTCACCACCAACAGGACCGGGGCCCCCAGGTTGGCGGCCACCCGACCGTTGAACCCGAGCTCGATGGGGGCGGTCACGTCGGTGTAGTCCGAGCCCACCACCACCACGACCTCGCAGTCCTCGGCCAGATCCCGATGTCGTTCCACGATCGTGGCCAGCGCCGCCTCGGGGTCTCGGTGGACGTCGTCGTAGGACACGCCGATGCACTCGTTGCGTCCCAGAGCTACGCCGTCTCGTTCCAACAGGAGATCGAGGACCTGATCTCGACCCGGATCGGGGTGGGTGACGGGACGGAAGACGCCCACGCGCCGTACCCGTCGGGTGAGCATGTCGACGAGACCGAGAGCCACCAGGGACTTTCCGGTGCGGCCTTCGGGCGCGGTGACGTAGATGCTGCGCGGAGCGGTCACGGCTGGTCCTGATCGTTCACCCACACGTTCGGTTGGGCCATCGACTCACCCTAGGTTGACCGCCTCTGGCGAAGGTCTCGCACGGCGGTGACTCTTCCCACTGCGCCCTGGTTGCACCGACCGGCGCAATGGTGAACACTTGTGTTCGTAAATAGGTCGGTGACCAACTACGGAGAAAAGCCGGATGGAACGATTCACCAGCAACGCAATGACGGTGGCACTCCGAGACGTCGGGTCGGGCCCGACCGTGCTGATGCTCCACAACGGAGGAACGTCCTCGACGATCTGGCGCAACCAGATCGACGACCTGTCCCGAGATCACCGCGTGCTCGCCGTGGACCTTCCCGGGTTCGGTGACTCGCCCCGACCCCAGGTACCGCCGACCCTGGACTCCATGATCGGCCTGCTGGTCGACCTTCTCGACCAGCACGGCGAAGGCCCGTCCCTGCTGGTCGGCAACTGCATGGGTGCCAACCTGTCGCTGCGCATCGCCCGGGCCCGACCCGATCTGGTGCGGGGGGTGCTGGCCGTCAACCCGCTCACTGAGGCCACGTTCCGGTCCGGCGGAATCGGGTTCACCCACTCGATGTCACGGGTGGCCCCAGCCCCGGCCCGGCTCGTACGGTCGCTGTCGCGGCGGGTCCCGGTCCTCAACCCGACCGCGGTGGCCACCCTCCGCTTCCAACTCGGGCGCAAGGGTGCCCGCATGGGGCTTCACCGCGACCCCGAGTTGCTGGCCTGCCAACGACGTGCCGATCAGATGCCGGCGCTGGTAGACGTCCTCGACGACATGTCGTCCTACGGCAGCTTGGACCGAGACCCCAGCGACATCACCGTCCCGGTCTGGATCATGTGGGGTGCCGAGAACAAGGTTCTGGACCGCGACGCAGGCGCCGATCTGCAACGGCTGGTCAAACCGTCGCGGGTCGAGGTGGTCGACGAGTGCGGGCACCTGCCGATGCTCGAAGACCCCGAGAAGGTGACCGCGGTGATCCGCGAGCTCGATGTCCTCACCGGCGCCGAGGTTCGCCGATGACAACCGTCGATGCCGACGTGCTCGACCTGCCCGACCGTGTGTTGGACGTCGCCCGCCGTGACCCAGGACGCGTCGCCGTGGTCGAAGCCGCCCGCTACGGCTGGCAGAAGAACAAGCGGACCACCTACGCCCAGCTCAGTGCCAGAGCCGAATCTCTGGCCGTGGGACTGCGAAGGGTTGGGGTTCGCGAAGGGGTGCGATGTTCGTTCATGGTTCCTCCCGGCGAGGACGCCATGGTCGTGGCCCTGGCCCTGTGGCGGGTTGGTGCGGCCATGGTGGGCATAGAACCCCACAGCCACGGGCTGAGATCGGTGGCGCGCAGCCTCAAGCGGGTACAGCCCGAGATGTTCTTCGGAACGGTCGAAGCTCACGCGGCCCGGGTTGCCTTCGGGTGGGGCAAGGACAGCATCCGACGGAGCTTCGTGGTAGGCCCAGGTCGTATCCCAGGCCTGACCCACATCTCCGAGTTGGAGGATCCGTGGCTCGGCGAGCCGGTCCACTCAGAGGTCGGTCCCTCCGATGCGGCCCTCATCGCCTTCACCACTGGCAGCACCGGCGACCCCAAACCCACGGTCATGACCTACGCCAACGTGAACGCCATGGTCGAGGCCATCAGCACCCAGTGGTCCATGGGTGAAGGGCGAGACGTGGTCGACATGCCGACCTTCCCCATCTTTTGGATCGTCGGCATGGCCCACGGCGGAACCGTGATCGTGCCACCCATGAACTTCGCCACCAAGGGGCCCGGTTCAGCCAACCCCGCCGTATTGGTTCGCACCATTCGCGAACACAACGTCCGTTCCATGTTCGGGTCGCCGGCCCTTCTCGCCAACCTGTCGGGCTACTGCAACCAACGGGGGATCACGCTCGGCTCGATCCGACGCATCGTGGCCGGAGGCGCCGAGATCACCGGCCCTCTCTACGAGGCTGTCGGAAAGATGATCCCCAACGGCGAACTCTTCTCCAACTACGGCGCCACCGAGGTGCTCCCCGCCACCGAGATCGGGGGCTCCACCGTCCTGGCCGAGACATGGCCCCTCACCGAAACCGGTCACGGCCTGTGCGTCGGTGCCCCGATGCCCGGCGTCGAGTTGAAGATCGTGGCCATCGACGACGGCGACATCGCCACCATGGACGATGCCGTGGTGCTCGGGCCAGGCGAGATCGGTGAGGTGGTGGCGACCAGCCCCCACGTCAGCGATCGCTACTACGAGGCTCCCAATGACATGGCCGCCAACAAGATCGAGAACGGCGACAGGCGCTGGCACCGGCTCGGCGACTGCGGCTTCCTCGACGACACCGGCCGGCTGTGGGTGTGTGGACGGCGCTCCCACCGGGTGGTCACCGAGGACCGAGCCCATTTCCCGTTGTGCTGCGAACCGGTGATCAACACCCACCCCGAGGTCGAGCGCAGTGCCCTGGTTGGGCTGCGCCCCGCCTCCGGAGGTGGCCCGGTTCCCGCCATGTGCATCCAACTTCGTCCCGAGGCGCGTGACCGGTCCCACCAGATCCTGAGCGAGCTGAAGGAGTTGGCCGACCGCCACGACGCCACCCGAGGCATCGACAGGTTCGTGTTCGTCGACCTGCTACCAGTGGACAAGCGCCACAACGCCAAGATCGACCGTCCCGCACTGGCCGCCGAATACTCGAAGTGAGAGATCGAACACCCAACCCGTGAGCTGGGACTGTGGAGCCGGTCTAGCGGAACCGGTAGCGGATGGGCAGGTGCTTGACGCCGCTCACGAAGTGGCTGGCCGCCCACTGGGCTGGACCATCGGGTTCGATCACCTCGATCTGGTCGACCAGGCGACGCAGGAACGATCGCAGCTCCCGGCGGGCGAACTGCGAACCCAGGCAGTAGTGGGCACCGATGCCGAACGACAGCAGACGGTCGGCATCGGGCCTGGCCACATCGAAGCGGCCGGGGCTCACGAACACATCCTCATCTCGGTTGGCTGACGGATAGCTCAACAACACCCGGCCGCCGGCTGGGATCGTCTCGGTGCCGATCGTCGTCTCTTGGGTGGCGTAGCGCATGAAGTGGCGCACAGGGGAGGTCCAGCGGATCATCTCGTCGGTGGCTCGGGCGATGGCCACGTCGTCTGCGCCTCGAAGTGCTTCCCACTGATCGGGGTTGGAGAGCAGGGCCTCGAGACCCCCGGCCAAGGCGAACGACGTCGTGTCATGCCCGGCCGTGGCCACGATGATGTAGTACCAGAGTCGTTCGGGGTCGCCCATGGGGCAACCGTCCACCTCACCGTTGGCGATCACGGTGGCGAGGTCGTCGGCTGGGCACGCCCGCCGGTCGGCGGTGACTCCGTTGAAGTACTGGATGAACGTCATCACCGATCGCATGGCCCGCAGACCGGGGTCGGTGTCGTCGCCCAGGAACTCGGGATCGTTGGCCCCGAATATCCCCTGGGTCAGGTCGAGCATCATCGCCTCGTCGGACTCGGGGACCCCGTAGATGTCCATGATGACCCGCAGCGTGTACGGCTGGGCGATGTCGACGGCGAAGTCGCACTGCCCGTCCAACTCGCGCATCCGGTCGATGAAGTGGTCGGCGATCTCGTCGATCCGGGGTTGGCGGGCCCCGACGGAACTGGGCTTGAACCAGTCGCTGGCGACCCGTCGGTGGGCGGTGTGCTCGTGGCCGTCGAGGTGCACGAGCGACCGCGGCGCGAAACCACTGGCCACCATCTCGGCGTTGGATGAATCCGGGCCCAGCACCGAAAGGACCGTGTTCTCCCAGTGGGTGTGATCCCGAGACACCGCGAACACGTCGTCGTGGCGGGTGAGCGCCCAGAACGGCCCGAAGTCGTGATCCTCCACTCGTAGCACCGGTGTTTCGCGGCGGATCCGGGAGACCTCCTCGTGCCAGGCCTCCATGTCGGTCCAGCGTTCGGGTCGATGGAACAACCCGGAGCCGTCGGTTCCAACCTGGGTAGCGGTCATGGCATGGGCCTCGCTGGAGGAGCTTCGGAGGGGCTTCGGTGGTGAGTGGCCGAACCTAACCGGGTTCCGAGGTGCTTCGCTCCGGCCGAGATCAGTTCTCGGGCGGGTGCATCTTGGTCAGGTAGCCGTCGAAACCGAAGCCGAACAGGGGCGGTAGTGGCCAGGTGGCGGTGAAGGTCGAGCGGGTGGGGTCGGCGATGATCTCGAGGCGGTGTGGAGACGACAGTGTGGCCACATCCACGTGGATCCGGCCGTCCTCACCCACCGCGGCGCTGGTCGACAGGGGATGACCGGGCACATCGCTCCAGTTGTCCGTCAGGGTCACGGCGAGGGTCTGGTCGCCCTCGGTGATCGTCATCTCTCCGGGGCTCGTCTGGATCGACGAGATGGATGGATGGCTCGGGAACCCCGGTGAGCGTGTGAAGTTGGCGTCGGTAACGGTGTCCAGCGGCCTCTGGGCCCCGATGCGATCAGCCGCGGTGGGAACGTGAAGACCGGTGGCCCGTGCTGTCACTGCGGCATCACCTTCGGGGTCGACGGAGCCCTCATCGGCGTCCACGTCGGTGAAGGCCGGCAACAGCGAATCCCAGATGTGGTCCATGACTACCTGCATGTCTTCGGTGCATGAATGGAAGGCCACCACCGCTCGATGTTGGGGGAGCACGACCATGAACTGGCCGAAGGCGCCGTCGCCCCGAAACCCGTGACGGCACATCCACATCTGGATTCCATAGCCGAGTGCCCAATCTGGTTCGGGCCGGTGGGCGTTTTCGATCTGGATGGAGGAAGCCTCCTCCACCCAACCGAGGGGAAGTACCTGCTCGCCGTTCCACCGCCCCGAGTCGAGGTGGAGTTGGCCCAGCCGAGCGATGGCGTCCAGGTCGGTGAACACCCCGGAGAAGCCCAAGTCGATCCCCGGCTTGTACTGCGACCATCGAAGGTCACCGACCCCTATCTGATCCAAGACCCGACCGCGGAGCTGATCGACCAGACGTTGCCCGGTCAGGCGTTGAAGGATGGCAGACAGCACCAGCACCGGAGGCTGGTTGTATGCGAACCAGGTGCCGGGGTCGTTCTGGGGTGGCAACTTCACGAACGCGGCCACCAGGTCGGTGGGGTCGGTCATCAGCGCATCTAGCAATGTCTCGTCTGCATGTCCGGTCGACATCGACGCCAGGTGTCGGATGCGCATGGAACCCATCCGCTCATCGGCGTGGTCGGCCAACTCGGGGAGGTGGTCGATCACCCGATCCTCCAACGACAACAGGCCGTCGCCGACCGCGAGGCCGAGAGCGGTTCCGGTGAACGTCTTGGACAACGAATAGCCGAGCCGGGGCTGCCCAGCCCGATGCGGTGACCAGTAGGTCTCGAGTACCCGGTGACCGTGTCGGTGGACGATGAGCCCATGGGGCTCGATAGCCGGATCGGTATCGAGGGCATCGACGAACCCGACGAGCCCGGCTGGGTCGACACCCTGCCGGGATGGACTGCTGGTGGGAAAGCTCACCCCTTCAGTCTGTCCCAGAGCAGGGCGGGACCGGCTCACATAGCGTGAACTCGTGACCTCAGATCCCGCCGCGGCCGACGCCCCGGACACTGCCATGGAAGATGAAACCGTCAAGGCACGCCGAGCCGGACCGAGGAGGCCGGTCGTCAACGGTTTTGACGATGAGCTGGCCCGCCTCGACGCAGTGGCCACCATCGATGCGCTGGATCGGGGAGACCTGTCGGTGCGCGAGGTGGTCCGAGCCAGCGTGGACCGTGCTCGGGTGCTGGGTCCTCGCCTTGGCGCGGTGGCTTTCGAGCGCTACGACGTGGCGCTCGGCGGTACATCGCCGCAACCTCCCCGGCGGGGAGGGTTCCACGGAGTTCCGACCTTCATCAAGGACATGGTGCCGGTAGCGGGGCTCCCACTCACGTGGGGATCGGAGGCGCTCACCGGCGGTCCCCGCAAGCGTCGCACCGCTGGTGTGGCCAAAGACATGGAGGCCATGGGCCTGACCATCCTGGGTTCGTCGACGATGCCCGAGTGGGGCTTCACCCCTTCCACGGAGTTTCCACACCTCGATCCCACCCGCAACCCGTGGAACCCGCAACGGTCGGTGGGAGGCTCCTCTGGTGGTGCTGCGGCCCTGGTGGCATCGGGTGTGATCCCGGTGGCTCACGCGGTGGACGGTGGTGGGTCAACCCGCATCCCGGCAGCCTGTGCCGGGTTGGTCGGCCACAAGCCAACGCTCGGCCGGCTGCGCCGACATACCGACGAAGCCATGTTGCCGGTGTCGATCTCGGTGGACGGCGTGGTGACGCGAACGGTGCGCGACACGGCGAGGTTCTACGCCGAGATGGAGCGGGTGTTCCGGCCCCGACACCTGCCCCCGATGGGCGAGGTATCGGGGCCGCCGACCCGCCGGTTGCGCATCGGAATCTTGGGCGAGGTGGCCGGGGTCGCCGAGCTGGACCCCCCGACCCGGGCCACACTCGACGAAACCGCCACGCTGTTGGAGGACCTCGGCCACCACCTAGAGCCGGTAGACCCACCGGTTCATCCCCAACAGTTCCGCGCCGACTTCATCGACTACTACCGGTTCTTGGTGTTCGCCGCGACCCGTACCGCGCGCGTCTCCCATGGGTCTCACTTCCGAATGGACGCGCTGACGCCGTTCACCATGTCGATGGCCGCGTCGTTTCGGTCCGACCCGGGGCGCGTGGTGGGCGCCGCCCGCCGACTGCGGGCCAGTCGGAACCAGGTTGCGGCCGTGTACCGACGCTTCGACGTCCTGCTCAGCCCCACGTTGGCCTCGGTCGCCCCCGAGCTCGGGTACCTGGCGACCGACGTCGAGTTCGAGGTCTTGCTGGATCGGATCGCGTCGTGGATGACCTACACCCCGATCGCCAACGCCTCGGGAACCCCGGCCATCACCTTGCCCATGGGCTTCGACGACAAGGCTCAGGTGCCGGTAGGAGCCATGCTGTCGGCAGATTTCGGCCAGGACGCGGTGTTGGTGCAACTGGGTCTGGAGTTGGAGCAGGCCAAACCCTGGGATCTGGCCCGCCTTTGACGGACTGGCTCGACATCTTCGACGGCGAGATGGTTCTGTTCCAGTGGGCCCGCTGGCGAGTGAGGTGACGTCGGTCCTTCCGGTCGAGGCCCTATGTCCCTACCGGTCGTGCCAGCGGTCGGCGAGGTTGAACCAACGTGGAGCGACATCGAGTTGCGGTGGTCGGTGGTGGGATCACCGGGTTGGTCGCTGCCCGTCGGCTGTCGACCCAAGGCCATGCCGTCACCGTGTTCGAGGCGGGCGCCCGGCTGGGTGGCCAGATTAGGACCGAGACCTTTGTTGGCCATGACGTCGATACCGGCGCCGAGGCCCTTCACCTGGCTGGCCCGCATCTCCCGGTCCTGCTGGACGAACTTGGGCTCACCCCCCATCTGGTGCCGGCACGACCGGGGCGAGCCCAGATCTGGGACGGTCGCAGGCTTCGGTCCCTGCCCAGCGGCGTTGGTCCCACGGGCCCGACACGGCTCGGCCCCGTGCTGCGGTCGAGGATCTTGTCGCCGGCCGGTCTCGCCCGGGCCGGAATGGAACCGCTCATCACCAGATCGACGGTGGCGGGCGACCAGTCCGTTGGTGACTTCTTGGATCGCCGGTTCGGACCCCAGGTCGTCGATCGTTTCGTCGACCCGCTGCTCGGCAACCTTCACGGTGGGGACGTGCGCCGACTCAGCCTGGAAGCGGTAGCCCCGTACCTGGCCCAGCAGAGCGCGACCCATCGGTCGTTGGTCTTGGCGGGTCGAAGCCGCCGCCGAACCTCGGCCCCGACCTTTTGGAACTTCCCCGATGGCCTGGTCACTCTCGTCGAGACCCTCTCCGGCGCCATTGTCGACACCGGAGGTGCCGTCCGTGTGCGATCGCCGATCGAGGCGATAGGTCCGGTCCTGGAACCGGCGACCGACCCTGCCCCTGGCTCTGTGCGTTACCGGCTCCCTGGCGTCGATGGCGAATGGGATGCGGTGGTGCTGGCCGTTCCGCCTGCGGCCGTTGGTTCGCTGCTGGTCCCCCTGATCGGAAGGA
>WBZX01000132.1_pt2 | contig 41372 bp, 41 predicted proteins | sample 5204211 | NCBI WGS metagenome assembly WBZX01 (sample SAMN12344362, study PRJNA552823) | activated sludge metagenome | biome: Activated sludge suspended growth; feature: Nitrification reactor; material: Wastewater; isolation source: activated sludge from nitrification reactor of wastewater...
GCTCAGTATCGTTCACTTCTGGAGTCTTATCTTTTTGTATATCTGGGCGGGTCCTCACCACCTGCTTTACACTGCGCTTCCTGAGTGGGCACAATCCCTCGGTACTGCGTTTTCAATCATGTTGATCCTCCCTAGCTGGGGGGGTATGCTCAATGGTTTGTTTACCCTTCGAGGAGCATGGGACAAAGTTAGGGAAGACCCCGTCCTTAAGTTCTTTGTGGTCGCGGTGACCTGCTATGGCATGAGTACGTTTGAAGGCCCGATGCTATCCCTCAAAAATGTCAATGCGATATCTCACTACAGTGACTGGACAGTAGCACACGTGCACATCGGTGCCTTAGGATGGAATGGCTTCCTGACATTTGGTATGCTCTACTGGCTGATCCCTAAATTATTTAATACCTCCTTGCATTCCAGAAAGATGGCAGGCACGCACTTCTGGATTGGCACATTGGGTATCATCCTATATGCCGTACCAATGTATTGGAGCGCCTTCCGCACTTACTTTATGATGAAGGCCTTCACCCCAGAAGGACAATTGCAATACCAGTTTATCGACGTGGTCCAGACCATCATTCCTTTCTATGTGCTCAGGGCTATTGGAGGGACAATATTCCTTGCTGGCGTGGTCTTGATGATCATCAACCTTTGGAAAACAGCCAAATCCGGTTCATTCTTAGCAGAAGAATATGGTGAAGCCCCTGCACTGGAGAAAAAATATGTTTCTCCTAAAGGTAGTTTCTGGCACAGTGTACTCGAACGTAAGCCGCTCATGATGCTCGTCCTGAGTTTAGTCGTTGTCGCGCTTGGTGGTTTATTTGAGCTTATTCCGACATTCCTCGTCAAATCAAATATCCCGACGATTGCTTCAGTCAAGCCATACACTCCGCTTGAATTACAAGGAAGGGATATATATGTCAGGGAAGGCTGCTACAATTGCCACTCCCAGATGATCCGTCCGTTCAGGTATGAAGTAGCCCGCTATGGTGAATACTCCAAGGCAGGTGAGTTTGTCTATGACCATCCGTTCCAATGGGGAAGCAAGCGTACAGGTCCGGATCTCGCGAGAGTCGGAGGAAAATATCCGGACAGCTGGCATTTCAACCACATGTATGATCCGACCTCCATGGTACCCGGCTCGATCATGCCATCGTATCCTTCGCTGTTTGACCGTGAATTGGATACCGGCACGACGAATTCCAAAATACATGCTATGCGCAAGATGGGTGTCCCTTATCCAAATGGATATGAAGCTACAGCCAATGACGATCTGAAGAAGCAGGCAGAGGCTATCAGCGCCAACCTGAAGAACGATAAAATCGATATTCCAGCTACGCGGGAGGTCATCGCACTGATCGCCTATCTCCAGCGGCTGGGTACAGATATCAAAGTAAAGGCTGCGGCCACTAAATAAGCGAATATGAAATTTTCAACCTATCTCGAACAGATCATGGGAGTCAGTATATATCCTGTCATCTCCCTGGTGCTTTTTGTGGCGTTTTTTACCGGTGTGCTCGTATGGATTTACAGCATCGATAAGAAAACCATCGAGCATATGGAAAATCTTCCATTTAAAGACTAATCATCAACTATGAATCATATAGCAAAACATATGAAAACAATATTCAGTGCAGCCATGCTGCTGGTCAGCGCAGCCTTATATGGACAAGCCGCTCCGGCGGCCCCTGCTCAAAAAGGGTTTACGATTGATACCAATACCCTGCTGATCATTTTCGCCCTCTTCCTGCTCATTCCGATCTGGGTACTGTCCAATGCATTTATCACTGCTGCAAAGCGACACTATGCTGAACGGATCAAATCAGGATCAGCCAGGGTGCTTGTCCCGCTAGGCCTGATGCTCATGAGCTCATCGCTGATGGCGCAGGGCACTGTACCTCCATCCACTCCAGGATTGTCAGCTACCGCCATGACGATCATGCTCATCTGTGTGATCAGTGCGGAATTGTTGCTGATCATCTTCTTTGCAGCAAAGACGAATGAATTCGTCCAGAAAATGGAAATGAAGTACAATCCGGAAGCCCGTCCATCTTCGCTCATGTCCTGGATGAAGGAGAAATGGGCTGCCATGAACTTCAAGCCTATCGAAGAAGAGTACAAGATTGATACCGGGCACAGCTATGATGGAATCCGTGAACTGGACAATATCATTCCACCATGGTTTACGACTGCGTTTCTGCTCACCATCGTATTTGGGGCAGGCTATCTCTACCGCTATCATATCGCCAAATCTGCCCCGATGCAGGTCGAAGAATACCAGATGGCCGTAGCCGCCGCTGAGTTGCAACATGATGAATACCTCAAGACGCAGGCTAACAGCATCGATGAAAACAATGTAGCGATGATGACCGGTGCTGATCTTGAAGCAGGAAAGAAGACCTTTACCACGATCTGTGCTGCCTGTCATAAGGCTGATGGTGGTGGTATGGTCGGACCAAACCTGACCGATGATTACTGGATCCATGGCGGATCACTCAAGAACATATTTACCACCATCAAGTATGGTGTTCCGGATAAGGGGATGATTTCGTGGAAAGAGCAACTCAGCCCATCCCAGATGGCGCAAGTGGCTAATTATATCCTTACCTTGAAAGGAACAAACCCTCCGGATGCGAAAGAAAAGCAAGGCACACTGTATGTACCTGAAGCTGCTGCCGCTGATACTACAGCCGCTGCTATGGATACCACAACTGCCAAAGCTGTGATGCAGGTTACGTTGAAGAAATAACAAAATGACTGAAGAGGAATTATTACACGCAGAGACCTTTCGTGACCGGGTCACCACGGTGACTGAATCCGGCAAACGAAACTGGATCTATGCGCTCAAACCATCAGGTAGATATTACAAATACAGGAATATCGTATCCTATATCTACCTGATTGTTTTTTTTGCGTTGCCTTTTATCAAGATCAACGATACCCCGCTGTTCCTGGTCAATATCATTGACAGCAAATTTGTCTTGTTTGGCAAGATCTTCTGGCCCCAGGACTTTTTCATTTTTGCGGTAGGGATGATATCCTTTATCGTGTTTATCGTCCTTTTTACAGTGATCTATGGCCGGCTCTTTTGCGGATGGGTATGTCCGCAGACGGTCTTTATGGAATTTGTCTTCCGCCGGATCGAGTGGCTGATCGAAGGATCCCCGGGCAGACAGAAAGCCCTCAATGACGGACCATGGACTTTCCAGAAGGTCTGGAAAAAAACATTGAAGCACTCCGTGTTCCTTCTGTTTTCATTCCTGATCGCCCATACCTTCCTGGCCTATATCCTGGGGATTGACGAAGTAGTCAAGATCATAGGGGAACCCCTGGCCATGCATGTTGGGCTATTGATCGGACTCATTGTCTTCACTTTGTTGTTTTACGGTGTATTCGCATTCGTCAGGGAGATTATATGCACTACAGTATGTCCATACGGAAGATTACAAGGTGTGATGTTTGACAAGGACACCATGCAGATCTCCTATGATTACAAGCGGGGTGAGGAGCGTGGAAAATTGAACAAGAAGGAAACCCGTACCCTTGGAGATTGTATAGATTGCCACAAATGTGTCATGGTTTGCCCTACCGGAATTGATATTCGTGACGGTGTGCAACTGGATTGCGTGGGTTGTACAGCTTGTATCGATGCCTGTGATGAAGTCATGGAAAAAGTAGGTTTCCAGAAGGGCCTGATCCGGTATGCGTCTGAAAACCAGATTGCCAACGGAGCCAGGTTCACCTTCACACCAAAAATAAAAGCGTACTCCATATTGCTGTTTGTCCTTATGGGATTGATGTCGGTGATGATCTTTACCCGTAAGACAGTAGACACCCATATCCTACGTGTCAAAGGACAATTGTATCAGGAAGTGGAGGGAGACAAAATCAGCAATCTCTTTGAAGCCAAGATCATCAACAAGACAAGCAAACCTATTTCTGTCGACCTAAAGCCAGAGGGGTTACCCGGCGAGATCAAACTGATCGGAGCCCAGAGCCTGACGCTCAAGGCGGAAGCAGTCAATGAAATCACTTTCTTCCTGGAAATTCCAAAGTCGGCGATTCATGACCGCAGCAATAAGATTTCAATAGGCGTATATTCCAATGGTCAAAAGATACAAACGGTGAACACTACGTTCCTTGGCCCGTTTAAGTAGCAGAGGGCATAGGGCATAGGGCAGAGAGAGAAGTGAGAAGTGAGAAGTGAGAAGTGAGAAGTGAGTGGGTGTGTATATTGTAAAAAAAGTCTGATAGCTGATAGTTTAGAAAAATATGAACTGGGGACATAAAATTGCAATCGTGATTGTCATCTTTCTGGTGGGGATGCTCAGCATGGTCTACTTTGCTTTACAACAGACCAATGAGATGATCGATGACCAGTACTATCAGAAGGAGATGGCGTACCAGCAGGTGATCGATGCACAGCAAAACCTGCAGGACATCTCTGATGACAACCTGGTGAGCCAGACGATGTATGAAATGGTCTTCACGCTGCCGACAGGCACCTATGAAAAACTGGAGAAAGGGAATATCGAACTAATAAGGAATGATTCAAAAAGCAAGGATGTACAGTTGGCTATCGTGCCAAATGGATCCAACAGGAGAGTCATTGCCAAGAGTACGCTTTCAAAAGGCATCTATAAGGCACGGATACGGTGGACGAGCGATAAGAAGGAGTTTTATAAGGAAGAGAGTGTGTATGTGCAGTGAGTTGTGAGACGTGAAACGTGAAACGTGAAACGTGAAACGTGAGACGTGAGACGTGAGACGTGAGACGTGAGACGTGAGACGTGAGACGTGAGTGTGGGAGTGGGTACTCTGGTGGCTGAAAGCTGATAGCTAAAAAAAAGTGAATCGCAGATGAACGAGATATATCTGAGCATATTGACGGGACTTTCCATTGGATTTCTTGGGAGTTTCCATTGCATCGGGATGTGCGGGCCGATCGCCCTCGCACTGCCGGTACACCAATACTCAGGAATGGAGAAATATGTGGGTATCGGATTGTACAACCTGGGCAGGGCGCTGACGTATGGCTTATTGGGGTTGTGCTTTGGATTTGTTGGAAATCAATTCAGGCTTTGGGGATTGCAGCAGGTGATTTCAATCACGGCAGGTGTAATGATCCTACTATTCATTGTGTCCAGGTTTTCGATAGCATCGAAAATTCCTGTGGTGGCTAAATTGAACTCATGGGTGCAACAAAGGCTGGGAAAACTGCTTACAGGATCTAAAAAGCCAGCATCTCTTTTTCCGATCGGCCTGCTCAATGGATTACTTCCCTGCGGACTGGTGTATGTGGCGATAGCTGCCTCGCTGGCCACGATGGATACCTTGCAGGGTGTCCTGCTGATGTTTTTCTTTGGATTGGGTACTATCCCGGTCATGGCAGGCCTGATGGTCTTTGGCCATTTGATTTCCGTACAGGCCCGACATAAAATCAACAAAGCCGTGCCATACTTTGTGGGCGTGATGGCTGTAATGCTCATCCTCCGCGGCCTGAACCTTGGAATACCTTACCTGAGTCCTTCGATGGAAAAAGATTCGACGGAGGTGAGCTGTTGTCACAAGCCTCGGTAGTCAATTTGTTACCAAACCACTGATTGTAATTCCGTCCCTGCACATCCCGGGAGCGGACAACCTGATCATTTGTCAATACAACATGGTATGTCTGATCATAAAAAAATGAAACCTGAAAGCCTGATGATGTCTTATGGCTACAAGCCTGCGCTTTCAGAAGGGGCCATCAAGAGTCCGATCTTCCAGACCTCAACGTTTGTGTTTAAAAATGCGGAAGAAGGCAAGGCCTTTTTTGAAATGGCCTATGGCCTCCGCCAGAAGGAAGAAGGCGAAGTCATGGGCCTGATCTATAGCCGCATCAATAACCCTGACCTAGAAATCCTTGAAAACAGGTTGTGCCTCTGGGATGAAGCAGAAGAATGTGCCGTTTTTTCAAGCGGTATGTCAGCCATCACCACCGTACTCCTCGAATTTCTAAAACCAGGCGACCTCGTTTTGGCCAGTTCGCCGCTCTATGGAGGGACAGACCATTTCATAGAAAAGATACTCCCCAAATTCGGCATCCACCCGGTCTTCTTCAAAGTGGGTCAAACCACGGAACAAATCAAGAGCACCGTAGAGGCTACAGGGATGTCAGACAAACTGGCGCTCGTCTATATTGAGACTCCTGCCAATCCAACAAATGACCTCATTGATATCGAAGGCAGTAAAAACATAGCGAGATACTATTCAACCCCCGAAAAAAAAGTCTTGCTTGCAGTAGACAATACATACATGGGACCTGTATGGCAGCATCCGCTCAAACATGGGGCAGACCTGGTGCTCTATTCGGCTACAAAATACATCGGTGGCCACAGTGATGTCATCGCCGGAGCATGCCTCGGATCCGTTGAACTGATCAAGCGTGTAAAAGGCCTGAGAACCTTTATGGGCAATATGGCCGGGCCATGGTCTGGTTGGTTGCTGATGCGCAGCCTGGAGACCCTCAAGGCCAGGATGGATATCCAGGCATTCAATGCTGAACGCGTAGCTGAGTTTCTCAACCACCATCCGAAAGTGGAAAAGGTATACTACCTCGGCAACCTGACACCAGCGGACGGAGAGGCATTTCTCATCCGCAAAAGGCAATGCCTGACCAATGGCGGGATGATCTCATTTGATGTGAAAGGCGGAGAGAAAGAGGCCTTTGCATTTCTCAATGCGCTCAGGCTCATCAAACTTGCCGTAAGCCTGGGTAGTACAGAAAGCCTTGCAGAACATCCCTGCACCATGACGCATGCAGATGTTGATCCGGAACACAAAGAGGAATTATCGATTACCAGCAAGATGATCAGGCTTTCGATCGGAGTTGAAAACTATCAGGATATCGTGAGTGATTTAGCCCAGGCTTTTACCGCAATACCATTACCTGCTGAGGCCTCAGTGCCTGAACAGGAACAGAAATAGGAGACCAAACCCCATCCAAAGCATAAGGAATTGCATTCCTCATTATCCTATTGCCTGTGAGCAAATGCCTCCTCTATATGTCACCTGACCGACAATTTACAATCGACAGTGTCCCTGTATGATCCTAATTGGGTACAAATCCGTATCCTGCCCCTCTATACTACTAAAGCAACCTACCTGTCGTCGACATGAAAACGCCTATTGGCAGGGACAGGTATGCCCTTAACCTTTAAAAATCGCATTACTTTAGCCCTCAATACACTACCTCTAATCGATGATAAAAGAAACAATCAGATCCACAATGAAGATGAAAACCATACTGACCACTGCAATACTGGCTTATGGCCTGCTAGCCTATTCACAAAAGCTGCCCGGTGAAATGTATGCCTCGGAGGACGGCCACATCATGTATAGTGGTGGGAAGGCCCCCGAAGGGATGTATGACCATAAGGTGGTCAGGGATGTCTACCTTGATTTTCCGCAGGCAGATTACTGGGCACAACTCACCAACAACTATCAAAGTGAAACTGAAATCCCCGCGACCATGACCATCGACGGTATCGTATATGATAGTGTGGGGGTCCGCTTCAGGGGAAATACGTCTTACTTTACGATCGGTAATTCACAAAAAAAATCCTTTGCGGTAAGCACGGATTTCGTCCATGCAGACCAGGTGTGCATGGGTTTTAAAAACTTTAAATTCAACAACGCCCATGAGGATGCCAGCTTCATGCGTGAAGTCCTCTATAACCAGATGGCGAGCAGGCATACCCCAAATGCGAAAGCAAACTATATCCATCTGCATCTCAATGGCCAGGATTGGGGGATATATCCCAACATACAGTCCCTGGATAAAACTTTCCTGGAAGGGTATTTCATGAGCAATGATGGAGCACGGTTCAGGGCAACCACAGGGGCCTCCGGCATGGGTGGTGGTGGTGGCGGAGGGCCGAGTTGGGGTGATGGCACTGCCGGGATGAACTACCTTGGGACGGACACAGCTACCTATCAGAAATACTATAGCCTCAAGTCCAGTGACATCGCAGATCCCTGGCAAAAACTAATCGATGCCTGCCAGGTCCTCTCCACGGCAACGGCCAATAATATGGAATCCGTAAGGGCTAAAATAGATATCGATAAAGCTTTATGGTTTCTGGCCGCCGAAAACGTATTTACGGATGATGACAGCTACATCATGAAAGGTAAAATGGACTACTATGTCTACTATGAGCCTGAAACCGATCGGACTACGCCACTGGAATATGATGGCAATTCCTCCTTTCAAACCAACGCCGCCACCAGTAACAACTGGGGCCCATTTAAAAATGTCACCAATGTCAACTATCCGTTGCTGAACAAACTACTCAATATCCCTGAGTGGAGGCAGCGATACCTGGCTCATTACAGAACCATCCTGAATGAAACATTTACCGTTGAAAATGCCAATGCTATCATTGATTCGACCGATGCCATGATCAAGGCGCTGGTCAACAGTGATCCCAAAAAGCTCTATACCTATGCTCAATATACCAGCGGTGTCCAGGCATTGAAAACATTTGTAGCCAACCGCAGAAACTTCCTGGTCAATAATACCGAGGTAGCGCAGGTGGCCCCTGTCATTGCTTCTGCGCCCTATTTCAACAGTGCCCTGGAGGAATACGCTCCCATCATAGCGAATGAATCTGCTCTTGTACAAGCGAGTGTCACCTCTGCTACGGGAATCAGCAAAGTCAATCTATACTATGCCACAGGGCTGGTTGGAAATTTTACAGTGACCGGCATGTTTGATGACGGTACACACGGAGATGCTGTCAGTGGTGACGGAACCTATGTCGCACAGATCCCGGGGTATGATGCCGGAACATTGGTCAGGTACTATATAGAGGCGATTGCAGCCAATGCAGCTTTGTCCGCTTCCTATCTGCCGGCAGGTGCCGAGCACGACATCTTTATCTACACCGTCACAGCGCTACCAGTTTCCAATGGTGTCGTGATCAATGAAATCCTGGCCAGCAACAATGCGGGTGCAACTGATGAAGCCGGTGACTACGAGGACTGGATTGAATTGTACAATACCAATGATTTCGAAGTGGACCTGAGTGGATTTTATCTGTCTGATGATGTAACCACTCCTGACAAATGGCAGATTCCTGCGGGCACTATCCTTCCTGCAGATAGTTACCTGATCATTTGGGCTGATGACGAAACTGCAGAAGGTGCATTTCATGCCGGTTTTAAACTCTCCGGCGCCGGAGAATCGCTTGTATTCTCTGACCATACGCTGACGCCTTTGGATGAAGTGGTTTTTGGACAGCAGACCACAGACCTGGGATATGCCCGTTATCCAAACGGAACAGGCGAATTCCGGATCCAGAAAGCTACATTCAAGGCCTCGAATGACATCACGCAAATCACTAATGGTGTAGTGGTCAATGAAATCCTCGCCAGCAATGTTGCAGGCGCAACTGATGAAGCCGGAGACTATGAAGACTGGATCGAACTGTATAACAACAATGATTTCGATGTCGATCTCGGTGGGTTTTACCTCTCCGATGCAGCTTCCGTTCCCGACAAATGGACTATTCCTGCTGGTACTGTGATCCCGGCCAATGGATACCTGATCGTGTGGGCAGATGATGAGGCTGCTGAAGGTGCGCTTCATGCTTCCTTCAAACTATCGGTCAGTGGTGAGTCCGTCATCCTGTCTGATAACTTGCTCAATGTACTGGACAATGTAGGTTTTGACGAACAGACCCCTGACCAAGGATATGCGAGGGTACCAAACGGAACCGGAGCATTTGTCATCCAGGCCCCGACCTTTAATGCCAACAATGAATCCTCTACATCCACTTTTGATCCTTTTGCCCGATCGAACTACATTATCTACCCGAACCCGTTTTTTGAAGGTATAACTGTACAGCGTGATAGTGGCCTGGAGGCAATTGGTTACAGCATTGCAGATCAATTCGGGCGAATCATCACCCACGGTGTACTGGCTGATCAGCTTACCACCATACCATTGCAAGACTTACCATCAGGCATATACTACCTGATGACCAGCCTGGACAAGCCGACCTATACCAAACTGGTCAAATTGTAACCAGCAACACAAAAAAGTGAGTTGCTTCTTCGCTTTTTCAGAGGATTGGCCAGCCCCTTCGTGGGGCTGGTTTTTTTTGAGGTTTAGCTACGCTAAATTATTTCAGCTTAATTTCTATATTCACCAGCAGGTCATTTCTTCAAAACCCTGAATCCTGATATGAAGACAACGAGTATTAGTTTCCTTTTGCTGGTATTTGCCCTTGGTTATGGCTATAGCCAGTCGGCCCATCCTGTCTGTGGTAATGACCTCTTTTCAGCCATGCTTAGAAAGCACTACCCTGCCCTGCAGGACAATTTCGATGCTACTTTCGATGCTGCACTCCATGCAGGTATCCCGCGAAACAATGAACCTCTAATCGTCCATGTGATCGTCCATGTCGTATGGAAGGAAGCAGCTGAAAACCTGGATGACAGCATCATCGAGGATCAGATCCGTGTCCTGAATGAGGACTTTAATCGTCGAAATGCTGATACAGTAAATCTACGCACCTTGTTCCAGCCTGAAGCCGGGACACCAGGGATACAATTTGAACTGGCTGATATCATCAGGGTGGAGACTGATGTCGATTTTGCAGTGGATCTCCTTGGCACCAACCTTTTGCCTGAGGTCAAGCACAATGCACTGGGTGGGAGTGATGCCCTGGATACTGACCAATATCTCAACATCTGGGTATGTAAAATACAGCCGATAGAATTATTCGGAATCGTCGTCGGGCAGATCCTGGGATTTGCGTTTCCTCCAAATAATCTTCCCAACTGGCCTGAAAACTCCGGGGCACCTGCACCTGATGAGGATGGTGTCGTGATTGATTACAGGGTCTTCGGTAGTAACAATCCTAATCCAATTGAAAATCCTGATGGCAGTGGCAATATCACAGTCAAGGGACGGACACCGGTTCATGAGGTCGGACATTATCTTGGCCTGAGGCATATCTGGGGTGATGGTGGGATACTCGGTCCAAATGATTGTGCACAGAGTGACGGCATAGATGACACACCCTATGCCAATGCGCAATCTGCTTTTGACTGTGACACCACAAAAAATACATGCCTCCAGGTCGAATCACATTATGGTGGCGATGTCCCTGATCTTATAGAAAACTATATGGACTATGCCAGTGAGGACTGCATGAATATGTTTACGCGAAACCAGGCGACATTGATGCAAAATGTCTTGCTTGGGCCGAGGAGCGGATTACTAACCCCCTTTTCTGCTGTCAGTGACCTGCGGGAACAGATTGGTTTGCGCATCGTGCCGAATCCTTCTGACGGGCATTTTGCAGTAAAGCTGGAAACAGGCCATTATACAGATGGTTTGGTGAAGATCCTTGACGCGGATGGTCGGGTCATCATATCAAGGGATAGATTAACCCTTTCGCCCGGGGTACAGACTATTTCGTTTGAGGAGATTAGGCTGGCACCCGGATTGTATTTCGTTGAAATACGAACCCCCCAAGGAGCTATGGCTGAAAAAATGATCGTCTATTGATTACCACCAGTGTCCCCTATGATGGTGACGCCAGCGGCCAAACAAATATGTTCTGATTCGTAGGAAATGATGAACGAACAGAAATAACCAATTCAACTTCCCAATGATCGAACTACGCCGAACCGATTCTTCCAATGCGGACTTTAAGGATTTGGTGATCATGCTGGATGATGAGCTCCGGATACGGGATGGAGCTGATCACCCTTTTTACGCACAGTTTAACAAACTGGATGCCATAAGGCATGTGGTGGTCGCTTACGATGACTACGTTGCAGTTGGCTGCGGTGCCTTCAGGCCGTATAGTAGTGAAACTGTGGAAATTAAACGGATGTTTGTCCATCCTGTGCACCGCGGGCAGGGCATAGCATCCCTGATCCTTTCAACCCTGGAATCCTGGACCTGCGAACAGCACTATACCCAGTGCATACTTGAGACAGGCTATAATCAGCCTGAGGCAATAGCCCTCTATAACAAAGCAGGGTATCTCAAGATTCCCAATTATGGCCCTTATGCCGATGTGGCTAACAGCATATGCTTTGGGAAAAAAATTAAGTGCCCCAAATCCACATGAATTCAGCGCGCAGGTTTTAAAGTGGTGACTATCCTGGAAACTATTTTTAATATTCCTTGGTTGATCAGTTGAATTAGGTTAATTTTAACTGCGTCATCACCCACGACCCTTTTGAAGGACTTTGCCGCCTATATTAAAACTATTCACCCTCCTCTCTCCCCAGAAGCTGTAAAAGCATTGGTGGGCATCACCACTGAGTTAACCTTTAAGAAGAATGCTGATGTTCAGGTCATAGGCCACACCTGCAGGACGATCTATTTTATTAAAAAGGGAGCCCTCCGGGTATATTATTATAAAGGTGACACAGATATCACAGAAACCGTGGAATTTGAAAATGCCTTTGTCGCGAGAATAGAAAGCCTGGTCACCGGCCAGCCTTCACGAAAAGGAATACAAGCCATTGAAGATTCAGTGCTCATCGCCATCAATGCAGACCAATTGATCGCGCTGTATGATACCTATATTGAAATAGAACGATTGATCAAGAAAATATTTGCAACTGTTTTTATCGCTACGATCAACAGGCTGGAGAGTATCCAGTTTCACTCAGCTGAAGTCAGGTATGCCAACCTGCTGAAGGAACACCCGGATATGTTCAAACGTGTCCCGCTCAAGTACATCGCTTCGTACCTGGGGATCACCCAGGTCAGTCTCAGCCGCATCCGGGCCAAGCATTGATTATTTATCTATTGTAAAACCAAGGCGGCACAGGTTACTATACCTTTACTAAAGGCCCAAATGTCACATCAGGGTTTGCCGATGATGGCAAATGAACATACAATAGTTTGGTGATACAAAACCTATGGTAACTACTCAACGGCAACAATACTGGGAGCATATCTACCAGACCAGGCAACTCTCTGAAGTGGGGTGGTACCAACAGGTGCCGGTCACTTCATTGCAATTTGTCCGGCAATTTCAAATTCCAGTGACTGCAAAAATAATTGATGTCGGTGGAGGCGACAGTTACCTTGTCGATCATCTGCTCAATCTCGGGTATAAGGATATCACTGTGCTCGACATATCAGCAACTGCGATAGCACGTGCCAAAGCAAGGCTCGGCGAAAAGGCAGATCAGGTAAAATGGATAGTTGCAGATGCTGCCGACTTTCATCCAATTGAAAAATATGACTTCTGGCACGACCGGGCTGCATTTCATTTCCTTACGACCAATGCGGAGATTGAAAAATACATTGATACCGCACAACACAACATCAATCCAGGGGGTATCATGGTCATCGGGACATTTTCTGAAAACGGGCCTAAAAAGTGCAGTGGCCTGGACATCAGGCAATATTCAGAAGATACCATGACCCGCCTCTTAAAGAGATATTTTGAGAAGATCAAGTGCTTCCCTGTAGATCACCGGACACCGGCCAATGTGGTCCAGCACTATATATTCTGTAGTTTTAAAAAATCACCCATTTCCTGATCATTACAGGGAGTGAGGCCAGGTGCAGGTTATATCACCATTTTCCAGGACAGGGCGTAAATAACGTCCTTAGCAAATAAAAGTCAAGTCTCCTTTCTCCCTCCTCCGCTGAGCCGATGGCTCGGCGGAGGGGCAGATATCCATTTGCAATACCCAGGGGCAAGCTCAGGGACCAGATGCAAGTTATGGAAATAGCACGGGGGCTATTTGATAATCAGCATGTGGGGGTGACAGACCGCATGTCCGGAAAATGAAAGTGCAAGTCCACAGCCTATTGAAAACCTGGGAATATCGAACTTCTGCCGGAAAAACAAATGGAATATCCCCTTCCCAACTTTGCCCTTCTTATCTTTGGCTCCACTAAACCGGTAAACCAAATGATAAGATCTATATCCGTGGTAGTCATCCTGCTCAGCCTGATGGCGTGTGGCACCGATACAAAGCCTGCTCAACAAAGTGTGGCCTCTGCTTCAGACTTTAAGACCTATTCTGCTCCCCTACCATTTGCCGGGAGCTGGATCAGCGCCATCTACCTCAAGAGCATCATTGATGATCAATCCCCCCGCAAAGCACAGGAAAGCATCGAAGAGTGTTATATACAGCTACCTGCCAATACCCTGACCCCATCGACAATGATCATCAATTTTCATGAAGGCTTGACTGACCTGGTGACCGTCCTCAACAATGGAGCCTACCAGTTGTGGGAAAAACAAAACGATAGTCTGTCCAGGCTCAAGTATGCTATTGAGCCCATCTCTCCTGATAGCCTGAAAATCGGTGACAAAATCTTTATCCGGTTCCATCCAGATGTCTCCGGCATCCAACCCCGGATCCTCGAAGAAATCCTGTTTAAAGGAACCTACCAATCCAAGGAAGGAGATCATGTTGAATTTAAAAACAATGGTGAGGTGACGGGCCTTGGCAAATACAAATATTATGAGCCGGTCATCGATTACTTTGACGCAGGCCTGCAGATCGACCAGGTTGCCCTTGGCGAAACAAGGGACAAGATGCAGCATTTTGGTTTTAAGTTTAAGCGTGACCGACTTGAGCTCTATGAGCTCAAGTGCAAGGAATATGACGATGTCGACAAGAGATGCGTGGATGTTGACTTTGGCAACAAGTTCATCGCCTTGCAGCGCACCCAGCAATAATCCTCACCATTTAGCTGCTTATCTTCCCAGCCACTCCTTGAAGTCTGTCATGCGGTCACCGCTGACCAGCACTTCCGGTTTGGTCCAAGAGCAATGACTTAGGCGGATGTCCTGCTGAATAAAATCATTCTTAGTTGTTATAAGCCTATCTTTGGAGACTAAATAGCTGCATTCCATGAATACGAAAATATCAAAGGCGGCCATCCTTTCGGTATGCCTTCAGAAGCAACAGGATCTGATCGACCATTTTACTGAGCGAATAGATGCCGTAAAGGCAGATGCCTATAGCCATACCGAAACACCAAGCCAGACAGATGAGGGATCAGACTCATCGGAAGAAATGCTCGAGTTGATGGGCCAGGAACTCAGGTTTGTACGAATGGAAATGGAAATCCTCAGATCCATTGATCCTGCCAATACCACCGATCATGTAGAGCGTGGTGCCGTGGTTGTGACAGACCAGCGCATTTTCTTTATCGGGGTATCAAGTGAAGATATCGAAGTGGATGGCCAAAAGGTATTTGGCATGTCTGACAAAGCCCCGCTATACACTCACATGAAAGGACTTAAAAAATCGGACACTTTTGAATTTAACAAGACCAGATACCTTATAAAGGACATTTACTAACCTGTGGCTGGTTTGGTTACGAACACACGCACCAAACTCCCATGCTGTCCCTGAAAATGGCCGGCCTATTTCTTCTTGAGGTACATGGTTTTGATCACCAGTACGCTGCCTTCAACTCTGCCTTCGATAGCCCCGGGATCATCCGTGAGACGAATATTCTTGATCAGTGTACCTCTCTTGAGGTCCTTATTGAAACCTTTGACTTTCAGATCTTTTGTCAACAGCACGCCATCCCCTTCCACGAGCACATTGCCATTACTATCCTTTACTACGATTTTATCGTCCATGATATTTGTTTTATAAGACCACAAAGCTACCATTATATTGCCATGACCTGAAAAGAAAAGAATATCTTTCAGCGGTAGCAATTCCTATCCCGAGCTATGAAGATCACCTTTCGAAACCAGGTCTCCGCGCTCAAAGACTGCATGAACAGCTTTGATCCCGCCAACCATAAAACAAAGATCAATTGCCTTAAAAACCTTCGCGCCCTTCCTTTGGCAATTAATCAGGACCTGCTTCAATATTTTGATACATTGCTTTTCCTTATCGCCTATCCCGGAGATGGCGCCCAACTGACCCTTGCCGAAAAAGAATTGTTGCGAATATCCAGATTCCTTCAGCGTGCCGAAACAAAGAGCCCTGCATTGTTGAATAACACCGGACTACCCTACACAAAGACAGTCACCCGGTTTTCACACGACAAAGTCAGATGGTTGCTTCATCATCCTCAATGTAAAACTACCCTGGAGGATTTTGTAGATCCAGCACACACCCTCAATGATGTACTCACGCTGACCCTACCAACAATCGAGCGGGCTGAGACGACTGCCGGCCTCGAAAACCTGGATCTGATGGATGCGCTGAAAGTACCGTCAACAAAGCGGCTGTGGTTTATCATCAACGAACTTTCCCGCCTTGATGATCAGCCCTATATCAAGGACCATCTGTACGAACGCCTCGAACCTATCGTCTGCATCACTCCTAAGGACAAGGCTTTTTCCAAGGCTTACAACCGGTTGCAGGTTGACAAGACTTATTATCACCGGGATCTTCTCAAGCGCATTGATCCCTCAGCTATCCTGGAGGCAGCCATTCCCTCTCCCAAGCTACTGGATGGAATGCAGAAAGAGAATGCCATCAGGGTAGTGAAAAATGCAATGGTCCTGACCGCCAGGGAAACCGATCCGTGCACGTATATGGACGAAAACTCATTCCGGCTGTACGCACTGGAGAGGGGCATTTCCATCGCGATCTTTGGCATGGTCCCTTCCAGGCAGATGCCCCTCGAATCATACGTAGGATATACCGCATTTAAGAATGGCCTCCCGGTGTCCTACGGAGGAGCCTGGATATTCGGCAAACGGGCAAACTTTGGTATCAATATATTCACGCCTTACAGGAGTGGGGAGTCTGCCTTTATCATGGCTCAATTGCTGCGTATATACCGGCATGTTTTCACCCTCCATTACTTTGAAGTGGAACCCTATCAATATGGCCTTGACAATCCTGACGGCATAGCCTCCGGGGCTTTCTGGTTTTATTACCGGTTTGGATTCAGGCCGCTGGATAAACACCTGAAGGATATCGCTCAACTGGAAGCTCAAAAAATTTCAAGCCGGAAAGGATATCGTACCAGCCCTAAAGTCCTTACCGCATTTACTGCGAGCAATATCGGGCTTCGGCTTGGTGACTACACACCCCCTGCAGTGACGGACATAGCTGTCAAGGTAACCTCCATGATCCATCGGAGATACAAAGGGGACAGGATCCTTGCAGAAAAAGATTGCAGGCAAAAATTCATGACTAAGACTAAGTTCAGCATGCCTGCTGATCCTGCCGAAAAGCTTGTGCTGACTGAAGTGGCACTCTGGGCTGAGGCGATGCATATTGACAACGAAAGGCAACTAAAAGTCATGAAAGAAATGATCATGACCAAGCCGGTTGATGTATACGCCTATCAGGAATTGCTCCTGAGGTTTTACAATCTTGCAACAGGATAGACAAATGTTCTGGGATATAGTATTCCTGTTCAGAAGGTAAACATCCCGATTCGGAACAGCTAATGCTCCTCTTCCAATATGGCATCGAATGTATTTCTATATTTACCTGACCGGGTAAGACACCGTTTGAGACTAGAGCGTACACCAAAAAAGGATGAGTAAGAAATCTCCATTGCTGAGCAAAGGGATGATGCACGATGTGGCTCTTAGCATTGCCGATACCTCCTGTCTGCCAATTGCTGCAGAAATAGATAAAGAACTATCCGGGCAAAATACCACTGTTGATAACCTTACTTAACGCCCTGCCTCCCATGTCGATGAAAATCACTAAAGCTGCTACCCTCTCCCCTTTACAAAAGGAACAGGTATGTATGATCTGGAACAATGAGTACCCTCAAAAACTGGCCATCAATACCACTACCTTTGATGAGTTCCTGAAGTCCTCCACCAGTCACACCCATTACCTCATCGTATCAGAAGAAACTACAATCATCGGTTGGGCGGATACGTTTGACAGGGGTGGCGACCGCTGGTTTTCGATCATCATCAATGGTTCGCACCAACGAAAAGGCCTGGGGCACCTGCTCCTCAACCTGATCAAGGAAAAGGAGAACAGGCTCAACGGGTGGGTCATCGACCATCACAATGACCTCAAGCAAAACGGAGAAAGCTATCAGTCGCCATTAGCTTTCTATATGCGCAATGGCTTCAAAGTCCTGCCGGAAACACGCCTCGAGGATGAAAAAATCTCCGCCTTAAAGATTGAATGGCGCAAAGCCTGAAGTCCCTGCACGCTGGCATCCTGGCTTGCCTTAGCCCCTGCAGATCCGGGCAACACGTGATTACTTCACAAGAATGTTTTACTTTCATTTGTCCGTTTCGACAAGCAGATGCTACAAACCTGAAGGGCAATGAAAGAATTTCTTGAATATGAGCTGGTCCACATTGGCAACTACACCTTGCATGTCCACAATCTGCTGGCCATACTCATCCTTGCATTTGTCTCCGGGATAATCCTCCGGATACTCAACAGGGGGATCAGGAAAAACAAGAAAATAGACGAGGGGGCCAAATACTCTATCAAGCAACTCGCCCGGTACACGATAATCGTCATCACCCTATTGCTGGGGATTACCCTTCTTGGCTTTGACCTCTCCGTACTTTTTGTAGGATCGGCTGCATTATTGGTGGGAATTGGTTTCGGACTTCAGCACCTGTTTAATGATTTTATATCCGGCATCATTATCCTGTTTGATGGTACGATCAAGGTCAATGATGTCATCGAAGTGGATGGTATTGTCTGCCGGGTCAAGGAGATCAAACTCAGGACCACTGCAGTCATGACCCGCGAAGACAAGTTTATCATACTCCCCAATTCTGTAATCACCCAGGGTAAAGTGGTCAATTGGACCTACAGCCATCATACCTCTAGGTTTGAAATCCATGTCAACCTTGCCTACACTGAGGACATCCCGGCGATCATGAAACTATTTAAGGAAGTGGCACTCCAGCATAAAGCCGTGAGCAGGACCCCGGAGCCATCAATTCGGATCACTAAGTTTGGTGAATCCTCAGTTGAGATCACGATCATGTTCTGGTGCGACGAAGTATTCCGGGTGGAAAACATCAAAAGTGAAATCCGTGTGGATGTCTTCAGGGCGCTGGTCAACCACAATATCAAGTTTCCCTATCCACAATCGATCATCCACTATGCCAACCCTGAGGATGCCGGTCGAACCGTGGATCCTTCCTGAATGGATTAATAAAAGATTTTTATTTCCCTTTATTACTTGCCATCAATCAATGCCAGGGATGGGTAGAATTCTGAATCAGTCCTGGAGACCCGGCGAAGTATTGAAATGAAACTAGCCGGAAGTCACTAATTTTACAAAATGGCGCATATCCAATTCCTCCTGAAAATGCAATTGTCTTTTCCGGAGAGATCCTCATCTATCAACACCCGGGTTCGCATCCTGATATATACCATGGTAGCTATACTGGCTGTAAGCAGTCAGGCTAAAGCTCAATTTATTACCGGGGAGTACAGGCTGGATCATTTGTTTACGGCAGATCAACTGCGGGAAGACCTTACCTTGTACAAGACAAGACTTGAACATGATCATCCCAACCTTTATCTCTATACGCCAAAGGGTGAAATCAACCGATTATTTGACAGCTTGTATGCCTTGATCAGTGCGCCTGACAACAGCATCAACTTCTACAATATGCTCACCCGGACGCTACCTGCGATCAAGGATGGACATACCCAGATCTTTCCTGACCCATCCACCACTGAATATGAAAATCAGCACGCTCCTTTCCTTCCGTTAAAGGTTCACTGGGAAGGTAACAGGCTCTTTGTCATCAAGGAATACAGCACATCACCTCAAATCGCACCGGGGGCAGAGATATTGGTTCTCAACGGAGTGAATGCCTCCTACCTGCACGATATCATGATGCGCAGGCAGATAAGGGATGGATTTAATACGACTTATCCTGCATGGATCATCGACCGGTATTTTGCGTCATACTATTCCTTTCATTTTGGAAATCCTTCATATTTCAACATCCAGACGCTCAATCCGGACAAAACATTTGGTGAATTCAATCTGAAAGGACTATCGAGAGACAGCATAGCATATTATCGCCAGACGATCTGTGGCGAGCTATCAGGGACAGCCATGTATGGTTCCGGACTGACCTTCAGTCTAGATACGACCTTATCCGTGGCTACAATTGGCATCAGGGATTTCCACAATGATATCCTGCGCAAAGACTATGACCAGCGTTTTGATTCATCTATCCCTGCTTACTTCAGGACTATCCGCGAAAATAAAATCAATAGTGTGGTGCTTGATCTGCGGGATAACCAGGGAGGCGATATTGAGAATGCGGTGACCTTGTTATCCTACCTCCTGGATACTCCATTTGATATCCTTCAATCCTATGAAACGGTTGACCCTGCCACATGGAAAATTCCTGAAGCAAGACTTCAGCCTGAAAAGGGTCCTTATACTGGGAAGCACCCGCCTGCAAAAAACAACTTTTCGGGTAACCTATATATCCTGATCAATGGAGGGACCTTTTCGGCGAGCAGCATGGTATGTTCGGCCCTACAGGCCAACAAGCGAGGTGTCTTTATCGGGGAAGAAACCGGTGGCAACCCGATCGTGCTGGCAGGCAATGTAAAAAACATCACGTTGCCCAACACAAAGACAAGCGTATCCATCCCAACTGTGCGGTACAATATCAGAAGCATACTCTTCAATGTGGGAAGAGGGGTTGCGCCGGACTATCTTGTGGTGCCATCAACGGATGATTTGCTGCATCAAAGGGATGCGGCGATGGAGATGACTTTTAAATTGATCAATGGAAAAGGCTGAAAAGGCGAAAGAGGCTAAAAAGGCTGAAGAGGCGAAATAATTGTATTTAATCATGAAGGAAAAATTGATATTACTACACGGGGCGCTGGGGAGCAAAGAACAACTAGTGCAGCTTGGAGAGCATCTCTCCAGGCAGTATGATGTGTATAGTTTCAATTTTTCGGGTCACGGAGGGGACACAACGGTCGAACCTTATTCTATTGACCTTTTTGTGCAGGATACGATTGACTTTATGCAGCTTGAAGATGTGGAGAAGGCACATTTTTTTGGATATAGCATGGGAGGCTATGTAGCCTTGAGGCTTGCGCATGACTATGCGGAGCGTGCGCAAAAAATCATAACCCTGGGCACCAAATTTAAATGGGACCCGGAATCGGCAGCAAAGGAAGTACGGATGATGAATCCTGAGATCATCGAACAAAAAATCCCTGCGTTTGCAGCGACGCTAGCCGCCAGGCATCAGCCGGGTGACTGGAAGTCCATCATGGCCCGCACCGGAGAGATGATGACTGCGCTGGGTGACGGTGCAGCTATGATTTCGTCCCATTTTAGATCCATTGAGCATGAAGTACTGATCTGTATCGGTACGGATGACCATATGGTCAGCATAACAGAATCAGAAACCACATCAGGTCAATTACCACATGGACACCTTAAGGTTATTGAAGGGTTCAGGCACCCGCTTGAGGCCGTGGATATATCTACGCTCTCCTCAGTCATATCAGGTGTTATCGGATGATAAAGTATTTAACCTACTGCCAGAGGTGTCCTCTTTAAATCAAAACTATCATGAGCAGTAAAATCAACAAAGCATGGCATGAAAAAAACAAGATGCCTAAAAACCCAACGTTTGAGCAGCGTGTGAAATGGCACCTGGCCCACCAGCAGCATTGTCAATGCAGACCTATGCCTGAAAAACTTGCCGAAGAAATAAAAAAGAGAAAGCAGGATTAAGCCTGGGCGTCGCGATCCGCCATACCGGTGAGTGCATACGGGCAGCCCTTACGACTTGTCCTTCTGTCAAGGCCAATGATGAAAACCCGAGAAATCCGGATAGGATGACGGCCCTGTCACCTACTGCCCAGCCGAAAGCCAGTCCGGACGTAAAGAATTTCACTGCTCGTGGAGGATGTGGCCGCGCACCGGCTTCAAAAAACATAGGGATCAGTTGAAGCCTTTCGATAGCTTCACGTGCAGCTTTGCACTCTTCGGCTAGTTCCTGTATAGTAGAACTGATAAAGAATCGGACGCATTGGTCAGGGGTGCGTATACTGGTGGACATTGGTATGCAAAATAAAAAAAGAACGTGAGACGTGAGAGGGTGTGCGTTTTACATTTTATGTAGAGACGCGATTAATCGCGTCTCTACATAAAATGCTGTCCTCACGTCTGACGACTCACGATTCAATCAATCCCCATCTTCCAGAACGAAGATATCCTCGACCGGCTTACCAAAGAGCCTGGCAATCTTCAGCGCGAGGACTGTCGATGGTACGTACTTATTGGCTTCCATAGCATTGATAGTCTGGCGGCTGACAGAGATGCGGTTGGCCAGCTCTTCCTGGGTCAGGTTGTGGATGGCGCGCTCCACTTTTATCTTATTTGTCATCAGCCATGGATTTTGTGCTTCTGTAGAGGATGTAGTTGAAGCGGATGATAAAGATGATGAGGATGGTAAACATGTTGTAGACCATCACATTTAAGAAGGAGAAGCCCCAGATAAAGAGAAAGGCAAGAAATAGGAGGACGTAGTTGACCCATACGGACCACAGCAGGGAGGATAGCCTCAGGTTGGCTATAAATTCATCTTCTCTCTTCTCTTTTGAAAAACTAACCATCAGTCCACCGATCATAAAGAGCATACCTACTAAGGTATTGGTCACATCGACTGACATGAAAGTGAACGTATGATCAGTACCTGCCCCCTGACCTCCGATGATCACATTGTCACCAAAGAAAGCATATACTGTGGTGGTCAGCCAGGTAGATTCAAAGCCTGTGGCTATGAGATAAATCCCGGCTATCGTAGCAGGGATCAGGATAAACCAACCGATCGTCTTGAAGCGATTGGGCAATAGGAGTGTTTGTTGCATGTTGTGAATTGTGAATTGTGAGTTGTGAATTGTGAGAAGTGAGACGTGAGACGTGATAATCAATTGATTTGATGTTTTAACGGGTTAAATGTATAGTTTGTTTTACATTTTGACGTTTTTATTTTACTTTTTGTAAAATATACTTATCTTATTTGCAATAACTCATTGACTCTCAATGACTAAAAAATAAACCTGTGGAAAGGAAATCCAGGATTATTAAAGTCTTGATTATTGAGATACCATACCGTTTGAAGGAGGGATTCCTATGAAAATACTTCTTTTGCCCCTTCTCATTTGAGACTAAACACACCTTAATTCCTTTATATTTACAAAAAGAAAAATCGCATGCTTACTGTTCATCCTCAATACATTACTGATAAGGAGGGAAATAAAATTTCCGTAGTTCTGCCGATCAAAGAATATGAGTCATTACTGGAAGAACTCGAACAGATGGAGGATGTCAAGCTCTATGATGAGGCTAAAACTTTAAATGAACCTTCGATTGCCCTTGATGAAGCTTTCCGCATCATTGAGGCTGATCGACAACAGAAATAGCAAATGGCATATCAGGTCTCGCTCAGGCCGGGAGTGATCAAAACCTTGAAACATATTAATGAACCTTATTACTCAAGTATCAAGAATGCAATCTATAGGCTGGCCGAAAATCCGCGACCCCATGGTTACAAAAGCTAAAAAACAGAAATGGTTATCGTATCCGGGTTGCTGAATATCGTATCATCTATGATATAGTTGACTCCATGTTATGGGTCGAAGTAATTGCACTTGGTAATCGTAAGGAAATCTATGGTTAAGATCAGTCTTTTCAGAGCCGTATTGTTTTCAAATGCGAAATGTGACTTTTGAGACAAAGTTCTGATATCGAATCCTTCTACCTTTACCCTCGAAAGCAATCAACACCTGAATGGATTTACAGCACTATCTCGAAATATTCATCAATGCGTATAGAGGCTATGCCAACTACCTCTTTCATGAGATTACCACGCCATCGTGGCACAATTACTTCTACTGGCTGATCGGAGTGTCCCTCTTTTTCTTCTCGCTGGAATATTTCAGGCCATGGAAGAAGGAGCAAGGCGCCTGGACGCGGGAGTTCTGGCTGGATGTGTTCTATATGTTCTTCAACTTCTTCCTGTTTTCCCTGATCGGGTACAATGCTGTGTCGAGTGTCTTTGTGGAAGCATTCAATAATTTCCTTGCAAATGTATTCGGCATAAGAAACCTGGTCGCCATCGAGATAGCGGGATGGGCTGTGTGGGCCCAATTGCTGACCATGTTTGTCGTGAGAGACTTTATCCAATGGAACATCCACCGCCTGCTGCACCGCGTCCCCTGGTTATGGAATTTCCACAAAGTGCATCACTCAGCCAAGCAACTGGGTTTTGCTACACACCTCAGATATCATTGGATGGAAAATGTAGTATATCGTGCAATCGAATACATCCCGCTTGGTATGATCGGCTTTGGCATACAGGAATTTTTTGTCGTGCATATCATTGCCCTGAGCATCGGACATTTCAACCATTCCAATATCCGGATCCCGCTGGGTCCGCTCAAATACCTCTTCAACAATCCGCAGATGCATAGCTGGCACCATGCCAAGTATCTGCCATCCAATATCAAGTATGGCATCAATTTCGGCATATCCCTGAGCCTGTGGGATTACCTCTTTGGCACTGTGCATTTTCCTGACAGCGGTGAGACGATCGAACTTGGATATCCGGGGGATGAAGAGATGCCGCATACTTTTTTAAAGCAAGCGAAGTTTGGGTTTCGCAGAAATGCGGGTTGATTTCGTTGCGCACGAAGCGTGGAGAATTATTTTACTTTTTGCATTGATCAAAAAGTAACAAAAAATCTAGTCGCTCAAAAAACTCGCCATGGATTTTGTTCATTCGCAAGGCTTCCGCATTTGCTGTCTCGCCTATTCGCGTTTCATGTATTGTTTCTTGGATTTGAATCAACATTTTGAGTCATGGCTTTACTTGAAACAATTCCTCCGTGCCGCTCGGACAGTTTTGAGCGACAGTATGGTTACCTATTCGAAATGATTTATTAAATATGAAGTGCGTTGTAGCGGGCGAAGGTGCGTTGTGACCACCCCGTAATGTTCGGACATTTTTGAGCAACATGCTGGTTGACTATTCGAGAAGATTTTTCCCCCTTTAGGGGGCTAGGGGGTAAAAGAGTTTTGAGCGACAGTCTGGCAGCCTATTCGAAATAATTTCCTCCTTCAGGGGGCTAGGGGGTCATGTGGCATGCCCTCCGCCACCTTGAAGATGTGCAGGATGTATGGAAACAAAGCATCCATGCTTTCCTCTGCACCACGCGTAGAGCCAGGCAAGGCGATGATGAGTGCCTTCCCCTTCAAGCCTGCAACACTACGTGAGAGCATGGCATAGGGCATGTGTTGCTGGCCGTAATGGCGTGCGGCCTCCGCAATGCCGGGGATCTCACGATCGAGCATTGGGCGTATAGCTTCTGGAGTGACATCTCTTGGAGAAAGGCCTGTGCCTCCGGTGATGATGATGAGATCATACTTGCTGTCGTACAATTCCTGAACCTTAGCCTGGATAACTGCAACTTCATCAGGTATGATGGTATAGTCGTCGGTAGGCACTTCGATTTTATCAAGCTTTGCGATGATGGCCTTGCCTGCCAAGTCAACTTTCTTGCCGGCGGAAATGCTATCGGAGCAAACCACAACCGCTGTTTTGAGTTTACGTTTGAGGATATCTGCATACTGTGACTTTCCTCCCTTCTTACTGACCAATCTGATATTGCGGATCTCTATGCCTTTGTCAATGGGCTTGAGCATATCGTAGATCGTGAGCGCGGTGACGGATGCACCGTGCATGGCTTCCACTTCGACTCCAGTCTTGTAGAGTGTATGTACTTCGGTCTCTACGATGATTTGCAATCCTTCGATGCGATGACGAACGGCTGCAAACTCAACAGGAAGCGGATGACAATCCGGGATCATATCGCTGGTGCGCTTGATCCCAAACAAACCCGCTACCCTACTGGCTTCAAAGACATCGCCTTTGGGCACAGTCTTGTTGAGGATCGCGTCAATCGTTTCCTGCTTACTCACAACAACAATGGCTTCGGCGATTGCAGAGCGGTGAGTGATTATTTTGTGGGTGATGTCTACCATGGAATATCTGTCTGCCCCCTAGCCCCCTGAAGGGGGTAGATATTTAGCTTTGTTTGTATTGAAATATCTTCCTTTATCTACTTGAATCCCTAATGTTTTCGCACGGAGAGCACTGAGTACACGGAGATGATTTTGAAGCAATTACAAATTCACCTTTCGGCCTCTTAAGCCTTTCTGCCATTCCACCTTTTTGACAAAATAATCTCGCGCAACGACGCAGTTTTAATTGCCCCTTGCTCCCTGCTTATACAGTGACTCCGTTCATCTTCGCTTTATACTGTCCCTTGCTCTTACGTATGTTGACAGCCACGACCTTATACTCAGGGCACATCGCCTCACTGTCACTTACACTGGAAGTAAGATCATTCATCTTGACTTCGGGGAAGTGGAAGGTGGAAGAGAGAATGCCGGGCCTGACTTCATCCGTGATATGGGCCATGACATCGATCTTGCCACGCGCACTGATGATGCATACATAGTCACCCTCGTGGATGAGATGCCTGGCAGCGTCCTCGGGATGTATCAACAAGACATCATCCGTGAGAATTTCAACATTTCCGGTGCGGCGGGTCATGGTGCCGCAATTGTAATGCTCAAGCTCACGATTGGTGGTGAGGATATAAGGAAACTCTGCTCCGTGATTGACGATCTCTTCGGATTCCTTCCAGGTGGCAACCTGAAACTTGCCCTTACCTCTCTTGAATGTATCGATGTGAAGTATTTCAGTATCTGTTCCGTCAGGTTTAACAGGCCATTGCTTGCCATTCTCTCCAAGCTCATCCCAGACGACACCTGCAAAGAAAGGAACAATCTTAGCGATCTCTTCCAATAAAGTGGATGGGTCATAATCTGGCTGAGCATATCCCATCCTGTTCATGATCTCTGTGATGATCTGGCCATCAGGCTTAGTCCCTTCGATCGGAGGCACTACAGCTTGCACGCGCTGGATCCTACGCTCTCCATTAGTAAACGTGCCGCTCTTTTCAAGGAATGACGAGGCTGGCAGTACGACATGTGCAAGTTTTGCAGTCTCGGTCATAAAGATCTCCTGCACGACTAAAAGATCCAATTTGCTCAATGCGCTCACCACATGTTGCGTGTTTGGATCCGTCTGTACATTGTCTTCACCCATCAGCCACAATGCTTTCAGTTTTCCATTGAGTGCAGCATCGTACATCTGTGGAATCTTATATCCTACGTGCATAGGCAACTTGGCATGATAGAAGTCTTCATACATGCTGTGAATGTCCGGCTGGGTGACATCAAGATAACCTGCTCCCTGATGAGGCTGGCACCCCATATCTGCAGCACCTTGTACATTGTTCTGACCGCGCAATGGATTCACCCCTACTCCACGTCTTCCGATATTTCCGGTGATCATGGCCAGGTCAGCGATGAGCATTACGGTGTAAGTGCCTTGTGAATGCTCTGTCACGCCAAGTCCATGAAAAGACATTGCATTAGGTGCCGTAGCATAAGCTATGGCTGCCTTGCGTGCAAGTTCCTTATTGACCCCGGTTATTTTTTCGAGTTCGTTGACATCAAAGCTGAGGATATGATTCTTGAAATCTTCATACCCTTCAGTACGGTTTTCGATGAATGTCTTGTCATCCAGTCCTTCCTTAATGATGTAGTAAAGAAGCATGTTGAGCATTGCCACGTTTGTACCGGGCCGCAACTGCAGATGATAGGTAGCATATCTCGCCAACTCAGTACGACGAGGGTCTATCACTATGGACTTGCCCTTCATGGCAAACTGCTTAAGCTTTGCACCCGTCACTGGATGTGCATCCGTTGGATTGGCACCGATCACCATGATGAGATCAGTATACTTAAGGTCGATGATTGAATTGGTCGCTGCTCCCGTGCCAAAAGTGCGCTGCATCCCAAGCGCTGTTGGTGAGTGGCAGACCCGGGCGCAGGAGTCGATATTGTTGGTCCCGATCACTGCACGGATAAATTTCTGCATCAGGTAGTTTTCTTCATTGGTGCATCGTGCCGAAGAAATACCTGCGATATAGTCCGGACCGAAATCATTCTTGATGGATGTCAGCTTTGAGGCGATGTAGTCATATGCTTCATCCCAGGTAGCCGGCACCAATTCTCCATCTTTCCTGATCATAGGTGTGCGCAGACGATCTGGATGATTGTAGAATGAGAAAGCAAAGCGACCCTTCAGGCAAGTATGGCCCTGGTTGACCTGAGCATCATATGGAGCCTGGATTGATTTTACTTTATTATTGACCACGGCCACTTCGAGATTGCAGCCAACGCCACAATATGTGCATACCGTGCGAATCTTCTCATCTGCAACGACGGACTTGGATTCAAATACATCAGAGATAGCCGATGTAGGACATGCTTGTGCACAGGCACCGCAACTCACACAATCGGATTCGAAGAAGGTCTGATTGAAGCCCTTGACAATATGACTGTCAAATCCCCTTCCGGCCATACTGAGCACAAATTCGCCCTGCACCTCATCACAAGCCCTGACACACCGGAAGCAATTGATGCATTTTGAAAAATCGGAGGTCATATATGGATGACTGAGATCCTTCGTGCGGTCGAGGTGATTTTTCCCTTCCGGATATCTCACATCACGAATCCCTACCCTTGCGGCCACTGTCTGCAATTCGCAATTATTATTGACCTCACATGTGAGGCAATCGAGCGGATGATCCGTGAGGACCAATTCAATAATATTCTTACGCAACCTGGTGATCCGCTCGCTATCCGTGTAGATATATGAGTTGGCCATGACAGGGGTATGGCATGAGGCCTGGACCTTGGATGGCCCATTCTTGACGAGGGCTACATCTACGCTGCAGACCCGGCATGAGCCGAATGGATCGAGGTTGGGTGCATCGCACAAGGTTGGGACATGGTCTTGTCCAAGATGCCTGCGTACAAACTTGAGAATCGTATCTCCTTCGCGGATTGCGTATTCCCTGTCGTTGATATATGCTGTGAGTGACATGATGTCTTATGCTTTAAAGTAGGGTGCGAGTTCAGATTGAAAATATTTCATGGCATTCTTGATCGGCAGTGGTAGACCTCCGCCCAATGCGCAAAGCGAGCCGGTTTCCAAAGTCTCGAGGAGATCCTTCATCAGTGTAATGTCCATTTTGTAATCGCCCTGCTGTGCCTTGGCAACCATCTCGTATCCACGTGTGGATCCAAGCCTGCAGGGGAAACACTTGCCACAACTCTCGTGGGCGGTAAACCTGAAGAGATGTTCGATGTATTGTATGATCGGATAATCGTCCGGAAGACATACAACAGAGGCATGTCCCAGTAAGAAACCCTCTCTTGCGAATGAATCGAAATCAACAGTGAGTTTGTCAACTTCAGTGACCGGCACCAGTCCACCGAGTGGGCCGCCAATGTGCATTGCTTTCACAGGCTTACGGAAACCACCGCCGAGGCCATAGAGGACATCCTTCAATGGAGTGCCCATGTCTACTTCGTAAATACCTGGTGTATTGAAAAATCCATCGAGCGAAATCAATTTCGTCCCGGTGGATTTTTGTGTACCGATAGCAGAAAATGCTTTACCGCCATTCTTCATGATAAAAGGAAGATTGGCTAGGGTCTCTACATTGTTGACTACTGTAGGCTTGTTGAACAAACCTTGTTGTGTCGGATAAGGAGGACGAACGCGTACTTCAGGACGCTGGCCTTCGATAGAAGAGAGCAATGCGGTTTCTTCGCCGCAGATATAGGCGCCTTGTGCCTTGATGACTTTAAACCGGAAATCAAAACCTGAGCCTTCGATATTATCTCCAAGCAGATGATGATTTTCGAGATCTGCTATGGCTTCGTTGATAATGTCTACGGATTCGGGATATTCTCCACGGATGTAGACCACTCCATACTTCGCTCCGGCTATGTAGCCAGCGATCATCATGCCCATCAGCAGGGAATGAGGGCGTTGCTCCATGATATAGCGATCGGAATATGCGCCGGGATCACCTTCATCTGCATTGCAGACGATAAACTTTGTTTCGTCAGTTTGGTTACGGCAGCTCTCCAACTTGAAGGCCATCGAAAACCCTGCGCCACCTCTTCCTCTCAGTCCGGAATCTTTTAATTCCGCGAGAAGTTGTGAAGCGGGCTTTTGAATGCAATCCTTGAAAGCCTGGTAGTACTCACTGACCGGACCATACGGGCTGGTGAGAATCGGTGTGCCTATGTGCCCAACATTATATTTTTCTGCAGTGGTGGTATGATCAGATTTGATCGACTGGATCTGATCGATATCATGGCCACTGTAGTTTTTATTGTCGATGTGGAATGAGCTGTTTTCATGGCATCTGCCGAGGCAGCACATTTCGCCGATTTCTTCCGGCTTGAAATGATGGCCGAGTTTTTCGCGAAGGGCATCTTGTGTACCGGCGGTCATGCATGAGCTGCCATTGCAGACATACACTTTCCTGCCTTTGTTTTCCGGACGCAGGAAATCGTAGAAGGAGACAGATCCGTAGACATTAGACTTACCGACCAGGAACGAAGCACTGAGCTTTTCGAGTGTATTGAGGTCGGGGGTACCTGTCTGCTGTGCAGCCACGCCCAGTTCTTCAAAAAGGTTCTTATCAAGGCCTTTGCGGCCTGAGAGTTCACTTAAGTTCTTAGACATTTTACTTCCTGTTTGCCGGGGCCATTGCTTCCGCAAGATCTGTAGTCCGCACGCGCCCGGTGTTTGAATACACAGTTAACTTATGATTTCTGCAAAAGGCCATCAGTGTCAGGCCTGCCTCTTCGGCCACATCCACCGCGAGGGAGGAGGGTGCAGAGACAGAGGCAAGATAAGGGATGCCGGCTGATATTGCCTTGCTTACGATTTCGAACGAAATGCGGCCGCTGACGGTGAGGCATTTTGCTTCGTGGAGGAGACTATTGTAGATGAGGTCGCCGATGACCTTGTCGACTGCATTGTGCCTACCTATATCCTCGCAGATGCTGAGCATGGTACCATCCATCGTGAATGCTCCCGCTGCATGTGTCCCTCCGGATTGTTGAAACGAGCTTTGCTTTTCGCTGACCTGGTCAAACATGTGGCCGACCAGGGCGGGATCAAGGGTTTCGGTATTGATGATCCTGACTTGTGAATCGTCATCAAACGAGGTCTTGCCGCATAGGCCGCAAGAGGAGGCTGACATCACATTGCGTGTGCCTGCGAAATCCTTGAGGATGAGGTGTTCGGGGATCACCAGGTTGATGGCGGTGATAAAGCCGTCTTCATTGATTCCGGTGGCTTCCAGTTTGGGATGGACATCTAGCTCGCGATAGATGCTTTCTGAAAAAAGAAGTCCCCTGACCAGGTCTTTTTCTTGTCCCGGGGTCTGCATGGTGACGGTAAATGGGGTGCCATTGACCGAGATACTCAGGCCGATCTCGACAGAGAGAATGTCACGGACCGGGGAAAACTTCCCGTCCTTAAAGAACAACCCGTTGTACTTTTTTACATTCATGCCTGATGCTCAGGGGAATATGCTGTCAGGATAACGGCATTTTCCCGTTATCAAATATAATCAAACCCCCGCTATGCTTCAATTATTGGGCCGTGTTTTCTTCCCGGCCGGCATTGAAAATGTGGCGGGAAGGGGCTTTTGTCTTGCGTCTGGCGTCTTATACAGTATTTACTTTCCAGGCAGAACTGCCGTCCTCAAGGATCTCCTTCCCCCAGGCCGGGATCTCGTGCTTGATCCGCTCGACGATATACTCGCAGGCTTTGATGGCTTCGGCGCGGTGGATGGCGGAGGTGAAAACAAACAAACTGATCTCCCCTGCCAGGACAGTGCCGAGGCTATGGTAGATATGCAGGCAGGTCAGTGGATAAGCAGCAAAGGCTGCTTCCCTGATCTCATGGAACTTAAGGTCAGCCATTTCAGGATAGGCGGTGTATTCGATGGCGGCTACCGGTTTACCATCGATCATATCATTCCGGACCTGGCCCAGAAAGATGCTGTGGGCTCCAATGTCCTTTTTAGTGCTATGCGATGCAATGGACTTGGCGACAAACTCCGAGGAGATCGGGCCATCGATGAAGACTTTCTTTGGTTTCTTTTCTGACATTACAGATGTAAAAGTAAGGAATGCCTATAAGCCCAGGCAAACTCCTAGGAAGGGTTGGATCATCGCTTCCTTAAGCTCAATTTTATTCATAGGATAGTGATGATACAAACCACCATATACCCATAACACATTTGTGATCCTGTACTCATAGGATCCGCCTAATACACGATTGACCACAAATGTTTTCTGCGGAAGTCCTTCTGTACGAAAACTTAGATTGCTAAAACTTAAACCAGCTCTCACGTGAAGTTTAGATCGCTTGGCGCGCAGGATATCATAGTCCACTGTCAATCCCACAGTAGAAAAAGGGTCATCTACCTCATCTGTTGAGGTAAAAGTCAGGATGTATTCTGCTCCGATACGCCACGCGCGATTGAGTGCATATCGGAAATTGACATTGAGATATTGACTTACGACATTAATGGAGTCCGCAGTTTCTGTTATGTAAACGGGATCAATGAATAGGGTGTAATAGCGCCGACGAAATATTTCTGTTCAGGCATTTCCTGGGCTCTGAGTGTCCCCATGTTGATTAAAACAAATGCTAAGATGGCAATCCAATTGGTCATTGCATCAACTTAAAGATTACTTGCTATAGAATGCTTCCAGGAAGTCTTGCCTTGAAATTTTTGACTGATTCAGTATTGTACGCAATGTGGATGCCTTGATTTTGTTATGATTTGGAAGGGTAAGTGGTGTTGACGTCCCGTCGATATTCCTTCGTATCATGGCAATATGGTTTCCTTCCCGGACTACTTGAAAGGATAGCTTAATTAGTGCGTGGATTACCCTTTCTTTAGGTGCGTCTCTGGGAAATCGTTGCATCACATAGCCACTAATGTTTCAGCAACAAAAACCTCGGTTGCAACATCCTCACTTTCAAAGACATCCTTTCCAAAAGTTTCAATATGAAAATCAATAGCTGATTTTATTTCTTTGAGGACTTCGTCATATGAATCGCCTTGAGCAACAACCACCCCTTTCAAACCTATTGGGTAGGCTACAAAGCCGTCGCTGTGCTTTTCTACAATAATCTTGATTTGTCTCTTCATGCGTGGTTAATGGTACATTTGGTGAGTATGGGTTTTAAAATTAAGGGAATTATCCAAAACTGTTCTAAAAATAGAATCACCCCCCCGAAAACGGCGGCAACAGCGCAACTTTATCTCCGGCTTTCAAAATTGCATTTCCACGTACAACTTCCATATTGACCGCAACCAGATATTTTGATTGTGCAAGGGCGGGATATTTTTCAATCAATAACTTTTTGAGTTGATTTGTATCAGTGATATCCTCCATCTCCCAGGTGCTTTGCCCGGTGATGTCGGTGAGCTGACCGAAGGCGAGGAGGGATATTTTTGATTTTTGTGTGTCCATGATTATTGCCTTGTCGAAGGTAATGAAGTTTTGAAAAGCAGAGAGCATAGGGCAGAGAGCATAGGGCTGTGTGTGGGCAAGGGTGTGAATTGAGCTGAAAAGGCTAAAGAGGCTAATGCTTCGACCTGCTCTCGCGCATCCATGTGCTATACTTCGGCTACGCTCAGCACGGCGCAGCTCAGCAACCGAGGCCGAAGGGCAAGAGTTGCCAGACATACTGCTCGCAAGTTTAAACTTGCGAACGCGCAAGCTTAAGTAAACTTAAGCTTAACATTGTTGCTTGTTGGATGGCTGCGCCATCCAACACAGTACTCACAATTCACAACTCACAACTCACAAAGACATCAGCTTCATCGAAGCGATGAGGAGGACGATGGCGAGAATCCACTTCAGCTTCTTGTTTTCAAAACGGCCGGCACCGAAATAGGAACCGAGGGCTCCGCCAACAAAGGCGATCAACAACAACCAGAGCATCTGGGTATCGAATTGAAATCCCTTTGTAAATAAACCCGCAAGTCCTGCGAGGGAGTTGACAAAAATAAAGAGGGCCGATACTGCCGCTGTTCGCTTCATGTCCGCCCAATGCAGTAGTAATATGACCGGACTCAAGATGATCCCACCACCAATGCCGATCATCCCGGACAAGAATCCGATAGCTGCGCCAATGGCCAATGAAATCACCAGGTGCGGATGGATACTTTTTCCAGCCTCACGGATACGGATATCGGCCAGCAGGCGGATGACAGAAAAAATAAGGAGGACGGCAAGGACTTTTTTATAGATACCGGCATCCACGACCAACATGCCTCCAATAAAAGCAGCGGGAATTGACGCTAACGCAAAAGGCCAGAATAATTTCCAGTCAAAATATCCCTGGCGATAGTATTGTATGAAAGCAATCAACGATACAGCAACATTGAGGAGCAAGGCTGTGGGCCGCATGAAGTCAGGCGCAAAGGAAAAGAAAGCCATCAAGGCCAGATACCCGCTCGCTCCCCCATGGCCCACCGCTGCATAGAGAAAAGCTACGACCGGCAACAAGATGTAAAACAAGATTTCTGAATGCACGTGGTGTGGTTTATTTCAGTGGGTATCAGAACAGGATCATCAGGACATTGACCAAATCACCTTTCTGGATGATCTCACGCTCTTCTTCCAATTCGACAAGCGCATCGGCATGTGCAAAAGAATTCATCAGATAACTCTCCTGGTGATCAAGGATGAAGACTGTATTTCCTTTGGTCTTGCCTTTCATAAATGTAGTCAGCCCGGGCTTCCTGTGAAAGTCGTGCGCCAGGATCATCTTGAGCCGCTTCTGGTATTGCCTGCCGGTAAATCTGCCAATGGCTGGCGTGATATATTCATAGAAACAACTCAGCACTGCCGCCGGATTGCCCGGCAACGCAAAGACCAATACATCGCCATAGGTGCCGAAATAAAAAGGCTTGCCCGGCTTTTGTTTTACCTTATGAAAGACTTCCTTTACTCCGCATTTTGCAAGCGAAGATGGAACGAGATCATACAAACCAACTGACGCGCCACCTGTGAGGATGACGATATCTGAATCCAACGCTCTTGAAATAGCCCCCCTGATCATCGTCTCATCATCTTCGACGACTTCAACAGACACAGGCGAAATACCCATCGCCTTCAATGCCGTCTTTAAGGCAAAGGAATTGGATTCGAATATCTGCCCGCCAGTAATGGTTCCTCCGGGAGGTACAAGTTCCTTGCCGGTGACGATGATCCGGATATGCGGCTGAGCAAAGACAGGGACCTCTGTGATCCCAAGACTAGCAAGAAATGAAATTGATGCCGGAGTCATCCGATGTCCCCTTTTCAAAACCACATCTCCGGTCTTGGTTTGCGATCCCTGCAGGCGAACATTGGCGCCACTGACGAGCAATTCATCCTTGATGAACATCACATTATCCCGAACCTCCACTTTTTCCTGCATGACGACTGTATCCAATCCTTGTGGAACCGGCGCACCTGTAAATATCCTGACAGCCTGTGACGGGCCAATGACCTGAGTATACACGTTACCAGCCTGCACCTCGCCTATGACCTCAAGGCCAGCTTTCTTGTTCCCTGCAGCATAAGTGAATGCATATCCATCCACGGCGGATTGATGAAACGGTGGGGTATCGATAGGCGAAAGCACATCAGCAGACAAAGCAGTATCAAGGGCATCAATCAACCTCAATACCTCCTCCCGACTGCCCCGGCAGTTCTCGTCAATCAATCTTCGTGCCTCTGATACGGGTATCATCATTTGCTATTTAAACACTATGTATCTCAGTATTCGTGTAAGTCTGAACTTTATTATCCACCGATCCGGATCATACTCCGGTTGGTCAGCGCGTCAGCATCAATCTGCTCATAATCCTGTGTAAACTGCCCGCCAAGCGCTTCCTCTTTTTCAATGACACATTGTTCGATGAGTGGCATGATATCCTGGCCACTGCGATAAGCGGACAATAAATCCACCTCCCCTTTTGAAAAGAGACAATTCTTCATCTTCCCGTCTGCTGTCAGCCTCATGCGGTTGCATGTGCTGCAGAATGGCGCACTCATCGTGCTGATGATCGCAAAGGTGCCTTCGTGATTGTAGACTTTAAACTTCTTTGCCGTCGCATTGGCATCATCCCTGAGCTTGACAAAGTCATACTCAGCCGCAATGGTTTCCAGTATCTGCTGATAGCTGATGACCTTTTCATTTTCCCAATGATTGCCACTGAAGGGCATAAACTCGATAAAGCGGATATGTACAGGCTGATCCTTAGTCCAGGCGATAAAGTCAAGTATCTCGTCATCATTCATGCCTTTCATCATCACCGCATTGACCTTGACATGGAAGCCTTCTCGGATCATCAACTGGATATTGTCCCACACCTGCTGGAATTGTGGCCTGCGTGTCACTGCATGAAACTTATCTGCATTGAGTGTATCGAGACTGACATTGACCGACCTGATGCCTGCATCCTTAAACGTATGTATAAACTCATGCACTCTCGATCCATTAGTCGTGATCGTGAGTTCGACCGGATATTTTGACAACACTTCAATAATCTTCGCTGCTTCCTTCCTGATCAACGGTTCTCCACCGGTCAGCCTGATCTTCCTGACGCCCATCCGGACAAACATCCCTGCAATGGCATCGATCTCATCGACCTGCATGAGGTGGGCAGAGGGCTTGAATTGCATCAGTTCATCGGGCATACAGTACGTACACCTGAAATTGCAGGCATCCGTCAGGGAAATCCTGAGGTAATCGTGTACGCGTCCGAATCCGTCCTTGATCATGAGCAGGTAATGTTACTTTGACTAGGTGTCAAAGATAGGGTTATATACTGGGTCAAAGATCCACCCTGATTTTAGTGAAAGAGGACTCTGGATACTTGGCTAGTCGAAGGGAAGAAAAAAGATGCTGGTCCCTGAGCTTGTCGAAGGGGAGAAAAAGACACCTTCTTCTCCGCCGCCTCTTCTCAATGAGAAGAGGGCGGCGAGGATAAAGTCTTCGCTTAGTACCCTTCGGCAAGCTCAGGGACCAAATAGGAATCACTTCTTTCAACCTCTTGGGCAAGCTCAGGGACGAGGTTTGAATTCTCCGCTTATCGCTAACTCAATACACTCAGGGACCAAATAGGAATCACTTCTTTCAACCTCTTCGGCAAGCTCAGGGACGAGGTTTGAATTCTCCGCTTATCGCTAACTCAATACACACAGGGATCAAACACCAGATTTGTAGATGGTCCTACTAAATTCAAAACAATACCTTTCCTTTGCGGTTAAACACTACTACCCTCATTTTAAATCTGAATACCTATGAAAAACACCTTATTGATTGCCCTTTTTGCCTTTGCAGGATTGACATCCTGTAAACCCAAGGATGCAACCGCTACTGACATGGCTACCCAGGCCTCCGATACTACTATGACCGACAATGCCCACAATGCGAATAATGCCCTGACCTGGAATGGTATGTATAAAGGTGTCGTCCCTTGTGCCGATTGTGAAGGCATCGAGACTGTGCTCGTGCTCAATACGGACAATACCTACCTCCTGAAAACAACCTACCTGGGTAAGCCTGACGCTGAGCCTGTTGAAAAAACAGGAGCCATTACGTGGAATGCGGAAGGCAACTCGGTTATCCTCGGCGGAATAGAAAATGCCCCTAATCAGTATTTTGTGGGAGAAAACAAACTCATCCAGCTCGATATGGGTGGTCAACGGATAAGCGGTCAACTGGCGGACAAGTACATCCTGGCTAAACAATAATTACGAAACGAATAAACGCATTGAACTATGAAAACCTTATTCTTCACTTCCATGGTTGGCCTGATTGCACTCATTAGTTGCAATACGCCTACCAAAACGGCAGATGATGCCAAAGCTCCTGAACCCCAGATGTCAACTGAACTCCTCGAGACGCATTGGAAAGTAGTAGAGATCAATGGCCAGCCCGTGACTAACCCGGCCGCAAACCAGAAAGAAGCCTATATCATGCTCACAAAAGAGGGCAACCGGCTTCAGGGCAACGGAGGATGTAACAACCTCATGGGGACCTATCAGTTGATGGATGGCAACCGCATCAAGTTTTCCGGTGTAGCTTCCACGATGATGGCTTGTCCGGACATGACTATTGAAAGCCAGCTTGGCAAGGCCATAGAAATGGCGGACAACTATGCCATCAATGGAAAAAACCTGATACTGGCCAAGGCTAAAATGGCGCCTTTGGTCAGGTTTGAAGCCCAGTAACAGATCATCCTTAATCTTTAATTTACACAGGGCCTGGTGATAAAAGGATAAATTCCTTCACACCAGGCTTTGCTTCATTTATAGGAATAGCACCAGGTCCGGATTTTACAAACTATTGTATATTTCACCGTTCAAAAACGGGACTAGCCTAATAGTGCGGGGGTTATGTCCAATCAGAAATCAAGCGACACACCATCAACAAGACTATAATCAACCATGCATTTTACCGAGTACATCCTGCCCCTGATCACCCTGGTTTCACTCGAAATCATCCTGGGCATTGACAATGTGATTTTCATATCGATCCTGGCAGACAAGCTGCCCAAGGAACAACGCAACAAACTACGCCAACTTGGAATCGGGCTGGCCATGATCATGCGCCTGGTATTGCTCACCCTGATCAGCTGGATTATGAAACTAGATCAAACCCTGTTTAGGATCCTGGAAGTCGACATTTCGGGCAAAGACATCATCCTCCTCGCAGGTGGGGTGTTCCTGATCTATAAGAGTACCCGGGAGATCTATCTAAAGTCTGAAGAAGAACATCATGACTACGAAGATGCAGCGGCTAAAAAGAAAGTTACTTTCCGCGAGATGCTGATGCAAATCCTACTGTTGGATATCGTATTTTCAATCGACTCCATCATCACTGCGGTTGGTATGGTGAGCCACCTGTGGATCATGTATACTGCTGTAGTGATATCTGTAGGGATCATGTTGTTTGCCTCCAAACCCATTAGTGAGTTCATTTCAAAACATCCATCATTTAAAGTGCTGGCGCTTTGTTTCCTGCTCATTATCGGTATATCCCTGATCGGCGAGGGCCTTGACTTCCATATCCCGAAGGGGTATATCTATTTCTCCATGGCGTTTGCCTTCTTTGTCGACTTTATCCAGATGAAGACCGTGAAGCCGAAGAAGTTGCCTGGCGCTTAGTGCATAGAGCAGAGGGCAGAGGGCATAGCGCAGCAGAGGGCATAGCGAAAGAGCGAAAGAGCGAAATCAAATTCCTCTTTAAATCAAGTCCCAGGTTGCTGAGCTGCGCCGCACTGAGCGTGAGGACAAGGCAGAGCGATTGGTAGTCGAAGTGTCGCACATGGGTGAACATAAGCAGGTCGAAGCATCAGGGGATTTAGGGGCAAACATTTTATCTGGTCTTCGTGTTTAGATGGCCATGTCCACAGTACTCATTATAGGCGCTTCTTCAGGAATAGGCCAGCAACTTGCGAAACAACTCGCTGCCTCAGGCCAAACAGTCATCGGCACCTACAAGGCATCCACAGACAACAGCAATTCTCCGGGGCTGACTTTTCATTATTACAATGTTCTCGATGACCAACCAGATTTCAGTTTCATACCTGACACATTGGATGGGGTCGTATATTGTCCCGGGAGTATTTCACTAAAACCATTTCACCGGATCAAACCGCAGGATTTTGAAGCAGATTATAGACTGCAGGTGACCGGTGCCATCAAAACTATACAGGCTGCCCTACCGGCCCTCAAGAAAGGGATCAATCCTTCGATAGTGCTCTTCTCTACAACAGCTGTACAGACAGGGCTGAATTTTCATTCCATGGTCTCTGCCTCCAAAGGGGCGATTGAAGGACTCACCAGGGCTCTTGCCGCAGAGTTGGTTCCAACGATCAGGGTCAATTGCATTGCACCATCACTCACCGATACGCCACTTGCGGCATCATTGCTCAATACCCTGGAAAAACGTGAAGCCAATGCACTGCGTCACCCTTTGCGACGTATTGGTGCAGCAGAAGATATAGCCAACATGGCAGAATATCTCTTGTCCGAAAAATCCGGATGGATCACTGGCCAGGTCATGCATGTCGATGGAGGCATCTCCCGATTAAAGGTTTAACTTGAGAAAAATCAACAAGCATGTTAAAAGAAATCAATTGGACATCCCTGATCATCTGCATTGCCATCCCTTTGGTTGCAGGCACGCTCTCAGGTATTGCCAATGCCAATAGTATCAGCACCTGGTACACTACGCTTAATAAGCCTTCCTTCAATCCGCCCAACTATTTGTTCGGGCCAGTCTGGACCATCTTGTATCTCCTGATGGGGATCAGTCTTTACCTGATCGTATCAACGACCAAATCGGAGGTGCGCACTACTGCATTGATCATATTTGGCATCCAGCTTTTACTCAATTTCAGTTGGAGTTTTGTCTTCTTTTATTTCCAGTCCCCCGGGATCGCCCTGGTGGTGATCATAGCCTTGCTGATCGGGATTGTGTTGATGATTCTATATTTCTTCAGGCTCTCTCCTACTGCTGCTTACCTGCAAGTACCCTACCTGCTTTGGGTGAGTTTTGCTACTGTGTTGAATGGGGCAGTGTGGTATTTGAACCGTTAATGGGTTGAAGGTATACGTCCGACCCATTAACGGTCCATATATTTACTTTTTATACAGGGCATCTACATCATGGCTGATCGCAGGGATCGTCTGCAGATAAGCCCAAATCGCGGAAGCCTCTTCATCGGTCATCGCAGAGTGTGGTTCCATTGGATATCGAAGTGCAGGCTTACCATCGCGCTGGCCAAACCGGACCGCCTTGACAAATTGCTCTTCGGTCCAGCTTCCGATACCTGTTGCCTTATCTGGTGTGAGGTTGCGGGTATAGATGATTGTCCCCTCCTTGTCCGGCATGCCATTGCCACCGCTGAAGTACCCTGGAGTCTTTTCTGGTTCCATCACATTGGTTGTCTCAAAACTAGGACTGTGACAACTGAAGCACTCTACTTTGCCGGTACTCATGTATTTTCCAAAGGCCACTTTATCTGTCACCGGAGGGGCTACAATCGGGCCGGAGGGATATGGCAAAGGCTTGAAGGCTACGTGGGCCAGAAACTTTGCCAGGAAAGAGGGCTGGCTCGGCGGTTGTGCCTTGGCTACCGGGGCCAGCTCTGGGGCATCTGATCGCAGGTAGGCAATCACACTATGCATGTCATAGTCTGAGAGATGCGGGAACTTGGGCATCCATGGTGGCGCGTATTTTCCGTCCCTCTTGATTCCAGTACGAAGGAGATAGGCCAGTTCTCCGTCTGTATAACGTCCTGTACCATACTTCTCATCGCGGGTGATATTGGCACTCCAGGCCTTGCCAAACTGAGCTGGCAGATCCTTCATTTCCTGCCCTTCGAGT